>Ga0335073_10002505_pt1 | contig 25137 bp, 23 predicted proteins | sample Lox_Sample_22_FD_207093 | JGI IMG/M metagenome (GOLD analysis project Ga0335073, IMG submission 207093) | Soil microbial communities from Loxahatchee National Wildlife Refuge, Florida, United States - Lox_Sample_2.2 | ecosystem: Environmental > Terrestrial > Soil > Wetlands | place: USA... | reverse complement strand
TGTACGCCGCCGGGAGCGAAGCTCTGCCGGTACACCACGCGCGATTCGCTCGAGTATTTGCCGGTCAGATCGGGATGCTGATAGATGCCGCTGTCGATGATGGCGATGCCAACGCCAGTGCCGTCGAGCCCCGAATCCCAGGCGTAGGACGCGCCCACGGCGGCGGCGGTGTAATCGAGCATGGGACGCACGGGCCGGTCGAGCGAGATGTAAGCGACGTTCGACTGGTTGGAGGTGGCAACGATATCCGTCCCCGTCAAAGTGGCGGCAGCGCCGTTGATCACGCCCAGTAAATCCGTGACCACCCCTCCGACAAGTTTCAGCACGGGGCAGAGAAGTCCTCCCAACAGTCCGGTGGTGCAGCTGGTGGATTGCTGCGAATTATATTGAATGATAACGTTGACCGGAGTTGAGGAATTGTTGAGCAGGGGCAGCAGGTCAGGGGAAATCTTGGAGTTGTTGGCCAGCGCAGACCCTACCGAAAGGAGCGCCAACCAGACAATGGCCGAATTGCGAAGCGTGCGAATCATGCCCCGGAAAATGCACCCGGGTGTCCAAACAGACAATGTACCAAGTCATTGATTTTAAATAGTACTGTTGGTTTTATCCCCAGTACTCGCGACTGCCAAGTTGTCACCTGGCGCGTGACAGGCTGTCCGGCCGGCCGAGGGGCCGGGGGACCTATTTCACGTCGAGAAACGGCGAGTCGTCGCTATCCTTATAAGGCGTGAGCCGCGGGGGGATCGCGTCCGGCTCGAGCAGCCACACCGACCGGCCGGGGTAGTATTTCCGCAGATCGGCGTTCTGCGAAATGCGGTCGAGCGCCATGACCACGGGCGCGCGGTCGATATCGGCGGCGTTGTGAATCCACTCGTGGTACTGATGCTGGGGGCTGTAGCGCACGAAGACCAGCTTCTTGCCGGGAATCGCCGCCAGTTGCCGGTCGATGGCCAAACGCCCCTCAGGATCGCCGAAATTCACATAGTCCCAGCTTTCGAAATGACGCATGGCGAGGTAGATGCGATCGTTGCCGAGCGCGTGAAGCCCATAGAAAAAGAGGAAATGCGCGCCCGCGAGGTACAGCAGCACGCGCGCGCCTTCCGGAGCGACGCGGCTCAGCCTTTCGAGCCCGATTATCGCCGCGAGCAGCAGGAGACAGGCCGTAGACGCCACATATTGGGGGAAAAAGTAGGGGTAAAACGTGGTGCCGAGGGTGAATAACAGCACCGTAGCGGCAAGCCAGAGGAAGCGGCGCTCGCGAAGGCTCGGCAGAAAGAAGGGCAGCGCGAGGTAGAGCGGCGCCAGCAGGAAGAAGCGATAGAATCGCAGGCGCATGGCCCAACGATCGAAAAACGGACCGGCGTTATCATGCGCCTCGGTCTGTCCTTCGTAGGTCAGGCGCTGCTGACGCGTCAGATCGTTATGGGCCACGGGAGCGGGCTGGAACGTGAACGTGGTCGGGACACCATATTGATAGCGGCTCTCCGCGTAGGGAATCGTGGTCCAACTCCCCGTGACGGCGTGGGCGTGTAAGAGCGTGATCGCCAATGCCGCGAGCACCGGCGCTCCCGCCGGGGGCGCCAGTTTCAGCAGCTTCCGCCAGTCCGGCAAGAGGAATGCAGCGGCGGCGATCCACAAAAAGATGGACTCATAAGGGCGCGTCAACATGTGGATTCCCAGTCCGGCGCCCAGCAGCGCGGCATTGCGCGTATTGGGCGCGCTGCGCAGGCGGGGCAGGGATCCGAACACCAGGCATCCCGCCGCCGCGGAAACCGCACCTCCCCAATAGATGTTCATCCACTCGTTGAGCGGCCCGAACTCGGCGACGGCGAGCAGCCCGCCCATGAGCGCCCACACCGGGGTGGTCCAGCCGCGCAGCATCCAATACGCCAGCGCGCAGAATGCTCCGACTCCCAACGCCACGCCCGCCCACGGATGACCGAACAGGTCCCAGCCCAGCGCCAGAATCAGCCCCTGGCCCGGCGAATAGATCGAGCTATAGGTCGGCTGCTGGAGGACGAAGACCGTCTCGAAGAACTGGTGCATGGCATGCACCGGATTAGTAAGGCGGAAGTGGCGCAGGGTGTCGGCCAGCAGGATATAGGAATAATCGTCCGCGCCTCCGGGAGTGGGAATGGGGAAATGCGCAATCAGTGCGAGCCGCAGCGCGACCGGCAGCACGAACAGCAGCAGCATGCACCAGCTCGTGCGTTCTGCGAATCGCCGGGCGAACGGTTGGAGCGCGCCGCGCAGCAGAACCAGACCGACCAGCAGCCCTATGAGCGCGAATTCCACGAAATCGCTCGCGCCGAACCCCCACGGATTGTGCAGGGGCAGGAATGAGCGAAAAAAGTCGAAAAGGAACATCCTCAGTCCTTATTCTCACAGAGACGGACGGGCATGAATTGAGACAGTATAGATAGACGTGCGCACCGCCTCGATCCTCCTGCTTTTGTCCTCGACACTCCTGGCGCAATCCATTGTTTTCCAGCACGCGACCATCATCGATGGTACCGGCCAAGTGCACCGGGAGGCGTCTGTCGAGATCAAGGGCGAACGGATTGTAGGGATCAACCTTCCGCTCACGCGCGGTGCAGGCACGGTCGATTGCCGCGGGAAGACGATCATCCCCGGAATCATCAACGCCCACGGCCACCTGGGAGTGACGCGCGGCACCACCACCAGTCCGGACAATTTCACGCGCCAGAACATCGCAGCCGAGCTCGACCAGTACGCGCGCTACGGCGTCACGGCGGTGCTGTCGCTGGGGATGAATCACGATCTGATTTACGACCTTCGCGCGGAGCAGCGGAAGGGCGCTTTCGCGCCGCAGGGCGCGGCGATTTTCACCGCCGGGCGCGGCATCGGCGTGCCCGGCGGCGCTCCGGCGTTGAATGTCGGGGCAAATCAGGTGTACCGTCCGGCGACCGCCGCGGAGGCGCGCGCGGATGTCCGTGAAATGGCCTCGCACCATCCCGATATCGTCAAAATCTGGGTGGACGATGCCGGGGGCACGCTGCCCAAAATGCCGCGGGAGATCTATCAGGCGGTAATCGAGGAAGCGCACGCCAACCATCTGCGCGTGGCGGCGCATATCTATTACATGGCGGACGCCGCCGCGCTGGTGGATCTCGGGGTAGACGTTCTCGCGCACAGCATCCGCGACCGCGACGTGGACCCGGCCTTGGTACAGAAAATGAAGCAGAAGGGCGTTTATTACATCCCCACGCTGGAACTGGATAACAGCTTCTATCATTATGCCGACCACCCGGATCTGCTCAACGATCCCTTCCTCGCCGACGCCTTGAATCCCGAACTGAAGGCGATGCTTTCCAGCCGCGAATGGCGCGACAAGGTCCGTAACGACCCCGCAACCGCCAAAGAACGGCAGGCGTTCGTCATTGCGCTGCACAATCTGAAGGCGATGTATGCGGGGGGCGTCAAGATCGCCATGGGAACCGATTCCGGCGCTACGCCACTGCGTATTCCCGGCTATGCCGAGCATTTGGAAATGGAGCTGATGCACCGCGCGGGCATGACCCCGATGGACATCTTGACGAGCGCCACGAGCGTGAGCGCTGAGGTCTGCGGCACGAAAGATCGCGGCACACTCGAAGAGGGAAAGATTGCCGATCTTATCGTTCTGGACGAAGATCCCCTCGAGGACATTCGCAATACGCGCAAAATCTCGGCGGTCTGGCACAACGGCCTGATGGTGCCGATCAAGAGGACCAACCCATGATGCCCGCCATCGAACCCGAAATCCTGCGGCTTACGCGCAATGGGTGGATGCCCAACAACCAGCGGCTGCCGGTGCTGATTTACCGGAGCGCGGCCGCTCCCGCCGATGCCGACCCGGCGGCAACTTTCGAAGAGCTGTTTGAAGGCAACGGGTGGCCGCCCGACTGGCGCGACGGAGTTTACGATTATCACCACTACCATTCCACGGCGCACGAAGTCCTGGGTTTCGCCACGGGATGGGCGACGTTGATGCTCGGCGGCGAGCGTGGGTATGAGGTGGTAGTGCACGCCGGCGATGTCGCGGTGCTGCCTGCCGGGACGGGACATTGCTGTCTGGAAGCGAGCAATGATTTTCTGGTGGTGGGAGCCTATCCGCCCGGCCAGAAATGGGACATTTGCCGGAAAGCGCCCGATGCCAAGGCTATCGAGCGGATGGCGAAGCTGCCCATTCCGAAATCCGATCCCGCGGCGGGCGCGGATGGGCCGTTAGTGCGACTGTGGGGCAAGTAAGGCGCCCAGGAAGCCGAGCACGAGGCAAGTCGTCAGGCTCAAGACGACGGTTTTGGCGAACCAGAAATCGATCAAAGGGCCGATATTGGGGTCGGAGCGATAACCCAGTAAAACGCAAAAGTAGAGGGCGAAAAAGCCAGTCGTTCCGAGGAGAGTTGCCTTGGCCGACGCCTTGGCGCCGGCCAGAATACTGGCGCGCTGGCGCCTGACGGTCAGGGCGCCGGCCAAAGACACAAGCAGGGACCCCAATGCGAAGTACCAGATCGCAAAGATTCGACCCTCGTGCAGAAGGGCCAGAACCGGCCGGAGCATCAGGAGCCAAAGCGCCAGACCGGCGCCGCAGAACTTCCACGGAGCGTCGCGAAGGAAGTGCTGCCGGACGCCGTTAATCAGAAGGTCCGCCGTCAAACGGGGAGTAAGCCTGCTCTGCGCCCATATCGCGGCGAGTTCCTCGCCATACTCCTCACGCCACGAGCGCGGATAGGCACGCAGAAGCAAATCTCGTGAAGTCATCCTCGTAAGCCCTCGCGAACGCCATTTGCGAGCCTGCCGAATAGTCCGCCGACGCATCCGACCCAGATACACGGAAGCACCTGGCGCGCGAGAGACGGAAAATACTCCCACCACTCCGGGCGCAGGATTGTGGCGGTGTAGATGCCCCACCGGAAGCAGATTATCCCGTCCTGGAGTTGCACCGGATTTGGGCCTGCCAGGAGAACCGCTACGACGTCCGGCAGCACGGCGAGGATTGCGGCTTTGCTCACCGCGCGGGCGGCGCTCAGAGTATCCGACCGGTCGCGCATCACGGTCCACGCTCCGGTAATAAAAAAGACCGGCGGCAGCAATAAAAGGAACCAATGGCAGTTCACCAGGTCTCCCGCCACAGTCCACAGGAACAGAAAAGCTCCGCAAATCTTCCACGGGTCGTCGCGGCGCAGATGCTGCCGGAAAGCGCCGGCCAAAACATCCGCCACTACTCCCACACTCACTGCCCGCTGCCCGAGCATAGCGCCGAGTTCCTCGCCATACTCCTCGCGCCACGAACGCGGATAGGCACGCACCAAAATATTGCGGAGAGTCACGCGGTCCGCAACCTCCTCAAGCCGAAACTCGCCAACTGCCGCATTTTTTCGAGTTGCTCGCGGAGATGCTCGAGCCCCTGTCCAGTCAGCCGGTAGGGACGCTGGCGGCCGCTCGCTTCCGCGGGCTCGATCCAACCTTCGTCCACCAGCCGCGTGATGGCGGTGTACAGCGTGCCCGGCCCCAGTTCGATACCGGAGAAGAGGGCGACCTCCTGCATGATGGCGTACCCGTGCTTCGGGCCGCCCGCCAGGCTGGAGAGGATCAGAAGCTCGGGGTCCATCGCCGGTCCCGCCGTCATTTTTCGCGCCATGCTACGAATTATGATATACTATATTTCGGAGTAGGGGAAGTACTTTCCACCACCCCACGCCATTTCGCTTATAATCGAAAGGCAGTGCAGTTCGCTACATTCCCCTTCCGAAGGATTCCTTATCGATGTCAACGTTAGAAGTGTCTCCGGCGGAATCTCTGCCGGAACAATCGAGTCATCCGGTCGTCAACGATTTCAGCATACAAGTCGCAACGGTGAACGGGTCGGGTAGCCAGACAGCCAATACGGTGCTCATGCGGTCCATCTTCCAGATGGGCGTTCCGGTGTCCGGCAAAAACATGTTCCCGTCGAACATCGCCGGCTTGCCGACGTGGTTCACCATCCGCGCCAGCAAGAAAGGATATATCGGCCGCCGCAAAGAGATCGACATCCTGGTAGCCATGAATCCGGAGACCGCGCGCGAAGACGTTCTCAAGCTGGATCGCGGCGCCGTCGTCATCTACGACGAGCCGCTCAAGCTCAACGAACTGCGCAGCGACCTCCACTTCTTCCCGGTGCCGTTCGACAAGCTGGTGGTGCCGGTCTGCCCCGAAGCCAAGCTGCGGAAACTGGTCCGCAACATGATTTACGACGGCGTCGTGGCGCAGTTGCTGTCCATCGAGATGGACGAGGTCCACAAGGCGCTGGTGAAGCAGTTCGGCAAGAAGAAGGCGAAAGCCGCCGAACTCAACTGGGGCGCCTGCAAAGCCGGCCACGAGTACGCGCAAAAGAATTTCCCGCAGGGCGTGCCGTACCGCGTGGAGCGCATGAATGCCACCGCCGGCAAGATCATCATCGATGGCAACGCCGCTTGCGCGCTGGGCTGCATGTTCGCCGGCGTCACGGTGGTCACCTGGTATCCCATCACGCCGTCTTCGTCGCTGGTGGAATCGCTCATCGGCTACATGCGCCGCTTCCGCCACGATCCGGAGACCGGCAAGGCGACCTACGCCATCGTGCAGGCGGAAGACGAACTGGCATCTATCGGGATGGCGATCGGCGGCGGATGGGCGGGCGCCCGCTCTATGACCGCGACTGCCGGACCGGGCATTTCACTCATGTCGGAATTCATCGGGCTCGGCTATTACGCCGAAATCCCCGTGGTGGTTTTCGACGTGGAACGCGTGGGACCCTCGACCGGATTGCCTACGCGCACGCAGCAGGGAGACGTGCTCACCACCGCCATTCTTTCGCACGGCGACACCAAGCATCCCATGCTCTTCCCCTGCTCGCCCGAAGAGTGCTTCACCATGGCGCAGGAGGCGTTCGATTTCGCCGAAAAATTCCAGACGCCGGTGTTCGTCATGACCGATCTCGATCTCGGCATGAATAACTGGATGGCCGACGCCTTCCCGTACCCCGAAAAGCCGATCGCCCGCGGGAAAGTCCTGGACGCCGAGGACCTCAACCGGCTGGGTGGCTTCGCCCGTTATAAAGATGTGGACGGCGATGGCGTGGGCTACCGCACGCTGCCGGGCACCAATCATCCGGCCGCCTCATACTTCACGCGCGGCAGCGGCCACAACGAAAAAGCCGGCTACACCGAGCGCGAAGACGACTACATCCACAACATGGATCGCCTGGCGCACAAGTTCGAAGTGATGCGCCAGCACATTCCCGAACCGGTGGTAACGATCGCGCCCAATGCAAAAATCGGGTTCGTGGCCTTCGGCACCTCCGACTACGCCGTGCGCGAAAGCTGCGATCAACTGCGCGAGGAGTACGGCATCGAAGCCAGCTACCTGCGGCTCAAAGGATACCCGTTCACCCAGCACCTGCGCGACTTTATTGCGCGCCATGACCGGGTTTACGTGGTGGACCAGAATCGCGACGCGCAGTTGCTCGGCCTCATGCGCCTGGATTTCGAGGTGGAACTGCTGGCGAAGCTGCGCAGCTTGCGTTACTACGGCGGGTTGCCGCTCGATGCGCGCACCGTCACCGACGAGATCATCCGCCAGGAGGGCAAGTAAATGAGCACCACCATGACCCCGCCTCCGAAGAAGGTCAATCACATCGGCCTGGAGGTGCTGCCCTATAAAGGCAGCAAGACCACGCTGTGCGCCGGATGCGGCCATAATTCGATTTCCGAGCGCATTGTCGAGTGTTTTTACGATCTCGGTGTGAATCCGTACACTGTGGCCAAGTTCTCGGGCATCGGCTGCTCTTCGAAATCGCCAGCCTATTTTCTGGGACTCTCCCACGGGTTCAACGGCGTGCACGGACGCATGCCGGCCATCGCCACGGGCGCCATTCTGGCCAACCGCACCCTGCTCGGACTGGGCGTGACCGGTGACGGCGATACGGCTTCTATCGGCATCGGGCAATTCATGCACCTGGTTCGCCGCAATATTCCGCTGATTTATGTGATCGAAAACAACGGAGTTTACGGGCTTACCAAGGGCCAGTTCTCCGCTACCGCCGACCTCGGCTCGACGCTGAAAACCGGACTCGCCAACGATTTGCCGCCCTTCGATTGCTGCGCGCTGGCGCTCAAATGGGGCGCGACTTTTGTGGCCCGCTCTTTCAGCGGCGACAAGAGGCAGTTGCAGGCCATCATGAAGACGGCCATCGCCCACAAGGGGCTTTCCGTAATCGACGTGATTTCGCCGTGCGTTACCTTCAACGATCACGTGGGATCCACCAAGAGCTACTCGTATATGAAGGACCACGAAGAAGCGCTGCAGGAGTTGGATTTCGTGCCCTTCTTCGAGGACATCTCCGTGGAGATTCCCGAGGGCGAAGTGAGCGACGTCCGCATGCACGACGGATCGCATTTGCGCATTCGCAAGTTGGGCCGCGATTTCGACGTCAACGACCGGTTCAAGGCGCTCCAAGCGCTGGAGGAGTCTGAATCTAAAGGTGAGGTACTCACAGGAGTTCTATATCTAAATACCGAGAAACCGACTTTTACCGATTTGCTGAATTTATCCGATGACCCACTAACAACTCTTCCGGAATCAAAGGTTCGCCCGCCGAAATCGGTGCTGGACACGGTGATGGAAGAACTGCGTTAAAAATATTCGGCTGCTATCCTTGGATACCCTCAAAATATTCACCGATGGCATAGTCTTTTTCATTGATTTGACAGTCCGCTGATGTTACCATCGTCACCGGTCTGTCATCCTCCGAGACAGATTGCAGTAGACCTTTATGCTCCACGCCCTTCACGGCGTGGGGCTTTTTTTTTGGGCGCCAAAAAGGCGCCTTTCCCTCCCGCGCGGGCCGGATGAAAACCATGGAGGCGGCCAATCGCGGCGCGCGCGCTAATCCCCTCCAGTTCGAGCCGTCCCATAATCGGATGAGCTTGTTACCATGAAAGCCGTAATGGCTGCCCAAATGGAACCGGCCAAACTGCCGGAGCCCGAACTGGAGCGCATATTCCGCGAGCACCACGCCATGGTGTTCCGCGCCGCGTATCGCGTCACGGGCAACGCCGACGACGCCGAAGACGTGCTCCAGACCGTGTTTCTTCGCATGGTCAAGCGCGAAGCGGGTGCTCAGCCGGTGGAGAACATGGCGAGTTTCCTGCATCGCGCGGCCGTGAACGCCGCGCTCGATCTGGTGCGGTCGCGGCAGAATATTCGCAATATCCCCCTCGACGAACTGGAGCCGGTGCTCTCCGAACCGGCCCACCGCGCCCCCGATAGAGTGCAGCATTCCAGCGAAATTCGCGACTGGCTGCGCGGCGCCCTGGCGCGGTTAAATCCGAAGATTGCCGAAATGTTTATGCTGCGCTTTTTCGACGGAAAAGATAATCCGGAAATTGCGCGAATCTTGCAGACCACTCCTGGCACGGTCGCGGTGACTCTCTCCCGCACGCGCGACCGCTTGGAAAAAGAATTCAAAGCTTACCTGGGAGGAATCGCATGACACCCGAATTCAAACCCATGGCCCCGGAACTGGAACAAGCCGTGGCGGAAATCCGCGATCACGTTCCCGACACCGCAGAGATCGAGGCCGCCGGCGCCCGCGTGTGGGCGAAACTTTCCGAAGCCGCGGCAACCACCTCCAAACCTGCCGCGGTCATCCGCAATTGCGCCGATTTCCAGGCGCTCTTTCCCGATTTTCGCGCCGGCCGGCTGACGGATGCCCGCACCGCGCTGGTGCGCGATCATCTCCACCAGTGCGTGGCCTGCCGCCACGTCTATGAAGGCAAAGTAGTGGCGTTGCCCGCGCCCACTGTGATCCTGCGTACGAATTATGCCGCCCGCTGGGCGATTGCCGCTATTGTCCTGATTGTCGCCGGTTCCACGGCGTGGTGGATCGTCCGCGAGAACGGCGCGCCAATCGGGCGCGCTTCGGTGCAATCGCTCGATGGCACACTGTTCGAGGTGACCGCCGCTGGACTTCAGCCCATGCATGCCGGACAGGATCTGCCGGGCGGGGTGGAATTCCGCACCGCCAAAGATTCCGATGCCGTCATCCAACTGGCCGATGGATCGGTCGTGGAAGTGCGCGAGCGGTCCAGCCTTTCCACCAGCGCCGGCGGGCAGGATCTCACGCTGCACCTCGGCCGCGGCAGTGTCATGGTCAAGGCCAAACACCGTACCCAGGGACACCTGTATGTCGATACTGGCGATTGTCGCGTGGCGGTGACCGGCACCGTGTTCGAAGTCACCGCGGGCGTAAAAGGCTCGCGCGTCGCCGTCGTGGAAGGCGAAGTTCACGTCACCCAGGACAACCGGGAGAAAGTTCTCCACGCCGGCCAGCAGACCGCGACCAGCACCAGCGTCGAGCCCGAGCCCGTGAGCCAGGAGATCTCCTGGATCCGCGACCGGCAACTGCTCGTCAAGCCGCTTAAGGAAGCCTTCACGTCGGCGCAAGTACCGGCGCTGCGGTATTCGAGCAAACTGCTCGGCCGCCTGCCGGCCGGCACTTTCTTCTTCGCCAGCATCCCCAACCTGGCGCAGTACCTGGGCGATGCCGAAGCGGTCCTCGGGAAGAAAATCGAATCCAACCCGCAACTGGCTGAGTTGTGGAACACGCACATCGGCGCGGCCATCGATATCCTGCGCAGCGCCAGCAGTTACCTGGGCGACGAGATCGATATTATCGACGCTGACGGGCAAAAAGGCCTGACCCTGGTCGCCGAACAGAAGCACGATGGATTCGAGGATTTCCTGCAAAAGAAGGGCCTGCCTTTCACCGTCGTGAACCATGGCGGGCTCCTCATTTTTGGACCGGAGCGGGCCGCGGTGGAAGCAGTCTCCGGCCAGATCGACTCCGGATTCGCACAGAAGCCGCTCTACAAGCACATTCAGGAATCGTACAGCCAGGGCGCGGGACTGCTGCTGTGGGTCGATCTCGCGCACGGCCAGGCTTCCGCTTCGGGTCCACGATATTTCTGCGCCGAATCGAAGCAGACGGGCGGCAAGGTGGTAGGCAGCGCCACGCTCGGGTACGATGGCCCGCGCACCGGATTGGCGGCTCAGCTGGCCGATCCTTCCCCGATGGGCTCGCTCGATTACATCTCGCCCGACGCGCTCGCCGTGCTCGGGTTCGTAGTGAAAGATCCTGCCGCCATTCTGGATCAGGCGCTGGCGGTTGTCCAAGGTTCGGTGGCGGCCGCGCGGCAATCGCTCGCCGAGGAGCGCCAGCAGAAGGGCTTCGACGTCCGCGACGATCTCGCCGCCAGCCTCGGCGGCGAATTCGCGGTCGCCATGGATGGCTCCATCATGCCGGTTCCTTCCTGGAAACTGGTGAGCGAGATTTACAATCCGGAACGCTTCGAATCAACCGTCGAACGGTTCGTCGCCGCGCATAACCAGGAAGTCGCCAAGACCGGGAAGCCTGCCATTGTGACCGGGCAGGAAGTGGTGGATGGCCGCGTCTACTACAAGATTGCGGAAGCCAATGCCGGGCCGCTGCTGGAAGCGCATTACACCTTCGACCACGGCTATCTGGTGGCCGCTCCCACGCGCGCTCTGGTCGCGCGCGCGCTGCAAATCCGGCTGGAAGGGACGTCGATCAAGCACTCGAGCAAATTCCTCGAACTGACGCCTCCCGACCGGCACGTGAATTTCTCCGCCGTGATGTACGAGAATCTCGGCAGTTCGCTCGCGCCTCTGGCTGCATTCGCCAGTGCGATGCTGCCGCAGCGCCCCGGATCCAACCACCAGTTGCCCAGCCTCGACAACATCAAGCCGACGCTTTTCGCGGTATACGGCGAGCCGGACCGCATTACCATGACGGCTACCGGCGATGTCCTCGGCTCCACCCTGGAGAGCCTGGTAAACGGCAATTTCCGCGGTTTGCCCATGCTGCCGTTCGGCCAAATGATGGGAACACGCGGGCGTCTGAACTCGTATGCTGGTAAGTAATGCATCCGGTCATTGAGCTTGACGGTCTGGAGGTACGCTTCGGCCAGCGCGTCATCCTGAACCAGCTGAAAGCGGCGCTCACGGGGCGCGCCATCGGCTTGCTGGGACCGAACGGAGCCGGCAAATCCACGCTCATTAACACGCTGCTCGGCTTCCACAAACCCTCCGCCGGCACCGCCCGCATTCTCGGCCGCGACGTTCGCACCCAGGCCCGCGAAGTCCGCAGCCTGATCGGTTACATGCCCGAGAACGACGCCTATATTTCCTCCATGACGGGCGTCCACATGGTCCGGATGATGGCCGAACTGGCCGGCTTGCCGCGCGAACACGCCCTGGAGCGCGCGCACGAAGCGTTCTTCTACGTCGGGCTCGGCGAGGTCCGCTACCGCGCCATCGGCACCTACTCGCTCGGCATGAAGCAGGCGGCCAAACTGGCGCAGGCCATCGCGCACGGGCCGAAAGTGCTGTTTCTCGACGAACCCACCAACGGGCTCGATCCGCCGGCGCGCACGCGCATGATCCAGCTCATTCGGGAAATCCGCGACCGCGGCGATCTGCATCTGCTGCTCTCCTCGCACCTGCTGCACGACGTGGAAGATTGCTGCGACCAGGTGCTGATTCTGAAAGACGGTAACATCGCCGCATTTTGCAATCTGGAAGAGGAGCGCCGCGCCAACCGCCGCTTCCTGGAACTCGAGACGCGCGGCGGCAACAACGGCGATTTTCTGGACGCCGTGGTCAAACTCGGCTGCGAGACCGCTCCCGGAGTGCAGGGGCGCATCAAACTGGTGATGCCCGAAGGCCTCGACGTTCGCCAGTTGTACGAAATCGCCGCCGGGCAGAACGTGCAGATCCGCCGGCTGAATCACAAGCGCGACTCGCTGGAAGATATTTTCCTCAAAGCCATGGAGAACGCCAATGGCCGTCTATAAGAAAACCTACCGGCCGTACGAGGGCAAGCTGACGGCTTCCTGGTCGCGCTTCCTGGTGATTCCGCGTTACGCGTTCGAAGAGCTGCATGGCAAGCGCTTTCTTACCATCTTCTTTATCGCCAGCTTCATCTATCCGCTGATCTGCGCGCTCATTATCTACGTCCAGCACAACGTCAGCGCGCTCAGCCTGCTCGGCGTGCAGCAGGGCGCGCGCAACCTGATCTCGATCAACGTGACATTTTTCATGTCGCTGCTCGGCTGGCAGAGCGTCATGGCGCTCTTTCTGGCGTCGTTCATCGGTCCGGGTCTGGTCTCGCCCGATCTCGCCAACAATGCGCTCTCGCTGTACCTGGCGCGCCCCTTCTCGCGCGCCGAATATGTCCTCGGCAAAATGTCCGTGCTGGCCATCCTGATGTCGCTGATGACCTGGGTTCCGGGGCTGCTCTGCTTCGGATTGCAGGGCTATCTCGAAGGCTGGGGCTGGATGCGCGATAACTGGCGGCTGGCAAGCGGAATGTTCTTCGGCGCGTGGGTTTGGATTCTGCTTCTCGCGCTGCTGGCGCTGGCGCTCTCCGCCTGGGTGAAATGGAAGCCGGCGGCCGGCGGACTGATGTTCGGCGTGTTCTTCGTCGCCTCGGCGTTCGGCGGGCTCATCAATGTCGTGCAGCGCACCCGCTGGGGTAGCCTGTTCAATATCAGCCACCTCATCGGCGTGGTCTGGGTGCAGCTGTTCGAGGGCTCCAACCAGACGACGAATGGCGCCGTCTTTTTCCGCGCCCAGCAGGGAGAAGAATTGCCGCTCTGGACTGCCTGGGCGGCGCTTGGCGTGCTCGCCTACATCTGCCTCTACATGCTGCGGCGCAAGATTCGCGGCGCGGAGGTGGTGCGATGAGCGATTCCGTCATCTCTTTCGCCAACGTCTCGCGGTTCTACGGCGAGGTGCTCGGCATCAACAACGTAAACCTCGCCATCCCGCCCGGCATCACCAGCCTGGTGGGTCCGAACGGATCGGGCAAGACCACCCTGATGAATCTCATGACGGGCCTGATTCGTCCCACGCAGGGCGAAATCAAGGTGCTCGGCATCGCCCCCGACGATCCCGAGCGGCTCTGCAAAGTCGTGGGCTACTGCGCGCAGTTCGACGCCTGCCCGAAAGGTCTCACCGGCTATCAGTTCATTTATTGGTTTCTGCGTATGCACGGCTATCCGCCCGCGGAGTGCGATCGCAAGACGGCCACTGCGCTCGATCGCGTGAGTATGACACCCGCCGCGCAGCGTCCCGTCGGCGCCTACAGCAAAGGCATGCGCCAGCGCATCAAGCTGGCGCAATCCATCGCGCACGATCCGCAGGTGCTGGTGCTCGACGAGCCGCTCAATGGCCTCGACCCCATGGCGCGCGCCGAAACCATCGCGCTCTTCCGCGAATGGGGGCAGAGCGGCCGCCACGTCATCGTCTCCAGCCATATTCTGCACGAAGTGGACCAGATTTCCGACCAGGTCGTCCTGCTCAGCCAGGGCTACGTGGTCGCCGAGGGTGAAATCAAGGGCGTGCGCGACGAAGTCAAAGAGCAACCCATGCAGATCCTGGTGCGCTGCAACGATCCCGGCGGCCTCGCCGCGCGCCTGTTTCAGCAGGACAGCATGGTGGAGGCCAAGATCTCCCGGGACCGTAAGGGCCTGCTGCTGCGCACCTCCGATGCCGACAGTTTCTATCTTCTCCTCAACAAGGTGATCCTCGAAAAGGGCCTGGAAGTGGAGTCGGTGGCGCCGGCGGACGACGATGTGAACTCGGTCTATCAGTATTTGATCGGCGGGGAAGGAGGGGCCGTCTGATGCAGCTTTGGTTACACCAGGTCGCGGCGGTTCTGCGCCTCGAAATGAAAAAGACGTTTTTCTCCAAGCGCGGCTGGTGGATTTATTGCCTGGCAGCCGGCCCGGTGGTCATCACCATCATTCACTGGATCGTGATGACCCGCATTCACAACTCCCTGACGGACCGCCATCACCTGGGCGACGACAGCATCATCTTCGCGGGCATCTTCCAGTTCTTCTATCTCCGCGCGGTGATTTTCTTCGGGTGCATGGGCATCTTTTCGAACTTGTTCCGCGGCGAGATTCTGGAAAAAACACTGCACTATTACTACCTGACCCCCATGCGCCGCGAGTTGCTGGTGGTGGGCAAATATCTGGCCGGTCTGTCGGTGGCGCTGGTGCTGTTCGTGAGCAGCACCGCACTGGCATTCCTGACCATCGCCCGCCATTTTGGCGAGGCCTGGACCGAGTACCTCTATCACGGTCCCGGCATGAGCCAACTGGGTTCGTACATGCTGGTGGCGGCGCTGGGATGCGTGGGCTATGGCGCCGTGTTTCTGCTCTGCGGCCTGTTCTTCCGCAATCCCATGATTCCCGCGGCGGTGGTCTTCGTGTGGGAGAATCTGAACCCGTTCCTGCCGGCGCTGCTCAAGAAAATCAGCGTGATTTTCTATCTGCGCAGTTTGTGCCCGGTAGAAGTTCCCGTTCCGCCGCCATTCTCCGTGATGGTGATCGACGCCGACCCGACCCCAATGTGGCTCGCCGTCCCTGGCCTCCTGCTGCTGTCGACGATCATCATCGCCTACACCGCGATGTCCGCCCGTCAAACGGAAATCAACTACGGGGAGTGATTCTCCGCCAACGCGAGTGAAGGCACCCGGCTCCCTATTTCAGCACTTCCTCGAAGAACGCCTCCGCCCGCGCGTCGTGGGAGTTCTGTAGCCGGTTCATGGCCTGCTTGCGAACATCGAAATCTTTCGACGTCTTTGCCAGTCGAATCAGCGCCGGAACACCCTCGCCGTCGGGCAACGACCCCAACGTATCCACCGCGCGCCGGCGCACCTGCGCGTCGGGGTCGTTGGCGATCGCGGCATTGATCGTATCGAGCACCGCCGGCCCCGATTTGCGATTCAACGCACTGATCGCCTGCGAACGTGTGCGCGGCTCTTTGGCGCTCCGCGCCGTCGAGATCAGCACGTTCAGCGCTTCGGGATCCTTGTTCCGCGCGAGTCCCGAAATGGCCGCCTGCCGGACCGATTCGCTCGGGTCGACGGCGATCAAGTTCTTCACCGCTTCCACGCCGCGCGCCCCGCGCTCCCAAGCCTCCAGCGACGCTGCCCGCCGGCGCATCCAGTCCGGCTCATTCGTCGCCAGGAACCGCGCGAGCACCGCGTCCGCCGACGGGTCGGCATGCGCCGCAATCGCTCCCAAGGCGTTATTGGCATCGAGTTCCTGACGCGGCACGAACGTGGCCAATAGCGCAATACTCTCGGCCGGCACGACACCGGTGAGCCAGTGTACTGGCAGTCCGCCGGCATCGATTTCGCAATCCGGCGAGAGATTGCGCAGCCGGTTCACCGTGCTGCCTTCCACGCGGAACATGATCACGGCGTGATCGGGCGGCTCCAGGTGGACGATTCCCGCCGTGTTGATACCATCGCGAACGTACTCGCAGCCCATTTCCGCGCCGCGAACCGCCGGAACCTCGTAGCCGATCCAGGCCGGCTGCGGTTGCGCCGCGAGAAGCGACTTGAACTCGCGCTCCAGGCCGGCGGCGGCCGAACGCGTGTCCGTCCGGGCGTTGACCAGCAGTTTGGGCTGGGCGATGAGCGGCAGCGCCGCCAGCACGAAGAGCGCGGGTTTCATCGGCTCAGGATCTCCTGGAGATAATCTGTTGCCGCCTGGCAGCTGCGCGTCATGCCGGAAAGCCGCTCCACCAGCCGCATTTTCAGCTTGATATCCTTTTCGGACCTCGCCACATCCACCAGCGGCTTGCAGTCGCCATTGCGCCGCGCGGAAAGGTGATCGATGATGGTGTTCTTCACATGCTCGTCCTGCTCGCCGCTGTATAGCGAAACCAGCGTCGCCGACGGAGTGCCGGATTCCTGCGAGGCGATCACTTCGATGGCCTTCTGGCGAACTTTGGGGTCTTTATCGGTGCGCGCCACTTCGGTCAATTTGTCGAGATTGCCGTTCTGGTACATGGCATTCAGCACAGCGATCTTTCCATCGCTGGTGGTCTCCCCCTGGTAGATCTGCCACAATTCGGGCTGGCCATCGGTCCGGCCGAGGTCGCGGAAGCCTTGCTCACGCAGCGTGAGATCCTTTTCGCCGCGCACCGCCGTGAGCAGCCGTCCCTTGTCCCGGTTATTCGAAAACGCATCCAGGATGGCGCGCTTTACGGCCGGATCGTTGGTAGATGTGTAGATCTCGAGGAGGATTTTCGGCGTGTCGGGATTGCGCTTTTCGCTCATGTATTGGATCGCGCGCACCTGCAGGTCCGGATTGCCGCCGCGCGCGATCTGGACGAGCAGTTGCTGCGCCTGGGGCGTGCCGCTCTCCGCGATCACGTAGAGCGCGTTGCGCTTGAGCTTGGGCGAGTGCGAGCCCTTCAGCAGGTTCTGAACCAGCGGGAGCGCCTTTTCGGGGTCCGACTGCATCAGGCCGTTGAGCGCCAGCAGCTTCATGTCGTCGTCGTTTTCCCCCTCGGGCGATACCGGCCCCTTGGTTTGTTTGACTTCGAGCTCCAGCGCCTTGGCATCGTCGAGCCACCGGCTGTTGGGATAGCTTTTGCGCAGGGTGTCGATGGCTGCCTGAGCCTCGGCGGTACGGCCGAGCTTATTCAGCACGTAGGCCTTCCAATAGAGCGCACCCTCGGCGCGGACGCCGGCGCGCGACACCACCGTGTTGAAACTGGAGAGCGCCTGCTCGTACTGATGGTCGTCGATGGCGCGGAGTCCGTTGTTGTACACGCCGTCATCGCTGCCGCGCGGACCGCCAAAAGAAAAGCCGCGCGCTTGCTGCATCGCGAAATTCTTATTGAAGTCAAGATTGAAATTGAATTTATCGGCCGACCTGGCGTAGACTTCAGCCGATTTGGCATAAGCCTGGGCCGCTTTTTCATTGGCCGCTGCCACCTTGTCCTGGATATCATCCTGAATTCGGCTGTCGGCCATGCTGGCGGCGGCCGCGGCAGCCTTTTCGCGGGCCCTGTCGATCTGGTCCTGAATGTCCGGCCAGTTCTGGCTCAGGTTATCGAGCTGCAGCTGAATGTCGGGCGTCACATTGATATCAAGATCCACTGGAGGAATCGGTGGAATGGGCGCCAGAGGAGCCATCGCCGGCATCGGTGCCATGGGCGCAACCGGAGTGGGCGCGGCCATCGGTGCGGCCATCGGTGCGGGCGCCGGAGCGGGCGGCGTGGGTGGAGCGGGAGGCGCCGTCTGCGCCAACAAAAGAGAGGCAGCGCAAAACCAGCCGCCGATCGTCGTAAAACTGCGATAAGTCGTCATAGGTCCTTCAATCCCCTTATAATTTCTGCCGGTCGGGCCGCCCCACGGGTCCGGCCGATTCCTGCTTTTGCTTTACCTTCGTCCCCAAAACCCGCACTTTGAAAAGAATCCCGGCGGAATCCATGCGATGCTGCAAGGCTTCCAATTCCGCCGGCTTCATCTGCGACGGTTCGTGCGCGATGTCCACCAGAGTGCGCTCCAGATCGTCGAGCACGCCCGCCATGGCGGTGTCGCCCTTCTGAAGCGCGGTCTGGCGGTACAAGCGGTTCTCGCTCGCCAGGTCCGCCGCGCGCTCCTGCTCGGCCGAAATGTCCAGTTTCTCCGCGGGAGTGGCGTTACTCAGCTCGATCAGCACCATCTGGGAGCGCTCCAGCAGGTCGCCCACGGCCACCAGCAGGACGCGATCGCCCGCCTGCTTATCCGCGGCGTTAGCGGCGGCTGTCTCCACGGGTGCGGCTTTCGAACCAGCTCGCGGGAACGTGCGGCCGGCCAGGAACGCCGCCACCACCAGCGATGCCAGCGCCGCCGCGGCGCCCGCCCAACGCCATGGGCTTTCCAAAACCCGCCAGCGCCGGCGTCCCGGCAGCCGTCCCTGGATGCGCCGCCAGACTTCGCTTCCGTATTCTTCGGCCCGCTCCGGTACGGGCAGGGTATCCACCACGTTGAGCACGCGCTGGAGCGAGCTGTAATGCGCCCGGCACTCCTGGCACTCGTCGAGGTGCTGCTCCGCCGCGAAGGCGTCGCCTTCCTCGCCGTAGTAATGCAAAATCAGTTCTTCTTCGCTCAAGTGGTTCATGGTCTGGCCGCACTCACCACGGGCTCGAGAGCCCGCCGTAATTTCTGCACCGCGCGGAACACGCTGTGCTTCGCCGCGCCCGGCTGGCAGCCCAGCACGCGGCCCACATCCTCGATGCACATCCCTTCGAAATGGCGCAGCACAAACGCCGACCGTTCGGTGGCGCTCAAATCGCCCATAGCGGTGGTCAGCCGCTCGCGCACTTCGCCCGACAGCGCCATGCGCTCCGGGTTCGGACCGGGCGAGGGTACCGTCAGCACCGGGTTTTCCAACTCGGCATCCCCCTCCGGCGCCAGTACCTGGTTTTGCGACCGCCGTTTCCGCGACCGCACCAGGTCGAGCGCGCAGTTGGCGGCGATGCGGTAAAGCCAGGTGCCGAAGCTGGCCCGTTCATCGAATTTGCCGAGTTGTTTGTACGCGCGGAGCATGCTTTCCTGCACCACGTCCTCGGCGTCCTGTTGGTTTCCTGTCATACGAAAAGCGAGACGAAAGACTGAGCGGCTGTGACGTTCCACGAGCACGCGGAAGGCGTCCGAGTCGCCCGAACGCGCCCTGGTAACGTACGTTCCATCGCTCAGGTCCATCGGCTGTTCTTTAGACTGTAGGATTTGGAACTGGTTAGCAAGCGGAGGGCCAGGGGACAGGAGGGGAGCGGGCGGGCAATCCCGGCCAGGACTGCCCGCCGCATGGGAGCCTTAGTGCTTGACCGTCGCCGTCAGCGGCGTCGATCGCGAAGAGCCGCCCACGAAGAACCGGTACTCGCCAGGGAGCAATTCCCAACCGTCCTTTTCTTCGTTGAAAATAGAGAGGAATTTGGGGTCGATCGCCAGGGTTACGGTCTTCGATTCGCCCGGCCCCAGCGGAATCCGCTCCCACGCCACCAGGCGCTTCGGTGGTTCGTTGGCGGCGGCAGGCAACCCCGCATAGACCTGCGCGATCTCCGCACCGGCGCGCTTGCCGGTATTCCGCACCGTGAAAGTCACGCTATCGGTGCCGGCTTTCAACCCGCTATAGGCATAAGTGGTGTACGAGAGCCCATAACCGAACGCAAACAGCGGGTCCTTCTTCTCGGCGTCGAACCACTTGTATCCGACCTTGAGGCCTTCGGAATAAGGGATATCGAATGGCTGCATGGGGCCTCTGGCGCGCCCGGGAGCCTCCATGCCCGCAATCTCGGGATGCGGCAGGTCGGCATCGGTTTTCGCGAAACTCACGGGCAGTTTACCGGTCGGGTTGACATCGCCGAACAGGATATTGGCCAACGCCACATCGCCCCGGATTCCGGGATACCAGACCTCGATGGCGCCGCTCACCTGGTCGATCCACGGCATGGCCGCCGCGCCGCCGGTTTCCAGCACCACAATCGTGTGCGGATTAGCCGCCGCCACCGCGCTCACCAGCTTATCCTGGTCGCCGGGCAGTTTCAGCGTGCGAAGATCCGCGCCCTCGCTCGTCGGTTGGTTGACGAACACGATCGCCACTGCCGACATTTTCGCCAGCGCCGCGGCCGCTGCCGGATCGGCGCCATCGTTGAATTCCACCTTGGCTTGCGGCGCCTTGGCGCGAATAGCTTTCAAGGGCGGCGTCGGAAACCAGACCGGCCTTCCCCACGGGCTCGGCCCGCTGCCGGGAGCATCCACCTGCGCCGAACCGCCGCCGGACATCATGCCCGTGTCGGCATGCGATCCGATTACCGCGATCGATTTCACCGTTGCGGCGTCGAGGGGAAGCTGGTTGCCGGAGTTCTTCAGCAGAACCATGGACTGCTCGGCGATTTCCTGCGCCGTATCGGCGCCGCGGAACGGGTCTACCACGCGGCCCCTCGGCGGGTCGTCCACGATTCCCAACGCGAATTCCGTCCGCACGATGCGATGAACCATGTCGTTCAAGCGCGCCATCGGAACCTCGTTGCTATCCACGGCCTTCTTCAGCGCCGCGCCGAAGAACATGCTGCCCGGTTCCTCGTTGTCGAGCCCTGCCAGGGCCGCCTTGGCGGTGCTGTGCGTGCCGCCCCAGTCGGACATCACCAGGCCCGGGAATCCCCACGCTTTCTTGAGCACGTCGGTGAGCAGGTAGCTGTTCTCGCACGCCCAATCGCCGTTCATCTTGTTGTAGGAGCACATGACCATTCCCGGCTGGCCTTCCTTTACCGCAATTTCAAAGGCCAGCAGGTCGGTCTCGCGGGCGGCGCGCTTGCCGATCAAAACATTGCCGATATTGCGTCCGGTTTCCTGGTCGTTGAACGCATAGTGCTTCACATCGCCGATCACATGGTTGCTTTGCAGCCCTTGAATGAATTGCGCCACCATCTTGCCGGCGAGCACCGGATCTTCGCCCTGGTACTCGAAATTGCGGCCGTTGCGCGGCTCCCGCGTGATGTCCACGCCGCCGCCGAGAGAGACGTTGTACTGCTCATCGCGCAATTCGCGTCCGATCACATCGCCTTCGTCCCACGCCATTTTCGGGTTCCACGTCGCCGCCTCGCCGATTGTCGAGGGAAGGAGCGTGGAGTACCGGCCGCGCTCCGCCGCCGAGCGCACGCCCACCGCGGAATCCGCCAATTGCAAATCGGGAAGGCCCAGCCGCGGGATTCCTTCCACCACCCCGGCGCCGCCATTCGAATGCGCTCCGGCCCGGCCGAATCCACCCATGCCATGCACCAGCGTAATCTTCTCGTCGAGCGTCATCTGCGCCAACACCAGGTCGGCGCGTTGGTCGGGGCTCAAGCTCTTGTCCATCCAGGGACCATTAGCCTGAGGCGCGCCTCTCTGCGCCAGCACCGGCGCGAGGGCAATGACGCCCGCTAACAAGGTCACCTTCTTCATGGAAAAATGAGGGTTCACGTCCACACGTTATCAAATCTCACGGCTAAGATGAATCATGCAGATCGGCCTGATCTCGGACACTCACGGCTTGCTCCGCCCGGAAGCGCTCCGGGAACTCGCCGGCGTCGGCCGGATCATCCACGCGGGAGACGTGGGCAAACCGGAGATCCTCGCAGAGCTGGCGGCGATCGCGCCGGTGACAGCGGTGCGCGGAAATATCGATCAGGACCCGTGGGCCGCGCGTTTGCCGGTGACGGCGAAGGTGGAAGTGAACGGCGTTCGAATTTACATCATTCACGACGTCCATGATTTGAAAATCGATCCCGCCGCCGCCGGCTTCGCCATGGTCGTCAGCGGCCATTCCCACAAGGCATCGCGCGAGGAGCGCTCGGGCGTGCTGTATCTCAATCCGGGAAGCGCGGGCCCGCGCCGCTTCCGCCTGCCCATCACGCTCGCCCGCGTGAATCTCGCGCCGAGCCCGTGGACCGTGGAGTTCGTCCACCTGGAGTGAGCCGCGAACCGCGAGGAGCAGTGCATTTAGTAGACTCTTAGAACGTGAAACTTCTCACCCGTCTCCTCTGGGGCGCGATCGCCATCACCGCGGCTGTCTGCCTGGCCGCCGTGGCGCTCATTCGCGGCGAGCATATCAATAGCATCTGGCTGGTGCTCGCCGCCGCGTGCACCTACATCACGGCTTACCGTTTTTACGGCAGATTCGTCGCCGCCCGGGTGATGGCGCTGGATGACAGCCGCGCCACTCCCGCCGAACGCCTCCGCAACGGGCACGATTTCGAACCAACCAATAAGTGGATCCTCCTGGGCCACCACTTCGCGGCTATCGCCGGCCCGGGACCGCTGGTAGGGCCGGTGCTCGCCGCTCAATTCGGCTATTTGCCGGGCACTTTGTGGATCGTGATCGGCGCCGTGCTCGGCGGGGCCGTGCAGGATTTCGTCATCCTCTTCGCTTCCATGCGGCGCGACGGCAAGTCGCTCGGGAAAATGGCCCGCGAGGAGATCGGCAAAGTGGGCGGCTTCATCGCGCTGGTTACGGTGCTCATCATCATGGTCATTCTGCTGGCGGTGGTCGGGCTGGTAGTGGTCAACGCGCTCCGGGGCAGCCCGTGGGGCACATTCACCATCGCCGCTACCATGCCGGTGGCGCTGTTTATGGGACTTTACCTGCGCTACTGGCGGCCGGGCAAGGTGCTGGAGTGTTCCGCCATCGGGTTTGTGCTGGTGTTCGCCAGTGTTCTCGGCGGACGGTATGTCGCGGCGTCGCCGAGCCTGGCGCCGGTGTTCACGTGGAGCGCGATGGCGCTCGCGGCCGTGATCATCCTGTACGGTTTCCTGGCCAGCGCGCTTCCCGTCTGGATGCTCCTCGCCCCGCGAGATTATCTCAGCACTTTCGTGAAGCTCGGCGTGGTCTTGATGCTGGCGGTGGGCATCCTGTTCGCGCGTCCCGAGCTGCAACTGCCCGCTTTCACGCGATTCGTTGACGGAACTGGCCCGATTTTCGCCGGCAAGATCTTCCCGTTCTGCTTTATCACGATCGCATGCGGCGCGGTCTCCGGCTTCCATTCCCTGATCTCCTCCGGCACGACGCCCAAAATGATCGCTAAGGAATGGCACGCCGTGCCGATCGGGTACGGCTCCATGCTGATGGAAAGCTTCGTGGCCATTATGGCGATGATTGCGGCGTGCGTGCTCCAACCGGGCGTGTACTTCGCGGTAAACTCGCCCGCCGGCGTGGTGGGCGCCACCCCCGCCGCGGCTGTCGCCACCATTTCGCATTGGGGATTTCCGGTGACTGCGGCCACCATGGCGCAGCTGGCGAAGAACGTCGGCGAAAACACGCTGTTCTTCCGCACGGGCGGCGCGCCCTCGCTGGCGCTGGGAATGGCGCACATTTTCGCGCGCACCGGCGGCGGCGCTTTGATCGGATTCTGGTACCACTTCGCCATCATGTTCGAGGCCCTCTTCATCCTCACCATCATCGACGCCGGCACTCGAGTGGGCCGTTTCATGCTGCAAGACCTGCTGAGCCATGTGGCGCCGCCGCTGGGCCGGATGATGTGGATGCCGGGCGTGATCCTCACCAGCGCCATGGTGGTGGCGGCCTGGGGCTATTTTCTGATTCAAGGCGTGCGCGATCCGCTCGGCGGGATCAATTCGTTATGGCCGCTATTCGGCATTTCCAATCAGCTGCTGGCCACCATAGCGCTCTCGGTGGCGACCACCATTCTGCTGAAGATGCATGGCGCTCGATACGCCTGGATTACGTTCGCTCCGCTGGCCTGGCTGGTGACGGTGACGTTCACCGCCGGATGGCAGAAAATATTTTCGCCCCTGCCGGCGATCGGTTTCCTGGCGCAGGCGGACAAATTGGCCGCGTCCGACACCGTCAGCGCCGCCGCCCAAACCCTCATCTTCAATGCCCGCCTCGATGCCGCGGTCTGCGGTGTCCTCATGGCCCTGGTGGCGGTTGTGCTGGCGGATTCGGCCCGCGTCTGGATCGGAATCCTGCGCGGCACCGCGGACGCCCGCGTGCGCGAAGCGCCGTTTGTGCCGTCGCGCCTGCAAACGGAGGAACTATGACGCGTCTGCGGCGTTTCGGGCAGATCGTCCTCGCCATTCTCCGCGAATTAGCCGATGAGAACGCGTACCGGCGGTACCTGGCCGCGCACGGCCGGGAACATTCCGGCGCGGAGTGGCGGCGCTTTTCCGAAGAGCGCCAGCGCGCCAAATACGCACGCCCTAAATGCTGCTAGCGCCTGCCTCTATCGAAGAATGGAAACCCCACGCGGGGTCGCTCCAGGCGGATCTCGATGGCCTCGCCGCCGTTCTCCACGCCGCGGTGCATGCCGGCGCGAGCGTGAGCTTCGTCTTACCGTTTTCGCTCGCCGCAGCGCGCGCATTCTGGCGCGAAAAGATTCTGCCCGGCGTCGAGGAAGGAAAACCCGTCGTCTTGCTGGCGCGAAGCGGCGGCGAAATCGTAGGGACGGTACAGATGATCCTCGACTGGCCTCCCAACCAGCGGCACCGGGCCGAGGTCGCCAAGCTTTTGGTGCTTCCCAAAGCCCGCCGCCGCGGCGTGGGACGCGCTTTGATGTCGGCCATTGAAGAGGTGGCCCGGCGCGAGATGCGAACCCTGATTACGCTCGACACGCGCACCGGAGAAATGGCGGAGCCGCTCTACTTATCGATGGGGTATGTAGCCGCGGGAGCCATTCCAGGGTACGCCAGCGATCCCCGTGGAAAAAAGCTGGAGTCGACCACAATTCTGTATAAGAAGATCT
>Ga0335073_10002504_pt1 | contig 25143 bp, 22 predicted proteins | sample Lox_Sample_22_FD_207093 | JGI IMG/M metagenome (GOLD analysis project Ga0335073, IMG submission 207093) | Soil microbial communities from Loxahatchee National Wildlife Refuge, Florida, United States - Lox_Sample_2.2 | ecosystem: Environmental > Terrestrial > Soil > Wetlands | place: USA... | reverse complement strand
ACACTGGGGCACTTACAAGCGGCTCGAGGTGTTGATGGAGGCATTTCCACGGGTGCTGGCAAGAATTCCGAACGCACGGCTCGTTGTTGCGGGCGCCAACCACCACACCAAAGCAGGCTACTGGGAATCGATCCGCGCCGCACAACCGGCCCATCTGCCCATTGATTTTCTCGGCTATGTTCCCGAAGAAGACATTCCGGAGCTTTATCAAACGACCTCCGTGGTCGTTATGCCCTATGACTCAGCGACCGGATCAAGCGGCCCCGCGCATCAGGCGTGCGAATTCGGTGTCCCGATCGTTTGCGCGGATCTGGCCGATTTCCGCGGCATGGCTACAGAAGAAAACATGGCGATTCTCTTTCACAAGGTGGGAGACGCGACCGAACTGGCTGATCGCCTGATCTCCATCCTGCAGTCTCCCGAGTTAGAGCGCCAGATGGCGGAGCACAACTTCGCGGCCGGCGTCGAGATGACGATGGCCAACGTGGTTGCAAATTACCTTCGCTGGTTTGAGCTTAAAAAGGCTCAAAAGACGATTGCGAAATCAAATGGAGCCTTGCGGCGCCGCCCGTCACTCGATGTTTCCCGCCGCTCCGATCGTTCGTCAGGTGAAGACGCATCCGCGTCGATGTTCGAGGATGAAGCAGGGGAGAGCGGCGGTTCGCTCAACCTGGAGCCGGCCCGGGAGTATGCGGGCGCGAGCGACTATGCCGCGCAATTCTCCGAACGCAGCTCATCCTCCTTCGACAGAGGTTGATGCTGCCCCCTCATGCGGCCGAAAGGGCTGCGTGGGGGATGAGATATTGTCGCGGCGGATGGAGTGGCGCACTGACAGAAATGGCGGAGAGCATCTATCGGCTCTCCGCCATTTTTCCTATCTGAACTTTGGTTCGGTGTTCAGGAAGCAGCGTGGGACGTTGTCAGCCTGGCGATTCTGGTTATTCCGTCGTGATCTGATCGGCCGTGTAATTGGCTCCGTCGTACTCGGCCTTCACGCTCACGTGCTCTCCGATATGAAGCTCCTGGCCGGAGGGAAGGCGCGAGGCATTGAAGGAGATGTCGTAGCTCCTCTGGTCGCGCGGATCGACCAGGACCATATGGCCCGCGTGCAGGTCGAGTGCAGAGATATTTCCATTGAATGCAAATGCCGCGCCGGGAACTGCCAGCACCGAGATTTTGCTCGCAATGCCGTGGCCTGCCTGGCTCGATCCAAATTCGATTGCAACCAGGGATCCCGGCCGAAGATCCTGCGGGCCTGAGCCTGCCGCAACAAAGCTGGACTGCCCAATCCGTTGAAATGAAGCCTCTGGAGAAACCTGGACCGTAAATCTCTCGCGCGATCCGGAGGACGCGATCGTCAGTTGTCTGCGCCCCGCATCGTAATTCACGACGCGGCCCTGGTAATCACCCTCCGGCGGTTGTGAGAGCGCATGAATGCTAACCGCAAAGACCTGCGTACCGTCCAACGTAGTCTCCACGGCCGCATGCTGTTCCGGAGAGAGCGTACGCAATGGAATGCGCTGACCGTCCAGGTAGGCGAGCGTACGCTCATCGAAAAGGATCTTCATCGGTTTTTCACCGTACACCTTCAACGTGAGCTCATCGCGCACCTGATCAATTCTTTGGATTTCCCCACCAAAGATGGTGCTTTTGCCCGCGGGAAGGGGCGGCAGTTTTCCTGCGGGACTGCCTGTCGATGCCAGCGCCTTCGCTGAAGATGATGAATCTGCGGGCTGTTCCGATTGCGCAGATAACGCGGCGGGGATGAATGCCGCGCCCAATACAACAGCTGTCAGAATTCGTACCATTTCGGCTTTCCTTTGCAATTCGCGATGTAGTTATTTGGATGGCATGAAACGCTGCCCGGTGGCCTGAGGCGCGCCAGACAACATAGCTCTGCAGATCGCATCTAAGTAGCTGTGTTCCTATCTCAGCCTCCGCAAGGAAGACGCTTGCACCTAACTAAGATGAGTACACGAATCCCAAAAATCGCGATCATCGCGGCCATTGCCGGAGCGGCTCTGCCCCTGTGCTGGGCGCGCGATACAGTCACGATTCGTATCCCGCGGCGCAGCGAGCTTAGTCCTGTACAGCGCCTGAACCGTGAGGGCGTTGAAGCTGTGAACAAGCACGAGTACGAGAAAGCGGAGTCCCTTTTTCTCAAGGCCTATCTTTACGACCCATCCGATCCATTCACTCTGAATAACATCGGCTATATCTCGGAGCTGGAGGGCCAGCTAGACCGCGCTCACAAGTTCTATCAACTGGCGGCGGAACAAGGCTGCACCGCGAACATTGATCGCAGCAGCGACAAGGGCCTGGAAGGCAAGCCGATGAAGGCGGCTTTGGGAAATCTGGAAGATCTGCCCATGCGCGTGAACCGGATGAACATCGATGCCATGCGGCTGCTTGCGCAGGATCGCGGCTTCGAAGCCATCTCCCTTCTCGATCAGGCGCTCTCGCTGGACCCTGAGAATCCATTCACGCTCAACAATCTCGGTGTTGCGAATGAGACGGTGGGGGACCAGGCGAACGCGCTGAAGTTTTATCGCGCCGCGGCCGATACGCACTCTTCGGAACCGATCGTCGTCACCGAGGATCGCGGCTGGCGGGGGCGCTCAGTAAGTGCGATGGCTGCAGCCAGCGCGAAGCGCGTCGAGCGGCAGATGCAGCAGAGCAATGCCGACTACGTGCGCGCCCGTATGCTCAATCTGCGCGGTGTCTACGCTGCAAATCAGAATGACTGGACGGCGGCCAAAAAAGACTTCATGGACGCCTATTCGATCGATCCGACAAATGCGTTTTCGATCAACAATCGCGGCTATGTCGCCGAGCAAGAGGGCGACCTGGAATCGGCAAAGTTCTTCTATGAGAAGGCTCGCGGGACTTTCGACTCGAGCGAGCGGGTAGGAATGGCGACAAGCGGTTCTGCCGAAGGTAAGCCGATTTCTGCAGTAGCTTCTGAGAGCAACCACAAGGTCGATGGCGAGCTCGCGACCTATAGCTGGCAGCGCCATCGGGAAAGTGGTCCCATCGAGCTGACACCCCGCGGCGGCGCGACGGAGCAGGACGCTCCGGCCAAGTCTCCGTCACCTGCAACGCAAGATAAACCGGCGCCGACGGCGCCACAGCCTCCCCATTGAATCATTTCAAGGGCTCCGTATGAGTAAATCGACTGCGCAAGCTTCTTTACAACAATGGATGGTTCTTCTTTCACGCCTGCTGTTGCCTTGGTCAGTTGCTCACCGTTCCACATCGCCTGCAGGGGAAGAAGCTCACCAGGAACTCCTTCGCATGAGCCGCGCCGAATTCGACGAATTCGTCGCGCTTGCCGACTCAAACCATGTGGTCGTGCGCGCGCTGGAGGTAATCCTGCTGCTGCTGCGCGATACGCAGAACGCTCCGCTACGCGAATGGGCTGAGGCCGCTCTCGCCGCGGAACGCGCGCGTATTACGACCGCGGTCACATTTCTCGCCGAGATCTGCCGGGCCCTCAAGGACCATGGACTTAAGGTGGCGGTCATCAAATCGCTCGACCACTGGCCCGACCTCGGCAGCGATCTTGACCTGTACACCAGCGAGAATCCGCGTGCTGTCTGCAAATTCATGCAGACGCACTTCCATGCAAGGATGGCGCCGCGCAGCTGGGGCGATCGCCTTGCTGCCAAATGGAACTTTTTCATTCCCGGATTGCCAGAAGCCGTCGAGATCCACATGGGACGCCTGGGGCAGACGGGGGAGCAGGTGGCTATTGCATCTTCTCTGCTTGAACGCACCCGGACGGTAACGGCGTGCGGCAGGAACTTTTCTGTTCCGTCGGCCTCCGACCGGATCATGCTTTCCACCTTGCAGCGTATGTACCGGCACTTCTATTTCCGGCTCTGCGATATTGTCGACACCACCACGCTGGCAGATCGGGGCGAGATTGACTATGCAAACCTTCGCACGCTCGCATCGGTCGCGGGCATATGGGAGGGCGCTGCTACGTACCTGGTCATCGTCTCGGATTACCTGCAGATGCACCGTGGCACGGGGCTCAACCTGCCTAAATTTGTCCTCGATGCAGCCCGTTTCGGGGGCGACCACATCTACTACGAGAAGCGCTTTCTGCGCGTCCCGATTATGCCGCAGTCTGCGCGCCTGTATGGAACGCAGCTCGCTGGGGTACTCGGGAAAGGCGAATGGCATAACGGCGCTCGGCTGAGCCTGCTGCCCTGGCTGGCCACTGCGGCAGTGGTAGGGCAAAAGCTTACGGGAAGCGACAAAGGAATCTGGTAGAACCGCGGGACCGACACCAGGCTATGGCAGAACCAGTCGCTGTTCAGCGATAGAGGAGAGGGGGACGCTGGAGAGGTTTTTCTCCGGCTACATTCTATGGGGAATCGTTTATCGGATACTCATACATTCTCGCGCATGCGGCGTCTGGAGTCACTAGGCGAGCGCGCAGAGGTTGATTCTTACAATGGCTCTTCGCTCGCACTGGAGGGATGGGAATCTGGAGCTTCCACGTGGCCGCAGCCCATGCCCCGCCTGATTTCGGCTCGCTACGCTGAGACTGCTCCCGTCTCAGATGCGCAGCTGTTCAGGAGTCTCGACTCGGCGGTATTCAGGCGCGACCGCAAGTCCAAAGTCGTATCGTTCATCCTTCACTCCGCGCTGGTGGCAGGGGTGGTGTGGTGGGGGATGACCTACCATCCGCACGTGATACAGACGGCCGACACAGTGGTGACGCAAGTGCCGTTCACGCTTTATGCACCCCCGCCGCCACCGCCTCCGGTAATGCCGGTCGCAAAGATATCGGGCGGTGGTGGCGGCGGCGGAGCCCATCAGATCGTTGAGCCCACGCGTGGGCATGTGCCCAAGGTGGCAAGGATTCAGACGCTTCCTCCGCAGATCGTGAGGATCGCCAATCCGAAGCTCGCGGTTGAGCCGACGATGCAAGTGAACATTCCGACGAACAGCTCTCTGCCCAATCTCGGCATGGCGCAGTCCCCGCAGATCGCGCTGGCTTCGCAGGGCAGTGGCAGCGGTTCCGGATTCGGCCATGGCCTAGGCGGCGGAATTGGCGCCAGCCAAGGTGGGGGCGCGGGTGTGGGAACCGGCGGCGGCTATGGCGGCGGCGTGATGAGCGTCGGTGGCGGCGTTAGCGCTCCGGTGCTTGTCCATTCCGCGGAACCGGCGTTCACGGAGCAGGCTCGCCAGGCGAACTTTCAAGGCACGGTGTCCGTTCAGCTCATCGTGGATTCGCAAGGCAATCCGCAGGATGTTCGCGTAATCCACCCCCTTGGCATGGGGCTCGACCAGAAGGCCGTCGAAGCGGTGCGGCAATATAAATTCCGGCCGGCGATGTATCAGGGCCGCCCGGTGGCCGTGCAGATGATCGTAGAAGTGGACTTCCGGCTGCACTGAGGCACGGAAACAAGAAACGAACCTATTAGTGAGCGCCGCGTGAGGAACGCGGCGCTTTTTCTTTGGCTGGATTACGGGTAGCGACTCGCGCAGCTTCGATTAGGACATGTAGCGGCATCTTCCACCCATAAGCGGATATTGCAAATGCCGGGGCCGCTGGTCACATTGCCACCCGCGTGGCCGAAGCGGCCCGGGATGAAGTGATGGGATCTGAGCTGCCCCGATATGGAGATAGACACGAAGATGCCCGGTCGAGTCAGCACACTCTTTATTTGGAATACTGCCGGGAATGGCGAACCGGAACGTCTGGGGTGTTTAGGAGGGACCTCCGCTGGTCAATACTGGTCAATACCAATACAGATCAATAGAGAGGGGAGGGAGTGGCACACGCTCGACAATTTGCGCTCGAGGATCTGCGTTTCGGCGAAGAACCTCATCGCTCTAACGATGGAGCCGTACGGAACACCTATCAGACAATCGGAGCTATGGCGTCTGAGAGAACCGCCGGTCGCTGATCCTTGGAGCTAAGCGCAGGCACAATTCAGGACGCTCGCGGAAGGGATGATCCGCAACGTCTCCAGATCACGGTTTCGGCTTTGTTTCCTCGGCAGTCTGCACTTGCTGCGCCTTGGCATAGTATCCGTGGCGGGTGATCACCGTGAGCTTGCCGACCTTCGGCGCACCGGCTTCTACGTGGACGACGCGATATCCGCCCAGGCTCATGGACTTCGTCGACCGATAGGCGACGACGTACTGATTGCGGATGTCGCGGGCAATGTCAGAGGCAATGCCGTCTACTTCATTCAGGGAGCGCGGGAAGTAGGCCACGCCGCCGGTTTCTTCCGACAGCATCTCCAATGCGCGGTGCGCCTGTTCAGACTCGTCCTTGTCGGCGTCGTACAGCAGTCCGATGGTATACACCACCGGCCCACCGAGATCCTGCACGCGCCGAATCGCTTGCCGCAGGTCGAGCCGCGAGGCGTTGTCCGCTCCATCGGTAATGATCAGCAACACCTGCTTGCGATCTTTGGCGTGCTTGGCCAATTGATCTGCCGAAGCAGCAACCGCATCGTACAGAGCCGTCGTGCCGTGCGAGTCGAAACGCGACAGTCCTCGGTGCAGAGCCACCAGATCTGAAGTAAAGCCCTGATCCAGATAGGCGCGGTCGTTGAAATTCACCACGAACGAGACGTCCTTCGGGTTCGATTCCTGCAGCAGCTTCATCGCAGCCGCGCTGACGGCTCCCCGCTTGTCGCGCATGGATCCGGAGTTGTCTACCAGGATGCCCATCGATACCGGCTGGTCCTGATGCTCGAACGCGTTGATCGTCTGCTGAATGCCATCCTCCCAGACGCGAAAATCACCCTGGGTCAGGTTGGTTACGGTGTGGCCCTTGCTGTCGATGACGGTGCAGTTCAGCAGCACCTCGTCCACATCCGCATGCAGAACATACATGCCGTCCTGCCGCTTCTGCGCCTCTCCGTTCGCAGCCGGTCCGTTGACGGTATTCGCAGCGGTTGCGGGCGGCGCCATCACCTCGACGTCAGGCGAGGCAAATGGATCGCGATCCACGTCGAGCCGCGGCTGGATCTCGGGGCGCGTCGGATCCTGCATCGCCGCAGAAGAAGCGGAAGAGGCCGCCGGAACGGCCGTACCCCGGGCAGCAGGGGTCTGCGCACCCGTAAGCCCGCTGCAGCACAGCGCGCCGCCCGCGATCAAGAACACCAAGCCATGCGATTTCAACAAGCTAGTCGAGAACATAAGGGACACAATGAGACGTCTTCCGGTTAGATGCGGCCTCGGGCCGAAGCAGGTGCATCGCGCAGAAAAAATGGGACCAAATGCTCGTCTGAAGGTCCTCAAACGGCCGATGTGCAGGGCGCAGACGGTGTTAGCGTTCCAGGTACGCAGAGCGCCTCCGTCTGCACTCAACGCGCACCAATTCTTCCATTTATCTGCCTGGCGCCGCGTGCGGTACGAATGTAATGGCGCGTTGGTGTTATTGAAAGCCCAGTGGCACTAAAGTCCAATGCAACTGTGGCCGGGCGGCACATGAAGAAAGTAATATCGACCGCTCCCGATCACAACCAGTTCGCGGGTTTCCCCACATCCAATCAAGTAGACCCGAACGCCGAACAAACGATCTCTGCCCTATCTGAAAGGCACAGTTGAGATGCAGTTGGGCCACAACGAAAACGAGTGCTGGCGCGTGCGTAAACACGGCGGCCGCTATTGGGCAAGTCTCGCGATTGACCCGATCTACGACAAGGGAAAGCTCATCGGCTTCGCGAAAGCGCCCAACGAGATTTTGCCGCAGCCCGAGATCGACGTAGACCTGGCTAAAGCCAATCATCATCTTGAAACGGCCCTTGCCTACATCTCGCAGGGTGTGATGTTGTACGACTCCGCCGGCCGGCTAGTCTTTGCGAATCCTCGCCTCAACGAAATCTTCGCCGTAGCTGACGGCAAGCTGCACTCCGGATTCACCATCACGAAAGCGATGGAGGCCCTTGGATTTTCGCGTACCCAGGCGCGGCGTATCCAGCGCACCGTCAACTCGCAGCAGGCCGCCGATCTGGCCGCGAGTTCGTTTGAAACCACGCGCACCGGCCGTATTGTCTCTATGGCGATTCGCCGCCTCGATGACAGCAGCTGGATCATCCTCTTCGAAGATGTGACCGACAGCAAAAAGGCCGAGCTGAAGGCAGAGTACCTGGCGACGCACGACCCTCTTACCGGCCTCGCCAACCGCACATTCTTCCGTACGCGGCTTGAGGAGGCCGTGGCCCGCATGAAGCGCGGCATTCCCTTCGCTCTTCTTCTGCTCGACGTGAACGACTTTTCCGCGATCAACGACGAGATGGGAGAACCAGTTGGCGATGCGCTGCTGAAATCCATCGCACAGCGCGTTGAAGACGCCGTGCGCGAGATCGACACTGTGGCCCGCCTCGACGGCGATGCCTTTGCGATTATTCAGTGCGATCCGGGGTCGCCGAAGGAGGTTGAAGCGCTCGCTTCGCGTCTTATGGAGCGTTGCGGCGCGCCGCATGAGATCGGGGAACACCGGATTGCCGCGCCTGTGAGCCTTGGCGTTGCGATGGGAACGAGCGATGGTTCCGACACGCACGAGCTCTTGAAAAATGCCGAGCTCGCGCTGCTCCATGCAAAGAAATCGATTCTTCCGACGTACTGCTTTTTCAATTCGGAGACCGATTCGCATCTGAAGGCGCGGCGAGCGCTCGCCAACGAGCTCTACGAAGCCGCAGCCCGCGGTGAATTCGCTCTGCATTACCAGCCGGTCGCCGATGCAAGAACCGGCCAGTTCACGGGCTTTGAGGCGCTGCTTCGCTGGTGGCGCCCCGCGCATGGGTGGGTACCGCCCTCGGAATTTGTGGCCATTGCCGAAGAGTCGGGGTTGATTGTCTCAATCGGCGCATGGGTGCTGCAGACGGCCTGCGCGCAGGCCGCCGCCTGGCCCACGGACTGGCATATTGCGGTCAATCTCTCCGCGCTGCAGTTTCAGGAAGACGTTCTGCCGAAGACCATCGCCGACGCACTGGCGCAGTCAGGGTTAGACCCGCGCCGGCTCGCGCTGGAGATCACCGAGTCCGTCTTGCTGAAAGACAACGACGCCAACCTGGCCATCCTTACGCAATTGCGCGCCATGGGAGTCCAGATTTCGCTGGATGATTTCGGAACCGGCTACTCCTCGCTTAGCTACCTGCGCAGCTTTCACTTCGACAAACTGAAGATCGACAAGAGCTTCGTCCAGGATCTGCCCGATAGCAATTCCGCCAAAGCCATCGTGCGGGCGGTTACCGAGCTGGGCAAAAGCTTCGGCATCTCCATCGTGGCAGAAGGAGTGGAAACGGAGGAGCAGCTGGAATATCTGCAGCAGCTGGGTTGTGATGAGGTGCAGGGCTACCTGCTCGGCGCTCCCCAGCCCCCGGAAAAATTGTGGGACTCCGAGCCGTCGCTGGCTGCTGCTGCAAACTCCGGAGCGTAAGCTTCCACAAATCTGCGCCAGCCCAGGCGCATCGGGTCGAGCACCGGATTGGAGCTTTGCGGATAGCTGATCGTCCGCGGCTGTCGCCGGTCTTTTTCTTCCTCTTCCAACATCCGCATCAGGCAATTCTGCGCTTTGTGTACCTTCCGGCGAATGGCGGCGTTATCTTCCACTCCGATAATATCTTCGATCTCTATCAGCTTAGTCAGTATGATCTTGCTTTCCATGACGCACCGATCCGGGGTACAGATAGCTTGCCTGCATCAGTGCCGGTTGGATGTGACATTGATCACCCGACGGATGGGGGGTTAACAGAATCGCTGCATCCATGAGTGGTAGAGGCGGAGTAGTAGAAGCGCGCTTTGCTCCAGGGCGCGCTGCCCTGAGCTGTCCGTTCCCTACTTAGTGTCGAACAAGTCCTTGAGGTGGGATGGCTGCGAGCGGAGATACTGCTTGGGTGCGTGAACACGTGCGCCGAGCGCCGCCGCCGCGTGCCAGGGCCACCGCGGGTCGTAGAGAACCGTGCGCGCCAGCGCAACCAGGTCGGCGTCGCCGGTTCCGACAATGGCTTCCGCCTGCTCAAATCCAGTAATCAGACCAACCGCGACGACCGCCATCTTCACCGCATGTTTTACCGCGCGCGCCAGCGGCACCTGGTATCCGGGTCCCAGCGGTATCTTCTGCGCAGGAGATAATCCTCCGCTGGAAATATGGATCGCATCGCAGCCGTGCTTTTCCAGCTGCTGCGCAAACGCGATCGTCTGCTCGATGTCCCAGCCGCCATCCACCCAGTCGGTTCCCGACACGCGCACAGATACTGTTTTTTCCGCGGGAAAGGCTGCGCGTATCGTGTCGAAGATCTCGAGCGGAAAGCGCATCCGGTTTTCCAGAGAGCCTCCATACTCGTCGTCTCTGCGATTGGAAAGCGGCGACAGAAACTCGTGCATCAGATAGCCGTGCGCCGCGTGAAGCTGGATCAAGTCGAGCCCCAGATTCGCGGCGCGCTGTGCCGAAGCCGCAAACGCATCGCGCACACGCTTCAACCCGTCGCGATCCAGCGCCGTCGGCGCCGTTTCCCCCTCGGCAAAGGGAATTGGCGAAGGCGCCACGGTCTGCCACCCCAGCGATTGTTGTGGCGCAAACTGGCGGCCGCCTTTCCACGGCACCTCTGTTGAGGCCTTGCGACCCGCATGTGCCAGTTGAATACCAACGGGAACGTCAGACCAGCGGCGAATGCTATCCAGCACGCGGCCGATCGCGGCTTCGGTCTCGTTGTTCCAGAGGCCGACATCGGCATACGTGATGCGTCCCTCGGGCAACACGGCAGTTGCTTCGATTGTCAGAAGCGCCGCGCCTGAGAGTGCAAGCTGGCCGAGATGGATCAGGTGCCAATCCGTCATGCGCCCGTCTTCTGCCGAATACTGGCACATCGGCGCGATCACAATCCGGTTGCGCAGTTCGAGATTCCGGACGCGCATCGGTCGAAAAAGAGAAGGTTCTGTCACGATGACGATTTCTCCTGGTCAGGTGTGGGTTCGATGCAGCTCGCCTGAAATGAACAAACGCTATGAGGAAACTCCGCCTTCTACATACGATTACTTCATCGCGAAGAACGATACAACCTGGCTTACTCCGGCACCGCCTTTCCGATACCCGGCGGCTTGCAATCTAAGCGGCAGCATGACCGGCTTTGTTACAGGCCTTCCATGCCGCCCAACCGAAGGCGGCGATCGTAGCAGCCATGCCAATTCCCGCAAATACGGTCGCGGCCGCGCAGGACCGCTGCTTCTTGCCGGAGGTCACTTTCTCGCGCACGTGCTCCGGACGTGCGCCGATGCCCACCGCATATCCGAGTGCGCGATGGATGCCGGGAATCTGCATCGCCAGTTTCATCTGCCAAGGAGCACGGACTGGCCTGGGATTCTCAAAGACCCATGCAAACCCACGATGCGCAACCAGCTGGATCGACTGTGTCACACGCGTTGGAAATTCGCGCCGCCTCTGTACGGCTGCCAGCAGAGGCTCCGAAACGCGTCGATCGGACAGCGGTCCGGCCAATAGGTTCGCCGTTGCGATGGCATCCTGAATCGCTAGGTTGATACCCACACCCCCGGCAGGAGACATGGCGTGCGCCGCATCGCCTATGCACAACAGGCCCGGCATGTACCATTGCCGCAGCCGGTTGATCTGCACGGTGAGAATCTTGATCTGTTCCCAATCGCGCAGCTCGTTCACCCGCTCACCGAGGAACGGCGCAATGCGGCGAATGTCGGCGTGCAGCGCATCCAATCCGCGGGCCTTGATCTGTTCATAAGACCCCTTCGCGATAATCAGTCCCGCCTGAAAATAATCCGAGCGGTTGATCAGGATCAACGCTTTTCCGTAGTTCACGTTGCCAAGCACCTGCGCCGGATCGCCCGGCCTGCGGCTGAGCCGGAACCACAGCACGTCGATGGGCACTCCTCGTTCGATCAGCTTCAGGCCTGCCGCACTGCGCATCGCAGAATGGCGTCCATCGCATGCGACCACGAGATCGGCGCGCACTTCCAGTTCGCGCCCCTCATTTTGCGCCACAACTCCGATTATCTGCTCTCCCTCTCGCACCAGGCCTGTCGCCTGATGCTGCATGAGCAGTTGAAATGAAGGAAAACTCTTTGCGTGACCGGAAAGAAAATTCAGGAAATCCCACTGCGGCATCAGCGCGACAAACTTGCAACTTGCCGGCACGTGCCGGAAATCCGCCACCTCGAACGCGGAACCTCCGAGAATTACCCCGGCGGACTCGACTTTTTCGTGCCGCAGGCGCAGAAACTCCTCTAACAATCCAAGTTCTTTGAGCACCTCGAGCGTTGACGGGTGCACGGTGTCGCCGCGGAAATCGCGGAAGAAGTCGGCGTGCTTTTCCAGCACAGTGACGCGCACGCCCCTGCGCGCCAGCAGATACCCGAGCATCATGCCCGCAGGTCCGCCGCCGACTACACAGCACGTGGTCTCCACAATCTCCGGCCCCATGACCAACACCTCCACGCTTAAGCTCTTCGATGGCCCGTCACCGTGGCACGGATGCCACCCTTCACTGGAGGAATTGTCGCATAGCCAATAAATATTCCTCTTCAATGCCAACGGTTTCTTGCGAACCCAGGAACCGAGGAAGCTATTTCTGCTGTATCATTCCGCGTTCCTTGAGGCTCGCCGGAGACGAATGCAAAGTACACGATCGTCAGGAGGGGCGCTGTTGCGGCGTTTCGATGAGCCGTGCAACTTGCAGCTGAAGATAGCGCTGCTCGGGAAGGCTCGTGGTGCGGCTGGCTGCGAGCCGGTAATGCGTGATGGCCGACGGATAGTCGCCGGTCATCTCAAGCAGGTGAGCACGAACGGCGTCGAGCCGATGATGCCCGGCAATCCGAGGATCGCCATCCAGCGCGCGCAGCAACTCAAGTCCCTTCGATGGCCCGTGCACCATAGCTGCTGCGACGGCATGATTCAATGCGACCATCGGATTATCGGACATGTGTTTCATCAGGTCATACAACGCGAGGATCTGCGGCCAATCGGTGTCTTCGGCACGGCTCGCTTCATCGTGAAGTGCCGCAATCGCTGCCTGCAGTTGATAGATCCCAATTGCGCCTTTGGCGATCGCGTCCCGAACCAGAGCGGTACCCTCGGCGATTTCGGCCTGGTCCCAGAGACTCCGATCCTGCTTATCCAGCGGAATCAATTCTTCGTCCGGTGTCGTTCGCGCTGCACGGCGTGCATCGGTCAACAACATCAGGGAGAGCAGCCCCGCCACTTCAGGATCGTCCGGAATCACCCCGTGGAGGCAGCGCGCGAGGCGGATGGCTTCTCGCGAGAGCTCTACCCGCTGCACCTGCGGCCCGCCGCTTGCGGTGTAGCCTTCATTGAAGATGAGGTATAGAACATGCAGAACGGCTCGGAGCCTTTCCGCACGCTCGTGAGGCGTGGGCGCGCTGAAGTGTGCGCCGGAGGACTTGATGCCGGCCTTCGCCCGGCTGATCCGCTGCGCCATGGTGGACTCAGGGACGAAGAAGGCATGAGCAATTTCCGCTGTCGTCAAACCGCCGAGCGCCCGCAGGATGAGAGCAATCGCGGAGGCCGGCGTCAGCGAGGGATGACAACACATGAAGAAGAGATTGAGGGTGTCGTCCTCATCGGATTGCGGCTCCATCTCTGCGGCTTCAGCCTGACGCGCCGATTCGATACCGACTTCATTTTCTCTGCCGTGGCGAGCCTCTTCGCTGCGCAGGTAGTCCATCATGCGGCGCGAGGCCACGCGAATCAGCCACCCGCGAGGATTCTCGGGGAGGCCGGTTTGCGGCCACTTCAGGGTTGCCGTAATCAATGCCTCTTGCACCGCATCTTCCGCCGCGGCAAAGTCGCGGAAGCGGCGCGTGACCGCGCTGAGCACCTGCGGCGCCAGTTCGCGCAGCAGGTGCTCCGCATGCTCATCCGGAAATCTGCCCGTCACGCCAGCTCCCCGGTGCGCCGGCTCATGATTTGCCGTACCTCGATGGGCATGGAAGTCGAAGCGCCCCCGGGTGCTGGACCGGCCGAGATCCGGGCGGCGATCTCATAAGCGCGCTCCGGACCTTCGACATCCACAATCCAGTATCCCAACAGGAATTCCTTGGACTCCGGGAAGATGCCATCAGTGACGGGCATTCCATCTTTCCCGGCCTTCACGATCCTGGCCCGTTCCGGAGCGGCCAGTCCCTCGTTGGCTACCAGTTCCGCAGATTCGCTCAATTCTTTGTTGAGCCTGTGGAGAAACGCAAAGTGCGCCTCAATGTCGCTCTTCGACCATTGCTTATAAGAGTCGACGCCTGCTTTGGTGCCCGTCATCAACAGAATGTACTTCATCGCCTTCGTTCCTTTCGTTGGACTACACGCTCTCCGCGTCTGGGCTAGTTGCTGGTGACGAACATCCACCGCACGCCGAATCTGTCATTCAGCGCGCCATAGAGCCCGAAGAACTGCTTCTGCAGCGGGTCGGTGACTTCAGCTCCCTGCGAGAGTTTTTTAAACAGAGCCGACAAGTCTTCGTGCGTCCCGCCGCTCAGATAGAGGCAAACCGTGTTGCCGCGAACGGGGGTCTTATCCGGCCGCAGCCAGTCCGACCCGGAGATTTCCAAAAGACCGCTGCTTAGCTTTGCATGCAGAGTCTTTTCCTGCTGGAATGCGGGCAGCCGGTCCTTTGCCACAGAGTCTTTCACTATCGTGAGGTCCAGCTCTCCACCCAGGCAGGTTCGGTAAAACTCCATTGCCTGCCGGCAGTTTCCGTCAAACAGGAGGTACGGGGTCAGCGTCATCTTCTCATCTTCCTTCGATTGCGGTGGAGCTGATTGTGCGTTCGAGTGCGCCGCGAGGGCCGCGATTTCTCCTGCGGAGGCTGCCGATGCGACAACTGGCGGCGAGTTATATCTTTGGTTTCCGGCATGGCCGTCATCTTCTCCTTTCATGCGGTAGTCGGAGCCGGGTGGCCGTTCTCGACATGCGTAGTGAGTTTTTTTCGTGTCCCAGACCCGGCAAGCACCCAGCCTCGTGCTCCGAGGATTGCAGCCGCTTTCATCCGCCCGAAATACATGTAGGTCTAACCAAAAATGCCCGGCCCTGCCGCTCACGTACCAAGATTTCAGCTGCGGGGCAGTTAAACCCGCCATGCTTCATCGGTACGGTCTTGTCGGACTCCTACATCGCTCCTTCCAGCCGGCTGCAGATCGAGCAGTTGGGGCGAACACGGACGGTCAAGAAGCTCGTTGTCACGTCTGGCATATATTGATACATTCTGATCAAGACTCTAAGAACCTGGAGAACTAGGCTAGGGAGCAGGCAGGTATGAGGAATTCCGGCAAGTTGCTGATCGTCGAAAATGACCCTCAAGATATGAAGCGCGCCGGCGAGGTGGCAAAGCTGGCCGGCTTTTCCGAGCTTGAGGGAAAAACTACGCTGGGCGCTGCAAAGAATTATCTGGAGGAGCGACTCTCCGACGAGAGCAAACTGCCCGACGGGATCGTTCTGGATCTTGATTTCGGCCACGAGAATGGTTACGAGCTGCTCCGTTTCTGGCATAGTTCCCCGAGGCTGCGCACGATTCCGCTGATCGTCTGGTCCGTTCTGGGTGAAGAACAGCGAAACATGTGCGATTTGTTCAAAGTGAAGCAGTTTGTAGGTAAGTGGGAGGGGAACCAAGCGCTCGAGGAAGCTCTCAAGCGCATCGGTGAGTCGTGACCGGCGCGACATTCCAAGCTCTTGCGGTAGCAGGTAAACGCCTCGTCTTCTCGTAATCCAACCAATCCCAGCCCTCGCCCGCAAGTCTGCGTTCGGCAAATTCCAGGAGATTTCAATGGACAATTTGGCTGAGATCATCTCTCAGAATGAAACCAGGCTCCGCTCCGAGTGGATCCGTACAATGTCGAGCGCGGTCGAACGGGCCGACCTGATCAGCAAGGCGGAATTGGACGAACAGTGTGCCTCCATTCTGCAAGCCATCGCCGAAGGGGTGAAGGCGGGCGGAGCCGGCAGCATCTCCGGAGCAGGCTGGACCACGGCCCGGGAGCTGCTGTCCTCGATCTCGGCATCGCGGGCGCGGCAGGGATTCTCTCCCTCGGACGTCGCCACATTCGTACTATCCCTGAAGCAGCCTCTTTTCATCGTCATTCGCGAGAACCTCGGCCGTGAACAGGACAGGCTGTTTGAGACGATATGGTCCGCGACCAAGCTTCTGGACAGCTTGGCTCTTTTTACGACGGACGCCTATATTGCCACTCGCGAAGAGCTAATCGTCCGCCAGCAACAGGAACTTCTCGAGCTTTCGACTCCCGTCGTGAAACTTTGGGATGGAATTCTGGCGTTGCCGATCATCGGAACCCTGGACAGCGCCCGGACCCAGGTCGTGATGGAGAGCCTGTTGCAGACGGTCGTCGCCACCAACTCCAAATTTGCCATCATCGACATTACGGGCGTGCCGACCGTGGACACCCTTGTCGCGCAACATCTACTGAAGACGATTACCGCCGCGCGCCTCATGGGCGCTGAATGCATCATCAGCGGCGTTCGTCCGCAGATTGCGCAGACCATTGTGCACCTGGGCATCAATCTCGAGGACGTAGTGACCAAGGCCAAGCTTGCCGACGCATTCGCCCTGGCCCTGCAGCGCAGCGGACGTGCTGTCGTCCGCACGACCGCTGGACCCACGAGTGCTCTGGCCGGGCTGTTGAAGAAGCAGGAGGACTGATGGAACGGATACCTGTTCTCCGCATGGGTTCACTGCTGCTGATCACGATTCAGGTTGACATGCACGACAAGCTTGCGCTTCAACTGCAAGATGATGTGACAGAGCGAATTTCGGAATGGGGATCGACCGGCGTGCTGATCGACATCTCCTCACTGGAAATCGTGGACTCGTTCATCGGTCGTATGCTTGCGAACATTGCAGCGATGTCGAGAGTGCTTGGCGCAGAGACTGTCGTTGTGGGCATGCAGCCTGCTGTGGCTATCACGCTGGTCGAGCTGGGCATGTCTCTGCCTGGCGTCCGGACGGCGCTCAGCGTCGAGGCGGGTATGGAACTGTTGTACGGCGCACTCAAAACTGGAACTGAGAATGAGCGTCTTGAAGCGTGAAGTCGTTCCCATTCAAACCTCGAATGACGTGGTGCTTGCTCGCCAGAAGGTAAGGCAGTGGGCTGTGGAACTGCGCTTCACTCTCGTGGATCAGACCAAACTGGTGACCGCGGCGAGTGAGCTGGCACGCAACGCGCTCGATCATGGAAAGGGCGGCACGATGGCGGTCGAGGCCATCGTCAATGGCGCGCGTTCCGGACTGCGGATGATTTTCGAGGACCGGGGGCCCGGCATTGCGGACATTGACCAGGCTCTCAAAGACGGCTTTACCACCGGTGGCGGGATGGGGCTCGGACTAGGCGGAAGCAAACGCCTGGTGAACGATTTCAGCATCGAATCGGAAGTAGGAAAGGGGACCCGGATTACGGCGGTGCGATGGAGATAACCTTCAGTGCGTGTATCGCCATCACCGATTCCACCTCGGTAGGCGAAGCGCGCCGCGCAGCGGCTGTCGCAGCGGCGAAACTCGGCCTGGACGAAACCCGTGCCGGAGAGCTGGGAATTCTCGCCACCGAGGTCTCCCGGAACGTGCTCATTCACGGCCGCGGCGGACAGGTCATTGTCGCCGGTCTGCAGAATCATATCGGCCCCCTCGCGCAGATTCTCGCACTCGACAAGGGTAGCGGCATCGAAAACGTGCCTCAAGCCATGCAGGATGGCTACTCGACTGCCGGCACCATGGGAGCCGGACTGGGAGCGATGAAGAGGCTCGCCACGCACTTTGAGATCTTTACCGGGAAAGGCGGCACAATGGTGCTGCTCGAGCTCGGAAAGGCAACTCCCACCGACCATGTGCAGTTTGCCGGCGTCGCTCTTCCCTACCCCGGAGAACGTGTGTGCGGGGACGGCTGGTACTGTGACCAGGCGGCCGACCGGACCATAGCCGTTCTAATCGACGGGCTCGGACACGGGATCGGCGCGGCCGAAGCCGCCCAGGAGGCGCTTGCAACCGTTCGCCGGCGCCTATCGGTCAGCCCGGGAGAGATTTTGAGCGACATGCACGATGCTCTGAAAAAGACGCGAGGAGCCGTCGCCGGACTGGTTGAAATTTGCCCATCGCAAGGTACACTGACCTACGCGGGCGTGGGGAATATCTCCGCTTCCTTGATCAGTGGTGGAACTTCCCGCAGCCTGGTATCCCACAATGGCACGCTTGGAATGACAGTTCACAGAATCCAGGAATTCCGCACTGAATGGAATTCCGACTCTGTATTCGTGATGCACTCCGACGGACTGCAAACCAGGTGGGACCTGTTTTCCTATAATGGGCTGATTGCCCGTCATCCTGCGCTCATCTGCGGAGCGTTGATTCGTGATTTTCGTCGGCACCGCGATGACGCAAGCATCGTCGTTCTGAAAGCTGCCTGATCATGCCGCTATCGGTCCTTCAGATCGCTCTTCGGACGGAGCGCGACGTTGTCCAGGCAAGGCAGCGCGCCCGTGAAATTGGGGCGGAACTCGGTCTCGACAATCGCGATCAGATCCGGCTTGCCACTGCAACCTCTGAGATCGCGCGCAATGCGTTCCGCTACGCGAAAAATGGCAAGGTCAACTTCTCCCTTGTCCTCGAGCCGCAGCAGTGTCTCGAGGTCGAAGTGACCGACTCCGGCTCAGGCATTCTGAATCTGGATGAGATCTTCGAGGGAAGATATCGCTCGCAGACCGGAATGGGGATGGGCATCATCGGCACCAAGCGGCTGATGGACGAGTTCCACATCGAAACCTCACCCGGCGGAACCACAGTGCGTATGACCAAGCAGCTTCCAGCCTTCCGAAACGGCTGGACCGAGAAGTCGGCGCGGGAGTTGAAGGAAAAGCTGCAGGCGCGGACTCCCCAAAGCCCCTTCGAGGAGGTGGAGCAGCAGAACCAGGAGCTGCTTAAGACACTGCAGGAGCTGCGCGCGCGCCAGGAAGAGCTGGAGATGCTCAACCGCGAGCTCGAGGACACGAACCGCGGCGTCGTCGCGCTGTACGCAGAACTCGATGAACGGGCTGACTATCTCCGTCGCGCTTCCGAGCTGAAGACGAAATTCCTGTCCAACGTCTCGCACGAATTCCGCACGCCTCTCAATTCGATCATCTCGCTTTCCCGCATGTTGATGGACCGGATGGACGGCGATCTCACCGCGGAACAAGTCAAGCAGATCCAATACATCGAGGCTTCGGCCCGCGACTTGCGCGAGATGGTCAACGATCTGCTCGATCTCGCCAAAGTGGAAGCCGGCAAAGTCCGCATGCGGCCCAAGACGTTTGAGGTTCATGACCTCTTCAGCGCCCTGAAAGGCATGCTGAAACCCTTGCTGGCCGATAACACTTCGGTCAACTTGACGTTCGAGGAACCGAGCGAAATTGAACCCCTGCGAACGGACGAGGGCAAGGTCTCGCAAATTCTCAGAAACCTGATTTCCAACGCCATCAAGTTCACGCCGGAGGGCAACGTCAGAGTATCGGCAGCGATGCTCTCGAATGGCCAGGTGGAGTTCCAGGTTGCCGATACGGGCATCGGGATCGCTCCCGAACACCACGAAACCATCTTCAAGGAATTCAGCCAGGTTGAGAATCCGCTGCAGGAGCGTTATCGAGGTACCGGGCTCGGGTTGCCTCTGTGCCGCAACCTCGCCACGCTGCTAGGCGGCGGCATCTGGCTCCAGAGTGAGCTTGGCAAAGGGTCGACCTTCACCGTCAGAGTCCCCGCCATCTATGTGGGCGAACTGATGCAGCCCGAGGGCGCCGAAATGCCGCCCCCGCCAGAATTCCATCGGATTCCGGTGCTGATTCTGGAGGACAACGTCGAAACTGCCCATCTGCTTGAGTCCTATCTCCGGAACACGGAATTTCAGGCAATTCTGGCTTCCAACATCGTGCAGGCCGAGGCGTGGGTGTCCAGGCATACCCCTGCAGCCGTCCTCGCGGATGTCTTCCTCGACGGTGACCAATGCTGGAGTTTCCTCTCCCGCGTGCGCGAGCGGTTCCCAGGGGTTCCCTGCATCGCGACAAGCGTCAGCGACGAGTCGGCTGCGGCGCATCGGAATAAGGCAGATGCATTTCTGCTGAAGCCCGTCGAGAAGGAGGTCCTCCTGGACGAGCTGCGCAGCCAGACTGCCCAGCCTGGAATCCGCCGGTTATTGGTGGTGGACGATAATGAGATCGCCCGGTATATCCTTCGCGATCTGCTCGATCTGCCCTGGCTGCAGATCCGCGAGGCGTCCTCGGGAAAGGAAGCTCTTTCCAGCATCCGTGAGGAGCAGCCGGACGCCATCATCCTCGACCTGCTCATGCCCGATATGAGCGGGTTCGAGGTTTTACGGGAATTACGAAAGCATCGGGCAACCGAAGCACTGCCAATCCTGATCTATACATCTAAGGATGTTACTGAATCAGAACGGATGGAGCTGGACGCGCTGAATACGCGAATGATCAGGAAGGGAGAGGTCACCTCGCGGCTGTCAGCCAGACCATTCATCGATTGGGCCAGATCTGTTGGATTGGCGCCCGAATCGGCAGCTTCGGAGAAAAATGCCTGAGACCGCACCAGGACGTATCCTGATCGTCGATGACCGGGAGGAAAATCGCTACATCCTCCGGCGGATGCTGCAAAAGGAGGGATACTCCTGCGAGCTGGCTGACCGGGGAGCAAAGGCTCTGGAGCTGGCCAAGACGCTGCCCGATCTCATTATCCTGGATGTGCACCTGCCGGATATGTCCGGCTTCGACATCTGCCACGCATTGAAAGCGTGCACTGCGACGGCGTCCACCATGGTTTTGCAGATGTCGGCCTCCTTCGTCTCGAGCGTCGATAAGGCGCGCGCCCTGAATGCGGGCGCCGACGCCTATCTGACACATCCGATCGATCGCACCGTGCTGGTTGCCACCGTCCGCGCGCTGTTGCGCCTGCGGGCGGCAGAGGTAGCCTCCCGCAAATCGTCAGAGCAATGGCAGGTTACATTCGACTCGTTGTCAGAGGGCGTAGCCCTGGTCGCCGAAGACGGATACCTGACCCGGTGGAATATCGCATTCCGGCAACTGTGCGGGACGAAGATGCAGCTCGACTCTCGCCACCATGCAGCAGCTCTTCTCGAGAGACTGATCGGTACAAGCGAGCCCCTGCGCCAGAATAACCATCATTTCAGCGCCGAGTTCAACCTCGGCAAACGAACCGTTCAGGTTTCGGTCACCCGCACAAACGGAAACACCGCCGGCAGCGAAAAAGTATTGATTCTGACCGACACGACCGATCGGAAGCTGGCTGAATATGCCCTGCGCACAGCGGAAAAGCTGGCTGCCACCGGCAAGCTCGCAAACGCAATTGCCCATGAGATCAATAATCCGTTGGAAGCGTTGACCAATCTGATCTATCTGGCGCGCTCGGCCGAAACTCCAGATACCATACAGCCTTTGCTTGAAAGCGCCGCCGGAGAACTGGACCGCATCGCGCGCATCACGAAGCAGACGCTCTCATTTCATCGCGATACGCTCAAGCCGGTCGAGGTGGATCTCGGCGATTTGCTCTCCGAGGTAGTCAGCCTGCTGGAGCGGTCCGCGGCTGCGCAACGCGTCCGCCTGGTTTTGCAGCGAGCTTCTGCCGAGAAGATCTATGGATTTCCAGGCCAGCTTACGCAAGTGTTCAGCAACCTGGTGCGCAATGCAGCCGAGGCATCACCTCCTGGATCTGAGGTGGTCGTACGCCTGCGCGCCGTGAGACACACCGGACGCCCTGGAAATCGCATCACCATTCTCGACCGTGGCTCCGGAATTCCCAAAGCGATTCGGAGCAACATCTTCGATCCGTTCTTCACGACCAAGGAGTTGCGCGGTTCCGGGCTTGGGCTGTGGGTCTCAAAATCGCTGGTTACCCGGCACGAGGGCACCATTCGGTTTCGCTCGTCGGAAAGGACAGGCAAAAGCGGAACGATCTTTGAAGTATTTCTGCCTGCCGCCAATCCCTCATCACGCACCACGCTCTTTGATTAAGAACTGCGAGCCGTCGAGAACGGAGAGAGCGGTGCATCCGTTGCCACTTCAGCGGCTACTGCGATTCCTGAGTAGATGTATCCTTGCGCAGACCTTGCCAGGTCGCCGACTCCCTATTGGTCGCGTCGACTTGAAGGTGTCGACTTCCGGACACAGCAACTCAGGAATCGCTCTAAGGCAGCGCAAACGAGAATACATCGCTTCCCGCGGCAACCGCGAAGTACTGTCTCCCATCGATCGCGTAGCTCATCGGCGAAGCATGAATCAACTGCCCGACATGAAAATGCCATAACGCGTCACCGGTGCGACCGTCGAGAACCACAAAGTTCTGCGCATCGTCTCCGTAGGCGATCAATCCTGTCGCCGTCGACATCACGCCACCCCACCCTTTGTTTCTGCCGACCTGAGGATCGCGCCATGCGAACTGAAGTGTTTCCAGATTGAAAGCGTTGATGTATCCTTCGCCCGCCCCATTCATTGCCTTCATGCCGGTTGAGTAGTAGGTGCTGCCTTCTTCAAATGGTTCAGTCTGCGCCTTGAAGATGCCGCACGCTTCCAGTGAGCGGAAGTAGAACATGTGGGTTGCGGGATTGTAACTCGGCGAATACCAGTTCGTGGCTCCGCCATTGGCGGGACAAACTTCAAGGCCATTCGCATCGGGGATGAGCCCGGCCGAAATCGGCCTGCCCTTTTTATCGATCCCTTTCGCCCAGTTCTGATTGCGGGCAAACTGCGTGGCGAAAAGGAACTCTCCATTGATTCGATCGAGAATATAGAGGAAGCCGTTGCGGTTCGCTGTCACCACAAGCTTGCGCGGCTGGCCCTTGAAATTCGCGTCGACGAGCACTGGTGTCTGTACCGCATCGTAGTCGTACAGGTCGTGCGGGCTGTACTGGAAATACCACTTCAGGGCGCCGGTATCGGGATCGAGCGCAAGCAGGCAGCTGGTGTACAGATCGTCGCCGGGCCGAATGCTGCCGTCGTAGTCCGGCGAAGGATTGCCGGTGCCCCAATAGAGCGTGTTCAGCGCAGGATCATAGCTGCCCGGCATCCAGGTTGTTCCGCCGCCATGCAGGTAGGTATCTCCCGGCCAGCTCTCGCTGCCCTTGTCGCCTGGCGCCGGTATGGTCCAGAAACGCCATCGCTCCTTGCCGGTCTCCGCATCAAACGCCGCCAGAAAACCGCGCACCCCGTCGTCTCCGCCCGAGGTTCCGACCAGAACTTCATTCTTCACAATCAGCGGAGCGCTGGTCGCGCCATAGTTCCGGTTGCCTGCCGCATAGGGCACGTCCCAGATCAGGCCGCCCGATCGCGCATCCAGGCACAACAGATGCGCATTGTCCGTCTCCATATAAACGCGCGTGCCCAGGATGGCTACGCCGCGATTGTGATGTTCGCCGGCGTCGTCTACCAGCCCTGGGGTAATCGCGCGAAGATGATGCCACAATAGCTTGCCCGTCCGAGCATCCAGCGCATAGGCATCGTTTGCGCTGGTGACAAACATCACGCCGGCAGTCACGATGGGCGTCACTTCAAGCGGGCTCGCCGTCTGTGGATGAAAGACCCACTGCGCCGCCAGATGCTCCGCATTGGCCGGAGTAATCTGCGTGAGACTGCTGTAACGTTGGCCCGCATAGTTGCCGTTGTACGAAAGCCAGTTGTCGGTTATGCGACTATCGAGAAGCTCTTGTTGCGTGACATCGATCCAACCGATGTGATTGTCGGAAGCAGTTGCGTCCTGCCTTGTCTCGAGATGCGCTTGTGAATTCTTCTCTTGTCCATACACGGCGTGCGCAGATGAAACCAGCAGAAACGCTACTGCGGCGATCCCGAACCCGCAATTCTTCGTCCGGTTGAATATCGCATCTCCGGTCGCTGCACCGCTCATCGGCTCTGCTCCGGATTAGTGCGCGGCGCTTTGCTCACCACCATGAGAAAGCTCGCAATGTCATTCAGCTCTTTGGGTGTGAGCCGCGTGCCGTAGTCGCGTGGCATCAACGAGTGCTCGGTATAGCGCATCTGCGCCAGTTCGCTGCGCGCCAGCAGATGATAGCGGCCGTCTTCGGTTTGAATCTCCAGGTTGAAGTTGTCCTCGTTCCGCAGCGCTCCCGTGAATGTCTGACCGGATCTTGTGGTTACATTCACTACGCGCGAAGATGGCGTCAAGGGATTGTCCGGGGTGGTGATTGCCTGCGCAATTGCCTCCGCGGTGCGGTTCCGGCCATAGCGCGTCAGATCGGCCGCGATAAAGCCTCCGTCGCCATCGATCATGTGGCAACTCGAGCATCGGGCTTTGCCGAAATACAACCCGCGTCCGATCTCCGCATCCCCTGGGATCGATGGTTCTGCAGGAGATCCCCCAGGGCCGGGTTCGCCTTCCAGCACGCGCAGATAATGCACAAGGGACCGGATGTTTGCGGTTCCGATTTGCGCGTAGGGCGGCATTCCTTCATTCGTTCCGTCGTGAATGATCTGAAACAGCTCTGCATCCGTGCGCGCTGCGAGGCTCTGGCTCGTCGCCAGCGACACTCCCTTGTCGCCGCCTTTGCCATCGGCGCCATGACAGCCCGCGCAATATTCCACGAAGCGCTGCGCTTCCTTCAGGTCCACCTTATTCTGGCCCTGCGCGTGGCATTGCGCACCAATGGCAAACAACAACCCGCAAAGCACACGAAAATCAATCCGACGTGCCGCCATTTCGATGTCCCAACTCCCGCGTCGAAACTGTGCCGCGCCCATGATACAAGCTGGCCGCGCTTCAAGAAACTCCGGACAAACTAACTACCGGTAACATTGCTGCGTAACGATGAATCTTCAAGATCATAGTTGCAAATTGCCGACTTACTCTGCCTGTGGCATACTATGAGCCGTACGCCGACGGGAGCAGACATATGCGTACTTCCATTCTGTTGGGCCTTTCCCTTTGCCTTGCCCTTCCCGGCACCCAAGCTATTTCACAAAGTTCTGACGGCAGCCTTCGGACCCACATCCAAGGCATCGAGATTCCACCTGTGCCGAATGCACCCTTTACCGCCAAAGTCGTCGTGAGTTGGGAACAGCCACTCGTTGGCGGCGGGACGGTCTCGCGTAAGTACTACACGCAGGTGGCGCGCGATTCT
>Ga0335073_10002502_pt1 | contig 25149 bp, 25 predicted proteins | sample Lox_Sample_22_FD_207093 | JGI IMG/M metagenome (GOLD analysis project Ga0335073, IMG submission 207093) | Soil microbial communities from Loxahatchee National Wildlife Refuge, Florida, United States - Lox_Sample_2.2 | ecosystem: Environmental > Terrestrial > Soil > Wetlands | place: USA... | reverse complement strand
GCATGAGGCACAAGACCAAACCGGTTTTTTGCGTGCAATATCATCCCGAAGCCTCGCCGGGTCCGCATGATTCGACACCGCTGTTTGCGGAATTTCGCGCGCTAATTGAAAAACACGGGTAGGATTTGAGACCATAACCGTGAGATTTCCGTTTGACTTGATGTCGGCGCCAATCATAATTAAATCCGTCTAAGCTATGGCCAAACTTGTTATCCTGAGTCAAAGCATGAACGGTCGCGTTCATGAATTGAAGGCGGACAAAACCACCATTGGCCGCGTTGAGGATAACACGTTTCAAATCGCCGAACCGTCCGTTTCCAGTCACCATTGCGAAGTGCTCTTGCGCGGCAATGAGGTGGTCATCAAGGACTTGAATTCCACCAACGGCACCTTCATCAACGACGAGAAAATCACCGAAAGTGTGCTCAAACCCGGCCAGACGCTGCGGTTGGGGCAGATTGAATTGCGACTGGAAAACGGCGCGCCCGTTGCTCCGGCGGCATCGGGCTCCGCCCCGGCCAAGAAGACGGAGTCCGTCACGCGCACCGCCACCCGCGGAGTCAGCTTGAGCGAATTGGAAAGCGGCGGCCGCCCGGTCGGATTTGACACCGCCGCCACCTTTACCAAAAAGCGCAACAAAGTCGGCACCTATTTCTGGATCGGCGCCGTGGTGGTCGCTCTCATCATCATCGGTTTGCTCATCTACGCGCTTTCATTGGCCAATCAGCACAATCATTAACGGGCGCCGGTCACCAAATTCTAAAGCCGCGGCCATGAAACCGCGCTTTGCTAATCAGAAAACTGCCGCTCTGACGCTGACGGAGGTACTTATTGTCATCGCTGCCTTGGTGTTGCTCGCCGCCATATTTTTACCCCCTTTGGCAGCGTGGAAGCACAAATCGAACAGGGTCGGTTGTGTTAGTAGCCTCCGAGAGATCGGCATTACTTGCCGGATGTGGGCTGATGACAGCGGAGGCAAATTTCCGATGCAAATTCCCGTGACGAATGAAGGTGCGATGGAACTGATTGCTGCCGGAAATGTCGCCGCGTGCTTTAGTGTTTTGTCCAATACATTATCGAACCCTGCGATTCTGATTTGCCCGAACGATGCGAACCACTTCCCGGCAACCAATTTTGCCACCCTCGAAAACTCAAACATCAGCTATTTCGTAAGTTTGGATACCATCGATACTCAACCCCAATCACTTCTTTCGGGCGACGACAATCTAATAGTTAATGGCAAAAAGGTTCATTCCGGCATCTTAAATCTTCACACCAGCGACGTGCTTGCCTGGACGAAAGAACGGCATCAAAGCGCCGGGAATCTTCTGTTGGGTGATGGTTCGGGGCAGCAAGCCACCAGCGCCGATTTGACTTCAATAGCTAGGCTTGCCACCAACCGCCTCGCGATTCCCTGAGTTTTTCTATTCTGGCTTCCGGCTCTTGGATTTTATATTTTCCCCGCATGTTCGAAACGGTTAAAACCGAAATTGCCACGGCCACCGGGAAGCTGACGCATCTGCGGAGGTTTCTTTGACGTGCCTGCCGCCCAAAAGCGACTCGGCGAACTCAATGCGCTCATGGCCGCCGACAATTTCTGGAACAACCGCGAAAGGGCGCAGACGCTGATTGACGAGGCCAACTCCCTCCGCAACAAGATCGAACCGCTGCTGGCTGCCGAAAAGCAGCTTGATGATTTTCGCGTGATGCTTGAACTCGGCGAGGCCGAACCGCCCGAGGCACAGCCGAAGGTCCAGGAGGAATTGGAACGTGACGCCGCCAGGTTCCTCAAAGACCTCGATGCGTTGGAATTGAAGGTATTTCTCAACGGGCCGCACGACCGGAAGAATTGCATCCTGAGCATTAACGCCGGTGCGGGCGGCACCGAGGCGCAGGATTGGGCGGAGATGCTCTCACGGATGTATCAGCGCTGGGCGGAAGCGCGCGGCTGGGAGGTCGAGGTCACCGATGCGCTGCCCGGCGAAGGCGCCGGCCTCAAAAGCGTCACGATGCTGATTCAGGGTGAAAACGCCTACGGCTACACCAAGGCCGAGCGCGGCGTGCACCGGCTGGTGCGCATTTCGCCCTTCGACGCCAACAAGCGCCGCCACACCAGCTTCGCCAGCGTGGACGTGATTGCCGAAATCGAGGAAAATAATTCCGAACTCGTGATTCCGCCGAACGAATTTCAAATCGACACCTTCCGTTCCGGCGGCAAGGGCGGTCAGAACGTGAACAAGGTGGAAACCGCCGTGCGCATCACGCACCTTCCGACCGGCCTGGTGGTGGCTTCGCAAACCCAGCGATCGCAGCATCAGAACCGCGCCACGGCGATGCGGCTGTTGCTCTCGCGGATTTATGCCCAACGCCAGGACGACCAGAAGGCCGAGATGGAACGGTTTTACGGCGAGAAAGGCAGCATCTCGTGGGGCAATCAGATTCGCAGCTACGTCTTCCAGCCGTATCGCATGGTGAAGGATTTGCGGACTGGCGTCGAAACCAGCAACGTGCAGGCCGTGATGGACGGCGATTTGGATATGTTTGTGAACGGCTGGCTCCGCGCCGGCTGTCCCATCAAGCGGATGCAGGGCGTGAAGGATGACGAGGAATAAATTGGGGAAGGACGGCGTGCCGCCGTCCCTGAAATAATGAAAAAGTGGGACGGCAACATGCCGTCCCTCCCAGTATGGCGAACATTCTCGACAAAATTGTTGAAGAAAAAAAACGCGAAGTCGCGAAGCTGCCCGCACGGGTGATTGCGGCCGGTGATTTGCGCGACGCGCTGCTCGAACGCGGCGAGCGGCGTGATTTTCTTGCTGCGCTGCGCCAACCGCGCCGCGGTGACATCGCTCTGATTGCCGAGGTTAAGAAGGCGTCGCCGTCCGCCGGAATCATTTGCAAGGATTTTGATCCAGTCCGCATCGCGAAGGAATACGAGGCGGTTGGCGCGAGTTGTCTTTCGGTACTGACCGATGAGAAATTTTTCCAAGGCTCGCTGGATTATCTGCGGCAAATCCGGGAGGCGGTGAAGCTGCCATTGTTGCGCAAGGATTTCATCATTGATGAACGGCAGATTCTTGAATCCATTGAATGGGGCGCCGACGCCATCCTGCTCATCGTTGCCATTTTGCGTGACGAGCAACTGGGAAGATTCCACTCGCTGGCGATGGAAGCCGGCCTGGCTGCGCTGGTGGAGGTTCACGACGAAGCGGAATTGGCGCGTGCGCTGAAAGTTTCTCCCGCGCTCATGGGCGTGAACAATCGCAATTTGAAGAACTTCAAGGTCGATTTGATGACAACGAAACTAATTGCTGCAAAATTGGATCGTGGGACAGGCGTCCCGCCTGTCTCTAACTCGAAAAATGAAAATGGAGACAGGCAAGATGCCTGTCCTACTTTACTTGTCGCCGAGAGCGGGATTCACACGCGCGCCGACGTGGAACGATTGAAGCAATGCGGCGCGAGCGCGATCCTGGTGGGCGAATCCTTGATGAAAGGCGGTGATATTAAATCCAAAGTCCGCGAATTGACTGGCGTTTGAAGTATCTTCGCAGCAGCCGAGGTGACGGGGCTCAAACTCAAATCGCCAATCAAATGGAGCCGCCTAACGCCGACTGCCACCTTTTATTTTTCGCCAACTGCTTCGCCAGACGTATCGCCGCAACCATGCTCGAGGGATTGGCAATTCCCTTTCCCGCAATGTCGTAGGCCGTGCCGTGGTCGGGCGAGGTGCGGATGAATGGCAGGCCGAGCGTCCAGTTGACGCCGGTGTCGAAGGCGACGGCTTTCAGCGGCGCGAGTCCCTGATCATGGTACATTGCCACCACGGCGTCAAAATCCCCGCGCAGCGCGTAATAAAAAACCGTGTCACCACTCAAGGGGCCGACGACGTCCAATCCGCTTTTTTGCGCCGCGAGGATGGTTGGAGCGATGGCCTTGATCTCCTCGTTCCCAAATTCACCGCCTTCACCCGCGTGCGGGTTCAGGCCGCAAACGGCAATTTTCGCGCGCGCCAGCCCCAGATCACGGCAAGCTTGCACAGCCAGCTCGACGGCGAGGGTGATCTTCTCCGGCGTTATCTTTCGCGGAACCGATTTGATGGAAGTATGGATGGTGACCAGGGTCACGCGCAACCAGCGCTCCTGTTCGTCGTGGCCGAGCAACATCATCGCGTAGCGTTTCGTTTTGGCGGCTTTCGCAAATAATTCCGTCTGGCCGACGAATTTGTGTCCGGCGCGGACGATGGCCTGCTTGTTGACCGGCGCCGTGACCACGGCAGCCAGTTCGCCCCGGAGGCAGCGTTTGGCGCCATGCTTCAGCGCGGCGATGGCGGCCTCGGCGGCCGCAGGCGAACCGGCCGGGAGATTCTCCGGCAACGGCTCGGCGAATGGCTGGGCGACGAAAAACCTTCCCGCCGTAGGTTGGAGTTCAGGCTTTAGCCTGTCCGACGAACACGCTGAACCTTGAACTCCAACGGCGTCGCAGCCGGAAAACTTTTCCAGCGGCAGCCTGATTCCCAGTTTTTCGTTCAGCCGATGGACATAACCTTCATCACCCATCAACAAATACCGTGTGTCATCGTTGGCCGGCTCGGCGGCTAGGGCCTTCAGGGTAACTTCGGGGCCGATGCCGGTGACGTCGCCCAGCGTAATGCCGATCCAGCGAGTCATACGCTTTACGGTGAGTTTAGAAGTAGCGGATGAAAGTCTTTTTCTTCAACCCGCCGATCCACTGTTTTTCGAGGCGCGATTGTTCCTGGGTGCGCAGGGTCGCGTCAATGTCATCACGGACTTCGCTGAGCGGCCGGACGTGTGCGGAACGTTTTTGTTCCACGAGCATCAGGTAACAGGCCTGTGGCGTTTCGATGATGTCGCTCATCTGGCCGGGTTTGAGCGAGAAGGCCACGTCGGCGAGTTCCTTGCGGAGCACAGAGCGCTCGACCCAGCCCCAATCACCGCCCTGCTGGCGTTGCGAACCTTCGGAATAGACCGAAGCCATCTGGGTGAACGAAGCGCCTTGCTTGATTTGCGTCAGGATTTCCTCAGCCATGCGATGGGGGGCCTGGTCGTCCTCGGAACTTTTGTTGAGCACGATCATTCGCAGTTTGATCTGGTCGCCCATTTTGAAATCATCCTGATGGGCAAGGTAATATTGTTCGATTTTATACGGCGAAATGACGATTTCCTGTGCGACATATTTGCGGCGCATTTCATACTCAATGTATTGGTCGCGCACATTCTGGCGGAATTGCTCGAAGGTCATGCCCTGGGCCTGCAGGGTTTTCATCAAGGTGATGCGGTCGCCGTAGTGTTCGCGAATGCGGTCCTGGACCAGCTGGTCCACATAGCTGTCCGGCAGCTTGTAACCCTCGACGTCAAAATCATGAAGGATTAGTTGGCGCTCAATCAGCTGTTCCAGCCCGTCGTTGAACACGTCCGAAGCTTTTTGTGCCAAATCACCCGAGATGCCCGCCGGGCTGGCGTATTCCTGCCGCAGGGCATCAATGGCCGGCGCGACATAATCCGCGACCTGTTCGCGGGTGATGACCGTATTGTTAACGATGGCGAGGATGCCATCGGCCAATTCCGCCCGCAGCGGCAGGCAGGAACAAAAGACCATCAAACCGACCGGAATGAAACGACCGAATTTCACCAAATTTTTGCGCATACTAACATGTGACAACCGCGGGTCAAGCACCGCTGCGTTCACGGTCAGGGGCCGAGCCGATTCAGCCAATACATCAGGACTGCCAGCATTACCGCCACACCCAACCCAATGATAGCGGAGCAGGTCAGGATGAGGTTTTGCTTGCGGCGATGGCCACGCCCGCCCATGCCCGGCAGCAGATAGGATCGTTTGCGCTCTTTTTCGCCCAAAGCAGACATGCCAGCCTAATTTCTAACATGCTTGCCGCTGCGGTTCAAGTTCCAGACCCGGATCCGGACAAAAAGGATGGCCACCGGCATTTCACAACGCTGATGGCCGCAAGATGTTCCGAAGCGAGTGGAGTCCGTGCCTCGCCTGAAGACCGGTCACCGCCAATGACCTTCAACCCATATGTAACCATGATGTCGCCGGCCCCAGTGGCCGACCACCCATACCGCGTTCGGATGCGGACGCGCCGCCCAATGTCCTCCGGTCCAAACCCAGTGATCACGCCATACCCAGCAGCCGGGGATCCAGAACCATAAAGTTGGCGGCCCGGGACACGCGGGCACCACTTCAACCTGGGGCGGCGGCGGTGCGGTGTTCACCACCACGGCGCTTCCCGCCGGCGCAGCGGCTGCCGCGGGGGGTTGGCGTTCATAAACAATGCAACCTGCCAGCAAAGGCAGGCTCACAGCCATTAAAAAACCTTTGCCCCAAATGGATTTCTTCATAATCACCCTCCCAGACGACGCGCCGGCCGCTTTTGTTACATCGCAACAACGCCCATCTGACGGCCGGTTCTTTTGATCCGTTCCATGATGATTATTGCACCTCCACCTGCCGCACCGGCGCACGTTTCACCCGCCGGAACAGGAAAATCAGCGGAATGCAGCACAGCACCAGCGCGCAAAAAATTCGGAACGTGTCCACGAACGCCCACAAATGCGCCTGCTGATTAAGCAAGTCATAGACCGCCGCGTAGGCCTGATGGGCGGCCGTCACCGGGTCGGTTTGCTGTGCCAGGAAATGCCGCGCGGCGGTGAGGCGCATCGTGAATGCCGGGTCCGTCGGCGTCAGATGCCCGACCATCAGTGCCTGATGCACCTGCGCCCGGCGGGCAATTATCGTGGTGACCAGTGCGATGCCGACGCTGCCGCCGAGGTTGAGCATGAGATTGTACAGGCCGGTGCCGCTGCCGATGTCGCGCTGGCGCAACTGGCTCATCGTCGCCGTTGTCAACGGCACGAAAATGAAGCTGATGGCCACGCCGTTCAGCACTGTCGGCAGCACGACGCTCGCCATGCTCACCTGCAAATTAATTTCGCTCAACTGGAACACCGACAGGCTCAACAGCGCGAAGCCAATGAACAACATCGTCCGGAGCCTGATTTTCCCGACGAGCCGGCCGACGAAAAACGTCGTCACGAACGCCGCCGCGCCGCGCGGGCTTAACGCCAGCCCGCTTTGCAGCGCCGGATAACCCATCAGCGTTTGCAAAAACAGCGGCAGCTCCGCCGTTGTACCGTAAAGAATCAAGCCGATGACCGTCATCAGCATCAGGCCGGTGCGGAAATTGCCACTGGCCAGAATCCGCAGGTTTACCAGCGGGTGTTCCACGCGAAATTCCCAAATCACGAAACCGACGAACGCCACGACGGAAACCGCGGTGAACCAGCAAATCCATTCCGCGCCGAACCAGTCCGCTTCCTGCCCCTTGTCCAGGACGATTTGCAGCGTTGCCAGCCACAGCGCGAGCAGCCCGAAGCCGATAAAATCAATTTTCGCCTCCAGGTTCCGTTTGATGTAAGGCGGGTCCTCGACCAGCCACGCGGCGAGGAACATCGCGAGAATACCGACCGGCAGGTTGATGTAGAAAATCCAGCGCCAGGAATAGTTGTCGGTGATCCAGCCTCCGAGCGTCGGGCCGATGATGGGTGCTACGACAACCGCCTGCGCGAACGTCGCCATCGCGATGCCGCGCTTTTGCGGCGGGAAACTTTCCAGCATGGTCGCTTGCGCGATAGGCACCATTGCGCCGCCGCCCGCGCCTTGCAAAACGCGTGCCGCAATCAGCATCGGCAAATTGACCGATGCGCCGCACAACGCCGACGCAAACGTGAACATGCCGATGCAGGTGATGAAGACTCGTTTCCTGCCGAAATGATTCCCCAGCCAGCCCGTCATCGGCAGGATGATGGCATTCGAGACCAGATAGCTCGTCAGCACCCACGTTGCTTCGTCTGGCGTCGAGGACAGGCTGCCGGCGATGTGCGGCAGGGCGATGTTGGCGATGCTCGTGTCGAGCACCTGCATGAACGTCGCCAGCATCACGCCCAGCGCCACCGCCCACGGACTGTGGCGCGGATGCCACTCCATATGAGGCGCGTTGTCAGGCATGGGACTTAAAAATTAAAACCGGCAACATCCTGAGGGCGAGGTTTTCATTCGCCCACCGCTGGTCCGCTCATCCCTGGATTTTTTCAGATGCGGCGGTTTGATTTAATTTCCCGCGCAAAATGGATTGGAATCCTCGCGCCGCCGCGCCGGTCAAAATCAGCGCCACCAGACCGATTACCCAGGCCGGTAAACTGAATCGGCTCACCCGCACGCTGGGTTCGACCGACAATCCCGGACCGAAGGTGTGGTCGGCGGGCAATGCTTCATCGAACAGGATTTTCACCGGCACACGCTGAACCACTTTCACGTAGTTGCCCGTGGCATTTTCCGGCGGCAACAAACTAAAAGCGGCGCCGCTGCCGGCTTGAATGCTGTCCACGTGCCCGCGGAACGTCCTTCCCGCAAGTGCGTCAATCTCAATCAACACCGGCTGGCCCGGCTTCATTTCCTTCAACTGCGATTCCTTGAAGTTGGCAAACACATAGACATTTGTCGGCACCACGGACATGAGCGTTTGGCCAATCTGGACAAAATCCCCCGGCTCAACCGCCTTGCGCGTCACCCGGCCATCGCAAGGCGCGAAAATTTTTGTGTAGGAAAGCTCCAATTGCGCCGTTCGTTCATTTGCCTGCGCCTGCCGGAATTCGGCCAGCGCCATGCCGACGGCGGCCTCAGTCGCGGTCAGGTCCGCTTTGGCCTCGCTGACTTTCGAAGCGTCGGCGGCGCCCTTTTGCTGGGCGGCGATTAAATCGGCGTCTGCTTTTTGGACCGCAGCCTGCGCGACGTCAAATTCCTGGGCCGAAATGGTGTTTTCCTCGCGCAATCGTTTCATCCGCTCGAAATCGGCCCTGGCCAGCGCGTCCGTGGCTTTGGCCGATTCGGCGTCCGCTTTGGACTGGTCGGCTGTCGCCCGGGCAGTGGTCACTTTCTCGTGCATTAAATTCAGCCCCGCCAGCGCCACCTGGTAATTGGCCTCTGCGGCGTCAACGGAAGCGTGTTTCTGGGAAGCCGTCGTTGCGTAATTGGCCGGATCAACTTCGACGAGCAACTCGTTGGAATGAACCATTTCGTTGTCGAGCACGTGCACGGCGGAAACCTGTCCGGCGATGCGTGGCGCGACAGAAACCACGTTGGCGGCGATGAAGGCGTCGTCGGTGGTTTCGTTCGTCAGGGTAAAGTTAAGGTAATGCAGTCCGAAATAGAGCAACACCGCCAGGACGACTGCCGCCGGCCAGACGAACCGCGGCGAATTCAATTTGGCCAGCCGCGCCCCGTTTGCGTTGGGTGCGGCCACTGATGTTCCCTTGTTCATACTTTCACCTTCTTTCCCTTCCTGGCGCCGGCGCCGTTGAGAAACAAATCCACAATGCGTTCCGCCGTGCGCCGGTCGAGACGATAGTCCGGTATCAGCAAGTGGGACCGGACGTAAAAATTCGTCAGGCCATAAAAACCATAGGCCAGGTCACGGCTGTCAAATTGATGGCTCAACTCGCCGTCCTTCTGGGCGCGCTTCATCAAGGAATGAATAAACTCCAGATTGCGCTGACATTTGTCCAGATAGCGCACCTCCGCCGGCACCTCGCCCGGCGCGGCAAACGCCGTGGCGAAAGCGATGCGTGTCAACTCGCGGTTGTGGTGAAAATAATCAAACAACGCCGCCAGAATTTCAACCAGTTGGCCGCGAAAGTCCCGTCCGCGCGCCGCCGCTTCCTGCACGACGCCGTAGCGTTCGTCGTGCGCTTCGCTGACCAGCGCCTGAAACAACCCGGCTTTGTCGCGAAAATGATAATAAAGCGCTGGTTTGGAAACTCTGGCATCGCTGACAATCTGCTGGACCGACGCGGCCGCGTAACCGGCGTTGGCAAACCGCTTGACCGCCGCCCGCAAAATCTGCCGGCGCGTCCTGGAGCTGTTGACGGTCTGAGTCATGAAACTTACCGAACGGTAGGTAATAAGCCCCGGTTTGTCAAATCGCTTCGGAAAGAAACGTTTCCTTCGCGGCGAAAGCCGTTTTCGTGGAAAAATCCAATGGAACCCGGAATTGAGGAAAATTTCGCCATGTTTCACTCCACGTGAGTCACGGCTGGCTCCTTGCGGCGCTTGATGCGTTTGAACAGGAAAATCAACGGGAGGCAGGCCAGGGCCAGCCAGCCAAACAGCCGGAAATTGTCCGCAAACGCCCACAGATGCGCCTGCCGGTCCACGGTCTGGTAAACGAGGCCGTACGCCCGGTTCGCCGCGGTCGCCGGATCGACCTGCTGCGCCAGCGTGTGTCGCAGGACGGCCAGTCGCTGGATGAAAGCGGGACTGGTCGCCGTCAAATCTCCGGCCATCAAGGCCTGATGGGTTTGCGCACCGCGTTGAATCATCGTTGTGACGAAGGCGATGCCCATGCTGCCGCCGAGATTGCGCATGAGATTGTAAAGGCCGGTGGCGTTGCCGATTTGCGCCTGCGGCAAATGCCCCATGGCTGCCGTCGTCAACGGCACGAAGATGAAGCTGATGGCGATGCCGTTGATCACGCTGGGCCAGATGACGGCGGCCTCACTCACTTGCAGATTGATGTTGCTTAACATGAACGACGCCGTGGCCAGCACCGGAAAGCCAATGCATAGCAGCCAGCGATTGCGCACGCGCCCAACCAGCCGGCCGACAATCGTGGTTGTGATGAACGCGCCGGCGCCGCGCGGGCTGAGAGCGTAACCGCTTTGCAGCGCCGGATACCCCATCAGGGTTTGCAGGAACAACGGCAATTCCACCGTGGTCCCGTAAAGAATCGCCACCACGACAGTGATCAGCATGACGCCGACGGTAAAGTTGCGGTTTTTTAAAATCCGCAGGTCCACCAGGGGATATTTCACCGTGAATTCACGCGCGATGAATCCGACCATCGCCAGAATCGAGACTGCAGCGAACCAGCAAATCCATTGCGAACCGAACCAGTCGGCTTCCTGACCCTTGTCCAGGATGATTTGCAGCGTCGCCAGCCACAATGCCAGGAGGCCAAACCCGATGAAATCAATCGCGGCTGTGGTGTTGCGCTTGATGTACGGCGGGTCTTCCACCAGCCATTGCGCCAGCGCGATGGCCAGGATGCCGACGGGCAGGTTGATGTAGAAAACCCAGCGCCAGGAATAATTGTCCGTGATCCAGCCGCCGAGGGTCGGACCGACGATCGGTGCCACGACGACCCCCTGGGTGAAGATAGCCATGGCCGTGCCGCGTTTGCTGGCCGGAAAACTTTCCAGCAACACCGCCTGCGCAATCGGCACCATGGCCCCGCCGCCGGCGCCTTGGAAAATGCGGGCCAGAATTAAAAGCGGAAGGTCCGGGGCCGCCCCGCAGAAGGCTGACGCCAAGGTAAAGAGGGCGACGCACCAGATGAACAGGCGTTTGCGGCCGAAATAATTTCCCAGCCAGCCGGTCATCGGCAAAATGATGGCATTGGACACCAGATAGCTGGTCAGAACCCACGTCGCTTCTTCGGGCGTGGCCGAGAGGCTGCCGGCGATGTGCGGGAGTGCGATGTTGGCGATGGACGTGTCCAGCACCTGCATGAACGTGGCCAGCATTACGCCCAGGGCAATCAGCCACGGGCTGTGCCGCGGACGCCATTCGCCATGCGTGGTGGCCTCGCTCATGAAATCCAAACGTCGTCCGGCTTCTGTTTCAAAGCAACCGGCATTCCAGAACTCTACGGCGGCGGAAACGGGGCTGAACCGCGGGAGGGATACGGAGTTTGTTTGCGCGCATAACCTACCGAACGGTAGGTAATTTATCAAATCCTGTCAAACTCCAAGTCGAAGCAAAATTTCAATGCGGCTGCTCTATCTTTCCCATCAGTCCGTGGTGCAGTTGGGAATGGCGGCGGCTGTAGGCGAAATAAATGACGAGACCGATGGCCAGCCAGACAATGAGGCGGGCCCAGGTGTCGGCGGGCAATCCCACCACCATCAAAAAAATGCAGGAAGCAACTCCCGCCGGCGCGACGAGCCAGAAAAACGGCGTGCGGAACGGGCGGATGATGTTGGGATCGGTGAAGCGCAGGACAAACACGCCGACGCACACAATGGCAAACGCCAGCAGCGTGCCGATGGACACCAGTTCACCCAGCAGCCCGATGGGAAACAATCCCGCGATGAACATGGCAATCACGCCGATCAAAAATTGCGCAATCCACGGCGTCCGGAACTTTGGATGGACGGCGCTAAAAAGCGCGGGGAGCAAACCGTCCTTTGACATCGTGTAAAAAATTCTCGCCTGACCCAGCAGCAGCACGAGAATGACCGAGGACAACCCGGCGATGGCGCCGATTTTTATGAAATATTCCAGCCACGACAGCGAGGAGCTCACGTTGCTGACGGCCGCGGCGATGGGCGCCGGAACGTTGAGTTGGGTATAATTAACAATGCCGGTGAGCACGAGCGATACGGCGATGTAAAGAATCGTGCAGATGCCCAGTGAGCCGAGCAAGCCGATGGGCATGTCGCGTTGCGGACTTTTGGCCTCCTGGGCGGCGGTCGAGACGGCGTCAAAGCCGATATAGGCGAAGAAAATCACCGCCGCGCCATGCACGACGCCGCGCCAGCCGAAATTGCCGTCCGCGTCCGTCGGCGGCACGAAGGGATGCCAGTTGGCCTTGTTGACATAAATCGCGCCGACAATGATGAACGTCAAAATCACCGTCAGCTTCAGCGCGACGATGGCGTTGTTGAAGTTGGCCGACTCCTTGATGCCGATGATGAGCAGAATGGTGATGACCGCGACGACGAGCATGGCCGGTATGTTGAGCACGGCGCCGGTGTACGTCCAACCGTGTGCGAACAGTTGCCAGACGTTCCACCAGTGCAAATGAGGCGCGGCGACGTGGTCGTAAGGCGCGGACGTGAACGCCGGCGGGATGGTGATGCCCAAATCCTTTAAAAATGAAACGACGTAACCCGACCAGCCGACGGCTACCGTCCCGGCGGCGAACAGATATTCCAGAATCAGGTTCCAGCCGATGACCCAGGCGACGAATTCGCCGAGCGTCGCGTAGCCGTAGGTGTAGGCTGAGCCGGCCAGCGGAATCATTGAGGCAAATTCCGCGTAACAAAGCCCGGCGAACGCGCACGCGAACCCGGACAGGATGAAGGAATAAACGATGCCCGGTCCGGCAAATTGCGCGGCGGCGTGGCCGGTGAGGACGAAAATTCCCGCGCCGATGATGGCGCCGATGCCGAGCGATGTGAGGTTGATGGGGCCGAGGACGCGTTTCAAGCGTTGGTCGGTGGTTGCCTCGGCCTGCAAGTCGGCAACCCGTTTTCGGCGAAATAAGCTCATGCGGAGGCGACAGCTTGTTTTGGGCCGTTTAATGACCGGCCCGCGGCGGCAAGTCAAGCAAATGCCTGGGCAAATGTCCTGTTGACTTTGCCCGCCGGTTTGATAAATTCCGTGTTCCTTTGTCCGGTTTTGAGATGAAAACATATTTGCCCAAAGTGAATGTGGACCAGCGGAAATGGCACGTAATTGACGCCGATGGCGCCGTGCTGGGCCGGCTGGCCGCACAGGTCGCCGACATTTTACGCGGCAAAAACACGCCCGTTTACACGCCGCACCTCGACGCCGGCGGCTTTGTCATTGTCATCAACGCCGAGAGGGTTCGCGTCACCGGCAAGAAGGAAACGGCCAAGGAATTCATGACGTATTCCGGCTGGAAAGGCGGCGAGAAATACGCTACCGTGGAGCAAATCCGCGCGCGGCATCCGGAAAAACTCATCCTGCACGCTGTGAAAGGCATGATTCCGAAGAACCGGCTCGGCAGCCGGTTGCTGACCAAATTGAAAGTGTTCAAAGGCCCGAAACATCCGCACGCTGCCCAAAAGCCCGAACTGCTCAAGGCGGCGGCCTGATTTGATTTATGGCTGAAACGAAAACCAACGAATTCCTGGGCACCGGCCGGCGCAAAACCGCCGTGGCCCGGGTCCGGCTGGTGTCCGGCAACGGCAAGGTCACGGTCAATGGACGCGCGTTTGACCACTATTTCGTGCTCGAAACCCAGCGGGCCCAGGCCGCCCAGCCGTTAACGGTTACCGGCACGGCCGAGAAGGTTGACGTGCGCGTGAATGTCGCTGGCGGCGGGCCCAACGGCCAGGCCGATGCGGTGCGGCACGGCATAGCGCGCGCCCTGCTGCAATTTGACGCAAATCTGCGCCCAACCTTAAAGGCCGAGGGCCTGCTCACGCGCGATTCGCGCATGAAGGAGCGTAAGAAGTACGGCCAGCCGGGCGCGCGCAAACGGTTCCAATACTCGAAGCGTTAATCGCGCTGGAAATTTCCGGGCCCCGCTGGCAAAGCCGGCGGGGCTTTTTTATTGCCATGAAAACATACGAAACATACGAGATACATGAGGCGACGTTGCTGATTACGGACGATCCGGCGCGGTTGAACCGGGAACTGATCCATCGGTTTCTCAGCGAGCGCAGTTATTGGGCACAAGGCGTGCCGCCGGAGACGGTAAACCGCTCCCTGGACCATTCGCTGTGTTTTGGTGTTTATCAAGCGGGGCAACAGGTTGGTTTTGCGCGGGTCGTGACTGATTTTGCGACGTTCGCCTGGCTGGCGGATGTCTTCGTTGTCGAAGACAAACGAGGACAAGGTATCGGTAAAAAGCTTGTGGCCGCGGTGCGCGCGCATCCCCGGTTGCAGGGCCTGCGGCGGTTCATGCTCGGGACCAGGGATGCGTTCGGACTTTATGCCCGGTTCGGTTTCAAGCCGCTGGCGCATCCCGAACGATTTATGGAAATCCGTTCGGAAAACAGTTACCAATGTGGGTGTTGAAATGGCCCCTGAATCCAAAATGAAAACGAAAAAAGTCGCTGTTATCGGCGCCTCCGGTTATTCCGGCGAGGAACTCGTCCGGTTGTTGTTGCATCATCCGCACGTCGAACTGGTGGCGGTGACCTCGCGCCAAAACGCCGGGCAGACGCTGTCGCAGGTTTTCCCGAAATTCGCCAGCCATCCGAAATCGAAGTCACTCCGGTTCAGCGAGCCGAAGGCCGAATTACTCGCGAAGCAGGCCGATGTCGTTTTTCTCGCGCTGCCGCACGGGGTCGCCGCCGTGTACGCCGTGCCTCTGCTTGAGGCTGGTTGCGCCGTCATCGATTTAAGCGCCGATTTCCGGCTTAAAAGTGCGGAAAGGTACCGGGAATTTTATGCCCACGACCATCCCGCGCCGGAATTGTTGAAAAGAGCGGTTTACGGCCTGCCGGAAATTTACCGAGCCGAAATCAAAGAATCATCGCTGATCGCGTCGCCGGGCTGTTATCCGACCAGCATTTTACTGCCGGTGATGCCGTTGTTGAAAGCCGGTCTGATCAAGCCGACCGGCATCATTGCCGATTGCCTGAGCGGTGTGAGCGGCGCCGGCCGAAAGACAGAGGCCGATTACCTCTTCTGTGAATGTAATGAGAGCGTCCGGCCTTACAGCGTGCCGAAACACAGGCATTTGTCGGAAATCGAGGAACAACTTTCGCTGGCGGCCAAAACGCAGGTTGCCATCCAATTCACACCCCATTTGATTCCCGTGAACCGCGGCATTTTGACCACGCTCTATCTCTCGCCGGAGAAACATTTTTCCACCGAAACGGAGCTGAAAACGCGGAATGAAAAAATTTCGGCCTGTTACGCGCGGGCCTATGGCCAAGAGCCGTTCGTGCGGTTGCTGGAAGGCAAGGCCTTGCCCGACACGAAAAACGTTAACGGGACAAACGTCATTGAAATCGCCTGGCGGCTCGATCCGCGCACGGGCCGGCTCATCGTGATGAGCGCCGAGGACAACCTGGTCAAGGGCGCCAGCGGCCAGGCAGTGCAAAGCCTGAATATTTTAAGCGGCTGGCCGGAAACGGCGGGGCTCCTTTGAAGGGTAAGATGTCCAAAGCTGTATCACCCACCGCCATATGGAACGCGGCCGATTATGCCGCCAATTCCGTCGTGCAACAGGCCTGGGCGCGCGAGTTGATTGCCCGGCTCAAACTGTGCGGCGACGAGCGCATCCTCGATGTCGGCTGCGGCGACGGCAAGGTGACCGCGGAAATCGCGCAGGCGGTTCCGCGCGGCGCGGTCATCGGTATTGATGCTTCGCCGCAAATGATTCAATTTGCGCAGAAAACCTTTCCGCCTTCTGCCGTTTCCAATCTGAAATTTGAGATCTCCGACGCGCGAAAAATCGGGATGTTGGTTGAATTTCCGCAGCCCGGTGGAGTTCGAGCTTCAGTTCGTTCCTCCGGCGCGCCAGAGCGTGGACTCCAACGGACCAGCGCGGTTCCGTTTGACATCGTTTTCTCCAGCGCGGCCTTGCATTGGGTGGACGATCACGAGGCGATCTTGCGCGGCGCCGCGTCCGTGCTCAAGCCGGGCGGGCGGCTCATCATTTCGTGCGGTGGCAAAGGCAATGCGCAGGATGTTTTCGTCGCGTTGCGACCGGAAATGCGAACGAGGCGTTGGCGCCGGTTTTTCCGCCGGATGCCCAAGCCGTATTTTCTTTACAGTCCGGCGAATTATGAAAAATGGCTGCCTCGTTCCGGCTTTAAGGCGTTGCAGGTCGGGCTGGTACCGAAGGACGCGACCTACGCCGGGCACCAGGGGTTCGCCGCCTGGTTGCGCACCACCTGGCTGCCCTATGTCCAGCGCCTACCCGAACATTTGCGCGAGGAATTCATCGCCGCGGTCGCGAATCGCTACGTTACCCGGCATCCGCCGGACACAGCAGGCCGGATTCATGTCCGCATGGTGCGGCTGGAAATTGAAGCGGTGCGGGACGGGATCTGCCCGATACGCCAATAACATCGCATGAAAATTCCCTATTTTGAAGTCGCTGCCTTCACCGGGAAACCATTCGGTGGAAATCCAGCCGGGGTTTGCGCTTTGCCCCGGTGGTTGAGCGACGCCACGCTCCAGAATATCGCCGCGGAAAACAACCTGGCCGAAACCGCGTTCTTTGTGGGCGCCGGTGCCGACTACGAGTTGCGCTGGTTCACCCCGGAAATGGAAATTGATCTTTGCGGACACGCCACTCTGGCTTCGGCCTTCATCTTGTTTTCCCAACCGGGATTTCGCAATAACCCGGTCCGGTTCCATTCGCGTGCCAGCGGAATCCTGACCGTCGCCCGGGAAGATGAAATCCTGACACTCGATTTTCCCGGTTGGCCCGCCACGCCCTGCCCGGCGCCGGACGCGCTGGTCCGCGGACTGGGCCGGCAACCGGTGGCCGTACTGCGGGCGCGCGATTATCTCGCTGTCTTCGCCTCGGAAACCGAGGTGCGCTCGCTACAACCCGATTTCTCCCGGTTGAAAACCCTGGATGCGTTTGGCGTTATCGCCACGGCTCCTGGCGGCGACTGTGACTTTGTCTCGCGATTTTTTGCACCCAAGGCCGGAGTGCCGGAAGATCCGGTGACCGGCTCCTCGCATTGCACACTCGTCCCTTACTGGTCGCAGCGGCTGCACCGCATGAGATTGTTCGCCCGGCAGGTGTCCAAACGCGGCGGTGAGTTGTTTTGTCGGCAGGCGGATGACCGGGTTTTGATCGGCGGCAAAGCCGTGCTTTACCTGCGCGGCGAAATCAAATTAATAGATGACGGACAGCAGGAGGGAACATGACATCGAGATTCAACGAAATACCGGGTTCGATCGTTGCGCCAAAAGGTTTTCTGGCCGGCGGTGTCTTTTGCGACATCAAACGTCTGGGCACCGGCAAAGGGTCGGACAAAGGCCAAAAGCGCGATCTGGCGTTGATTGTTTCCGAGGCGCCGGCGGCCGTCGCCGGCATGTTCACCACCAATCAGGTTTGCGCCGCACCCGTCAAAGTTTGCATCGAGCGCGTGAAAAAAGGCATTGCCCAGGCAGTGGTGGTGAATTCCGGCAACGCCAATGCCTGCACCGGCCGGCAGGGTTTGCGTGATGCGCGGGAGATGGCCAGCGTCGCCGCCGCCGCCTTGGCTGCGAACATGAATTCGCGGATTCCGCGTTCTCATCCCGCTCAGCGGGACGGCCGCCCGGTAGCAGCGCAACACATCTTCGTCGGTTCCACCGGACGTATCGGCGTGACCCTGCCGATGGAGAATGTGAAAAGAGGCATTGGGGAGGCAGCCAAACGTCTGGGAGATTCAAAAGTGCACGCGGATCAGGCGGCCGAGGCCATTATGACCAGTGACACGCGGCCCAAGCAAATCGCGGTTGAATTCAAACTCGGCGGCAAAGCCGTCCGCATCGGCGGCATTTGCAAAGGCGCGGGCATGATTCAGCCGGGGATGTCGGCGACGGGGACGCGTCCGGCGGCGTTGCACGCCACGATGCTGTGCTTTATCACGACCGACGCGGCAATTCACGCAAAAGCGCTGCAAGTTGCGCTGCAAGAAGCCGTGGCACAAAGTTTCAATCGCATCACGGTGGACGGCGACATGAGCACGAACGATACGGTGCTGGTGCTGGCAAACGGTCTGGCCGGAAACCTTCCACTTGTAGCCGCGAACGTGAATTCGCGGGAACCCGCGTCCTTACCGGCGCGGCTGCGCAACTTCAAAATCTTCCAGTCCGCGTTGAATCACGTCTGCCTGGAACTGGCCAAAATGATTGTGCGTGACGGCGAAGGCGTTCATCGGGTTGTGACCGTGCGCGTGAACGGCGCCGGGTCCTTGGCCGATGCCGATGCGGCTGCGCGGGCGGTGGCGAACAGTCCGCTGGTGAAGACCAGTTGGCACGGCGGCGACCCGAACTGGGGGCGCATTATTGATGCGCTGGGCTACTCATCCGCGAGGGTTGTCGAAGAAAAGGTGGATATCGGCTACAGCACTCCAGGCAGCCGAAAGATTTTATGGAGCCTCAAACGCGGCCAGCCGACGCAGGTTCCGTTCTCACGACTTTGCGCCGCCGTGAGGCCGAAGGAATTTGATTTGCACGTCAATCTGCATCTGGGCAAGGCTGGCGCAATGATTTACGCCGCGGATTTAACGGAGGCTTACGTGGATTTCAACAAAGGCGATGTGAGTGATCCGAATTCACTGGGCGGCTGAACCGGAAGACCTCTATGGGGCGGGAGCGCCCGGTTGTACAGAGTTGACGGTCCCGGCTGCTTCGTCCAATTCGGTTGGCGGGAAGATTTTCCAGATGGGGTCACCGTTCTGCTTGGCCTGTGCCTTTTGCGCCGCAATCATGACCATTTGCTCTTCCGGCGAAAGCTGGGATTGAGCCTGCCCGGCGGTCGAGCCGCCGGAACCCGTGTTGCCGAAATTATTTTGACCGGCAGTCCCGCCATTATTACCGAAACTGCGATTCTGCCCGGGATTGTTGCCGAAGCGTGCCAGATTTCCACCACCCGAACCGCCAAAACCGCCGGCCCCTCCCCGGGCGGCAAATCCCCCATTCATGACGGGGGTGGGATTCATGACGACCGGTGTGGGGGTGGTGATGGGGGCCGCCTTGACCAGCGGGATTTCCTGCGCTACACCGTGGTTATTGAAGGTTACCACGCCCTTTTTTTCGTCAATGTGGGTTACTTCAATATCATCCTGCCGCTGGCCTTCGCTGAGAATATAGGATTTTTGCGTTGCTGGCGAGGGCGGGCGTGGGGGGACATCCACGTAAAAAAGCACCTGACGAGTGCCAAAGATGGTCATAATGCCATCCGGCGTGATTTTCGATGGAGGTTCAGGAGGCGCCATATTTTCAGGTTGCGGCGGGTTCAGCCCGAAAATATTGCGTGTGGCAATCGGCGCATACGGATTATCTGCGCCTAGGCCGGTGTTCAATACCAGTCCGCTCGCCAGGCAAATCGCAATTTTCGCAAAATGCTTCATGCTCCCAATGTTACTTTCCTCCAACTAACACCAATTTCAAGGGAAAGTTGCACGGGAAGTTAGACGTCAGCAACTTGCGCGCCGATAACGCGTGAGCCACGGCTTAATACGCTGCCTGGGCGCCCTTGATTTGGCGCCTTTTCATCCACGGCATCAGACCGCGCAATCGCTCGCCGACCTTCTCGATGGAGTGCTTTTCCCCTTTTTTTAGCAGCGTGTTGTATTTCTTGTAGCCGCCCTTGTATTCGGCAATCCAGCCTTTGGCGAATTTGCCGGTCTGGATGTCCTGCAATGCGGCTTTCATCCGCTTTTTCACGCCGGCGTCAATGATTTTCGGGCCGACGCTCACGTCCCCCCACTTGGCGGTTTCGGAAACCGAGAAGCGCATGCCGCTGATGCCCGCTTCGTTCATCAAATCCGCGATAAGCTTCAACTCGTGCAGACACTCGAAATACGCCATCTCCGGCTGGTAGCCGGCTTCAACGAGCGTCTCGTAGCCGGCTTGCACCAACGCGCTCAAGCCGCCGCACAACACCGTCTGTTCGCCGAACAAATCCGTCTCGGTCTCTTCCTTGAACGACGTCTCCAGCACGCCGGCGCGCGTCGCGCCGATGCCCTTGGCCCAGGCGAGCGCAATCTCCTTCGCGTCCTTGCCGGGGTCCTGATAAACGGCGATGAGGCTCGGCACGCCCTTGCCTTCCGTATATTGCCGGCGGACGATATGGCCGGGGCCTTTCGGCGCGACCATGATGACGTTCACGTTCTTCGGCGGCACGATGGTCTTGAAATGAATCGCAAAGCCGTGCGAGAACAGCAGCGTCTTGCCGGCGCTCAAATTCGGCGCGATGTCCTTCTCGTAGGCGGCCGGTTGCTTGGTGTCCGGCAGCGCGACCATGACGACGTCGGCGCGGCGGACCGCTTCGGCGGTGCTGACGACTTCAAATCCCTTTTCCTGCGCGACGGGAATGGATTTGCTGCCTGCGTAAAGGCCGATGATGACGCGGCAGCCGCTGTCCTTGAGGTTGAGCGCGTGGGCATGGCCTTGCGAGCCGAAACCGAGCACCGCCAGCGTTTTGTTTTGCAGTACGCCGAGGTCGGCGTCGTTGTCCGTATAAACTTTTGCAGCTTTTGCCATAAATCAGTTGAGAGGAAAATTCCTCGTAATCTTGCTCTTGATCTTAATCGTTACTTTCGCGGCAACGCCACCTTGCCGGTGCGGGTGATTTCCGTCACACCAAACGCATCCATCAGGCTGATGAATTTTTCCACCTTGCTTTCCGCGCCGGTGATTTCGATGGTGAGCGACTTGGGTTGCACATCCACGATTTTGGCGCGGAAAATGTCCGTAATCTGCATCACCTCGGCGCGAGATTTGGAATCCACCGCCACCTTCACCAATACCAGTTCGCGATCCACGTACTCGCCTTCGTGGAAATCCTGCACTTTGATGACATTCGGCAGCTTGTTCAGCTGCTTGACGATCTGTTCCAGCGTGGCCTCGTCGCCGTGGGTGACGATGGTCATGCGCGAGAGTTTGGGATCGTGGGTCGGGCCGACGTTGAGCGTGTCAATATTGTAGCCGCGGCCGCTGAACAGGCCGGCCACGCGCGTGAGGACGCCGAATTTGTTCTCCACCAGAATTGAAATGGTATGTCGCATAGAACCGTTTGGAAACGGGTTGACAGGCTAACAACCGTGACGTTGCCGGTCAATTTGCAAATTCAGGCGGCCTGGCCCTTGTGTCCCAGAATAATCAAGGTGCGGACGGGGATGCGGAATTCGCCATTTTCCGATCGGATGCCCAATCCGGCCAGATGTTCACGGGGTGCCGCGGCCAGCAACGCCCGGATTTTTGACTGCGCTTCCGGCGGAGTGCTGCCGATTTCGCACCAGCGCCGGATGGTCAGGCCGCCGGGCAGTTCGGTCTGCTTGGACTCCAACGCTTCAACACGGAGGCCGTTCGTCTCGAAAAACTCCCGCCAGCGAACGGCAGAGTAACTCCGGACGTGGGACGGATCATGCAGGACTTCAATTTGATGGTTCAAGTCGTCGAACGCCGGATTTTCATCGCCTTCCAAATCAATCACCCCCACAACCCCGCCGGGTTTTGTCAGACGCGTCATTTCCCGGATGGCTTTGGTGACATCGGGAAAATGATGCGGGGCCAGGCGCGAAACGACGGCATCAAAGGAGTTGGCTGGAAGCGGCACCGACTCGGCGTAGGCGTGAATTGTTTCCACTTTGACACCGCGTTCTTTTGCCAGCCGTTCGAACTGCCGCAACATGTTGGGCGCGGCGTCCACCCCGACAATGCGCGCGGCTTTACCGGCAAACGACAAAGCAAGATGGCCAGGACCACAGGCAACGTCGCAAACCGAATCCAATTGTTTCGATGCGAGCAGTTCATGCAAACGCCGGATGGTGGGGCTGTTAGCGTGGACTTCGCTAGCGGCGTATTGGCTGGCAATAGCGTTAAAGTGTTCGGGCGCGGACGGCGTCATGACCATGGTTCTGCAAACCGGCAAACCTGCCTCACCATTCTCTCTTTACAAAATAATGGACTGTGCCGCTTTCCGCCACCCTCGGCCGATGTTCATTATTTCTGCACCGGCCGACCAACAACCTGTCCATGCATGGCTTGCTTGAAAAATTCCCCCGAGCTGGTGAGCTCAAAATTCCAATTTTCCAACAAGGTCGGCCCCCACTCCGGATCGTAGCACCAAGCCACCCAACTGATGCCCTTGCCCTCAAGATAATTGACAATCTGTGGTCCGTAATCGTCGTCCTTGAGCACCGTTCCCTTGGGCACGGAGAATCCGATCTCGGTCGCAATAATCGGATATTTGTCGGCGGCGAATCCGAAATCTTCTTCCCACTTCGGCGGCCACGGCTGCGACCGCTTGTTCGGATAAGGATGCGTCACGTAGCCGATGCCTTCCGCGTTAATCTGTTCCAGGTTGAGGGGCGTCAGGTCGTACGCCCAATCGAATCCGGCCACGAGCGGGATGGTGTTGGTGTCAAACGCGCGAATCACGCCGATCATTTCCTCATTCAGCTTCTTCCAATCGCTCCAGGACACGCTGCCGAGTTGCCCCCGATAAGTCGTCGGTTCGTTGAACAATTCGTAAAAGGCGATGGTCGCGGTACCGCCATGGTAATGCCGGGCGATCGTGTGCCAGAAGGCGAACGTCTCTTTTTGCGTGGTGTCGTACATTGGGTCCTGGAACATTTCCATTTTCAAATTGCCGATGGAATGCCAGTCAATATCCACGTAAACACCCAGTTCGTTACACCAGGTCACCGCCTGGTCGAGCAGTTTGAGATATTCCCGGGGTGTGCGCTGCCGCCAGGCAATGGGATGGACCGGAATGCGGACGAGCGTCGCGCCCATGTCCTTTACCTCCTCAAACAGGTGTTTGTTCCAATGCCCCTCGTGCTCAATCTTGTCGGGGTCGGCGATGGACACGCCGCGGAACAACACGGTCTTGCCTTCCGCGTCCACGAACTTGTTTCCCTGCACCTGGATCCGGGGAAGTGGCGCCAACGGCGAGCTGTCGAAGGGCCGGCCATACGGGCGGTCATGCCACCATTGATGATAGCTGTTAGCCTGGGTCGTTTCCTGGGCATGGACGCTCTGGAACCAGAACAAAGTAACACAAATGCCGGTGAGAAATGGAAGTGAGATTTTCATTTTGATTGCCAGGGGTATTTAACCCGTGAGGAAACATGCTTGGCAAGCCGCGAGACACCCGCCTCCGACATTTATGCGCCCATGCCTTCTTCAAACGAAAGGGCGGCGATGGGAAAACAAAGCTGATCACGCACGGACTGGATTCCGTTCGCACTCGTCGCATCGAGGTCGCGGTAAGCGCTCTCGGCTTCGACCACCAGCGGTGCGGTCTTCGTCTTCATCACCCGGCAATACCGCTGCGGATAGCCCACGTGAATGAGCAACTCGACGTAGCGGGTCAGATTCAGGTCGCCGGTCGGGAGGTTCACGAATTGCATCGCGCGTTTTTGCCAGGCCGGTTCCATCATCCGCAATGGCAGGCCAGGCCGGAGGGTAAAATTCTTCACGTGGCAGGCATAAATCCGCGCGCCGACCTTTTGGAAACGCGCCTCCCAGCTTTCACCTTCCCAGCAGTGCGACGGATCGGCGTTTACGGCCAGGCATGGGTCGCCGTCGCAACTGTCCACCAGCAGGTTAAAATCGCCCGCGCACATTGCCGCAGTGCCGGGATGGATTTCGTGACAGAGAAAAATGCCAAGCTTGCGGGCGTGCTGGCGGAGCCTCGCGGTTTTTTTGACAAACCGTTCCCGGCCCTCAGCCAGCAAATCGTAATCGCCACCCTTCCAAAACCCCCACGGATAGCCGGTCGCCAGCTCCCAGCCAAATGCAATGCCCCAGAACATCGGCACAATTTTTACGCCCAGTTCCGCGCACAAATCGAGCAGGCGCAGCAGGTAATCCTCGGCCCATTTTTCAATTTCGGCAGGTGATTTCTTCGCAATGTCGGCGGGCATAAACGGTCGAATCGTCGGACTGCCGGTCCATGCCGTCGTGTGCACCCAAAACGGGCAATGCGCCGAAATGCCGTCCAGTGTCAGTTTCGCCCTGACCAAGGCATTCTTGATTTCCTTCGCGCTTTTGAATCCGCCATTTCCTTTCTGCAGCATGAAGTTGGACGGTTGCGCGCCGCTCGCGCCGGCCTTTTTGGCAAAGTCCAGAAATTGCGCGAGCGATTTCGCGCCGTGTTGCGCGCCTTCGATGCTGGAATGATAAATCGGGTCGGCCATATATCAGAAAAACGGGTTGTGTTCCTTCTCCTCCGCCACCGTCGTCAAAGGGCCGTGGCCGGGACAAAGCAAGGTTGCCGGCGGCAGCGATAAAATTTGTTCGCGCACCTTTTGTCGGGCCAGTTCCCAGGCCCCGTTGCCGTTGCCCATTGAGCCGGCAAAGATGGTGTCGCCCACTACCGCGACGTGCGGCGCGTCCTCCTGCCAGTTCCCGACGATGTACGTCACGCCATCGTTGGCATGGCCGGGCGTTTCACGGTGTGTGATGCGCAGGCCGCCGAGGTGGATGATTTCATTCGGTTTGTTCCGTTGATCCACCGGCGCGTTCTTCGAGCCGGTATGCAATCGTGCCTTCGGCCAGGCCGCGCGAAGTTTTGGCAACGCCTCGACATGGTCCCAATGCGAATGCGTGATGAAAATGTGCCGGAGCTGGAGCTGGTTTTCGGCGATGCAATCCAGAACCGGTCTGGCG
>Ga0335073_10002501_pt1 | contig 25150 bp, 21 predicted proteins | sample Lox_Sample_22_FD_207093 | JGI IMG/M metagenome (GOLD analysis project Ga0335073, IMG submission 207093) | Soil microbial communities from Loxahatchee National Wildlife Refuge, Florida, United States - Lox_Sample_2.2 | ecosystem: Environmental > Terrestrial > Soil > Wetlands | place: USA... | reverse complement strand
CCCGCCAAGCTGGACAAGAAGGAATACGAGAGCGAGTTGTTCAAACTGCAGATCGAGCTGGTCAAGCTGCAGGAATGGGTGAAAGCCACGGGGGCTCGCATTGTCATCCTCTTCGAGGGCCGCGACGCCGCCGGCAAGGGCGGCGTGATCAAGCGCATCCTGGAGCGCGTCAGCCCGCGCGTATTTCGCCTGGTTGCTTTGCCGGCGCCCACCGAGCGCGAAAAAACGCAGCTGTACTGGCAGCGTTTCATCGAACATCTCCCCGCCGGGGGCGAGGTGGTTATCTTCGATCGCAGCTGGTATAACCGCGCCGGGGTCGAGCACGTCATGGGTTTCTGCAGCAAGGAGGAATACACCCGATTTCTGCAGGGCTGTCCCGAGTTCGAAGCCACGCTGGTCTACAACGGCATCATCCTGCTGAAGTACTGGATGGAAGTTTCCGAGAAGGAGCAGCACCGCCGCTTCACGCTGCGCATCAACGATCCCACCAAGCGCTGGAAGTTGAGTCCCATGGACCTGCAGTCGCATCGCCGCTGGTACGATTATTCGCGCGCGCGTGACGCCATGCTGGCTGCAACCGACACCACCATGGCGCCCTGGTATATCGTCCCGTCGGATGACAAGAAGCGCTCGCGCCTCAATTGCATCGCCGACCTGCTCAGCCGCATTCCCTACGAGGAGATCCCTTACGCGCCGCCGAAGCTGCCGGGGCGACAGAAGCCGAAGGGCTATGCCGAGCCCCAGCTGCGGCATCACGTCGTCGCGCAGCGCTGGTGAGATCGTGCTTTTGTGATGCCTGACCCCGGCCGCTGACAACTACTCTCCAGTTACACTGTCAGCGATGGCCCGCAGCACTATCCTGGACTATTTGGAGAACTTTCAGCGGCACGGGCGTGAGCCTGCCTATGTCCATCGTCGTGGTTATCGTACCCAGCGCTGGAGCTACGGGAACGTACTGGCGACAGCCAATCGTTTCGCGCGCGAGTTGGAATCGCGCGGCATCGGCAAGAGCGACAAGGTCCTGATCTGGGGCGAGAACTGCGCCGAGTGGATCGCGGCGTTCTTCGGCTGCCTGCTGCGCGGCGCCATCGTTGTTCCTATCGACAAGATCTCCACGCCCGATTTTGCCCTGCGAGTCGCGCAACAGGTCGAGGCCAGGCTCTGTGTCTGCTCGGCGGAAAATCGCCTGCCGCAGCTTCCCTCGCTGCCTCTGGAATCGCTGGGCGAGGAGGTCGCGCACCATTCCGATGCGCTGGTCGCGCCGCCCGCGCTCACCCGCAACGACATCGTGGAAATCGTCTTCACCTCCGGCACCACCGCCGAGCCGCGTGGCGTGGTCATCTCGCACGGCAACATCCTCGCAAATCTAGAGCCCCTGGAACGGGAGATCGGCAAGTATCGGAAGTACGAGCGCTGGTTTCATCCCCTGCGCTTCCTGAACCTGCTGCCGCTCAGCCATGTCTTCGGCCAGTTCCTCGGGATTTTCCTGCCCCAACTGCTGGCGGCGACGGTCATCTTTCAGGACACGCTCAACCCGTCCGACGTTATTCAGACGGTCAAGAAGGAGCGCATATCCGTAGTGGTTGCGGTGCCGCGACTCATGGAATCGCTGAAAGACAAAATCGAGCGTGACCTCGAATCCGAAGGAAAACTACAACGATTCCGAAAGCAATTTGCCACGGCGAAAGCGGAGCGCTTCGTAAAGCGCTGGTGGCGGTTCCGGCACATCCACAATCGCTTCGGCTGGAAGTTTTGGGCGTTCATCTCGGGCGGCGCGGCACTCGATGGGGAGACCGAGGAGTTCTGGCGGCGGCTCAGTTTCGTCGTGATTCAAGGTTACGGGCTGACCGAGACCACCTCGCTCATTTCGCTCAACCATCCCTTCCGTACCGGCCGCCGCTCGATTGGCAAGGTGCTCGAAGGCCGCGAGATGAAGCTTGATCCCAGCGGCGAAATTCTGGTCCGCGGCGCCAATGTCGCCGCCGGTTATTGGCAGGGCAAAGAGCTGAAACCCGTGCTGAACGAAGAGGGCTGGTTTCATACCGGCGACATCGGCGAGCTCGATGCCGAGGGCAATCTGTACTTCAAAGGCCGCAAGAAAAACGTCATCGTTACCCGCGAGGGGATGAACGTCTATCCCGAGGACCTGGAGTCCGCGCTGCGCGCCGACCCGGAGATACGTGACGTCGTGGTGGTTGGCCTGCAAATGAGCGGCAATGCCGAGCCGTGCGCGGTGCTGCTGCTGCGCGACCACGCTGATCCGCAGACGATCGTTAATCGTGCCAACGAGCATCTGGCGGACTTTCAGCGCATGCGGCGCTGGATGGTCTGGCCGGATGATGATTTTCCGCGCACGCCCACGCAGAAACCAAAGACAGCCGTAATTCAGCAAACCGCTCAGGAACAGTTCACTTCCGGCGACGGAGGGCCGGCTACCGCGCCCAGCGCACTGGGAGATCTGATCGCGCGCATTACCGGGCGAAAGGTCGGTGGACTTGCGCCGGAAGCAAAACTGGAAGGCGATCTCAACCTGAACTCGATGGATCGTGTCGAGTTGATGAGCGCTCTGGAAGATCGCTATCAAATCGACCTGAATCAGGCGGATTTCACCAAGGTCAATACCGTCGCCGATCTGGAGCGGCTGCTGCATGAGCCGCACCTCGCGCCCCAGACCGGTTATCGCTATCCGCGCTGGGCGCAGCGCTGGCCCATCCGCTGGATTCGCGAATCGATCTATTACCTGCTCACCTGGCCGGCGACACTCATCATGGCGCACCCGAAAGTTGTGGGACGCGAGAACCTGCGTGGGGTCGATGGCCCGCTGCTTATCAGCTGCAACCACATCACCTATATCGACGTTGGTTTTGCGCTGTGGGCTTTGCCACCGCGCATTCGCCGCCGGCTGGCGGTGGGCATGCTGGGCGAGCTGTTATGGCAGATGTGGCGCCCGCCGCAGGAGTGGAATCCTTTTCTGCGTCTGTCCTACAAAGTCGGATACTACCTTGTGGTAGCTCTATTTGATGTATTTCCGCTGCCGCAACAGTCGGGCGTGCGCGAAAGCTTCGCCTACGCCGGCGAGTCGGTCGATCGTGGCTACAGCGTGCTGGTCTACCCCGAAGGCCAGCGCACCCTCGACGGCAAGCCTTCGCCCTTCCGCTCCGGTCTGGGAATGCTGGCTGCGCGGCTCAATGTTCCGGTACTCCCCTTGCGCATCGACGGCCTCTGGGAGATGAAGCTCAAGGGCCACAAGATCGCTCGTCCCGGCCAGTTGCGAGTCGTCATCGGCAAACCGATAAGCTTCCCGCCGGAAACTCCACCGGAAGAGATCACCAACCAGGTGGAGCACGTGACCTGGAGCATGTAATCCCGAAAAATAGGAACGGGGAGGCAATGCTCCCCGCAATGCCGCTCAACGTCTTACTGCGCCCGTGCGTTTACTTCGGCGCTATGGATGGTCATCAGGAACTTGTGCACATCGGCGTTGTTGGGCGCGTTTACCTGGCCCTTGAGAATGCTGTTGAAAGGCACATCGCTCCCGTAAAGCTCTTCGGTCTCCTTCTTGTTCTGGTTCAACTCCGCACCGTTGATGGTGGCGCCCGCGTAGACACCCTTGGTGCGCGCGTAGGTCAAAATAGCGGCCTTCCATCCTGCGGAAGCCTGCCCCTCACGTCCGACCGGGCCGGCTGCGCCGGAAAGCTCGCCGCCGACTTTGAAGTGTCCGGACTCCAACGCCTGGAAACCTTGGTCATTCATGATCATCATGATCAGCGCAATGTCCTCGGCGCCAATTTGCAAGCCGAAGCTGCCTCCGGAGAGGCTGAACGGCGCGGGCGGACTCCAGCGGCCCGGCGCGAGCCTGCACGTAGCTACGCCGTCGCCATGGCGGCCACCGATGATAAATCCGGCATGAATCAGGTTGGGAATGACGGCGATGCACTTGGCGTCTTCCAACACCTGGTGGGGAACGCCTGCGGTTGCATTGGGCCCGGTCATTTCCTGGATGATTTGCGCGGATTCGGTGAGTTGTTTATCGACGGCCGAATTGTTATTGCTGGACTGCGCGCTGGCCGCCAGGCAAGTTGCGAGAGCGAATGCCGTAGCCGCGGCGGTCGGGAATAGCTTCTTCATAAGGATCTCCTTGGACGCTCCAACACCTCTGGTTAAGAGGTCAGTCACTCGCGTGAGGTTTGCTGGCGATGAGCATCGGCAGCAAGAAATGAACAAGCTGTTCGGCAGCGCCGTTCGATGAGTTTGCGCCGTTCTGGTCTGCTACACTCCTTTCACAACCAAGCGCAGGGGGGTACATGGGTAAGCTAGTGGTGCTTGCCGGCATCGTCGCGCTCACGGCACTGGCAGCGGCGCAATCGGAACCGGCTCCAATTACCGCAGCGGCGGTCTGGCATCCGGCCGGCGATTTTCTTGCCAAGGCACATGCAGCCTGCGACAAGGTCTCGCCCTCCGAAAAATTTGCCGACTGCGTCATCCATCAGATGCCCGCGGCGGGCGCGCCTGCCGATGCGGTCAGCTTCACGCGCCAGCTCTACCGGCAGATTCACGAAGTCGGTGTCATGGCAGGGTTCCATAAGGTCGGCCCAGTCGATATCGCGTGGGTCTCCTATCCGCTGCGCTCGACCAACGGATTGTTGCTGGTCAATGGCTCGCCGCGCATCATTGACGCGGAGGATATCAAGCTGCTCGATCTGAAAGGCATGCAGCAGAGCTTCCAGTTCCAGGACCTGCAGAACTCGTTTCCACGAGTGAATGTGTGGCCGGGAGATCGTAACGGTAATACCTGGCCGAACTCGCAGACCGGTTCCAACGGCGGCTTGCAGTTCATCATCGGCTATCCGTTGCGGAACGGCTGCCAGACCTGCGCGCATGCCGGCTTCGCCCTGTTCACCTGGAACTTCAGCTCCACGGGAAGATTTATGGGGACGAATTTTCTGGGAATGACGCCGGCGCCGGTAGCAGGTCAGAGCCCAGCCGCACCACCGCAGTGAGGTGGTTATCCCACGCTGTAGGGGTTTGCAGAAGTGCCTTCAGGAGCTTCCCACAACGTGGGACTCGATCCGCACCGCGTCGCCATCGCCCGTCCAGCGATACGCTGAAGCCACGGGTAATCCCTGAACCCAGACGATATCCTCGCCGTTCAGCACCACCGGCCACATCGAACGCTGTTCTGGCGGGATGCGCTGTTCCGTGAAGATGCGTTTCAGTTTTTCGTCGGAGCGGCGATGCGCCGGTCGAAAACGATCTCCCGGGAGCCAGTTGCGGACCGTCAGCTCGGGATTGAGCAGATTCCCGTTCAGCAAGGTCCCGGTCGGTGATTCGCGGGCAAATTCGACAGTGACGGTCATGGCCCGCAGAGTCAATCCCAGCGCAGGAATCTTCGCCTCGCCCGGGACCGGCAACACGAACTGATAGGCTTCCTTAACCCGGGGCTCGGGTTCGCAGAGCCGCAGCCGATCGTTTTGCCGCGCAACGATTCGTCCACCCGAAAGCTCAGCTCGCGACCGCTCGCCCAGTGCACAGCGCCGGAGCTTTTCGATGTGCCGGAAGTCCGTTCTGACCCCGTGCTGCTCGACAAAGCGCCGCAGCAGCCGACGCTGCAAAGCGACAGGCAATTCGCCAAAGCCGCGTAACGGAAAATCGCCGGCGTTGGCGCTGTTCTGCTGTACGACAGTTTCCCAGTACTCTTCTTCCCCGCGCGCAAGCTCGGCCAAATCCTGGAGAACGGTTCGGAGGCTGGGGTTGTACTCGCGTTCCAGCAGCGGCAACAGCTCGTGACGAACGCGATTGCGCAGGAAACGGCGGTCGAGATTGGTTTCGTCCTCTCGCCAGCTTTGGTTGAGCGAGGTGAGATAGGCTTCGACGTCATCGCGCGAAACGCACAGCAGCGGGCGAACAATTCGACACAACGCCTGCAACCGCCCACCGGGTTTCGCCAGATTGCCTGGAAGGGGCGCGCCTTCAGGCGCGTCGTTCGGGCCTTCTTGAAATGGAGGGGCTTCAGCCCCGGTATTGAGATTTAAGACCGGATAAATACCGGCGAGTCCTTTTGTCCCCGCGCCGCGCAGGAATTTCAGCAGCACCGTCTCCACCTGATCGTCGCCGGTGTGCGCCGTGGCAATACAGTCAAAACGGTGCTCGCGGCCGATCTCCGACAGCCAGCGATAGCGCAACTCGCGCGCCGCAGCCTCAAGGCTGAGTTTATTGGTAAGGGAATGTTCGCGAACCTGGGCCCGGCCGGAGTAGAACTCCAGCCCGTGCTCTTTCGCGAGCTCGGCGACGAACGCCTCGTCCGCCTCTGACTGGTCACCGCGCAGCTGGTGATTGAAATGCGCCACTGCCAGCACAAGGCCGAGTTCAGGGCGCAGTTCGAGCAGAATGCGCAAAAGCGCGACCGAATCGGCGCCGCCGGACACGGCCACGATCACGCGGTCGCCCGGGCGCATCAACCGCTGCTCCCGAATGTAACGGACTACCTTGTCGCGCACGCGTTAATACTAACGCTCCTCGCCGTTCGCTCTTCGCCTTTCGCCAGAACAATTTCCTTGCGAAGTGTCGTCCTGAGAGAACCATTCGCAGACACTGGACTAAGCTATGCGGCTCCGGCGATGAGCGAAAGGGGTAGAGCGAAAAGCGCCCGGCTACTTCGACAATGTTCCCAACGCGGCGCGAAAGATCGCGTCGAAGTTCTCGCGTCCGGCGGCCTGCACCGCGCGCTCGACCGCCTTTTCCGCCATCGCGCGCTGATAACCCAGATTTGTCAGCGCCGAGATCACGTCTTCTTCAACCGCAGAATGCGTGACCACCGCCTGCGGCGCGCCGAATCCCTCCAGCTTGTCGCGTAGCTCGACGCACATGCGCTCGGCGGTCTTGCGTCCGATGCCGGGAATCTTCGTCAGCCGCGCCAGGTCGTTGCTGCGGATGGCGCCGACCATGTCGGCCGTCGCCATGCCGCTCAGGATCTTGATTCCCAGCGATGGCCCGATACCGCTGACTGTGATCAGCTTCTCGAACAGCTGCTTCTCTTCGGCGCGCAAAAATCCGTAAAGCGCCAGCGCATCCTCGCGAACATGAGTGTGGATGTGCAGCGCGACTTCAGCGCCGGTCGATGGCAGCTCGGAAAATGTGGGGATCGTAATGGTGACGTCGTAGCCGACGCCGCCGGCCTCAACAATGGCCTGGTTGGGATGCTTCGAGATGAGACGGCCGCGCAGGTGAGCGATCACTGGTCGAATTCCTCCATGAATTCAAATGTTTCTGTAATGCTAGTGAATGTCCTACCCGCGATCCGACGGTAGCTGCCAGCTCCAGGCCGCGACCTTCGTACAACAATGTCCGATGGGGAAAGGACCTCAACGTTCCAATCCCATCCCTTCCAACCCTCAGCCTCGTATTCGCCCTGACCGACAGGGACCCAATTGGGCAGATTCAAACGATTTAGATCAGACAGGAACTCCTGACCCGTTCGGTATCTTTTCGAGAGATCGGCATTGGTTGCGCGGCGCACTACTTTCGCGAGCTTTCGCGACAAGAAGGGCTGCGCTTCGCGACCGTGGCTGAGCAGTTTGCCGCTGCTGCATAGTTCGGCAATTCCTCTATCGCAAGCCAGACACTTATCGCACTCACTTAGGTCGCTATACTTTTTTCCGTCTGCCTTTAAAGACCGGCTAACCGCGTTAGTTAGATAGTGCTCCGGCTCGTAGCAAAGGGGGCCATTGGCAAGTTCATAGAGGATGATACCGATTTGGTACAGGTCTGACTGATAGCTGTAGATCGAAGGCGTATTCCAAGATTCGGGCGGAACGTAAAGTGCGGAGTGCTTTGAGGCGGAGACGCTATTGCATTGAGCAGGAACAATTGAGGCCGATCCAAAGTCGCTGATTTTTGGAGTATGACCAGCCAGCACGATGTTCGCAGGTTTAAGATCGCGATGAACAATCCTAGCGCTGTGAAGATGGATGACGCCTGAGAGCACGCCGACTACCAACCGTATTGCAAGCTGTTGCCCGACAGGGCCTTGCTCCAGCCGGGCAGCAAGGCTTGCGCCATTCACGAGCTCCATCTGCAATCTAAGGTATTCTTCGCCGTCATGGGCGAAATGATCAGCATCGTATAGATCGACCAAGTTCTCGCAACGTGGGGGCGTCTGAACGGCGCTCACGAGAACTTGCGGCTCCTGCAGCAGCTCCGTTTCGGCGCCAGGCACATAGGCGTAGAGTTTTAGAAAGACATCGCGCTGGAGATCAATATGTCGAGCTTTGAAGGCGTACGAGTTGGCGCCCTCATTTATCTGTTCAATGATCTTGAACTTACCTTCATCGTCCAGAGCTTTAACGAGAGGATCAGGATGGCTCATTCAGAGCGGTCCAGGCGCAGATGACTGCCTTGCGGAGATAGGCCGGTGAGGGTGTACCAAATGCGTTTTCTAGCGAACTGCCGGTGCACTTGGCGATCTTTGTTTTCTCTGCTGCCGCGATTGTCTGGTATGCAACAAGTTCGCACTTCACATTACACTCCGCGGCACTCAACTGGACGATGCACTCAATTTTGGCACGGACGGGACTACATCCGTCGTCAGCGCGAACCACCGCCACGATATCCACCGGATTTTGCTGCAACTCGGCGATTACCTGTTTCTTTAAGAGAATCAGGTTATCGCACTGGTCTTTTCCGGACTTGGGTAGTTCCAGTTTATTGTTTGGAAGTTTGGTGAGTTTGCCGGCTTGCTTATTCCCCTCGACAATCACCCAACGGATTTCAGTGCTCGCAATCTCAACCCCAAGAATTCTCATGGCGCCACTGTTTTACTGCCTTCTCCGCCGATGTATCACGAACTCGTATCCCGGATTCGTCGGAAATAGTTCGTTGATCTTGCGCAACCGCTCGGCCAGAGCATCCGGCGCCAGCAGCGGATAGTCGCGCTCGCGCAGGTCCTGATAGTCGACGTCGAGATAGAGCGCCAGCAAATAGACTGCGATAGCATCGGCAAAAACGGCCAGCAGGTACTCGTGCCGAGCCTTCTCGGCTTCAGGGCCGTTGGTGGTCGCGACCTTGCGCAACTCGTAGGCGTCGAGCGACGTTTCACCACGCACGCGTCCTTCCACCTGCTTCCACACAACATCGGCGAATTCTTGCGACACGCCGACGCGGTCCACGAAATTATGGCCGATGTTGATGAAGAACTCAAACGCGATCGCGAAGTTGTCTTCCATCAGGCGAGTGGAGATGAAGACACACTGCGAGTCGCCCAACGTCTGGTTGCGATGGCAGACGGCACTGTCGGCAAGCTGCACGTCGTAGCGGTCGGCGATCATGGTTTCGTCGCCGAGGTTGAGCGTGAGCGGGACAAAGTAGTAGGCCTTGCGGTTCAGCGCGGCGGCAATCGTGCGCGGCACCGCATTCACCATGCGCTCCAGGTCTGACGTTGCCGCACTCACTTCCCCCATGGCCGTGTAGCAGATGCCGTTCGGCGCCTGTGTCACAGGCGTCGTGCGCACCACTTCGGCGGGAGTCCGGGTGACGGCTTGCGAGGTTGAGGACATGAACGTTTGATTGTAACGCACTGGCGCAGGCCTTAACGGTCCGAGGCTTAGGAGGCGTCCGGCTTTCCCGGTGCAAGTAGAAGCATTAAAATTGAAGCAGATGTCGTACTCAGCCGCTGCGCCTGCTCGCCGCTCCAAGTTTTCGATTCTGTTCACCTCCGCGTTTCGCGTAGTGTTCGGCACCGTGCTGTGCGCTGCCGGAGGCATGGGCGCGGGCCTATTTGCCGGTATCCTGAGCACCGTGATTTATGGCATGATACGAGGAGGCGCGATCGACATGACGAATGCCTACAAACACTTCGCGATACCGGTCGCCATTGTCGGTGGCCTTTTCGGTCTGGTCGGATCGTTGATCCTGGAAGCACGCTCCTACCGAACACGAACATCCCTGTAACTCTTTTCCGACTCTTCAGCAATCTTTCGCGACCCCATGACAACGTGGACATATGTACAGCAATCCTGTACGCTTACTGTTGGAGGAGAAAGATGCCGGTGGAAACAACCTATACAAGCCTCCGTGAGCGCCTCGCTTCCGTACTCGACCAGGTTGCTAACGACAACGAAGTCGTCATCGTCCGGCGCCGCGGCGGGAAGGACGTCGCACTCGTTCCTGCCGATGAGCTGGCTGGACTGCTGGAAACCGTGCACCTGCTGCGTTCTCCTCGTAATGCGCAGCGCTTGATGGAAGCTCTGCAACAGGCTCAACAAGGCAAGGGAAAACGAATATCGCCAGAGCGGCTACGGAAGGAATTCGGGCTTGGTACGGCGCACTGATCGCGAGGCTGTCTTCCAGTTGCAATTCCTGGAGGACCTAACGTACTGGGTGAAGAACGACCGCAAGGCGGCTCTCAGGGTACTGGAGTTGGTTGACGCAATTTTAGAGGATCCGTCTGCGGGCATAGGCAAGCCGGAACCACTGAGGTTCACGTTCATGGGTTGCTGGTCGCGACGGATCACGCAGGAACATCGGCTGGTGTACAAGGTGGCGGAATCGCGGATCGATTTTCTTCAGGCCCGCTACCATTACTAAGGTTGTAGGAACGCGTCGAATCGGCGCGGAATTGGGGCTACATCATGGCTGAAACCATTCATGTGAAATTGCCCGACGGCAGCGTCAAAGACGTGCCGCGCGGGACCTCCGCATTCGATATCGCGAAAAGCATCAGCCCGCGACTGGCCGACGCCGCGCTGGCGGCGCAGATCAAGCCGCTGTCTTCGAACGGCAGCGGTAACGGGCATCACGCGCCGGCAGAAAAAGCCGGTGCAGCGGCAGCTCCCGCCTCGGCGCACGCTCCTTCGCCCGACGGCCCGCGCCTGGTCGATCTCGCTCGTCCGCTGGAAGAGGATGCCGAGCTGCGCATCCTGACCGATCGTGATCCCGAGGCGCTGGAAGTCTATCGCCACTCGTCCGCCCACCTGATGGCCGCGGCGGTGCTGGAGCTCTTTCCCGAGACCAAGCTCGGCCATGGCCCCGCAACCGAGTCCGGCTTCTTCTACGACTTCTACCGCGAGAAGCCGTTCACGCCCGAAGACCTCGAAGCCATCGAGAAGAAGATGCAGGAGCTGGTGAAGCAGGACCTGCCCTATGCGCGCGAATTTCTGCCGCGTCAGGAGGGCTTGGAGCGCTTCAAGGCGGAAGGCGACTTCATGAAGTGCCACTTCATCGAGCAGTTCACGCAGCCCGACGAGAAGATCTCCATCTATAAGACCGGCAAGTTTACCGACTTCTGCCGCGGGCCGCACATCCCGTCCACCGGGCGCATCAAGGCATTTAAGCTGCTCAATATCGCCGGCGCCTATTGGCTGGGCGACGAGAAGAATCCGCAGCTCCAGCGCATCTACGGCACCTCGTTCTTCTCGAAGAAAGATCTCGACGACTACCTGAACAAGCTGGAGGAAGCCAAAAGGCGCGACCATCGCGTGCTGGGCAAGCAGCTCGACCTGTTCTCCATTCAGGAGCTCGCCGGGCCGGGGCTGATCTTCTGGCATCCCAAGGGCGGCCTGATCCGCAAGGAGATGGAAGACTGGATGCGCGCCGAGTATCTCAAGCGCGGCTACTCGCTGGTGAATACGCCGCACGTGGCGCGCGTGGATTTGTGGAAGGTCAGCGGCCACGAGGGCTACTACGCGCAGAATATGTTCACGCCCATGGAACTGGACGATGCTAACTATCGCATGAAGCCGATGAACTGCCCGTTCCACATCCTCATCTATAAGGACTCGCTGAAGTCGTACCGCGATCTGCCGGTGCGTTTGGGCGAGATGGGCACGGTGTATCGCTACGAGCGTTCGGGCGTGATGCACGGCCTGCTGCGCGTGCGCGGCTTCACCCAGGACGACGCGCACATCTTCTGCACCCCGGAGCAGATTGAAGACGAGATCAGCGGCTGCGTCGACTTCGCCCTGGCCGTGCTGCACACGTACGGCTTCGAGCAGTATCAGGTCGAGCTTTCCACCTGGGATCCCAACGATCGTAAGACCTTCATCGGCAGCGAAGAGCAGTGGCACTCGTCGGAGGCGTCGCTGAAGAACGTCCTGGAGCGCCGCGGCATTCCCTACAAGCTCATTCCCGGCGAGGCGGCATTCTACGGCCCCAAGATCGACATCAAGCTGGTCGACGCGATCGGCCGGCTGTGGCAGCTTTGCACCGTGCAGTTCGACTGGAACCTGCCCGAGCGCTTCGAGCTGGAGTACGTCGGCGAGGACGGCAAGCGCCACCAGCCGCTGATGGTGCATCGCGCCCTCTACGGCTCCATCGAGCGCTTCTTCGGCGTGCTCATCGAGCACTACGCGGGAGCGTTTCCGGTATGGCTCTCGCCGACGCAGGTGGTGGTGGTGCCGATCGGCGAGAAGCATCACGCCTATGCCAACGAAGTTGGCGAGAAGTTGAAAGCTGCCGGCGTGCGCGTGCATGTCGATCTGCGCAACGAAAAGATGAACGCCAAGATCCGCGAGCACGCAATGCAGAAAGTTCCGTTCCAGCTCGTCGTCGGCGACAAAGAAGCCGAAGCCGGCGAGGTCAACGTGCGCGTCCGCGGCCAGGAAAAAGCCGAAGGTTCGGTGAAGGCGGAAGCGTTCGTGGAGCGGGTGAAGGGGCTGATTGAGAGTAAGGCCGCGACAGTGTAGGGTTGGTGCGTAATGGGATTGTGCTATCACGCTGCGCGGAGCGGCAACTATGAGTTAGCAGTCTTTGAATTTCTTGGAACGTTCACTTACGAGATACACTGGCGCACTGAAACATCTCACACGATTGTCGGGAAAGGTTCCGAGAAATACGCCGATATCTATGACGCGCGTTATGCAGCCGTCCTGCATTTGGCGAATATCCTGCCAAGAAAACAGGCTGAGAGACTGATCTGTTCGCAGGCGGAACTGACTTGGGAAGTGTGGCCTCCTGCGTCTGGCCAAAGTCACTCACAATAGGCTACTGAATTGGTGGTGGCCGCAAACGCCCGTCCCCGCAGGGGACTGCATATCTCAGCCCGGCGCTTCAGCGCTGGGTGCGCGATGGTAAAGTCGAGTCCGGCTACGGACGGGATATGGGTCTTGTCCGCGAATTCGGTTCTCTGCGGGCGAGCTTGCTTTTAACTCCGTGACGATGATGCACGCGCTTCCTATGCCGTCCCTGGCGGGACTCGGGCGGGTTTGATGCTTACCCAGCGTTAAAACGCTGGGCTGAGATGTACCGCGCCTGCGGCGCTGTTGCGGATTGATTCGAGTATTGGCTGGTTGACCCCCGATCTGTAACGATGTTCGGGAAAATTTGCGGTCTTGGAATCTCGGCAGAGCCGTCCCCGCGGGGGACAGCATATCTGAGCCCAGCGCTTCAGCGCTGGGTGCGCGATGATAAAGCCGAGTCCGGCTACGGACGGGATATGCTGAGATCGATCCGGCGAACCCGCCAGATATGCTGATGATCATCATGCTGCCCTATCGACCATACCGCGCGTTCCTATGCCGTCCCTGCGGGACTTGTCCCATCACGCTCCGGACCCAGGACTGAAGTCCTGGGCTTAGATATGCTGTCCCCTTCGGGGACGCTGGCGACGCCACGACCGGGATGCTGGCCACCGCCAAGAAATATTGATTGCCGCGCTGAGAAACAGCGCCGCAGGCGCGGTACATCTCAGCCCGGCGCTTCAGCGCTGGCTTCGCGTGATATTTCGTCTGTCCCCTTCGGGGACGCTGGCGACGCCACGACCGGGATGCTGGCTACCGCCAAGAAATATTGATTGCCGCGCTGAGAAACAGCGCCGCAGGCGCGGTATATCTAAGCCCAGCGCTTCAGCGCTGGGTTCGCACGATAACGCACCCGAGTCCCGCAGCCGGGGCCCCCAACAGGCGCTGCGTTTGCGCATGTTGGGGTGGAAGGGACGGCATATAACCCGCGGCGTGTGCCGTCGATCACCGAACATCGGGCATGAAACTCGATAGCCTCATCCCATGTCCCACACCCACGCCTGGGTGCTCGTGCATTGCGTCTTCAGCACCAAAGAGCGCGCTAATCTCATCCCCGATCCGGTCGAGATGTGCCGATACCTCACCGGCGTGGCGCATGCGAAGAACATCACCCTGCTTGCGGCCGGAGGCACGGCGAACCACATCCACCTTCTGATACACGTGCCGCCTGCGATTCCTTTGGCCAAGGCGATCCAAGAGCTCAAGGGCAACAGCTCGCGATGGCTACACGAACGCGGAATCCCGTTCGAATGGCAGGAGGGCTACGGGGCATTCAGCGTCAGCCAATCACAAAAACGGGTGGTCGCTAATTACATCGCGCACCAGGCCGAGCACCATCGCAAATGGAGTTTCGAGCAGGAGTTCATGACCCTGTTGCGCAAATCCGGAGCGTCCTTCGATTCGCGTTATGTCTTCGGATGAGACATATCCCGTCCCTCCGGGACTCGACCTCATGGTGATCGCCTACCCAGCCTTGAAACGCTGGGCTGAGACATGCTGTCCGCTTCGCGGACGGCTGCGACGGCGGAATACTTTGGGGTTCGAATCGCTACTTAGGCAGTTCCGAGTCTTCTTCAGAAGTACCCGTATGCAGATCGCCGCCACTCGTCCGCCGTGCTCGTATGAGCGAGAAGCCCTCCATCACCAACCCATCTGACGCATTCGTCCGAGGATGATCGCGGGATAGTGATTCATGCGCTCGGGCCGTCGCTTCAGCGGCGCAGGCAGGACGGCGGCAAGGTGGGCTGCGTCTTCGCTCCCGATGTGCCGCGCCGAGGTCCGATAGTAGACGCGGCTGGCGGCCTCAGCGCCGTAGATGCCGGGTCCCCATTCGACGACGTTGAGGTAGAGTTCCAGAATTCGCCGCTTGCCGAGGACGAATTCCGCCACCGGCACCAGCGTCGCTTCTGCGCCTTTGCGAACGACCGAGCGGCCGGTGCCAAAGAACAGGTTCTTCACCAGTTGCTGCGTCAGAGTGGATGCGCCGCGCGTTCGCTCGCCCTCCAGCTTGTCTTCGGCAGCGATTTTCATTTCGTGCCAATCGAACCCGTGATGCTGGTAGAAGCGGCCATCCTCGGCAGCGATGACCGCGTGCTGGAGATCGGGCGAGATTTGTGCCAGCGGAACGAATTTATAACGCTTCTGGTACGGCGTTTGATGAATCCAGGCTTGTAGCCGCCGCTGCGCTTGCACCGCGGTGGTGGGGGGATCGATCCACCGCAAGGCAACAAGAGATAGCGCCGCGAACGCCCACAGGGACAGGGCAGCCACGGCCAGCCACCGAAGCAATGACCGGAAGGAGAGCTTCTGGGGCCGAATCCGGGCGAGTATCGCGCGAAAACTCACATCCCAGAATACCGAAACCGCTCCGGGCCGCTGGGTCATCTCGGCGCGGGGAGTTCACGCGGATACTAATTCCTTCCCTCCCCTACCGGCGTGTGCTGCGAATACACCGCGTGCCAGGCGCCGTCGTGGAAGCTGAAGATGTCAGCCATGTATTGGGCAGGATATTTGCCGTCCGCCGAGGCCGGTTTGAAAAGCCGCATCACGCCGGTCGAGCCGTGCACCTGGAACTGCATTCCCTGCACTTGGGGAATCGGCGCGGTGCTTTCCCGGTTATTGGCGGCATGCTGGATCTCCCAGGCGCGGTCGTGGACCCCGGCCGGCGAAATGCTGGCGTAATCAGGTGCCAGCAGGCACTCGAGATACCGGGTTCCGCCTCGCATGAAGGCTTCGTCCCACCTGTCCTCGACCCTCCGAAGCGAAGCCGCGTCGGCTGACTGCTTGCCCAAGACGCTGCGACAATCCTCAGCAAAGGCCGACAAGGCGAAGGTGCTGCACAACAGGATAATTAAGACAGGTTTCACGAGTGGCTCCTTACGTGGTGGTCGCGTGCGAGAAGATTGACGTGTTTCCAATTTCTTTGTGACCGCACTTCGGAACCGTATGTCGGCGTCTTGTCACGCTTTGTCGCGGAAAAGCGCCGCTCCACTGTTTTCGTTTACCTTTCTGGTTCTTTTCTTGGCAGTAATCACATGAGCGCGAATGTGCGCGTCGCAAGCCGAGTTAAAACAGTTATAGTGAGGCGAAAGGCCGGGGTTCCCGACGCGCCCGGATTTGGCGCGGCGGGGTGGAGGGCCGAACTACCGCCCATCGAAAATGCGTCCTCGATGGCGACCCCAAGGTAGCCGGCGTTTCCCACGGTTTTCATGGCGCGCAGAAGCTCATCGACAATCCCGGACGAGGAACTCGAAGGCGGATCGGGCCCGTCCTCTTCGTCGCGCGCGCAATCGTCACGATGGACGGAGAGTCCGGCCGCGCCGCGCTCGCGATTGGAAGAAGAATCGCCGCTGGACGCGCGCATGCTCGACCTCGAAGACGAAGCCGAGTCGCCATTTCTTCGCGGGCAGAAGCGCGTTCCCGTGCGCCGCGGTGCGATTCCCCTGCCGCGCAATGCCGGCCGAGTCAAGGCTATTGTGTTTCTCGCCTTGTTTGTGGCGGGCGTCGCGGGCGTCTGGGTCGCGCTGGAGCGCTACGGCACGCAATCCTGGCGCTTCCGCCTGGACTCCAGCGACAACATCACTGTCTCCGGCAATAACAACGTTTCGCGCGCGCAGGTGCTGGACGTGATGGCCAGCGATCTCGACCGCAACATCTTCTACGTGCCGCTTGCGCAGCGCCAGCAGCAGCTGGAGCAGATCCCCTGGGTCAAGTCGGCATCGGTCATGCGGCTGCTGCCCAACCGGCTGAAGATCGTCATCGCCGAGCGCACCCCCATCGCCTTCGTCGAGGACAAGTCGCACATCCAGCTGGTCGACGGCGATGGCGTCATCATGGATATGCCGAAGCACGCCATCACGAAATTCTCTTTCCCGGTGATTGTCGGTATATCGGATGCCGATCCTCTTTCGGTGCGCGCGGCGCGCATGAAGATCTACACCGAATTCATCAGGGAGCTGGACTCCGGCGGTGCGCACTACTCGGCCAATGTCAGCGACCTCGACCTTTCCGATCCCGACGACCTGCGGGCTACGGTCACCGATCCGAAGGGCGCGGTGCTGGTGCATCTCGGCACTTCGAATTTTCTCGATCATTTCAAGACCTATGTGGCGCATGTTGAGGAGTGGCGCGCGCAGTTCCAGCATCTTGAGTCGGTGGATCTGCGCTATGCCAACCAGGTCATCGTGAATCCGGATTCGGCGGCGGCCCAGGCGAAGATGGAAGCAGCCAATGCCGCCGCGGCAGCGGAACAAGTTGCCACGCAACGCCAAACGCAGGCCCCGGCCGGAGTGCCCGTGAAGAAGAGCAGGAAGCACAAGTAGATATGGGGAGTCAGACAGAGAACCTGCTTACGGTAATCGATGTCGGTAGCGCCAAGACGTGCGTGATCGTCGCCGAGGTCAACGACTACGCGCTGCGCTATCGCGGGCACGGTATTTCGGATTCGCGCGGCATGCGCAAGGGAGTGATCGCCGATCTCGACAAGGCCGTCGATTCCATTAAGAAGGCGGTTGAGGAAGCCGAGAACGTCGCCCAGGCGCCGGTGGAGCACGCTGTGGCCGGCATTGCCGGATCGCATATTCGTGGGGTGAACAGTCACGGCGGCATCAGCCTGGGCTCGCGCTCGCGCGAGATCAGCCGCGACGATGTTCGCCTGGCAGTCGAAAAGGCGCGCAGCATCAACCTGCCGGAAGACCGCGAAGCGCTGCATCTGCTGCCGCAGGAGTTCATCCTCGACGGCCAGGGTGGGGTGCGCGATCCCGCCGGACTGATGGGCCGCAAGCTGGAAGTTCGCGTCCACATCGTGACCGCCAGCGCAACCGCCACCCAGAATGTCGTAACCGCGCTGAACCGGGCCGGCATTCACATTGATGACACCGTATTCGAAGCGCTCGCCGGCGCCGATTCCGTGCTCCAGACCGACGAACGCGAACTGGGCGTTTGTCTGGTTGATGTCGGCGCTGGATCGACCGATCTCATCGTGTACTACGAAGGGGTCGTGATTCATACCGGTGCCATCCCGGTCGGCGGCGATCACTTCACGAACGATGTGGGCGTTGGTTTGCGCACGCCGCTACCCGACGCTGAGAGCCTGAAGAAGATGTTTGGATGCGCCATCGTGACTCGCGTTCCCGAGGGCAACGAGATCGAGGCACCGTCGGTCGGCGACCGGCCTTCACGGCTGATTCAGCAGCGCGAGCTGGCGGAAATTCTGGAGCCGCGCTCGCGCGAGCTGATGGAGTTGCTACGCGATCACCTGCGGCAGGCGGGGATCGCCGACCTGCTCGGTGCAGGGCTGGTGTTCACCGGCGGCGGAGCGCGGCTGAACGGATTGCTGGAAATTGCCGAGGACGTTTTGCGGCGGCCGGTGCGGCAGGGATACCCGGTACCGATCGCGAAGTTGCCGTCGGAACTTCTGGAGCCGGAGTTCGGCACCGCGATCGGAATGATTCTGTACGGGCACCGCGCGCGGCAGGCGCGCATGAATCTGGACAGGGGACTAGGCGCGAGGATCCGCGCCCTGTTCGCGCGCCAGGGAGCGTAAGGCCCAGATTTACTAAGTATACCTTTTTTGGTATATACTGGATGAGTGGAAAATGGGTAGTCGAAACCTTGAACGAAACCGTCGATGCGGAAATCGAATCTCTGCCGGAAGATATGCGTGCCAGGCTGGTTCGGATCTCTCAGCTCATCGAAGTTCAGGGGCTCGAATTTGTGGGCGAGCCGCACGTGAAGCACATCGAAGGACGCATATGGGAGATGCGGCTCAAGGGCCGCAGGGGTATCGCCCGTGCTCTGTACGTTACCGCCGCTCCGCGTCGCGCTGTGATTGTCAGAGCTTTCGTGAAGAAGACGGAGAGAACGCCCCGGCGTGAGATTGAACTGGCACTCGCTCGCGCAAAGTCGATTCATTGAGGGAGTAGCAGCAATGGCTCGTGTGTCGGATCTGCATAAGAAATGGCTAAAGCAACCTAAGTACCGCAAGGCTTTCGATGCTTTGCAAGAGGAATTCACCTTGGCCGAGGCCCTGATTGGGGCCCGAAAACGCGCCGGACTCACGCAGCAGCAATTGGCGCGGAAAATGGGCACCACGCAGCCCGTTGTCGCTCGACTGGAAAGCGGAAGCACCCGTCCATCACTGCGCACACTGGAACGATTGGCGAACGCTACAGGGTCGCGTCTTCTGATTAGCTTTGAGCCACGTAGAGCCGCGAGTGAACAGGTAATTGCCCGCGCTCACTCTGAGGTTTCACTCGCTCCGGAACATGCGTCGGGGAGATAGAGCTTGGATTCAACTGCGCCGGCTAGTCAACTGAACATTCCGCTGCGTTTCTATACGGAAACAGGAGTACCCGATGATTGAAGACTTCAACGACAAAGGCCAGACGGACGACATTCGCATCCACTTCAACGAAGAGCTGCTGAACAGCGCGAAGATCAAGGTCATCGGCGTCGGTGGAGGCGGCGGCAATGCCGTCAACCGCATGATCGAGTCGCGCCTGGAAGGCGTGGAGTTCGTGGTCGCCAACACCGACCTGCAGGCGCTGAAGGGGTCGAAGGCGCCGGTGAAGATTCAGCTCGGCGTGAAACTGACCAACGGCCTTGGTGCGGGCGCGAATCCCGAAGTCGGCCGCCGCGCTGCGCTGGAAGATGCCGAGAAGATTATCGAGGCGCTCGAGGGCGCGGACATGGTGTTCGTTACCACTGGCCTCGGCGGCGGCACAGGTACAGGCGCCGCGCCGATCATCGCCTCGCTGGCCAGCGAAATGGGGGCGCTCACGGTCGCGGTCGTCACCAAGCCGTTTGCGTTCGAAGGCAAACGCCGCCAGAATCAGGCGGAGCGCGGCTTGCAGGAGCTGATCGACTCGGTCGATACGACCGTCGTTATCCCCAACGAGAAGCTGCTCGCGGTGGCCAAAGATGCGGGCTTCTTCGAGTCGTTCCGCGTTGCCGACGACATTTTGCGGCAAGCCGTGCAAGGCATCTCCGACATCATCACGATTCCCGGCATCATCAACCGCGACTTCGCTGACGTGAAGACGATCATGGCGGGCATGGGTTACGCAGTGATGGGAACCGCGACAGCAAAGGGCGAAGGACGCGCCACGCTGGCAGCGCAGGCGGCGATCGCTTCGCCACTGCTCGAAGCCGGCGCCATCGACGGCGCGCGCGGCATCCTGATCAACATCACGGGATCGAGCTCGTTGCGGCTGGCTGAGGTGAACGAAGCCTCGACGATCATTCAGAGCGCCGCGCACGAAGACGCGAACATTATCTTCGGCGCCGTGCTTGACGAGAAGATGAAGGACGACGTCAAGATTACGGTCATCGCGACCGGCTTCAAGGAGATCCCGCGCCGGCGCGACCGTTCGGAGGTAACCGCGGCACTACATAATCCATCCGCCTCAGCTGCGAATCCAGGATTTGAAGTACGTGCGGCGGTTGCCAGCGTGCAGGGCACCTACGAAGTTGCCGGTTTGCGCGAGCCCTCGGCTCCGCGGCGCAATGCTGAACCGGAAGCCCGGCCAGCCGCCAGCAATGAGCCTGTGCGTCTTCCGGAGCCGCCAGCCAGCGAGCGGTCGCGCGGCATGGTCTACATCCCAGATAACTATGACGAAGTTGATTCCGAGATCGTGCGCCACGCCGAGCCGCTGGAAGAAACCACGCAGCGGCAGAACGCGGCAGCCGAGCCGGTGGAGACCGTCAGCAGTAGCGTCGACATTCGCTACGATACCGACGATTTGGAGATCCCGGCGTTTCTGAGAAAACGGTCCGAGTCGTAGTCGGAGATTTGCATCAGGGCACGACTTCAGTCATGCCGGACCAGCGCCGTAAAAGTAAGGGCTTTAGCCTCTCCGAAATAAACCTAAAAGAGGCCAAAGCCCAATTTTTATTGAATTTGCTGCGGCACGGCTGAAGCCGAGCTCTGATATAAGCCCACTTGCAATAACTTCTAGTGACTACTGTAACGCTTGCGGCTTTTGCGCCATCAACTCCTCAAACCTCTTATCCGTTCGTAGAGTAGCAAACTCGCGATCGGTATAAACCTGGTTGATATTCTTGTAGCCATCCTCCATAGCTCGACGTAGATACTCCAGCGAATGATCTACGTCTCCCGCCTGCGCGTACATTTTGGCCACCATGAAGCAAAATGCCGCGCGATCTTCCGGTGAAGTCGCCTGCGCCATTACCCCGGTCTTGGAAGCTCGAACAAAGATATCCGGGTCAATCGTAAAGGCGGCTTTGTACTCCTGCGCTGCCTGGGCATAGTCATGTTTGGCGAAGTAACAGGCAGCCGTGTTGTAGTGAAAGACGGCGTCGTCTGGCCGTAGTTTTATCGCCTTCTCGTAGTACTTAATAGCTTTGTCATAGTTATGCTTCATCTGTTCAACGTAGCCGCGATTGTTATAACCTTCGGGCGCCTTCTTATCCATCTTGATGGCTTTATCGAAGGCCTTGGCAGCCTTGTCAGGACGTTGCAGCAACAAGTACGACATTCCGACCTTGTTCCATAGCAAGGGCGTAGGATGCTTTTTTAGTGCGACGTTGTAAAAGTCGATCGAGTCAAGATATCGTTTCTGCGCACGCAACTCATCACCTTGCTGCTCCAGCTCGGCGGCGGAGGCGCTGCCGTCAGGAATGCCGGAGAGCTGCGTGTTCGGCGGGGTTGTTGCCTGAACATTTTGCGCGAAGGCAGGCGATAGGGTGAGAAGCAATAGAAGCCCTGCGCTGACAGTGAGCAGAATTTGCCACGAGCATCGACGAGCCATGGCCACCTCCGGGGCTCCGCCACCGAGGTTACGCCCATCCTTGCGTCCGACCAGGTAAGAGCCCTCTACTGCCTAATAATAGACCTATTTCGGTCCAGCATTGTTCCCATTCTTTGTAGGATCGGCCCCATTATTCTGCTCTTCATCACCTTTGTCGCCCTTACCGAACAGTCGGCTGAAGAAGCCGCGTTTCTTTTTCTTCGGCTGAGCTTGCTCCGGGGGCGGACTACTGCCAGTCGCCCCCGCAGTATTGGGTGTCTCCACTGTCGTAACGACCGGGCCATTCGTGTTGGGCGGCGGAGGAGATACCGCGGGCGATCCCAATCCGAAGATCTTGGTAAAGAATCCCCGATGATCGCCGACACTCTGGTCGCAAGTCTCTTTCGGTTCAGTGCCTTCGATAAAGGCTACAGTATAGTCGTCGGGACACGACGAAGTAGCAATGCGGTTGGTAACCTTATCCAGAGTAAGCGTGACCACTCCGGGAGGCGGGGCGAAGTCCCTGGTATCGGAGTACTGCGGCAGCTTCACCGCCCGCTTCATGAACTCTGCCCAGATGGGAGCTGCCGCCGCGCCTCCCGCCAGCTTGATATCGGTGTAGTCGTCATTCCCTACCCACACGACGCAAAGCAGGTTGCTGGTGTATCCGGCGAACCAGGCATCGTGCGACGTCCCCGTCTTGCCCGCCGCCGGCGCCGTAAACCCACGGGCGCGTACCGGATAGCCGGTGCCGTTGTTGACTACCGCCTCCATCATTGTGGTCAGAACATAGGCGACACGGGGATCGAGCACATCTTTGCTTTCGGTATGGTAGTTGTCCAGCACGTTGCCCTTGGCATCGCGCACGGAATCGACCAGCAGCGGGGACATGTGACTTCCGCCATTGGCAAAGACCGTATACGCCCCCGCCATCTCCAGCGGAGTCGCATCGTAGGCGCCGAGCGCGACCGCGGGAGTTCCGCGGGCGCTGAGGATGCCCGCATCCCTCGCCAATGCCGCAACCTTATCGAAGCCGACCTCCTGTGCCAGACGTACGGTCGCATTGTTCAGGGAAAGCGCCAACGCGTAGCGCGCGGTCACCTCACCGTGAAACTCTTCGTGATAGTTCCGCGGCTCGTAAACCTGATCGCCATTGGCGATGCTGACCTGCGAGTCGTCGATTAAACTTGCCGGCGTAAAGACACCGCTGCTTTCCGTGACCTGCCCCGTATCCGGATCCGTCGAGGTGGCCGTAAGCGTCTCTCCGGCCAATGCGGTATTGACCGCAGTGGCGTAAACAAACGGCTTGAAGATCGAACCCGTCGGCCGCTTGGCGACCGCGTGGTCGAGCTGGCTTAGCCCATAGTTCCTGCCGCCCACCAGCGCCAGCACCTCGCCGGTATGGGGATCGAGCGCCACCAGCGCCACCTGCGGCATTGGGCCTTCGTCAATCTTGATCTCGTAGTGCGCTTCTTTGCCGGTGCCGACCTTGATCTTGTGTGTGCGCCGCCTGGCGACCTCCTCGTCGACGACTTTCATGCCGACATCGACGGCTTCAGCCGCTGCCCGCTGCAGATCGGGATCCAGCGTAGTGTAGATGCGCAGCGCGTGGTCGTTCAGCTCCTGCTCGTTGAACTGCGAGGAGAGCTGGTCCTTGACCAGGTCGACAAAATACGGCGCGTCGCTGGCTTCGACGTTCGGCGCGGTCAGCTTCAGCGGAGAAGCTTTGGCAGCATCGGCCTGAGCACGGGTGATCGTATCCGTCTCGACCATCGAGTCGAGCACGAGGTTACGGCGATCCAGCGCGCGCCGCGGATACTTGTAGGGCGAAAGATAATTGGGCCGCTGGATCATACCCGCCAGCAGCGCCGCTTCCGGCAAGCTCAGGTTGCGGACGTCCTTATTGAAGTAAGCGTGCGAGGCTTCGCCAAAGCCGTTGATGGTGAACGAGCCGCGCTGCCCGAGGTAGACCTCGTTGGCGTACATCTCGAAGATGCGCTGCTTGGAGTATTTGTGCTCCAGCTCCATGGCGATCAGCATCTCGCGCAGCTTGCGCTGGTAGGTCTTCGCCGGCGTCAGAAAGAATCCGCGCGAGAGCTGCATGGTGATGGTCGAGCCGCCTTGTTCGTGCTTTCCTTCACGCAGGTCGACCAACGCGGCCTCGAACAGGCGAACGAAGTTTATGCCGCCGTGCTGAAAGAAGCGGCGGTCTTCAATCGCCAGCACCGCATTGACCAGCACCGGCGGGAGGTCCTGGTACTTGATCAACTCGCGCTTGGAGCGGTCCGCACCTTCGAACAGGGCCGTCACCAGTTGCGGCTCGAGTTCGTAGGCGTCGAGCTCCTGGGTTTTGTCGCCAGTCTCGCTGATGGACGCCAGCTTGCCATTGGAGAAGCGCAGCTTCGCGCTCTGCGATCCGTGGAACGATTGCGGTCCGGGAAAGATCTCCAGGCCGCTGGAGGTCATCTCGTAATGGCCGATCGGCGAGGCTTGACGCGACGATCCTTCACTGTAGCCAGCCCGACGCAGCTCAACCGCAACCTCGGAAGCGTCCATCCGCTCGCCCACGGAGACAGTTCGCGGACGCGAATAAATGCTGGCTGCATTGCTGAACACGCCTCCCGCCATGCGCCGGTCGACGATCTTCTCGTATTTGAACCAGTAATAGGTAAAGACGCCGAGGAAAACGGCACTCACGAGCAGAAAGGCGGCGAGGCCCATCTGTACCCATGGGTCACGAAGGTAAACGTGCAGCTCGCTTGCCGACCGGGGTATCCGGCGCGAGTTGCTGTTGGATGTCCGTTTTCTGGGCGGCCGGGCGACAGCCGCCAGCCAACGATCAGGTAATTTCAGTTTGATTGCCACTTTTACCAGTACGCAGAGAGGCCGCTAGCGCCTTGGAAATAAGACGGCAAAGTGGCATCCATCGTAACCCTTAGATGCGCACTGCCCGAGGAAATTGTTCCGTTTAGCCCGTCTTTTTCCGACCTGTCCCCGGCCGGAACCGGCGAGACGAGACTATCGCCAAAGCAGAATCTATTGTAAAGCAGCTGACAAGAGCCTGTCAGAATCGGGTGGTTGCGCCCAGCTTCGGGTCGGGGCGCTCGAACGCTTGCCAGGATCCTCGGCGTGCCTGATGTCTCTGCGCCGGACCAGTTTTCCTCTCAATCCACACAAATCCACATTACTGCACCGTGAATGGGCGTTGAATGAGGGGTTCCCCGGGACTAGATTCGACAAGCGGCTCTTCGGCAAGCGCTTAGCCCACCTCCGAGCCGGGTGTCCCGATTGTGAACATTTGAACGCAATATATTGTATTATGGTATTGACATCCACAATATGGTGGAGTTACTGTTTCTCCCACGTTCGAGGACGGGGCTTGACATTCCT
>Ga0335073_10002500_pt1 | contig 25157 bp, 19 predicted proteins | sample Lox_Sample_22_FD_207093 | JGI IMG/M metagenome (GOLD analysis project Ga0335073, IMG submission 207093) | Soil microbial communities from Loxahatchee National Wildlife Refuge, Florida, United States - Lox_Sample_2.2 | ecosystem: Environmental > Terrestrial > Soil > Wetlands | place: USA... | reverse complement strand
CACGAAGCTCGCGCTGCCAACGGCAGTTCGGTGCGCACTCGTCCGAATGGCCAACGCAGCGACGTGCATGACGCCAAGCGCAACATGGATATTCATCACGGGCTCAATGGAGGCCGTACGGTGGAAGTCAGACGAGCCGATGGCTCCCGCTTAGTCGCCGAACGCGGCGGACACGGATATATCGAGCGCGGCTATCGATACCATGGGCGCGACTTCGGACGTCGCTCTTACTACTACCATGGCCGGTACTACAATCGTTACTATCGCGGCTATTACTACCACGGCTACTACGTCAATGCGTACGCTCCGGCGTACTACTGGGGCCCGGCTTATTACGGATGGGCCTACAATCCCTGGCCTGCACCCATCGTTTACGGCGGCTGGGGCTGGGCAGGAACGCCATGGTATGGCTATTACGGCCCGTGGTGGACTCCCTATCCGGTCTATGCCGGTGCCGCATTCTGGCTAACCGACTACCTCATCGCGCAGTCTTTGTCGGATGCCTATCAGGCGCAAGCGCAGGCGGCGGCCGCTGCGGCGGCGCCACCGGCCGCAGATGCCATGACGCCGGAAGTCAAGCAGATGGTCTCCGACGAGGTCAAACGGCAGATTGCGCTGGAGAATCAGGAATCGCAGCAGACAGCAGCCAAACAGGACGTCGATCCGGCATCGAGTGGCATCGCCCGTATGCTGAGCGACAATCAAACGCATGTCTTTATCGCCGGCAGCAATCTTGACGTAGTCGCTGCCTCGGGCCAGGAATGCGGTATCAGCCAAGGCGACGTCCTGGAAGTGACGTCTGCGCCGCCGCCGGACGCAACCGCAGCCAACGCGACCGTACTCTGCAGCAAGGGCGGAAACGAGTGTCCGAAGGCCACTCAGGTTTCCGTAGCCTTTACCGACCTGCAGGAGATGCAAAATCACATGCGCGAGACCATTGATCAAGGTCTCGGTGATTTGCAATCCAAGCAGGGACAGAATGGGCTGCCCGCGGCGCCGCCTTCGGCGCAGGCGCCGGCAACTCAGTCGGACTTTGTCGCCGCCGCTCCCCCGGCGGAGCAAAACGTGGCGCAACAGATCGACCAGCAATCCAAGGAAGCCGACCAGGCAGAGCAGGAAGTTGCCCAGGAAGTTGCTCCTGCAGCGCCTGGTGCCGGTGCCGCTCCCGCGGCTTTCACGCCTGCGGCGCCGGTTACCATCTCGCAGGGACAGACGGTTCAGGAGGTTACAGCGGCGCTGGGTCAGCCAAAGAACGTTGTTGACCTAGGTACGAAGAAGATCTATGTCTACCCCGACATGAAGGTCACCTTCAAGGGCGACAAGGTCACCGACGTTCAGTAGGCCGAAGCAGGAATGAACAACGCGCGGTAGAAATGTGTGAGCCGACTCGGCGCTCCCCGAGTCGGCAACACTGGACCGCAGAAACCCTTGACCGCCAGGTGCAGAGGATTGGCCATGATCCCGGCGGCTGAGTTCAAACTGGTGTTCTCCGGGCGCGGGCGATGGCCGGCATCTGAGCGTCGCTAAGCCGCGCGTCTTTCGCGGGTGCGGGCGGCTTTGCGGGCGGCCGCCGAGCGTTCCGCCGCTCCCTTGGTGCGAGCCGCTTTTCTGGCCGACTGGCTGCGCGCGGCACTGCTTCGTTTGCTGGCCGCCTGCTTCGCTTGTTTCGACAGGGACGCGCGCGACGCCGCGGAGTGACCTTCCCGTTTTAACGCGCCTTCCACGGCGCGCGAGCGTTTTGCGGACTTTTTCTTCGCTGGTTTTCTCCCTTTCTTCAAGTCGCGTTCGGCTTTGGTTCGGGTCGCCGCGGAACTCGTACCTTTTTTCGGCGGCGCGAGCTTCACCCCGGCGCGTCTGGCTTTCGACAAGCCGATGGCAATGGCCTGTTTGGTCGATCGGGCGCCGTGCTTACCCTCACGGATGTGGTCCATCTCTTCCTTTACGAACTCGCCGGCCTGCGTGCTCGGCGACTTACCTTCGCGCGCATCCTCGCGCGCCCGCTCTAAAGTCTCTTTTTCCGGCACATCTCCTCCTTGGAATCGGGCATGAGCAGTACTACCGCGCTTCGCTCTGCTAAGAATGAGGATGCACAGTCTGCTTCGGGAGATGGACTAAACTACTCTTACTGCGTCCAACACCTGAATGGCTGATAACGCCCAGTTCGGAAAGCGTCGCCCGCTCCTGTTGTTGCTGGCGATCCTTTTTGCTGCCGCGACGGTGACCTACAGCGTCACGTGGATGTATTACCAGCGCATCGTCCTTCCGGTTGAAGTCGGCATGGATACCGAGCCATCGCCCGCCGGCATGATCGTAGAGCGGGTATGGAAGGACAGCCCGGCGGAGAGAGCCGGGATGCGCCCGCACGACGTGATCATTGCCATCAATGGCCACAGCACCGTCGCGCCTGCGGCTTGCGGGCAGGTCCTCGATGGAGTCTGGATCGCTTCTCGTCCTGGGCAGTCCGTAGACCTCACGGTCGAGCGGCCGGGAGTGCAGCAGCCTCTGGTATTGACTCCGATTTTCCGCGCGGTGGCCGGCAGCGGCGACATTTCTTTAGCGCGCAAGGGCGCCATGGAAGTTATCGGCTTCTATCCGCTGCTGTTTTTAGTGGTGGGATTGGCGGTGCTGTTTCTCCGTCCGGAGGACAGCAACGCCTGGCTGCTGGCCCTGGTGTTCGCCGGCTTCATTGCGGAGGCGGACATGCCGGACACGATCGGCGTTGCTCCTGTCCTCCTGATGAAATTCATGTACGCCTCGCAGACCCTGATCAAGAGCCTGCTTCCTGGTCTGTTCTATTTCTTCTTCGCCGTGTTTCCAACTCGTTCGCCGATCGACCGCAAGCTTCCCTGGTTAAAGTGCACCTTGCTGGCTTACGGAGTCTGCTTTGGATGGGGTGGCGCGCGCCACGGCAATCTGGCAGCGTTGCCCTTCCTCCAGACGATGCTCGGGAAATCCGTTGTCGACACGACCAATACAGTTGTGGGTTACGGGGCTGTGGTCCTCGGGATGGCTTCACTGCTGTGGAATGTGATCGGCGCGCCCAGCGTCGAAGACCGGCGACGGCTCAACGTGATGTTGTGGGGAACGCTCGTGGGAGTCATGCCCGCGATACTGATCGGCATGCCCTACGACCTGGCTCATACCGGTCCGCCCTTTTGGCTGGGCTTCGCGCGCGGAGTATTTCTGTTCCTGATTCCGCTGTCGTTCGCGTATGCGGTGCTCAAGCACCGGGTAATGGCCATACCGGTGCTGCTGCGGCGCAGCGCGCGATATCTGCTGGTCGAGCGCGGATTCGCCATTCTGATTCTGCTTATTTCCGTCGGCATCACGCTTTGGTTCGGGCAGGCCTTCTCGCGCCGCTTTGCGGCCGGCCCGAAAGCCGCAATACCGGTGGGCGCGATGTTGGGAGTTTTGCTGATCGCCAGCGGGACGCAGGTGCATCGGCAGGTGAGGACGCGGCTGGACCGCGCCTTTTTCCGCAGCGCTTACGATTCGCAGCAGATCCTGGAGAATCTGGCGGCGAACACGCTGGCGGTCAGCAATCGCGAGGGCCTCGCGCGCGTGCTGCATCAGCAGCTGCAAGAGTCGCTGCATCCCCTGCCGCTGGTGATCTACCTGCTCGGCTCCGACCAACAGTTCCATGCGTACGCGGGACAGACGCCCGAAACTGCGCTCACGTTGTCCCCGACCGAACCTGCACTGAATCCACTGGCCGGCCGCAAGGAGCCGCTCGAGCTCGATCCCGCAACCCTGAACGAAACGCCGCTGGAACCTCTACATGCCGAGTGCCTGGTCCCAGTTCGCGGATCAGCCGATACCGAGTTGCAGGGAGTGGTCGTGCTCGGGCCGCGGCTTTCCGAGGAGCCTTATTCTGCCCGCGACAAGCGCCTGCTGGCCTCGGTCGCCGGACAGGCCGCGATTGCCATGCGCAGCATCTCGCTGGCCGAGCGTATGGCCGAGCGCATGGAAGCCGAGCGGCGCAGCGAGCAGGAGATGCAGATCGCGCGCCAGGTGCAGAATCGGCTGTTGCCACAAGAAGCGCCAAAGCTTGCCACCTTGGACTGCGCCGGCAAATGCATCCAGACCCGCGCCGTGGGTGGAGACTATTACGACTTTCTCGACTTCGGCTCCGGCAAGTTAGGATTGGTGCTGGCGGATATTTCCGGCAAAGGCATTTCCGGCGCCTTGCTGATGGCAAATCTGCAGGCCAGCTTGCGTGGACAGTACGCCCTGGCGCTGGAAGATATGCCACGGCTGCTGCGCTCGGTAAATGCTCTGTTCTACAAGAACACCGAGACGAACAATTACGCGACCATGTTCTTCTCGCTCTATGACGACGAGAGCCGCACGTTGCGCTACGTGAACTGCGGACATAATCCACCGGTACTCATGCGTGCGAATGGTTCGGTCGAGCGGCTGGATGCGACCGCAACGGTGCTGGGCCTGTTCGAGCAGTGGGACTGCACGGTTGCGGAGCGGCAGCTCGCACCCGGCGATGTCCTGCTGATCTATACCGACGGGATATCGGAGGCAGCGCCGTCCGAGGACGCGGAGGAGTTCGGCGAAGAACGCCTCATTGCCAGCATGAACGCGCATTGTTGCCGGACGGCGAGCGATATGCTCGAAGGAATCGTCGCCGAGGTGCAGCGCTTTAGCCAGGGAGAGCAAGCCGACGACATGACGCTAATTGTCGCGCGGAGCTGCCGGGTGTAATGTGTCGCCACATGAATTCTCTGCCGTCTGTGACCTTGGAGCCTCCCGAAATGAGCCCACTTTGATTCCCTGCACCCACTCTGCTATCGAAATCACTTTCCCCTCTGTCTAATAAGTAGCGGTATTTTGCGCCCTCTCGGCGTCTGCACGGAACTAATCTTCAACTCCTGACGTACTAGGACTTAGAGCCAGAACGCTGCCCGTTTGGCGGAGGGAGTAGTGGCGAACGGTAAGAACAACAAGAAGAAACGCTGGATCATCACCACCGTGGTTGTGGCTTCGGTGCTGCTGCTGATCGTGGTTGCGGTGGCGGCAACGCGCGGCGGTACCAAGATCGATCCGGCGAAGCTCGCCAAGGTGGAACGCGGTGATATCACCAAGAGCGTAGTCGCCACCGGCAAGATCACCCCCATCACCGAAGTCCAGATCAAGTCAAAAGCCAGCGGCATTGTTGAAAAGCTGTACGTTGATACCGGCGATCATGTGAAGCAGGGCCAGGTGCTGGCGCAACTGGACAAGGTGGAGATTGAGGCGGAGGTGAATTCTGCGCGCGCGCAATTGCTGTCCTCGCAGGCCAACCTGAAGAGCGCCCAGGCCGATGAGAAGCGCGCCCAAGTGGACGCTGAAGGTGTCGATATTCCTACTCTCCAGCGCGCCTACAAGCGGGCACAGGAGATGGCCCATGACGGCGTTGCCTCGCAAGCCACTTTGGATGATGCGCAGCGCGCGTACATCATGGCCGTCAACAAGCGCGATGTCGCCCGCGCGCAATTGACCGTGAACAAGGCGAAAGTCTCGCAAGCCCAGGCACAGGTGGAGCAGGCCCGCGCGGGACTGAATCAACTGGAAGAGCAGCTCAGCTACACCACCATCCTCTCTCCGATCGACGGCATCGTGCTCTCCCGCGATGTCGAAGTCGGGGACGCGGTCAGCTCTATTCTCGTGCTGGGATCGGGCGCAACGCTGGTCATGACCATCGGCGACACCAGCCAAGTCTATGTGAAGGGCAAAGTGGACGAGAGCGACATCGGCCATGTTTATCTGGGCCAGCCCGCCCGCATTCGCGTCGAGACCTTCAAGGACAAAGTGTTCACCGGGCATGTTACCAAGATCGCGCCCATGGGCGTCGAGAAGGATAACGTAACCACGTTTGAAGTGCGGGTGTCGATCAACAATCCTGGCGGCGAGTTGAAAGCCGATATGACGGCGAATGCCGAGATCATCCTCGACGAGCACCATGATGTGCTGACCGTGCCGGAAGCCGCGCTGCTTTACGATAAGGACAAGAATGCGTCAGTCGATATTCCCGTTCCCAGCGCGAAAGATGGCATGAAGAAAATTCCGGTCAAGATCGGCATCTCCAACGGCGTCAAAACAGAGATCATCGCCGGATTGAAGCAGGGGGAACAGGTGGTGCTGCAGCAGTAGCGAAGGATGGAAGATGAAAATCGGCGCTTCGACGCAGTCCGCGTCGGGGTGCCTTTGTTTATGCGGAGCGGGCGGTGCCCTGATACAAAAAGCAGTACACGAGGTTGCGTCAGCGGCGCCGGAAATAGACAGAACCAGAGGAGGATAATTCTGGTGGGAAAAAATGAAAAGGCTGTGACTTTGGTTATGCTCTAGCCGCCGACTCCTGCGAGGGAGTCACCGGCGTGGAGGCATGTACCGTCACAGCCCTTGAAGTGATCACCGCTTTCGCGGTTCCGGACCCCGGCTGACGCCTCGCAGCGCAGTCGGTTTTTTCGGGTCTGGCGGTTGCGCCGGTCGCCCGGCCCCACCGATCACTCAGCTTACTTCGGATCGGGCTACGATTTGTTGCCCGCCCTTTTCTGCCGTCGACGAAAGCCATCCTAACTGAGGATTCGATTTTGTCAACGCCCATGGTTTGTGCAAGTCCGATTTATTTGCGTGTGGAAATCCTCTTTGCAAGCGATAGCAACCACGAAGAGTTAGCGTTACCGTCAAACAATTTTCAAGCAGCATTCACATGTTTTGCACAGAAAGTCGGCATGATAAACAGGAGAACCAAGGCGGTTTCTTGACGAACGTCGCTTTGTGCCGCATCTTGGAGATGTCAGGAGTGGAATGCCCGATTTAGTTGCGTATGTTGACGGCGGCTCGCACGGCAATCCCGGGCCTTCGGGCATTGGCGTTGTTATCGAAGATTCTGATGGCGAGACGGTTCGTATCGCCAAATGGATCGGCCACCAAGACAACAACGTCGCCGAATATCTCGCCCTGCTGGAAGCGCTGCAACACGCGGTCGCGGTCAACGCCCGCACGCTGCGCGTCTTCTCTGACTCTGAAGTGATCGTCAAGCAGATGACCGGCGAGTACACCTGCCACAGCCCGCGGCTGCACTCGCTGAACTGGACCTGCCGTAAGCTCGCCCGTAGCGTTGATTTCTCCATCGCCTACATTCCCCGCAAACAGAACGGGCAAGCGAATCATCTGGCGCACAAAGCAGCAAAATCGCAACCAAGCCAATAGACTGATCAAAGTGGGCAGATCATGCCCTGCCAGCGACCGCCAATGTGACCCCCATCACTGCATCGCTGTTCGCGAAGGCCCAGCATGGAGTTTACCGACGAGGAAAGTTCCATGCCCACCCGCACCATCATCGAACCATTCCGTATCAAGAGTGTCGAGCCGATCCGCTGGACCACGCGCGCCGAGCGCGAAAAACTTTTGGCTGCCGCGCACTACAACCTGTTTCTTCTGCCCGCGGATGACGTGCTGATCGATCTTCTGACCGATTCCGGCACCGGCGCCATGTCGACGGACCAGTGGGCTGCCCTCATGCGCGGCGATGAGAGCTACGCCGGCAGCCGCAGCTTCGATCATTTCCGCGACTCCATTCAGGAGATCTTCGGCTATCAACACGTCATCCCCACGCACCAGGGCCGCGCGGCCGAGCGCATCCTTTTCGGCGTAGCCTGCAAGAAGGGCGACATCGTTCCCAACAACACTCACTTCGACACCACGCGCGCCAACATCGAGTTCATCGGCGCGGAGGCGGTGGACCTGCCTATTGCCGAAGCGCGCGAGCCGGCGAAGTGGCATCCCTTCAAGGGCAACATGGACGTTGCTGCACTGGAAGAATTGATCGCGCGCGTGGGCCGCGAGCGCATTCCGCTGGTGATGATCACTATCACCAACAACTCCGGCGGAGGCCAGCCGGTCTCGATGGAGAACGCGCGTGCCGTCAGCGCCGTCTGCCACCAGCATCGCATCCCGCTTTACTTTGACGCCTGCCGCTTCGCCGAGAATGCCTGGTTCATCAAGCTGCGCGAACAGGGCTACGCCGATAAGATGCCGAAGCAGATTGCGCAGGAGATGTTCGCGCTCGGCGACGGCTGCACCATGTCGGCGAAGAAAGATGGCATGGCCAACATCGGCGGATTCCTCTGCACCAACGACGGCTCGCTGGCCGCGCAGGAAAAAGATCTGCTGATTCTCACCGAAGGCTATCCGACGTATGGCGGGCTCGCCGGACGCGACCTCGAAGCCATCGCCGTCGGCGTACAGGAGTCGCTGGAAGAGGATTACCTGCGCTATCGCATCGCCTCCACCGCATACCTTGGGGAGCACATCGCGCAGCAGGGCGTGCCCATCGTGCAACCGCCTGGCGGACACGCCATCTACCTCGACGCGCGCGCCTTCCTGCCGCACATCCCGCTCAACGAATTTCCCGGCGTCGCGCTGGCGGCCGAGCTGTATCTCGAGGGTGGCATCCGCTCGGTCGAGATTGGTACGCTGATGTTCGGCAAAGCGGCCAAGATGGATCTGGTGCGGCTGGCGATTCCTCGCCGCGTGTATACCCAAAGCCACATCGATTACGTCATCGAGGTGATTCTTTCCGTCTGGCAGCGTCGGGAACATATTCGCGGTTTGCGCCTGACCTACGAAGCGCCATTCCTGCGCCACTTCACGGCGTATCTGGAACCGGTCGAAGTGGCAAAAGCCGTGGCGTGCGGAAAGTAAGTTTGCTATCAACCTGTCCTTCCCACGGCATTCGGCAGAATCTTTCGCCTAACTTTCGGAATCTGTTTTTATGGAGGAGGATGCAGACATGCCTCTTGGGCTGATAGCCATTGGTGTGATCGCGCTGCTATTTGTGGGGCTTGCCATTTGGGGCAAACGCACCCGAGACAAGCATGACGTGGAGCAACACAGCATCTCGGCTGAGGCGCTCCACACGTTGCTGGCCTCAAAACAAGAGATACTTCTCCTGGATGTCCGCCAGCCCCTGGATTTGCTGGCCGATTCGGAGATCATCCCTGGCGCAAAGAGAATTCCCCCCAAAGAAATACTCGAGAATCCCTCGGTTATTCCTCGCGAAAAGGATTCGGTCGCTTATTGCACCTGTCCTGGCGATAAAACCGCTCGAGTCATAATTCGACGGGCCCACGCATTGCATTTCGAGCGGGTGAAATTTCTGAAGGGTGGACTGGCGGCCTGGAAAGCCAACGGATATCCCGTCGAGCCATACCTGGAATCCTTCCACCTCGACAGCGCGATCTGACGGCTTCGGTGAAAAACAATCGCAACTCAGGTCGTGCGGATGCGCTCTTCCGCTCGAGGCCTTAGTATGTGACAATCGCGCAGCGCAGGTTTTCCAGTGTTCCAAGACTTTCGACCATAGGGTTCAGATGACGGATAAAACCGCAAACTGCCTGCAGTTCGCCATGGAACGATGCGGCGACATTGTTGTGGTGCGCTGTAGCGGCAGGCTGGTTGCTGGAGTGAACGATCGCTTCTATCGCGAGGTCAGTGCCCTTATTCCCGGCAGCAAACAAATCGTGCTCGATATGGCGGAGCTGACGCACATGGACAGCACTGGCATCGGAACCCTGGTAAGGCTGTATGTTTCCGGCAGGTCTGCGGGCTGCGCTGTGCAATTAAGAAATATTGGAAAGCCGGTGCGGCAGCTTCTCGGCGTCACCCACCTCATCAACGTACTCGCGGTCGTTGGCGAAAACAATATCCGGTTCGGTTGAGGTCAATTGAAGGTCGCAGGAATTGATGCTGTCAGTGATCCATCCGGACGATGGTTCCCTGCGAACTGGAACTCCGTCTTTTTGATCATTTGCCGCCACAGAGCATCGGGATCTGAGTCGAAAATTGTTGCCGCATCAGCTTGAAAAACGAACCAGGAACCTTGTTCTATTTCCCGGCGCAGTTGGTCGTTGCTCCATCCGGCATAGCCTAAATAGACACGAAACGCGCCGGAACCAGGCCTGCCGGCGATCGCCTTTTCGAGCGGGGCCTTGGTAGAAATCCAGTAGATCCCGTCGAGGACCTGTTCTGCACCGTCGGGCTTGGCCGTCGACCGCAACAAGGCAAATACCGCCGGCACTGCGACCGGACCACCGAGATAGGCGGGACCGGAAAGGTCCTTCGCTGCCTCGAACTGATCCAACACTCGCGAAACCGGGAGATCGGTTGGCCGGTTGAGAATCAGTCCGATAACGCCATCGGAATCGCAGCGCACCAACAGGATCACCGTTTGCGCGAAATCCGGATCGAGCAGGGTACGGCTCGCCACCAGCAACTTTCCAGTCCCTACTTCTTTGGGGTTCCTGGATTGCACTGGAAGAATCCCGGTCGAAGGCGTTTCCCCATTTCCGTCAGACACCCAGTTTGATCGAACCAACTCATCCACCACGTGGCCAATCGCGCCGCGTGACTCACCGGAAGCGCCGGCTGGGCCACGAGGCTGCGAACTCGGTGCGCGCACATCAGAGTCCTTCGGCTGAACATCGAATCCTGGCGCTGCCGCGAAGGTGACAATCAGGATCAGCGTTACGAAAAAGCACAGCTTGCTCAGAGACATAACTGCTCACCGGCCCGATGATCGCGCGCTCTCTTCCCCATAGCTCACACTCAATCGAAATTATAGTCAGCGGTCCTGCCACCCTGCCTTCCCGCGAACACTGCACGAAAACATTGTCCAATGCTCACCACCACACAAGGGCAGAGGCCAAGGGTTCAGCATCCCTTTGGTTGCCTGCGCCTCTTCCTGGGCCAGGTTGCTCTGCGATGTATCATTTACCTAAATCGTGAACACCTAAGTCCGGCGTCTCGGACCGGTTCTGCGGCGATTCTGGCCCTCAAGGAGGAAGAGATGAAGGCGAAGATTATCGCTGTTATCGCAGGCGTGGTTTGCGTGGCTGCTGGCGTGCATGCGCAGAACATGATCGAGTATTCGCATGCGGCGAGCGGAGCTGCCAGCTCGGCCACGGCTGCTGCCGGAGCCGTCGGCAGCGCCTTGCAGAAAGCCACCTCCAAGCTCGCCGACACCAACGGAACCACTAACAGTCCCAAGGTGTGGGAGGCTAAGTCGGCGCCTGCCGGTCACATGCCAGCAAAGCCTGGTTCGGCTGACGATCAGGCGTCCGCGAAACCAACTCCCCCCGCGGTATTTATTCTGAGCAACGGCCAGCGCTTGGAAGCAACCAATTATCTCTTGACCGCTGATGCTCTGAAAGTGCAGCAAGGCGCGACGCAGCGCAGCATACCGCTCTCGCAGCTCAATATGCCGGCTACGTTGGCGGCCAATCACGAGCGCGGCATCGATCTTCACGTCCCGGCCAACAACGCGCAGATTACGATCAGCTTTTAGGGCGGTCGCGGAAATTGTCTGCTCGGCGCGGTGGAAGCCGCGCGTCGTCTTCTACCAGATGCGGCGCACGCCGTAGTGATCGAGCCGTGCGTCGGCGCTTACGATGGGGCAATTCAGCGCCTGAGCCTGCGCGATCAGCATGCGATCGAAGGAATCGGTGTGGTGCAACGGCAACAAGCCGGCACGCAGCGCGTGAGCGGTCGAGATGGCCAGCCGGTAAAAACCTTTGGCCTGCACGATGCCCGAAAAGCCCGCGACGACCTCGTCCGCGGCAAGCTTACCGAGATTCACTTTGATTGCCATCTCCCACGCAACAGCGGCGGAAACATAGACGCGAACTTCAGGGTCGCGCAGCACCTTGCTTGCCGCCTGGGTAATCTTGTCTGGAGCGCCCACCCACCACAACAGAACATGGGTATCCAGAAGCACGTTCCTTCGGACGCGAACCACCTCGCTCATTCGAATTCGAAACCGAGCAGACGCATTTCTTCTTCGGTGAGCGGGTCGAAGGCGTCGGGCGTCCAGGAGATTTTGCCTTCAAGGCCGCCGGGAACGCGCTTCTTCGCAGGGGCGACCGGTACCAGCTTCACCACCGGCTTCTTGCCGCGCGCGATGATCACCTCTTCGCCCTCGCAGGCCTTCGCGATCAGCTTCGAGAGGTTGGTCTTGGCTTCGTGAACGGTGTGGTACTTCACATTAGCTAATTTACTTAGCTAATCTCCGGCAGTCAATCCAGTCATTGCCCACACGTGGGCGCCGAGGGACTCAACCCCGGCTCCGGCAGCGGTTGCAGTTTCTGCTGCTGCAGTTGCGCGTTGACGCCCGGCAAATCCTGCTTCATCAAGTCTGACCACTGCTGCGCGACCTTCGTCAGATCCGAGCAATAGTTCTGGTACGCCGTTCGCATTGCCTCAGTCGGCGCCTGGTCGGCCTGGTTCAGGCTCTCTGAGAGCGTCGATAGCTCCGAGTTCATCCGCGTGAAGGTCGGCTTAGGCTTGCCGAACCCGCCGAAGCCGTGCTGCACTTCACCCTGAAGCTTGCGCGCCTTCGCGTTGAAGTCGTTCATGGCTTTCAATGCGTCAGCGGCTTGTCCGTTCTTCTGCAGCGCTGATTGCCGCTCGGCTACCTCGCCGAGGAACTTCGCCGCCTGCTCGTGATAGGCATAGCTCAGCGAGATCAGGCTATCGATTTGCTGGCCAAACGCCAGCTGCTGTGCGAGCGCTTCGGACGATATTTTCACCCGCGGATCCATCACGACCGTCAGGGGCTGCGTGTAGGTCTTGCCTTCGACGGTCAGCTTCACTTCATACTGCCCGGGCACGACGAATGGCCCTTCCGGCTCGGCGTGCGTGCTCTCGTACAGCGCCGAGATCGGATAGGTGTGCTGAATCGCATCGGGCGCGGTGTAGCGCAAATCCCAGACATAGCGATTCATCCCCGGGTTCTTCGACAGCGGCGTCGGATGGTAGAGCCAGTAAGTTGGCACCGGAGGCGGCTCCTCCGACTGCATCGGCTGCGGCTTGCTCGAAAGCTCGCGAACCAGCTGACCCTTCGGATCGTAAATTGCAACCGTGACATCGCCGGAGGGCGGCGACTTGAAGTAGTAATCGATGAGTGCTCCCGTCGGGGGATTGGTGCCTGCGGGCAACTCCGGCGGCAGCGGCGTGTCCTGATTCATGTCGTTGCGAACGCGAATCGCATTCGCCGGCCGGAAAAGGTAGACCTTCGACTTCGCGATCTTCTCGTCAAGCTGCCGCAGCGGGCTGAGGTCGTCGAGAATCCAGAAGGCGCGGCCGTACGTCGCCGCCACGAGATCGTCATCGTGAACGACCATGTCGCGCACTGAGACCGTCGGCATGTTGAGCTGTAGCGAGCTCCAATGCTCGCCGTTGTCGAACGATACAAACGCTCCCGTCTCAGTTCCGGCATACAGCAGGTCCTGACGTTTGGGGTCTTCGCGCACAACTTTCACGAAACTGAAGTCCGGAATGCCGCTGACAACTTCTTGCCACGTCTTGCCGTAATCCCTCGTGCGGTAAATATGCGGCTTGAAGTCGTTGCCCGGATGATTGTCGACGGAAACGTATGCCGTCGCGGGATCGGAGTGCGAGGCTTCGACCATGGTGATCTCGGAATATTTCTGCAATCCCGGCGGCGAGACGTTCTGCCAACTGCCGCCGTTGTCGGTGGTGATCTGCACCAGCCCGTTGTTCGTGCCCACCCAGATCACGCCGTCTTTTACGGTTGAGGGCGCAATTGCCGTGATGGCACGACGATCCGGCGGCCGCATCGTTTCCTGCTCTTCCTGTGGCTTCGGCTTCTTCTGCTCCGCCTCTTTCGTCTTCGCTTCTTCGGCCTTCTTTTCCTCTTCCTCGGGTGAAAGCGGTACAGGTTCTCCCGGACGCATGGTCAGGTCAGAGCTGATTGCCTTCCACGTCTCGCCTTCGTCGCTGGTCTGGAGCAGGAACTGCGTGCCTTCGTACAGCACGTGCGGATTCTGCGGCGAGAACGCCAGCGGTGGATTGACCGCCGTGCGGTAATCGCCATCGCGGCTCACATTGGGTGAAATCACTTTCACCTGGCGATTGGTGCGGTCCAGCCGCCACAGCCCGCGCGCTTCTCCGCCCACGTAAATGATGTTGGGATCGAGCGGGCTCGGCAGGATATAACCGAACTCGTAGCCGCCAATCGCGTCCCAGTCGAAGATGGTGATCGCACCGTAATCGCCGCGACTCAAGGTGCCGACCGAGCCGCTGTCCTGCTGCGTGCCATAGACCCAGTACGGCCAGCGGTTGTCAGTGGAGACGTGATAGATCTGCCCGGTCGGCTGGTTGTACCAGGAGCTCCAGCTCTTGCCGCCATCCATGCTGACGGTCCCACCCTGATCGCTGCCCATGATCATGTAGTCGGAGTTGGTGGGATCAATCCACAGCGCGTGATTATCGTCGCCGCCGGGTGCACCTTTGTAGGACTCGAACGTCATGCCGCCATCGGTGGAGCGATAGAGGGAGGTCTGCGCGATATACACAATGTCGGAGTTGTGGGGGTCGATGAAGACGCGGCTGAAGTATCCATTTCCGGTAATACGCGGATCCTCGGTGGTGCGTTTCCAGGTCGTGCCGCCATCATCCGAGCGATAGAGGCCGCCGTGCATTCTTTCCGAGACGATGGCGAAAACGCGCCGGCCGTCGGCGGTGATCGCGACGCCCATTCGTCCCAGGTGCGTATTCGCGAGTTCCGGAATCGTCACTGGATTCCATGTCTCCCCGCCGTCGGTGGTCTTGTAGATTCCCGCGCCCCCGGTGCCGAGCAATCCGGCATAGGGATTCTCGGGTGTCACAAGGTGGTACCACAATGTGGCAAAACCAATCTGTGGATTGTCAGCCGCGAAGGCCACATCAATCGCCCCGGTCTTGTCGTCTTTGTAGAGAACCTTGCGCCAGGTCTTGCCGCCGTCGGTCGTCTTGAAGACGCCACGCTCCGCGTTGGGAGCGTAGCTGTGTCCCAGGGCGGCCACAAAGACCACGTCAGCATTCTTGGGGTCTACCCACATCGCGCCGATGTGCCGGGAGTTGTCGAGTCCAATGTGCTGCCAAGTCGCGCCGGCATCCGTGGATTTCCACATGCCATTGCCTTGATTCACCGCACCGCCAACGTTGCTGACGTCGCCGGTACCGATATAGACAATATTCGGATTCGACGGGGCGACCGCAATCGCGCCGATCGAAGCGACGTGCGCCGCGTCGAAGATCGGCTTCCAAACCATGCCGCCGTCTGTCGTCTTCCACGCGCCACCTCCGGCGGTTCCCATGTAATAGATCGCGGGTTGGCCGGGTACGCCCGAAACATCTGTGACACGTCCGGCGCGAAACGGGCCGATCTGCCGCCATTCCATTCCGGCGTAGAACGAAGGATCGTATTGCTGAGCGTGAATCGCCGGTGTCAGGAAGAGGCTGGTAAGAAGCGCGACGATAAAGAGTTGAATGCCGAGAATGCGACGAGATGCGACGGGATCAGGCAGCGAGGGGCTGCCCAAGGCAAGCGTCATTCTTGATAACCCCCAAGTGCAAGAGCTTACACCACAATGGGGGAGTTAGCGACGATGGGATCGCGGAGGGCCGAGGCGATTTGTCCTATTCCGCAACTGGCGCCCTACTCGTGGCTCTGCGGCGCATTTCCATGCAGGCGATAGACTGCGCCGGTCTTGGTCGTTCCCAGCGAGATCCATTCCTTCACGCATTGCTGCAGCGAGATGAAGAATTGCTCCGACAGTCGCTTCGGCTTTTCGTGCAAGTCTTCCTGGCGGGCGAACTTCACTTGATAGGCAAATTCTCCGACCAGCGGCATGTGTTCGCCGCGGGTGCGCCACAAGGCGACATTGCAATGGGCTTGACAGCCTTTTCCAAAGTCGAGATCACCCAGTTCGAGAAGTACCTCTTCGATGATGGCCTCATTGACCAGCTTCACCTCTTCGTCCTTGGCCTTCTTCAGGATTGAGAGCGCAGGAAAGATCTGCGCCAGACTCCAGGTTCCAAAGCGATCGCCTTGATGCATCTGGCTCAAGCCGAACTGGCAGTTGTGCGAGTACAGGGTACGAAGTCCCCCGATTTGGTCTTTCAGGGGAAGGATCTCGGCTTTGAACTTAATGGCGTATTTGCCTGCGATGTTTGGCCGTACATCGAGCTGGGCAGCTTTCTGCTCATCGGGATGGCGAAACTTGAAAACGATTTCCGGGTCGCCGACCGGGAAACCGTCAACATAGGTGATGCGGCGACGCAGGATAAAAGCGTTGTTGTAGAGGCGAAAGTCGGGGGTATCCATGAAAACGATCTCGCGGATATCAGGCCGGCGGCCGACTTTGGGATCGCAGGTAAATCCCACCCCCAGGCCCTTGGCAGTGCGCTCCACCAGCTTGCCGAACTCGCGAAAGCTTTCCACTGAGGTGAATCGGTCAGGCTTGAGAATGAGTTTGGTTTCTATGTATTGGACAGTGTCCAGCGGATGTCCGTCGCTGTACGTCGCGCCCGCTGCGGTCTCTTTGGCCGCAGGTTTCGGGTCAAGGACGGCTGCACCTTTCCCATTCTTATCGTTATTCTTCTTCTTGTCGTCTTTGGACATGGTTTTCCTCCTGAAAACGACACTCGTACCGATTCAACTGTGAACCATACTCGAAATCCAAATTCTGCGCCAGATAAAGGTTACGGGGCTAGTGTCCGGGAGCGGTGCTGGGTTCCTTCACGGCTTCCTGGCACTCGCGCGCGGCGGTGAGCAGCCGGTCGATATCAGGATCGGAGCGCAGTTTCTCCAGCAAGGGATCGGTCAGCAGGTTGGAATAGGAGCAGTAATTGTTCTCGATGGCGCTCTCCAGCAGATGCAGAGCCGCCTGTTTTTTACCGCAATAGGCGAACAGGGCGCCCTCGTTGTACCACAGCTCGGGATCAGGTTCGGCCGGGAAGGTCGTCAGCGCCTCATGCGCCAGCCGGTCCAGCTCCGACGCGGGACGCAGTTGCAGGCACGACTCCAGAAGATCGCGATGATAGCGCGGGGCGGTGGGCATGCGCTTGACCGCTTCCCGAGCCTCGGCTACTTTGCCCTCGCGTAGCAGCAGAGATGGCATTACATAGTTGACCCACTCCGAGCCCGCGTCGAGGCGAAGAAAATCCGCAGCGCGTTGGGTCTTGCCCAGCTCCATGAAAGGATACGAGCAGGAGCGGAAGATGTAGTTATCGGGATCGAGGGCCAGCGCAGTGTTGCATTCGTTGGCTGCTTCCTGCAGCATGCCGGCGTAGCGGTACACGTAGCTCATGACGAAATGCGCCTGCGCGCTTTCCGGGCGACGCTTCACCAGCGCCTGGGCCGCTTCATATGCCTTGCCCAGCTCCCCGCGCTCGACGCGATTGGTGATGAGCTGCCCGGCGGCGAGCGTCAGATTGGGATCAAGTTGTACGGCGCGCTCGCACGCCTGGTTGGAAAGCTGGAACATGGTCTCGCCGCCGTCCGAGTATGTCGCGTCGTAGTAGGCACGCAAACCCAGCTCATACCATGCCGGCGCGTAATTTGGATCCATTTGCACCACGTGTTGCAGAACGGCAATGGCATCTTTATTTGGACCGGGATCGTGCGGCAGTGCCAAGGCATGCAGATACAGATCGTAGGCTTCCGGATTCTTGGGCTGGGTTCCCGCATTCAGCAGTTCGCCGCTGACACCGAGGATGGGGAACAGTCCCCGCCGCAGTTGCGCCGACATGTCGGATTGCAGCGCGATCAGGTCCTGTGTGGGTGCGGTGAAGGTGCTCTGCCAGATAAGGCGATTTTCCCCAACGTCGACGGCTTCCAGCGTGACCAGAAGGTTGTCGCCCTGTTTTAGGAAGTGGCCGGTCAGTATGGTTGCAACATGCAACTGCCGCCCAATCTTCTCTGGATCAACATCGCTGCCGGAATACTTGCGCGTGAGCGACACCGGGCGCACGTCGAGCGTACGCGTGTAGGTGAGAACATTGGCGATTTCGTCGGCGAGCGCGTAGCGGAGAAAATCAACGCTGACGTCGCTGTTTACGTTCTGCAACGGCAGCACGGCAATCGTGTTCTTCGCGCCGGCCGCGCCCGGACGGTGCTTGAACCACCACAATCCCGCCAGCGTCAGAACCATAATGAGCACGGCACTCATGACCACGAGCAGATAGGTCTGCCAGCGGCTGGTGGTTTGGAAGGTGCTGGTCGCGATGCGATACGGAAAGGGCGAGCGGATTTTGCCACTGGAGCTGATCGAAGGATCGGTTTCGCGCTTGAGCGCCTGCAGATCGGCCTTCAGCGCCACCGCTGTGGGGTAGCGATTGCCGCGATTCTTCTCCATGGCACGGCCGATGATGCCCTGCAGGTCCGGCGGCAGATTGGGGTTCAGCTTCAGGGGCGGAATCGGCTTGCGATTCAGCACCGCTTCCAGCGTGGTGACGGTGTTGCTGCCGGCGAATGGCTTCTTGCCTGTCGCCATCTGGTAGAGCACAACTCCCAGCGAGAACAAATCGCTGCGGGCGTCAAGCTCCTCGCCGCGGGCCTGCTCGGGCGACATATAAACGGCGGTGCCGAAGATGTCCCCGGCAATGGAGAGCGGGTCTTCCGCCGAAACGTAATCCCCAGCTGCATAGGCTGGCGACAACTTTGCCAGACCGAAATCCAGAATCTTGACCTGTCCGCTCTTGGTGAGGAAGATATTCGCCGGCTTGATGTCGCGATGGATAATGCCCTTCTCATGGCAGGCGGCGAGCGCATCGGCGACCTGAATGCCGATGTCGAGGATTTCATCGACCTCCATCGGCTCGCCGTGAAGGCGGTCCTTGAGACTCATGCCCTCCAGCTTCTCCATGACAATGAAGGGCTGGCCGTTGACGTCGTCCTCGATGTCGTAGATGGTGCAGATGCCAGGGTGGTTGAGCTGCGAGGCGGCGCGCGCCTCGCGGATGAAGCGCTCCAGCGCCTTGGGATCGCTGGCGGTATCCGCAGGGATGAACTTCAAGGCAACATGGCGGCCCAGACGCGTGTCTTCCGCGTCATACACCAGCCCCATGCCGCCACCGCCGAGCTTTCCCACAATGTGATAGTGGGAAACTGTCTCGCCGACCACCATCTGCCGAACCTCGTCCCGCTCGCGGTAATGTTAGGCTGCGTGAGAAGCAGGGTCAACTTTGGCGTCGCGATTCGTCACAAATGGCGGGTCGGGGCGAAAACCCAGAACGTATCGTTCCAACGCTGCCTGCTCCGGGAAAGAGGATAGCTCATGTCCGAATACACCCTGCCCCATCAGCTGACCGGTGAACAGCAACGTCTGACGCTGATGTCGGCGCTGCTGGATCCGATGGAACGAGCGCACCTGGAGCGCCTGGGCTTACGCGCGGGCTGGCGCTGCCTGGAGGTCGGCTGCGGCAACGGCTCCATCTCACGGTGGCTGGCGGAGCGGGTAGCTCCCGACGGGGAGGTCGTCGCCAGCGATATCGACACCACGCTGCTGACGGAGCTGCGTGGACCCTGTCTTGATGTCAGACGCATCGACATTCTTCAGGACCGCATCGAAGCCGGCGCCTACGACCTTGTAGTTGCGCGGGCGGTACTCCACCACCTTCCGAACGCGCACGGCGCGCTTGAACGCATGGTCGGGGCGCTCAAGCGCGGGGGCTGGCTGCTTTCGATTGAGCCGGACATGTTGCCCTGCACTGTCACCGAGCCACCTCCGATGCAGGCGTTCTGGCAAGGCTGGCTGCAATGGTCGCGAGAAGCGGGCATCGATTACTTCATTGGCCGCAAAGTTTCAGTGTGGCTCGATTCGTTCGGGCTCGAAGAGGTTGCCGGTGAAGGTCGCACAGCGGTGTTCAACGGCGGCTCTGATTGGGCCCGTTATTGGAACATGGCCATTCACGAGCTTACGCCCAAACTGCTCGCTTCCGGTTGTGTGTCGCGCGCGATGCTGGAGGAGTTCTATGCTCGCTTCGATGACGCACAGTACTGGACGAGCGTGATCACCTTCACTGCGAATTGGGGACGGAAGCAGCAGTAGCCGCTACGGCCGACCGGCCGCCCAGAACAACCAACGCAGGCTAGAAAATTCCGGTGCGATAGATGAGCCACCAGCTCACGAACACCGAAGCAAAGGTCTCGGCGACACCCCACCAGAAAGGAAGGAAGAATGCTCCGCAGCTCAAGACGAAGAAGAGGAGCCAGAACGATTTCTTTTGCGAATCCAAAGCTGTTCCACCAACGGGTACGAGATGCGCAATCCGCCCGTGAGGGGCCCGCACCGCAGAGCAGTTATTCGGGAAAGAACTGGATTCCCGAGAGATAAAATCCTAGCGTACGGAGATCCTTGCCCGCAGGACCAGCGCGATCGGTCGTGAAAGACAGTCTATTGCCATCGCCGGGGCGAAAATAGGATTCGGGCACTTTGAATTCGGCGGCGACCCAGCCTGCGTGATCGATGGTCCCCACCGGATGACCATTCAGAGCAATTACAACCGGATCACCTGCCCGGGCCATGCCCCTTACAATCATTCGCACCGTGGGCGTGGGGTTCCATTGATCACTCAACAGGAATTGGACCGTGGAATATCGCTTGGACCACATCGGACCATGTTCGCCTTCGATACCATAAAAGTCTGTGGCCAGCAGGCCCGGACTATCGGTTCGAAGATCAAAGGGAAGGGCGTAGGCTTCGAACTGATCAATGCTGGCAACAATTCGATCATCCTCGAAGATCACCCTACATATGCCCCGACAGCTGTAAGGCGGCCGGACGAGCTCCAACTCCTGCAGTCCCGATACGTCGTGGCAGTCTTCTCCTTGCGGAAACATGAAAGGCCATTCGAACCCCACGCAAAACGGGCGGCCGTGATCCTGCAACCAGCTGGCAATGCCGGTCGCCAGTGCCCAATCATCGTTGTCCGGCCAGCTGATAAATACACGCTTGCCGTTATTAGGAATATTCGGGACGATCGCCTTGATCTCCGTTTCCCTCGCCTGATCACTGATTCCCTCGAGCGCGTGAAATTCGGGCGGTGCAGCCAGCATCAGGAATGGCAGCAGGCACGCCACCACCACGCTCCAGCGACTTTCGCGAGCGGGAGTCCAGGCATCGCACAGGTACGCCAGCAGAACGAAACTTGCTAGAAGAAATGTCGCGAAGAAGAAGTACGCATTGAAGGCAAAAAGGCCGCCGGCGATCTTACGCGCCCAGAAGCCAACCAGCACGACGATCAGCGCCAGTTCGAAGGCCATGTAGCGGAGAAACGGCGAGAGCTGAATGCTCCTGGCAACGCGCGTAGCGACCGCGGCCGCCAGCAGAGTGAGGAATGCACCCCAATACGCGAGAACGTAGCCTTGGCCGACTGCGTGCGCAAACAGGTGAGTATCCGGTTTCAGCAGCGCGACTTCGGGGTCTGGAAGGAACACTACCAAGCTGAAGACGTATTTCCAGCTCATCGGCCAGCTGTTCTGCGGACCGCGATGCTGTCGCAGATAGGCATTGAGGTTGTGCAGGTTACTTGGATGATCCAGCACGGCTTCGAGCAGAACCGGAAAGAGGAAGAGCAGCACGATTCCGAAGCTGATGAGCAACGGGGCCCGGTAGAGCCGAAGCGTCGGTCCCAACCCGGCGCGCCTGAGCGGCGGAACAAGCCAGAAGAGCAGCGCGACTGATAACAGCACTCCCACAAACAGTAGCTGCGCCACATGGCCGTGGATCAGCAATCCCCCGCAGAGAATGGCAAGTGGCAGGTGCCGGCTATTGCCAATCGCCAGCGAAGCGCAAGCCGCGACAAAGAGCAGGAAGCAAGGCATGATGATGTAAGGCATCCATATCCCGCCACTGGCGGAGCCGGGAAACGTCCGGTCCACGACATAGATGAACCATAGGGTTGCCGCCACCGCTCCGGGCAGGAACCACGGCGATCGCGATTCCCGCTGAAACAGGAAGATGGTCGCAAACAGCAGGAAGGTGTAGAGCAGCAATAGCGTTAGAGCGGCTGAATTCGCGGGCGCAGGCACAAGGTGCAACAGATCGCGAAAAATGGCATCGCCCAGCGCGAGTATGTAGATGAAGGCGGGACCGGGATGATGAAAGTGCCAGCGCGAATAGTTGCCCAGCAACTCGTGAAAGCGCTTGGCGTTGTAAACCTGCAACAGAATGGTGGCGGTGTCGCCGGAATCCTGCGTGACTTGCGAGAAGATGGAACGATTCACCACCACCCAGGCACAAAGAAAGGCAACCGCGGCGGCAAGCACGCGCCGAACGAGGTGTTCATGCAACTGCGCCGGGAAGTTCGCTTCGCCTGGCGGCGAAACTTGGTCCACACCTGGCACCGGGGCTTCATTGCCAGACATGGCAGTGGCCGGAAACGCCGACTTCATTACTCGATTTTACAAGCTCAACCGGGATAAATGGACGACCGCAGCATCCTGCGCCTTCGCGCGGGCGTGCTAGTCCGCGATCACCGCGCGCGCCTCCTCGGCCGGCAGAACCGCGGGCACGATGGTCAACACGTCGGTCTGAACCTTGTCCCACTGCTGGATCAGCAGGCCCTTAACCTCGAACAGGTCGCGAATGGCGGCCGAATCCCAGCGCACGACCTCCTCGAGAATCGGCACCAGAATCGCCAGCGCGCTGTCGCTGATGACGGAGCGGCGGGCAATGGGCGCCAGGTATTTGTTCTCGGAGACGGCGATTGTAAAACCGTCGCGTCGATTGACGTGCAGCATGACATGGATGTCGGAGCTGCCATCGCCGACATAGACGATGCGGTCGGGGCCGACCTTCAGCTCCTCCAGCAGCCGGTCAATGACGGCGACCTTGCCATAGCCGGCGGTCACTTGCTTGATGCGCTCGATCGCCCCCTCGGCGTCGTACTCGAATTCCGTGCCAAAGATGTGCTCGGGAGGAATGATGCCCTCGAGCGCCGAACGAATCACTTCGACCGGCGCAGCGGAGATGACGTAGAAATCGAAGTGGAAGCCCGGGACCTCCTCCGATAAGCAGCGATACAGCAGGTCGATGTTGGGTTTCAATCGCACACGCTTACCGGTCTCGTAGAGATGTTCCTGGCGCACACGTGAGCGGAACTCGGGATCGTGCAACAGCAGATAAGCGAGTTCGCCCCCCTGCTGCACCAGATTCAGCGCGGTCATTCCCGTGGTCTTGCGTTCGAACTCGCTGGCCGGAATGCCGAGCAGGTCCGCCAGGACGTATCCCGAGTCGTTGAAGCTCAGCGTCTGGTCGAAGTCGCTGGCGAGGATATACCGCCTCTTCGGATATGCGGGTTGTACTCTCTCTGCCATAGTGTCGAATTCGGGTGGATGGTTTTGGTCGTGCATGCGCACACCGAGCTTGGGGATATCGTTGTACTCAATTAGATGGCCGGGTAGGTTGAGGGATGATGAATTTCGAAGCGATAGGAGCAAATTCCGCCTAATCAGCAACTTAAGGGGATGCGACTAATCCGCTTCGCGCCAGTGATAACCGCACATCAGGCATTTCCAGCGCCGGACGGGCTCCGCAGGCGGCTCGGGAAACGGAATCGCGGCCGACCAAAGCGTGATCTGGCGCGGGCTGGGCGGGGTGACCTCGCGAATCTCCAGCGACTCGCACTCGGGACAGCAGGCGACCTCTTCCATCTCGTCGTCGTCTTCATCGAACGCCCGCGCCTCGCCGTCGTCCGGCTCGAAGTCGTCAAGCACCTCGAGCGCGCGCACAACCTGGCTGTCGGGGACCTGCAGGCGGATGCCGCCGAGCGCCATGCCCATGTGCCAGTTCATGGCGTGCATGTTCTCATCGCACACGAAGGCGGAGATCCCGGCCGACACGAGCTTACCTTGCGCGAGCTTCGCCTCGCCCAGGCTGATGAATTTCGAGATCGTGACCAGTTCTTCCAGCATGAAGCTGCTACCGCCCGCGTCTACCCTCCGCCATGCCCCAATCGCAACGCCCGTCAGGGATGCGCCTTACGAGAAGCCTAGGCCAGCTTCATCTCCGAGTCAATCACCGACTCAATTCCGACAATCGGGCATGGCGGCTATGCTCCGTGATGGCTTGCACGATCTGCATCGCGGCGGCCAGGGCGCGCCGGCCGTCGTGCAACGTGACCTCCGGCGTCGACCGTTCCCGCACCGCCCGCAGAAAACTGCTCAATTCGGCCCGCAGAGGCTCTTGCTGTTCGACCTTGGGCTTATGAGGTGTGATGCCGGGAAATGCGCTTGCGGCCACGGAAGCCGGGTTGAATGGATCGATGCCGGCGGGATCCGGAGTCATTTCCTCCACGCTGAGCACCAGGACGTCTTGCCGCGAGTAGTCGATCGAAACGTATTGGTGCGGCTGAAAGAAGCGCAGCTTGCGGATACGCTCGGTGCTAACCCGGCTGGCGGTGAAATTGGCGACACCGCCCGATTCAAACTCCATGCGCACGTTGGCAATGTCAACCTTCGGCGAGAGAATCGGCAGACCGACAGCGCGGATTTCCTTGATCGGTGACTTGACGAACGACAGAACGACATCAAGGTCATGAATCATGAGGTCGAGCACGACGTCAATATCGAGCGAGCGGGGGGTGAACACGCTGAGCCGGTGAACCTCAAAGAACATGGGCTGCGTGATCAGCGGGATTGTAGCGCGGATGGCGGGATTGAAGCGTTCGAGATGGCCAGTCTGCGCGATGCGACCATTGCGTTCAGCGATGGCGATGAGCTCGTCGGCTTCGGCGACCGTGCTGGCTAGCGGTTTTTCGATCAAGACATCGACGCCGCTCTGCATCAGTTGCCGCGCGACCTCGAGATGAGCGACGGTGGGAACGGCGACAGAAACAGCATGTGCGCCGGCGGCGATCAGTTCATCGACGGAGCGAAAAGCACGCGTGCCGAACTCCTTCGCGACGGCCTGAGCGCGGTCGAAGTCCGCATCGGCAACACCGGCGAACTCGATATTCTCCGCGGCCTCGCGTGCAAGATCGCGATAAACGCGCGCGTGATTGCGTCCGAAGGCGCCGCAGCCGACGACTCCAACGCGCAGAAGGTTGGGCATTACGAGATTGTCGCGCACCGGCCTGTCACGAAGCAAAAAGACGTTTGCGTTGCGCCTTCCATTTCGCTACGCTGCGATGGGCCGCAGCGAGGAATTCAGGTTCCCAGTCCGGCGTCGCAGGTTGCAGATGTACCCTGAAGGGTTTCATTCGGGGGACAGCGTATGGCTTACTGGGGTTTCGGCGACGATACAGATTCCGGCGTCGTTGGCGGCCGCAAACATCTCCTCTTTGTCGAGCAACAGGCAGCGCCCGGCGTCGAGCGCGAG
>Ga0335073_10002499_pt1 | contig 25158 bp, 21 predicted proteins | sample Lox_Sample_22_FD_207093 | JGI IMG/M metagenome (GOLD analysis project Ga0335073, IMG submission 207093) | Soil microbial communities from Loxahatchee National Wildlife Refuge, Florida, United States - Lox_Sample_2.2 | ecosystem: Environmental > Terrestrial > Soil > Wetlands | place: USA... | reverse complement strand
GTGTTCGCGAGCGTGGGGGCGCGGCAGCACGGCGGGCCCGCTAGACGGCTGGCGAGGTGGCGCGGCGGGCGGCGCGGGACGCGTGGGCTGAGGTGGCGGGAGATGCCTGGGTGGACTGGCGGACGATCAGTTCCGGTTCGAAGATGACCTGCTGGTGCTGGTGGCTGTCGTCGGCGGCGGCCTCCTCCAGGAGCATCCTGGCGGCGGTGCGGCCGAGTTGCTGGCGGGGCTGGCGGACCGAGGTCAGCGGGACGGCGGCCGCGGCGGCGAAGTCGATGTCGTCGTAGCCGACGATCGCGACGTCCTCGGGCACCCTGATCCGGTGGCGGGTCATCTCCTGCAGCACGCCGAGCGCGATCAGGTCGTTGGCGCAGAACACCGCGGTGGGCCGGGCCGAGGCGGGCATCGCCGCGATGTCGGCTCCGGCCTTCTGCCCGGCGGCTACATTCAGCGCCCCGGCCTCGATCACGTGCAGGCCGTCGGCCGGGCGGCCGACCCTGGCGAAGGCGCGCAGCGCACCCTCGTAGCGGTCGGCCACCTGCCGGATCGCGCGCGGACCGCAGGCGTAGGCGATGCGCTGATGCCCGGCGGACAGCAGATGGGAGATCGCGAGGTCACCGCCGAGCACGTCGTCCACCGCGACCGAGCACTGGCCACGGGACGGGGACCGGCTGTCGACGAGCACGACCGGCGTGCCGCGGCGCTGCAGCCGGATCAGCCGCGATCCCGCGCCGAACACCGGCGTGATCAGCACGCCCTGCACCCGGTGCTCTTCGAGCAGTTCCAGGTAGCGCTTCTCCTTGCGCTCCTGGTCGTCGCTGTTGCACAGAATGACCGCGAGGCCCGCCTTGTTCGCCTCGTCTTCCACGCCGCGGGCCAGGTCGGTGAAGAACGGGTTCGCCACGTCGAGCACCACCAGGCCGATCGTCCGGCTCCGGCCCGCCCGTAGCTGGCGGGCCGACTCGTTCCGTACGAAGCCGAGCTCCCTGATCGAGGCGCTCACCCGGTCGCGTGTCGGACGGGCGACGATGTCGGGCCGGTTGAGCACGTTGGAGACCGTGGCGACGGAGACGCCGGCGTGCGCCGCGACCTCCCTGATGCTGACCGGCACGCTTACCCGCTTCTCCGTGAACAGGGGAACAATATGAAACGATACATCCTGTACTTACCCGATGGCCTGCGGAGCTGGGCCGGAGAATTCGTGATGACCCGGCCCGATCTCGTAAACGGCTTCGCTGACCCCAAGTAGACCAGGGAAGAGGCTGGTCCGCACCGGTGGCCGGCCCGACGCGTCGCGGACCTCGGCGGCGGCGGCGCTCGGCACGTGCACCGTGGCCCGGACGTTGGGCGGAACCTCCACCCGGTAGGTGAACCGCCCGCCCTCGCGTTCCCACCCGGCACCGATCACGCCCCGCACCGACTGGTAGGACCCCGCCGCCCGGTCGAGCGAACCGCCCGGGTGCGGTCGCAGCACCAGCGAGCCGAAGCCTGCCGTGCCCGGCTCCTGGTCGATCCCGAGGACGAACCGGTAGAGCCATTCGCCCACCGAGCCGAGGGAATAGTGGTTGAACGAGTTCATCCACGCCGACTGGAACCCGCGTTCCGGTGACCAGCCGTCCCACCGCTCCCAGATCGTGGTGGCCCCCTGGTCAATCATGTAACGCCAGGACGGGAACGTCCGCTGCCCGAGCACCCGGTACGCGACGTCGGCGTGTCCGGCCGCGCTGAGGGCCGGCAGCAGGTACCCGACGCCGACGAAGCCGGTGGTGAGGTGCCAGTTCGCGGCGCGCACCGCCTCGACCAGGTGCCCCGCGGCGGCCGCCCGCAGTTCGTCGGGTATCAGGTCCAGGTGCAGGCCGAGGGCGTAGGCCGTCTGGCTGCCTGAGGCGATGGTTCCGTCGCTGCCGACGAACGCGTCCGCAAAGGCCGAGCCGATCTTCGCCCGCAGCTCGCGGTACCCCTCGGCGTCGTCCGGCCGTCCGATCGCGCCGGCGATCTCGGCCATCAGGGCCGCGTCGTACGCCCAGTAGGCGGTGGCGAGCAGTTCCCTGGGGGTCGCGTCGCGGCCCGGGGCGAGCCAGTCGTTGTAGCTGTGGCCAAGTTCCCTGGACCGCAGCAGGTCCGGGTTTCCGCGCTCGACGAAGTCCATCCAGCCGCTCATGGCGCCGAAGTGCCGCTCAAGCACGCCGCGGTCGCCGTACATCTTCCATAGTGTCCACGGGACGATCACGCCCGCGTCGCCCCACGCCGGCGCCCCGGCCCCGGGGAAATTGAGCCGCGGCGCGATGTCGGGGAAGGCGCCCGAGGGCAGCTGTGCCTCGGCCACGTCGTCGAGCCACTTGGCGAAGAAGGCGGCGACATCCCGGTTGTAGCAGGCGGTACGGGCGAAGATCTGCGCGTCGCCGAGCCAGCCGAGGCGTTCGTCGCGCTGCGGGCAGTCGGTGGGGACGCTGATGAAGTTGCCGCGCTGGCCCCAGTCGATGTTCGCAAGCAGCCGGTCAAGCCACGGCTCGGATGAGGTGAACCGCCCGGCGAGCGGGATGTCCGAGTGCACGACACGGGCCACGATGTCGCCGGAGCCTGGCTCGCCCGGGAACCCCGTCACCTCGGCGTACCGGAAGCCGTGCACGGTGAAGTGCGGCTCGAGCACCGCCGGGCCGCCGGCCAGCACGTACTCGTCGGCCTGGCGCGCGGTGCGCAGGTTGTCCGTGTACAGGCCGCCGTCGCCGTCGAGGACCTCGGCGTGCCGGATCCGGATGGACGTGCCGGCCGGGCCGCTGGCCCGGATCCGCACCCAGCCGGTGAGGTTCTGCCCGAAGTCGATGACATACACCCCGTCCGCGGACCGCGAGACGGCGGCAGGGCTGATCTCCTCGGTCACCCGGACCGGCACGCCCGGGTCGGCGGCGAGCACCCTGCCGTCGAGGGGACGGCACCGGACGGGGCGCCACCCCGCTTCCTCAGCCCCCGCGTCGCGGGCGTCGGCGTCGCCGGCGTCGGCGCCATCCCAGCCAGGCAGGGCGAGGCTCAGCTCCTGGCGCTCCCCCATCAGCAGGTCGGCGTGCCTGATCGCCGCGGACCGTCCCGTCCACTGGTCGTCGCTCACGATCCGCTGTACCGAGCCGTCCTGTAGCGTGATGTCGAGCTGGGCGAGCAGTTCCGGCGCGGCACCGTAGTGCGCGCCGGCCCGCTTGGCGTCGAACCCGACGAAGCCGCAGTACCAGCCGTCGCCGAGGATCGCGCCGAGCACGTTCTCGCCGTCGCGCAGCAGCGCGGTGACGTCGTAGCTCTGGTAGAGCACCCGCTGGTGGTAGTCGGTCCAGCCGGGTGCGAGGGCCGCGTCGCCGATCCGGTGCCCGTTCAGCCGCGCCTCGTACAGGCCGAGCGCGGTGACGTGCAGCCGGGCCGCGGCGACCGGCCCGGCCAGGGTGAAGGAGCGCCGCAGGTAGGGGGCGGGGCGCAGCGCGTTGGCCACGGCATCGGGCCGACCGGGCTGCGACGGCGGGTCGAAGTGCTCGCGCAGCGGCCCGAGCCCGATCCAGGAGGCCTCCCAGTCGGCGGGACGCAGCTCTACCTCGAGCGACGCTGGCGCGCTCCACGCCGACGCGGCCTCGGCGGTGTCCCAGGTCCGGACCCGCCACTCGTACCGTCCGCCGGAGGCGAGGGCCGGGCCGGTGTAGGGCACGTCGGCGGACTCCCCGGACTCGGTCCTGCCGCTGTCCCAGAACGGTGCGACGTCGCAGGGCCAGCCGACAACGTTCTTCTGACTGACCTGAATCTGGTACGCCTGCTGGAGGGCGTCTCCGCTACACAGCCAGCCGAACCGGACGCGGTCCGGTGCGATGCCGAGGGGGTTGTCCAGGTGCGCACACCGCAATCCAACAGGGTGCAGTCCAACGGGGGGCAGCCCATCCGGGGTCACAGCTTTGTTGCTCCTTCGGTCAGTCCGGAGACGAAATAGCGCATGGTGAAGCCGACGAGGACGAACATCGGCGCGGTGGCCAGTACGAACGCGGCGAACACCGCGCCGCCGCTCGAGGCGTTGAGCCCCAGGCCGCCCACGAACTGCTGGACGCCCGCCGAGATGGTGATCTTCGCCGGATCCTGGATGACGATCGTGGGCCACAGGTAGTCGCCCCAGACGTTGATCATGACCAGGATGGCGCCGGTGAGCAGCACCGGCCGGGTCAGCGGGACGACGATCCGCGTGAGCACGTGGCGCTCGCCGCAGCCGTCCACCCGGGCGCTTTCCAGCAGCTCGCGCGGTATCTGCTCGAAGAAGCCGCGGAAGATCAGCACGAGCAGCGGCTGCGCGCTCGCCGAGTACGGCAGGATCAGCGCCCACCAGGTGTTGAAGAAGTGCAGCTTCTGGATGGTGAGGAAGAGCGGGATCAGGGTCAGCGTCCACGGGATGAGCAGCAGCGCCACGTAGGCGAGGAACAGCAGGTTCTTGCCGCGGAACCGCAGCTGGGAGAACGCGTACGCGCCGAGCGCCGCCGCCGTCACGCCGATGGCGATGGACACCGCCGCGACGATGATCGTGTTCAGCAGCTGGTGCGACACGCCCGACCACGCCGTGACGTAGTTCCCGGTGTCGAACTGGGTGAACAGCGAGAACACGCCGCTATTGAAGATGTTCTGCCCGCTCTTCAGCGAGTTGGACAGGACGAAGATAAGCGGGAAGTAGGTCAGGACGACGATCACCGCGCCGGCGGCGAAGGTGATCCAGCGGTACCGCCGACGCCACCGCGCGGCCCCGGCCGGCCGCCGCCCGCTGGGTGCGGGCGGCTGGCCGGCTGAGGTCCTGGTGTCCGAGGAACGGGTGCTTGTTTCCACGGGTCCGCTAGTACTGGCTCAGGTTGACGTGGTTGGCCGTCGCCCACTGCTGCGCCGCGCTGGTCAGCAGCGACTGCCACTCGCTGGAGAACGCTGAGAAGGACAGCTGCCCGTCCAGGTACTCCTGCACCAGCCGCAGGCCCGAGTTGGTCGCCGCGGTGGACAGTACGTCATCGAGCACCACGTCGACCACGGTGCCGACCTTGCCCGACGGGACCAGGCTGCTCAGGCCGGGGATGTTGAGGGTCGGAGCTCCGGTCTCGGTCGGGATGTCCGCGCCGGACTGGTTGATCTCGATCCAGTTGCCCAGGTGCTGCGGGGTGAACAGCCAGGCGAGGAAGTTCATCACGGTGGCGGTCTTGGCCGGGGTCATCGTGCTGTCGGCCTGCTGCGAGGTCACGCCCCACTGGCCGTTGCCGTTCGGGCCGCCGATCATGCCGACCGTGGAGGCACCCGTGGCCAGCGAGCTGGTGGCGCTGGTGATGGGCGGCTCGGGGAAGACGCCGTACTTGCCGCTGAATCCGGCCGAGTTCAGCTGCGGAAGGTACCAGCTGCCGCCCCATAGCACGCCGACCTTGCCCTGGATGAGCAGCGACTGGGTGGACAGCGGCGGGGTGGTGCTCGTCGGCGCGGTGCAGGCGTCGTAGCTGCTCTGCCCGGTGGCCGAGTACTGCTCAAGCTGGCCGAGCAGCTTCCAGACCTCCGCGTAGGCGGGGTTGTTCATCGAGATGATGCCCTTCTGGATGCCCACCGCGACGTCCAGTCCCGTGGTCACCTGGGCGTGGTTGACGTCGAACTGGCTGACCTGGTTGGCCAGCAGCGAGGAGGTGGCGAGCCGCTCGAACCACGACGGGTTGCACAGGCCGCCATCGGCGAACATGAACGGCGTGACGCCCGCCGCCTTCAGCTTGCCGAGGTCGGTTATGAAGTCCGCCCAGGTGGTGGGCGTGGAGGTGATCCCGGCCTTGGCGAACGCGGCCTTGCTGTAGAACATGCCGGTCTCGACGTTGGAGCCGAGGATGATGTCGATGTCGCCGTTAGGCGAGGTCATGTAGGGGATGGTGCTCGCCGTGAACAGCGACAGCCAGCTGGTGTTGCCCGGCACGTACGGGTTGGGCTTTTCCAGGTAGGGCTTGATGTTCTGCAGCAGGCCGCTCGGCAGGCTGCCGGAGGTGACCGGGCCGTACTGCTCCCAGACCAGGTCCGGGGCGGCACCGCCGGAGGCCTGGCTTTCGACTGTCGCGTTGGACTGGGTGATCGAGGCGCTGTCGTTCGGCAGCCAGTCCACGGTGACGTTCTTGTGCGCGGCCTCGTACTGCGTGGTGAGCGATTTAAGTCCGGCGTTGTCCGCCGCGGAGATCGCGCCGGTGTTGGGCGGCAGCACCGCCTTGATGACGATGGAGCCGCCGCTGCCGCCGCTGCCGGACGAGCCGCCGGACGAGCAGGCCGCGGTCAGCACGCCGGCGACGGCGAGCACGGTCGCGGCGGTCAGGGTTCTTCTCAGCATTGCGAACCTCACCTCCAGGTGAGCGGGGATGAGCTGGTGATCACGCGGTCCTTGACCGCAGGAGCCGCATAGCGGCGATGGTGAAGACGAGCATCACGGCGAAGAGCAGGGTCCCGATGGCCATGCCGTAGCCGTACTGGTCGTTGGAGAAGGCGGACTGGTACATGTCGAGGCCGGGAACGAGGGTGGCGGTGCCTGGCCCGCCGTTGGTGAGCAGCAGGATCGGTATGAAGTTCTGCACCGCGTAGATGCCGGAAAGGATCACCACGATGCGGAACTGGGGCAGCAGCAGCGGGATGTCGATGGCGAAGACACGGCGGACGGCGCCGAGGCCGTCAAGCCGGGACGCGTCAACCACGTCCTTCGGCAGGTTCTGCAGCCCGCCGAGGAAGATGAGGAACCCGAGGTTGGAGATCCACGGGAACCCGATCAGCAGGATGGAGATGAGCGCCAGGTGCGGGTCGCTCAGCCAGCCGGGCTGCGGCAGGCCGACGGCGCCGAAGATCTTGTCGATCAGCCCGGAGCCTGGCTGCAGCAGGTAGGCCCAGACCTCGATAAGCACCAGCGGCGGCAGCACGATCGGCAGCACGAGCAGGTACTTCGCGACCGCCGCGGCCCTGGCCGGGAGGTGCATGACGATCTCCGCCGCGGTGAACTGGGAGACCAGGGTGATCAAGATGCTGCCGCCGACCAGGATGGCGAGGTTCTTCGCCTCCGTGCCGAAGGTGGGCGACTGCAGGTATTCCTTGAACTGTGACACCCCGGCGTAGGTCGGCGGCGAGAAGCCGTTCCACTGGTAGAACCCGCCGATCAGGCTGCGCACCGCCGGGTAGTAGCTGAACACGCCGATGAGCGCCAGGCTCGGCAGCAGCAGGACCGCTAGCGCCGGCCGGTAGCGCAGCGCACGGAGCGTCCACCGGGCACGCGGGGTTTGCAGCGTCAGGGTCATCATCGTCCCGTAATTCGAGGGAATGAAACGTTTTAGATGTTTCCGTGATCATTCGCCATCGGGCCGGGACGGGCTAGGCCGAGATGCACCTGTACTAGCACGAAATTGACTTTGGGTCGTGACGACCAGTGCTGCCCGGCGTAACGTCCGTCACGTGACCAAGTACATGGCTGACGCAGACATGCCGATGGACACCAGTCATGACCTGCTGCACTTCACGGAGGGGGCCCAGGTCTACGCGGGCTTGCACCTGCACGAGACCGGGCACCAGCTGCACACGCACAGCTTCGTGGAGATCGCGTTCGTTCGCGGCGGCACCGGCACGCACCACTGCCTTGCCGGCCGGTGGCAGCTCAGCGTGGGTGATGTCGTCCTGCTCCGGCCCGGTGTGTGGCACGGCTACGAGGACTGCCGGTGGCTTGAGCTGTACAACTGCTGCTTCAGCAGCGAGCTGCTGCACCGGGAGCTCGCCTGGACCCGCGAGGACCCGCTGCTCGGCTACCTGCTGTGGAGCGGCCCCTACTCGGCGCCCGGACGCGGCGTCATGTCGCTCCACCTGGAGCAGGACTCCCTCGCCAGGTGCGCGACGCACCTGGAAGCCCTCACCGAACTGCGGTTCTGCTCGCTCGACCGGTACCGGGGCGATGTGCTCGGCCTGCTCTCCCTGGTGCTCAGCGAGCTTGGCCGCGCCGCCGCGCCCGGCGGGGAGGTTGACGGTGCCAACGGCTCGGCGCAGGCGGGCCGGCTCCACCCGGCGGTCCGGCGAGCGATGCGGCTGCTCGAGTCCGACATCGCCCGGCCGTGGACCCTGGCGGCGCTCGCGGAGGAACTCCACCTGGCGCCCGCGTACCTGGTGCGGCTGTTCAAGGACGCCACCGGGCTGCCGCCGAAGGCGTACCTGTCGCAGCTGCGCGCGGAGCGGGCGGCGGTCATGCTGCTGCACTCCGACGACCCGGTCACTGGTATCGGCCGTGCGGTCGGCTGGCCCGACCAGAACTACTTCGCCCGCCGGTTCAAGGCGCACTACGGGCTGAGCGCCACCAGCTACCGCAAGCGGTTCGCCGCGTGGGCCGCCGCGCACCCGCCCGGCGCCCTGTGAGGGGCGTCACCCGTGACCGCCGGCGCCCTGTGACCGCCGCGCCCTGTGACCGCCGGCGCCCAGTGACCGCCTGCTCAGGCAGGCGATAGCCGGGCGGGCGCGGGGCGGGGTCACGCGGGTATGGCCGCTGCCCAGGCGCGCGGGTCGCCTGCCGGGGCGTAACGGCGCAGGCCGGCGATGGCCGGGCTGGCGCGGAGGAGGGCACGCAGTCCGCTGAGTGAATCCGGGGCCGCGCCGAGCGCGCGGGCCTGGACGAGGACGTTGCCGAGCGCGGTCGCCTCGGCCGGGCCCGCGACGACCGGCAGGCCGGTCGCGTCGGCGGTGAGCTGGCACAGCAGCTCGTTGCGCGACCCGCCGCCGACGACGTGCACCACGTCGGCGTGCTTGCCGGACAGCGTCTGCGCATCGGTCAGCGCCCTCCGGTAGGCGATCGCGAGGCTGTCGAGGATGCACCGGGTGAACTCGGCGGGGTTACCAGGCACCGGGCGGTCGCGCGCGGCCAGCCAGGCCGCGATCCGTCCCGGCATGTCGTCGGGCGGCAGGAAGACGGGATCGTCGGCGTCGATGACGAACCGCAGCGGAGGTACCTTCGCCGCCGCGGGCAGCAGCGACTCGATCGGGCCGGCCGCCTGACCCCAGTGCCGCTGGCACTCCTGGAGCAGCCAGAGGCCGCTGACGTTGCGCAGGTAGCGGACGGTGCCGTCCACACCCGCCTCGTTGGTGAAGTTCGCGCTCCTGCTCGCCTCCGACAGCACCGGCGCGGTCAGTTCCATCCCGACAAGCGACCACGTGCCCGAGGAGATGTAGGCGAAGTTCTCGCTCTGCGCCGGCACCGCGACCACCGCCGACGCGGTGTCGTGCGACCCGACCGCGACCAGCGCCAGCGCCGTGCCGTCCGCCCCGGCGAGCCGCCCGCTCTCCCCCGACAGGGTGTCATGAACGGGCCCGATCACGTCGCCCGGCTGCCGCAGCGCCGGGAAGAGCTTCGGCGAGATCCCGGCACGCTCCATGAGCCCGCTCGCCCATGTCCGGGTCGAGACGTCGAGCAGGGCCGTCGTCGACGCGTTGGTGACCTCCGCGCCGACCTCCCCGGTCAGCCAGTACGCCAGCAGGTCAGGGATCAGCAGCAGCGTCCGCGCCGCGGCGAGCGCCGGGGTCCCGGCGGCCGCCGCGACCTGGTAGATCGTGTTGAACGGCAGGTGCTGGATCCCCGTGACCGTGTACAGCTCGCCGGCGTCCACCGGGACGGTGACCTTGTCCGTCCGCCGGTCCCGGTAATGCACCGGGTTCCCGATCAGCGCGCCGCCGCCGTCGAGCAGTCCGTAGTCGCACCCCCACGAGTCGATCCCGGCGCTGGCCAGCGGAAAAGCCGCCGAGGCTTTTTCCAGCCCCGAGACCACGTCGGCGTAGAGCCGGAGAATGTCCCAGTGCAGCGTCCCGCCGGCCAGCACGGGGTCGTTGCGGAACCGGCTGACCTCGTGCAGCTCCACGCCGTCACCGGAGACCTGCGCGGCGATCACCCGCCCTCCGGAAGCCCCGAGGTCAACTCCGGCCACGGTGACGAGGGTCATTCCAGGGTCCTCCGTTGCGTTGGTGCCAGGACATGGGGGCGGGGCCAGGCGCACGTTCCCGGCGAGCAGGCGAAGCGGGGACAGACGGTTGCCGCGGTCCCCGGCGGGCGGGATCGACGGCAAGGGGCGCGCCGGCGCGCTCTGCGGACGAACCCAGCGGCCCCTCGGTCACCACGGCTCCCTGGTGCAACGTACTGGCGCCCAGGATCGTGGAAATAACGCGCAACGTGGAACTTTTGCGTGCCATACGGACGCTTAATTTCCACGCAGAGCAAAGTTTCCACGATCTCGTTCGACACGCGGGCACAAAAGGGACGAAAGGTGCGGGACCGCGGCGTTATGAGGGCGGAGAGCAACCCGGGCGACGTCCCGTTGGCTGCTCCAGGCTCAGCCACGGCCGGGGACCGCACCCGAGGTCCACTCCCTTGCGTCAGCGGCGGCAACTGTGTCACCAGCGTTCTCTGTGCTCTCGCCGCTACCGCAGGAACGCTGCCGCTACGCCCGCGTCGACCGGGATGAGCAGGCCTGTGGTCAAGGGCAGGTCGCCGCCGGTCAGGGCGAATACGGCGGCAGCGATGTGTTCGGGCAGTACCTCCTTCTTGAGCAGAGTGCGCTGGGCGTAGAAGGCGCCGAGCTCGGACTCCGGCACGCCGTACACGGCGGCTCGCTGGGCACCCCAGCCGCCGGCGAAGATGCCGGAGCCCCGGACCACGCCGTCCGGGTTGATGCCGTTGACTCGGACCCCGATGCCGCCAAGTTCGGCGGCCAGCAGACGGACCTGATGCGCCTGGTCGGCCTTGGCCGCGCCGTAGGCGATGTTGGCGGGGCCTGCGAAGACGCCGTTCTTGCTGACGATGTAGATGATGTCGCCGCCCAGGCCCTGGGCCTCCATCACCTTCGCGGCCTCGCGGGAGACCAGGAAGGAGCCGCGGGCCATGACGTCATGCAGGATGTCCCAGTCGGCGGCGGTGGTCTCGGTGAGCGGCTTGGAGATGGACAGGCCCGCGTTGTTGACGATGAGGTCGACGCCGCCGAAGGCGAGGGCCGCCGCGGCGAACGCCGCCGCGATGTCGGCCTCGCTGGTTACGTCCGCGCTGGCTGACACCGCGACGTCCGCCGAGCCGAGGTCGGCGGCGACCTTCGCGGCCGAGCCGGTGTCCCGGTCGGCCACGACCACGCAGGCGCCTTCGGCGGCTAGTCGCCGGGCCGTGGCCTTACCGATGCCCGAGCCGCCGCCGGTGACCAGGGCGACGCGGCCGGCCAGGGGCTTGGGCTTGGGGCGGCGGCGGAGCTTGGCCTCTTCCAGCTCCCAGTACTCGATGCGGAACTTCTCGCTTTCCGGGATGGGGGCGTAGGTCGAGATCGCTTCGGCGCCGCGCATCACGTTGATCGCGTTGAGGTAGAACTCGCCGGCGACCCGGGCGGTCTGCTTGTCGCCGCCGTAGCTGAACATGCCCACGCCGGGGACCAGGACGATCGCGGGATCTGCGCCGCGCATCGGCGGGGAGTCCGGGGTGGCGTAGCGCTCGTAGTAGGCCTGGTAGTCGGCCCGGTAGGCGGCGTGCAGTTCGCGCAGGCGGGCGATCGCCTCGTCCAGCGGCGCGTTTGGCGGCAGGTCAAGGACCATAGGGCGGACCTTGGTGCGCAGGAAGTGGTCGGGGCAGGACGTGCCGAGGGCGGCGAGCGCAGCGAGCTTCTCGCTGCCCGCGAAGTCCAGCACCGCGGGGTGGTCGCTGTAGTGGCCGAGCTGCGGCTTGTCGGTGGAGGCGAGGCCGCGGATCACCGGGGCGAGGGCCGCCGCGCGGGCGTGCCGTTCGGTCTCTGGCAGCGGTTCGACCAGCCGCCCGCCGAACGGATTCGGCTTGCCTCGCTCGTCGATGAACTTCTGCGCGGTCGCGATGATCTCCAGGGAGCGTGCCTCGCACTCGTCGCTGCTGTCACCCCAGGCGGTGATGCCGTGGCCGCCCAGGATCACGCCGATGGCGTCCGGGCTGGCCTCCTTGATCGCGGCGATGTCGAGGCCGAGCTGGAAGCCGGGGCGGCGCCACGGAACCCAGGCGACGCGGCCGCCGAAGCACTCGCGGGTCAGCGCCTCGCCGTCGGCGGCGGTCGCGAACGCGATGCCGGCGTCGGGGTGCAGGTGGTCCACGTGCGCGGCCTCGACCAGGCCGTGCATGGCGGTGTCGATCGACGGGGCGGCGCCGCCCTTACCGAACGCGCAGAAGTCGAACGCGGCGACCATCTCGTCTTCGCGGTCCACGCCCGGGTAGACGTTGACCAGGGCGCGCAGCGCGTCGAGGCGGAGCACGGCCAGGCCCGCGGCGGTGAGCGTGCCCAGGTCGCCGCCCGACCCCTTGACCCACAGCAGTTCGGCCGGCTGACCCGTGACCGGGTCTGTGTCCGTGCCCTTGGCGGAGGCGTTGCCGCCGGCGTAGTTGGTGTTCTTCGGGTCGGAGCCGAGGCGGTTGCTCCGGGCGAGCAGCGCGGCGACGGCCTCGGCGGCCGGCGTTGAATACCCGGGGTGTGCGGTGTCTGCCATGGTGTTCAGGCCCTCCACCTGGTCGCGACCGAACCGATCGCGGGCGTCAGATTGGTCATCGGGATCAGGCTCCCCAGCCCGCGGCGGTGCCGCCCACGCGTTCAGACACGATCTTTTCCGCGTAGCCGGATGCGCGGTAGGCCGCGACGGGGTCGCGCGCGAGGCCCATCTCTTCGCGCAACTCGGCGAGCAGCGGCCGGACGTCGGTGTTGTAGGCGTCCATCAGGACCGCGTTCGCGCCGAGGACGTCGCCGGCCAGCTGTGCCTCGCGGAGCGCCTCGATGTCGACAAGGAGCGCCTTGGCGATCGCTTCCTGGACGTTCATGACCGACCGGATCTGCGCGGGGATCTTCGGCTCGATGTTGTGGCACTGGTCGAGCATGAACGCGACGCCAGGCCCCGCGGCGCGCGCCGGTGTGCTTCTTGCTGTTATCCCAGGGGCGCCAGCATCGGCGGATGCTGCTGTTATCCCGGTCGCGCGGCCGCCCGCGCCCGATGCTGTTATCCCGGTCGTGTCCGCGTCCGCCCGTGATGCGGTTATCCCGTCCGCGTCCGCGCCTGATGCGGTTATCTCGTTGGCGCCGGGGTCGTCTCTTGCCGCTATCCCGGTGGACTGGCCCGGGTAAAGGGCACCGGCCTTGACGACCTCGTGCATGATGCGGAACAGCTGGAACGGGTCGGCGGCGCCGACCATCAGGTCGTCGTCGGCGTAGAAGCGGCTGTTGAAGTCGAAGCCGCCGAGCTTGCCCACCTTGAGCAGCATGGCCACGATGAACTCGATGTTCACGCCCGGCGCGTGGTGGCCGGTGTCGACGACGACCTGCGCCCGGTCGCCGAGCACCTGGCAGTGCAGCAGCGCGGTGCCCCAGTCGGGCACGTCGGTGGTGTAGAAGGACGGCTCGAACAGCTTGTACTCGAGCAGCATCCGCTGGCCCTCGCCCAGACGCGCGTACGTGGCGGCGAGCGCCTCGGCCATCCGGTCCTGGCGGGCCACGATGTCGTCCTGGCCGGGGTAGTTGGTGCCGTCGGCGAACCAGAGCTTGAGGTCGCTGCTGCCGGTGGCGTCCATGATGTCGACGCACTCGAGAAGGTGCGCCAGGGCCTTCTTGCGGACCCGTGGGTCGGGGCTGCACACGCTGCCGAGCTTGTAGTCGTCGTCCTGGAAGACGTTGGCGTTGACCGCGCCGATCCGGATGCCGTCGGCCTTGGCGTGCGCGGACAGCGCCGCGTAGTCGTCGGTCTTGTCCCAGGGGATGTGCACGGCCATGCTCGGCGCGACGCCGGTGTACCGGTGCACCTGGGCGGCGTCGTCGGCCTTCTCGAAGGGATTGCGGGGCACGCCCGGCTGGCCGAACACCTTGAACCGGGTCCCGCTGTTGCCGAACGCCCAGGACGGCAGCTCGATCTGGTGATTCTTGAGGGCGTCCTTGACCGCGGTCAGGTCACGCATTCGGGGTCATCTCCCTAGTCCAGGTGAAAGATCTCTTCGAGCCGCAGAAAGGACCTGTCTGGCGGCCCGTCCGCGACAAAGAAGTCGGACATCTCGGCTTGCCAGCGCTCGTTGACCTCGGTCGCGGCCATGGCGTCGAGCGCGGCCTGGTAGTCGTCGGTCTCCAGGTAGCCGACGAGCAGGCCGTCGCCGGCGAGAAAGATCGAGTAGTTGCCCCAGCCCGCCTTGCCGAGCGCGGCCCGCATCTCCGGCCATACGGCCTGATGCCGCTCGCGGTACTCGTCAAGCCGCTCGGGCCGGACCCGCGCGAGGAAGCAGACGCGTTCCACTCGAAGCCTCCCTTCACCTGTTGCTGGTATCCGATGGTGAGCCGTTGAAGCGTTTATTCGCTTCTTGCTGTTATTTGATGGTTGAATCTTTGAAGCGTGAGCGCTTCTTGCTGTTATCTATTCGATTGTTGAGGGTACTTTGCGCCCGTATTTGGGTGCTAACTGCACCCAATGTATGCGCGCGTCAGCGTTTCTTGCTGTTATCAGAATAAGTTGGTGCTGTTATCTGTGCTCGGCCGCCGGTGGTGTCTGCGGTGGCTGGGCGGGCGGTCGGTGGTGGTGGTGGTGGTGGTGTCTGCGTTGGCTGGGCGGGGGACGGGCGTGCGGTCGGCGGTGGGCGGGCGGTGGGCGGGTGTGCGGTCGGCGGTGGTGTCTGCGTTGGCTGGGCCGCGGTGTCTGCGTTGGCTGGGCCGCGGTGTCTGCGGGCCGGGTGGTGGGGGCGGGCGTGCGTCCCCCGGACCGGTTCCCGGCCCGGGGGACGCACGATCTTCCGGCTGGTGACGTTTCCCGCGGCTACTTGCTGTTATCCATGAACCGGGTCACGGGGGCCCGGCCCGCCAGGGGCGGGCCCCGCTCGGCGGGGTCATGGCGGTGTCAGCCGGAAACGTTCCTCTTGCTGGATGTGGTGTTTGACTGAATTAGAAATTGAACTGGGCGATGTTGGAAGAGCTGAAGACGTAGGGCGGGCCGAGGAGGACGGTGTTGTCGGCGCCGACCGTGTAACTGCCGAGCTTGCCGGCGGTGAAGGTCTGCCCGGCGGCGCCGGTGATCTTGCCGGAGGCGAGCTCGACCGCGGCGTAGGCGGCGAGGTAACCGAGGTTGGCGGGGTTCCACAGCTCGAACTCCTTGACCGTGCCGTCGGCCACGTACTTCTTCATCTCGTCGGGGGTGCCGAGGCCGGTGAGCGCGATCTTGCCCCGGTACTTGGCCGTGTCGAGGACGGCGGCGGCCGCCGCGATGCCGACGGTGGTCGGCGAGATGATGCCCTTGAGGTTCGGGTACTGCTGCAGCAGGCCCTGGGTTACCTGGGTGGCCGTGGTCGGGTCGTCGTTACCGTAGACCGTGGAGACCAGGGTCATCTTCGGGTACTTCTTCAGCTCCTGCTTCATGTACCCGATCCAGGCGTTCTGGTTGGTCGCGCTGGCGGCGGCGGAGACGATGGCGATCTGGCCGGAGTCGCCGATCTCCTTGGCCAGGACGTCGACCTCGCTGGTGCCGATCTGGGCGGTGGATGCCTGGTTGATGAACATGGTCCGGCAGGTCGGGGCGTCGGAGTCGTAGGTGACGACGGTGATGCCGCGCTTCATCGCCGATTCAAGCGTCGGACACAGCGCGGTCGGGTCGGTCGCGGACACGATGAGCGCGTTGGCGCCCTTGGCGATCGCCGCCTGGATGGCAGGGATCTGTGAGGCCGGGGTCGCCGACGTGCCGCTGGTCTCGGTGCCGGTTTCGCCGAGCGCGTCGAGCGCGGCGATCGCGCCGCCGGAGTTAGCGCTGTCGGCGGTGGTGAAGTAGGAGTTGCCGAGGTTCTTCGGGATGACGAAGACCTTGAGGCCGGTCTTGAGGCCGCCGGAAGCGGCGGCGCTCGATGACCCGGCGGCCGTCGCGGCCGGGCTTGACGCGGCGGTCGTCGCCGAGCTTGACGAACTTGAACTGCAGGCCGCGAGCGCGACCGTGGCGACGACAGGGACCGCGAGCGCGAGCTTCCTTGCCCGTCTCAGGTTCATATCTTTGTATCCTTTCAATTCGGTGGCGGATCGCTTTCTCGTACGGGGGTTGTGAGTGTGCGGCTAGGAGTGCGACAGCCGGCGGAACCAGCGGCCGGCGTTGGGCAGGAAGACGCTGGCGAGCAGCAGCGCGCCGGTGACGATGCCGGTGGCTTCCTGGTTGAAGTTGGTGAGCAGCAGGGCGTTCTGGATGCCGGCGAAGGCCAGCACGGCGAGCACGACGCCGATCAGTGAGCCCTTGCCGCCGAAGATGGACACCCCGGCGAGGAGCACGATCGCGACGACGCTGAGCTCAAGGCCGAGCCCGTTGTTCTGCACGGCGGTGTTGAGCCGGAACGTCCACAGGACGCCGGCCAGCGAGCAGATGAAGCCGGAGACCATGAACAGGATGGTCTTGATCCGCTTCACCCGGATGCCCGCGAACTGCGCGGCCTCGGGGCTCGCGCCCATGGCGTAGATCGACCGGCCGAACGGCGTGGCGTGCAGCACCACGCCGAAGACGATGGCGAGCACTATGAATATCAGCGTCGAGTAGGTCATGTCGTTGCCGGTGAACGGCACGGCGTTGACGCCGAGGTTGGTGTAGGCGGTCGGGAAATCGGAGACGGTGTTCGGGCCGAGCAGGATGGTCGCGATGCCCCGGTAGAGCGCCAGGGTGCCGATCGTCACCGCCAGGGACGGCAGCCGCAGGCGGGTGACGAGCAGGCCGTTGACCGCGCCTGCCGCCACGCCCACGACGGCGACCGTGACGAAGATGGCGGGCATCGGCCAGCCCCTGGCCCACAGGAAGCCGAGCAGCGCGCTTGACATGCCAAGGATCGACGCGACCGACAGGTCGATCTCGCCGCTGATGATGATCAGCGTCATCGGCAGCGTCATGATCGCGATCTCGCCGTTGGAAAGGCCCAGGTTGAACAGGTTGTTGCCGGTGAGGAAGTCCGGGGAGGCGGCGGAGCCGATGGCGAAGATGAGGATGACGACGACCGCGAGGCCCGTCTCCCAGCGGAGCGCCGACTGGAGCTGGGGCGCCCGGAACCGCTCGGTGAGGTTACTCATGACGGGTCCTCCGCTTGCGCAGCGCGCTGGTGAGGCGCTCGGTGATGGTCTGGTCGAGTGCGATGGCGAGCAGCAGCAGGAAGCCCCAGATCGCCTGGTCCCAGAACGAGGAGATGCCGAGCACGTACAGCGCCGAGCTGATCGTGGTCAGCAGCAGCGCGCCGATCGCGGCGCCGGTGGCGGTGCCGCTGCCGCCGAAGATCGCGACCCCGCCGACCACCACGGCCGACACCACCTGCAGCTCGTAGCCGGTGCCGGCGGTGGAGTTGATCGTGCCGTACTGCGCGGCCCACAGCACGCCGGCCAGGCCGGCGATCGCGCCGCTGACCGCGAAGGCGGTGAACACCCGCCGGCCGGCCGGCAGGCCGGCGAGGCGGGCGGCGTCGGGATTGGACCCGATCGCGTACAGGTCCCGCCCCGAGCGGTAGGTGCGCAGGTAGTAGGCGCCGATCGCGATCACCACGGCCGCCGCGATGGCGATATCGGGGATGCCGCCGATGGTGTCCTTGGGGATGTCGAGGAATGCGTTGGGCAGCTGGTTGGCGTCCACCTCGTTGCCGCCGACGATCAGGATGTCCAGGCCGCGGATGATGTAGAGCGTGGCCAGGGTGACCACCAGGCTGGGCACCCGGCCCGCCGCGACCATGATGCCGTTGGCGATACCGCAGGCCAGGCCGATGCCGAGGCCCGCAAGGAATACGACAGGGATCGGGATGCCCGGGTGGCTGGCGAACAGGTCCGCGGACAGGTAGGCGGACAGGCCGACCACGGACCCGACCGACAGGTCCACGTTCCTGCTGATCACGACCATCGTCTCGCCCAGTGCGAGCAGCGCGAAGGTGGTCGTGTCCACCAGTACGAACTGGATGTTGGCGGCGTCGAGGAAGCGGGGCTGGACGCCGGTGGTGACCGCGACGAAGACGACGAGGACGACGAGGATGCCGGACTCGCGGATCCGGAAGACGCGCTCGGCCAGGCCCGTCTGCCGGGCGCGCCCGGCTTGCTGGGAAGGGCTGTTCTGCAGGATGGCGGCCCTCATAGCGACGCCTCCCGCTCAGCACCGTTCCCGGTGTCCTGCTGGGTGTCCTGCTGGCCCATGGCGGCCGACATGACCGCCTCTTCCGAGGCGTCGGCGTGGCTGAACTCGGCCACAAGCGTTCCTTCCCGCATCACCAGGATGCGGTCGCTGACTCCGAGGACCTCGGGCAGTTCCGAGGAGATCATCAAGATTCCCACGCCGCCCCTGGCCAGTTCGGTGAGCAGGTGGTGCACCTCCGCCTTGGTCCCCACGTCGATGCCGCGGGTGGGCTCGTCCACGATCAGCACGCGCGGCTTCCTGCCGAGCCACTTGGCGAGCACCACCTTCTGCTGGTTGCCGCCGGACAGCATGGAAACCGGGTCGGTCAGCCGTCCGTACTTGATCTTCAGTCGCGTCGCCCAGTCGCTGGCCATCGCGCGCTCGGCGCTGGCCCGGATGATGCCGCCTTTCTCCAGGTTGCCGAGGGACGCGAGGGCGACATTCTGCTGCACCGACATGTCCATGACCAGGCCCTGCTGCCTGCGGTCTTCCGGCACGAAGCCGATGCCGGCCGTCATGGCGCGGGTCGGTGAGGCCTTCTTGAGCGGCTTTCCGTTGACGGTGACCTGGCCGGCGTCGTAGCGGTCGATGCCGAAGACGGCCCGGGCCACCTCGCTGCGGCCCGACCCGACCAGGCCGGCCAGGGCGACGATCTCGCCGGACCTGACGGTGAGCGAGATGTCGGTGAAGACGCCCTCGCGGGTGAGCCGCTCGACGGTCAGCACCGGGTCGCCGTGCGCCGTGCCTGCCGTCTCCGGCGGCCGGTCGGCTAGTTCCCTGCCGACCATGGCGCGCACCAGGTCCTTCGCGGTGAGGCCCGCGAGATCGCTGGTGAGCACGTGCCGGCCGTCGCGCATTACCGTGACGGTCTGGCAGATGGCGAAAACCTCCTCGAGGCGGTGCGAGATGAACAAGATGGCCGCGCCCTGTGCCTTCAGAGTGCGGATCACGTCGAACAGCCGGTCCACCTCCGCGGCGGACAAGGCCGCGGTCGGCTCGTCCATCACGATCACCCGCGCGTCAAGGGACAGCGCCTTGCCGATCTCGACGACCTGCTGGTCCGCGATGGACAGGCCGCGGGCGATTCTGGCCGGGTCAAGCGGGACACCGAGGCGGGTGAAGGTCGCGGCGGCTTCGTCGTCCATCGCCCGGCGGTCGATCCGCCGCCCCCGGCCGAGCGGCTGGCGGCCGATGAACATGTTCTCCGCCACGGTCAGGTCGGGGAAGAGGGTCGGCTCCTGGTAGATCACCGCGATGCCCGCCCCGCGCGCGGCCGCCGGGCCGTGCAGGGTGACCTCCTGGCCGTTGACTGTCAGGGTGCCCGCGTCCGGTTGGTGCACCCCGGCGAGGATCTTGACGAGGGTGGACTTGCCCGCCCCGTTCTCTCCGAGTAGCGCGTGCACCTCCCCCGGCCGCAGTTCTACGGACCCGTCGATCAGTGCCCGGACCGCGCCAAAGGACTTCGCGGCGTGCCGTAGCTCAAGCACGGCAGCCGTTTCTGTCTGTTCCTTCGGCCCGCTCCCTGCGGCGTCCACCGGGCGCACCTCCGCGTGCGTCGGGTTCCAGCTGGAATGTGGAACGTTTCAACTTGCTCTGTAGTCTCAGCGTGGCCCGCGGAGGTGTCAATACGGGTGCAAGCCCCCGGAACTGAATCGTTATAAGGAGCGTGCGCGAGCGGAGGTGAGGGCTAGGCGGGGATGATGGTGTTGGCGTCGCCGGACAGGAGTAGCTGCGGAAGCTGGGCGAAGGCGTACCAGGGCGGGGATGTTCCCGCCAGCAGGGTGAAGGCCCAGATGATGTCGAAGCGGTGTCCCGGCCACCGCTGGGGGATGGCCGTGCCGGGTTCGGCCGGGATGGCCGCGGCGAGGGCCGGGATGTGGTGGTGCTCCCAGCAGATCAGCACCACGCCGGAGTAGCCGCTGAGCAGGCTGCCGGCGAGTTTGGGCTCGTGGCCCACCTCGAACGGAGTGCCGATCGCCAGGCCCAGGCGGTCCGCGAGCCCCTGGATGGTCTGGCAGGTCCGGTGGGCTCTCGTCCTCGCTGGATCGCTGTAGGAAGGAGCCAGCAGGGTCGCAGGGGTGCGAAGTCCCGCCCGCAACGGACCCGCAGCCGGGTCGAACAGGGCGGCCAGCGCTCCGGAACGCTGCCACCCACGGGTCAGTAGGCTGTGCTCGTCTTGGCTGCCCTGGTGGTCGACGCCGAACGGCGGTGCGGAGGCGGGCTGGTGCTTGCGATGGGCGGGCGGCGAGTCGGCCGGCTTCTCGCCGTGGCGGATGATGTAGATGACTTCCGGTGGGGCTCCAGTGGCTCCCGCGGAGTGCTCGCTCATCGGTGTCCCCCTCCAGCCGCCGCAGCCCCTGACGGCACCGCGGACCTCTTCACGCTACGGCGTTCACCGTAGCTTCCTGCCGTTGGCACCAAGACCGTGCGCTGGCTACGGCACCAAGACCGTGCGGACGCCGGGAGTCTCCTTCGTGGCCCAGGCCTTGTCGACCTCGGATAGGGGCATCGTACGGGTCTGGACGGCGATGGTGCCCGCGCCGAGCTCCTCGACAAGCGACGGCAGTTCGGCGAGGTAGCCGCGCGGCGACACGGAGCCCTGGCCGCTGCCCTGGAGGCGGAAGTTGGCCGAGCGCAGCGCGACGGACGGCAGTTCGATGGTCGGGCCGGCGACCGCGCCGATCTGGATCCAGTCGAGCGCGCGGCCGCGGTCCGGGCGCGCGGTCAGCAGCGCGGTGATCGCCTGCTGGGCAGGTCTCCCCCACAGGTAGTCGAGGACGATGTCCGTCTCCGCCGCCGCCTCGGCCAGTGCGCTCGCTGTGGCCCGGGCGTCGCCGGTCAGCTGGACCACGTCGTCGGCGCCCGCGGGGATAAGCGCCCGCAGCCGGCCGAGGTCACGGCCCGCGCCGACCACGCGGCCCGCGCCGAGGCGCCTGGCCACCTGCACCGCCATCGCGCCCGCGTTGCCGGTCGCGCCGAGGATGAGGACGCTCTGCCCCTGCTGGATCGGGACGCGGCGGCGCAGCGCGACCCACGATGACATCGCCGGGTTCATCGCGGCGGCGATCTTGGCGACGTCAGCGCCGGCCGGCAGTTCGACCGAGCGGCACGGATCGGCGAGCGCCTTGTCCGCCATCGTGCCGAGCACGTCGTCGTCGGCCGCGAAGTAAACGAGCCTGCCGTCGGGCAGGCGGCCCACCCCGTCGACCCCCGGGATCATCGGCAGCGTCCCGCTGCTGGTGTAGTGCCTGCCCGCGGCGCCCGTGCGGACGCGCGGATGCAGGCCGGCGGCGAGCACGTCGACGAGCACCTCGCCCTCGGCGGGGACCGGCACCGCGAACGGGTGGTAGTGCGGTGGTTCGCTGAACGACGTCACGACCGCCGCGTTCATCATGGTCATGATCGTCTCCTTCCGTGTGGATTAGTTTGTGTCACGTACTAAACTAGTTGGTGACACATACTAAATCAAGTAGGATGACCGCATGTCTTCGCAACTACCTGGCGTGCCGTACCCGAAGGAACCGGGGCCAGGCCCCGAGTCTCGCGCGCAGCTTGACCCGGTTGACGGGCTGGCCCAGCTCTCCTTCGTGATCATGGGGTTGCTGGAGCGCCGGGCCGCCGAGCACGACCTGTCGATCGCCGCCACCCGCCTGCTCGGCGTGCTGCGCGACCGCGAGCCGACCATGAACGAACTGGCCCGGCTGCTCGATCTGGACAAGTCAAGCGTCACCGGACTGGTGGACCGGGCGGAGCGCCGGGGCCTGGTCGCGCGCGTCCCGTCGCCCGCCGACCGGCGGTCGGTGCTCGTCAGGCTCACGGAAGACGGCCGGTCGGTGGTGTCCGTTGCCGCTGGCCAGTTCGCGTCGGATGTGCTGGCCGTACTCGGCCACCTGCCGCCACGCGACCGCGACACGCTCGCCCGCATGGTCAGCCGGCTGCTCGTCGCCCACGCGGCAGGCCACGGCGTCGACCTGTTCGCCGGAACCCATGTCCCGGGGGAGCCCGACTAAGCGCGATACGGCCGACTAGCCTCGGGTCAGCGGGTGAGCCCGATTGCCAGCTATCCAGCAGGAGAGCGGGATCCGCCGACCGGCGGTCGGTGCTCGTCAGGCTCACGGGAGACGGCCGGTCGGTGGTGGGCCGCGGCCCCGGGCCGCGATTGTGATGACCGGCCAGAAATATGCTTGGTATTTGGGCGGATGCTTCCTCCAAATAGGGATAGCGGTCTTACAGGAGCGAGCTGAGGTCGGCGAATAGGCGGCGCTTCGTCCGGGCACCGACCACCCGGAAAATGAGCTCGCCGTTGCGGAAAACGCATAGCGTCGGCAGCGCAAGGATCCCGTACCGTTGCGCGGTCACCTGGTTCTCGTCCACGTTTATCTTGGCGATGATCAGCTTGTCGCCGAGTTCTGCCGCGATCTCGTCAAGAACCGGCGAGAGCAGGTGGCACGGCGGGCACCACTGCGCCCAGAAATCGACCAGGACCGCCTTGCCGGGCGAGGCAGACAACACAAGATCCTGGAAACCGCCATCAGTGACCTTGATGACCGCGCTCGTCGTTTCCGCGTTACTCATCTTTCCTCTTCTCGGTGTCGGACTCCGGGCCAGGGGGCAGCAGTTCGCAGCGGGGGGCAGGCGCGTCGCCAAGGTCGGCGAGGCGCTTCGAGATCCGGTCGTGAACGTCGCGCAGTTCCGCGATGTGCCGCTCCAGGTACGCGAACTTGCGGCGGTACACATCGACGGACGCCGGGCAGTCGTCGCCCGATTCGTGCCCGGCGATGAGGCACTCGACGAACGGGCGGACCTCCGCCAGCGAGAACCCCATCGCCTGCAGCGACCTGATCTCCCTGATGAGCCGCACGTGGTGCTCGTCATAGACGCGGTACCCGTTGGCGGAGCGCCCCGCCGGCAGCAGTCCCTGTGCCTCGTAGTAGCGGAGCGTCCGGGTAGTCGTGCCGGCCTCAGCGGCTAGCTCCCGTATGCGCATTGCCATAGCTGGCCACACCTCCAGTGCGCCCCAGCCTAAACATTGACGCCGGCGTCAACGCTAGCGTCAGAATCTGGACCGACTGGGGCACTCCGGTACCCGGTGCTGGGCTGGCGTCGCCGCCGGATTGTGGCATTGTCGTGCCAGGGAGAGGGGAGGCGGCGTTGCGGGACCGCGGGAGGCCGCTGCTGAGGGACGCCCGGCGAACCCGGGCCTGGCCCTTGCTCGCCACATGTGTGATCGTCATCGGCACGCTGGGCCTCATGTTCAGGGGCCAGGCACAGCCGGACGGGTTCGATTCTGTCGTCGACACCACGGTGGTCGCGTCCTTCAGCGGTCACCAGGGGGTCCTGCCCTGGCTCGCGCTGCCCGGGTCGACGATCCCGCTCATCGCGGTCAGCGTCGCCATAGCCGTCGGCTGTCTGATCGCCCGGCGGCCGAATGGCGCGCTGCTGGCGGTGACCGCCGTCCCGGCGACCGCGTTCGTGGACGACACGGTGCTCAAGCACCTCGTCGACCGGACGCATCTCGGTCAGCTGTCCTTCCCCAGCGGGCACACCGCGTCTGCCATGACCCTGGCCACGGTACTCGGCGTCCTGCTCCGTGACCCGGCACGGCGGACCGCGACCCGCCTGACCCGGGCGGCGCTCGTGGCCGTCGCCTGCGCGGTGACCGTCCTCGTGGCCGCTGGGGTCATCGGGCTGCGCTGGCACTACTTCACCGACACGGTGGGCGGCGTCGCCCTCGGCACGGGAACCGTGCTTACCCTCGCATTCCTGATAGATCTCGTCCCGGGTGCGGTCCGGTCATGGCGGGCCGGAAGCGGCATGACCGCGGCACCGGACGGCAGCGGCACGGTCCGCGACTCGTGCCTTGTCTGGCGGGGAGACGGGGATGTCTAATAAAGGCACATGATTCTAGAATTAGCTGGTTCCAGCTGCGGCCGGCGCGGGCCGGCCGCCGGGAGGAGAGCGGGATGGCTGAGGCTGCGGGCGGCAAGATCCAGGAGACGGAGATCGGGCGCTACCGGTCCACCCGCGGTCTTGACTACGAGTCGGTGCCGTGGCGGCTGTGGGAGAAGTCCAAGAAGCTCTTCTGGGACCCCGCGGACATCGACTTCGCGCAGGATGCCATCGACTGGCGGGAGATGACCGACGAGGAGCGGACGCTCGTCGCGATGAGCGCACGCGGGTTCATGGTCGGCGAGGAAGCGGTCACGCTCGACATCGTCCCGCTGCTGCGCTGCATGTCCGACCAGGGGCGGCTCGAGGACACGATGTACCTGTCGATGTTCGCGATGGAGGAGGCCAAGCACACCGAGATGTTCCGCCGGTGGTTCGACGCCGTCGGCATGGACCCGGCCTCGCTCGACGACCTGGTCCGGGAGCAGCAGGAGGCGCTGCGGGGGCGTCGCACCGGCGTCTTCGACGGGGTGCTCACCCGGGTGATGCGCCGGCTCGACACCGACCAGTCGCCGCAGGCGATCCTGGACGCGTCGATCATCTACAACCAGCTTGTCGAGGGAGTGCTCGCGATCGCCGGGTACCTGCGCTGGGAACAGACGTTCCGCAGGCTCGGTAAGCTCCCCGGCCTCGAGGCCGGGCTCAAGCTCACCCAGCGCGACGAGCGGCGGCACATCGCCTACGGCACCTACCTCGCACGGCGGATCCTCGCGGAGAACCCCGAACTGTGGGACTGGCTCGAGCAGCGCTGGGCGAAGATCACCGCGGGTCTGGGCGGCGGCTACGGCTCGTCAGACCCGCAGGACGCGCAGCAGCGCGACGCCGCCGAACTGGCCGCGCTGTACCAGCGGCTGAGCAGGCGCCGCCTCGAGGCGCTCGCCGTGGCCCGCACCATGAACATCGGTGAGGTGAACGCGAGCGCGATCGAGGCGTTCGAGCCCGAGGAACTCCAGCACGTGAGCTAGCGCGCGGACTTCGCACCCGGCGCGGGGCGGGCGCCGCCGGGGTCCTCGTCCCTGGACAGGGCTGCCGGGGCTTGCTCCTGGGCCGGCGCGACTGCTGCCTGGC
>Ga0335073_10002498_pt1 | contig 25167 bp, 16 predicted proteins | sample Lox_Sample_22_FD_207093 | JGI IMG/M metagenome (GOLD analysis project Ga0335073, IMG submission 207093) | Soil microbial communities from Loxahatchee National Wildlife Refuge, Florida, United States - Lox_Sample_2.2 | ecosystem: Environmental > Terrestrial > Soil > Wetlands | place: USA... | reverse complement strand
TCGATTGCCGCTGCGCTGGTCGGTTTCGACAACGCCTGCGCCCAGGTCGAATACGTTGACCCGACCATCGGTGGCATCGGTTATTTGCTGGAGCCGACCCGTCCGACGGTCTCCCTGCCCAACAGCATGGTGCGCCTATATCCGGTTCGGAAAGACGCGACCGATGACCGGATTCATTCCTTTCCGCTCACCGTCATTTCGCACCGGCTCGGCGAATTGTTCTGGCTGATGCCGTGCTCCGGCCTTCGCTCGGAAGCGACGGCCCGGCCGGCCGGCGCGCCGGAAGAAGACGCATGGGACCGCCCCGCGGCGTATGACCAGGAAAAGACCACGCCTTATTATTATTCCGTCCGATTCGATGATTCAAACCTCCGGACTGAATTCACGCCGACCGAACGCTGCGGCTGTTTCCGGTTCACCTTTCCCTCCGGCAAACCGGTTGTGCTTCTGGCCAACCGGCTGAGCGGCGAAATGCAGATCGAAACAAACAATGCCATTTCCGGCGTCGAACGTTTCCAGGGCATGGCGGCTTACCTGTACGGCGAATTCAGCGCGCCGGTTTCTGTCCAATCCAGCCGGGCAGGGGACAGAGGCCGGCTGACGGTGGGATTGGCCAACCTGCAACCCTCATCTTTCAGCTCTCAACTCGAGTTCCGCTACGGAATTTCCTTCATCAGCATCGCCCAGGCGCGTCGCAATCTGCATGAGGAAATTCCCCATTGGGACTTCGACAAAATCCGCGACCATGCCCGTCAACGCTGGAACGATGTGCTCGGCCAGATCGAAGTGGCCGGCGGCACGCTGGCGCAGAAGCGGGTTTTTTACACGGCGCTTTACCGGTGCTACGAACGGATGATTTGCATCACCGAAGACGGCCGGTATTACAGCGCGTTCGACCACCGCGTGCACACGGATGCGCGGCCGTTCTACGTGGACAACTGGATTTGGGATTTGTACCAGGCGCAACTGCCGCTCATGGAGATCCTGAATCCGGACCTGTCCGCGGACGAAATTTCCTCCTACGTGCGCATGTACGAGCAAGACGGCTGGATGCCGTCGTTCGCCGTGCTTTGGGGGGATTATCCCTGCATGACGGGCAATCACGCCGCCGCGTGGATGGCCGATGCGTGGTTCAAAGGCATCCGCCATTTTGATTTGAAAACCGCCTACGCCGGGCTGCGCAAGAATTCGCTCGACGCCACGCTGCTGCCGTGGCGCAACGGCCCGCGGACGTCACTCGACGATTTTTACGACGAACACGGTTACCTCCCGGCGCTGGATCCGGGCGAAAAGGAAACCGTCGCCGAGGTCAACTCCAACGAACTGCGCCAGGCGGTTTCGGTCACGCTGGCCAACAGTTATGACGACTGGTGCATCGCGCAACTGGCCGGCGTTTTGGGCAACGCCGCCGACCATGACCTGTTCCTCAAGCGCGCCGCCTATTACAAAAATGTCTTTCGCGTGGACAAAGGCAGGATGTGGCCCAGAGACGCGGCCGGAAACTGGGTGGAGCCGTATGACCCGAAATTCCCGACCGGCCGCGGCGGACGCGATTACTTCACTGAGAACAACGGTTACACCTACGACTGGGACGTGAAACAGGATTTGCAGGGATTGTTTGCGTTGATGGGCGGGACGCAGTCCGCTGAAACGAAGCTCGACCAGCTCTTCCGCGAAGACATTGGCCTGCCGCGGTACAAATTTTACGCCCTGTACCCGGATTCGACCGGCATGGTCGGCGAGTTTTCGATGGGCAACGAACCGAGCTTTTTGATTCCGTACCTCTACGATTATCTGGGTGCGCCATGGAAGACGCAGAAACGCGTCCGCATGTTGCTGGATACCTGGTTCACCGACACGCTGCTCGGCATGCCGGGAGACGAAGACGGCGGCGGGATGAGTTCATGGGTCGTGTTCGGGATGCTGGGTTTCTATCCCGGTGTTCCCGGGGTGCCGGCATATTGCCTGGGCAGCCCGGTTTTCGATCGCGTAACGATTCACCTGAAAAACGGCAAGACCCTGCGCATCATCGCCAGGAATAATTCGGCCGACAATAAATACATCCAGAACTTCCGGTTGGATGGCCGGCCCGACCGCCGCGTCTGGTTCCGGCACGCGGACATTGCCGATGGTGGCACGCTGGAAATGAAGATGGGCAATCTGCCGAACAAAACCCTGGGCGGCAACCCGGCTGATTTTCCTCCCTCCGAAATGGCCCTGAATCCGGCCGCTTTAGCGAAGTAAACATTGCTTCCTCGGTGGGGCGGGTACGGAATGTTCTCATCCCAGGAATGGCCATCGTGCTCACGACCGGTGCAACACTTCACCGAAAATCCAAATCGCGGCTCGTTCGGAGCCTCGCCCACCGTGAGCGCGATGGCGGGCTTCGGGCTGGAAATCCATTGACAACAATTCCGTCGCGGCGGTATTTAAGTTTCACCGGCGGGATTTCGATTCCCGGCATGACCGGCCCGTTGGTGAAAGGCCGCGGCAAACAAAAAGTTTAATCAAATGGCGAGCAACCAAGCCTGGCAATGACAAGGAAATTCCTGTTCCGGCCTTTGTATTTCTTCCATTGTTTTGCAATCATGGCCTTTACCCTTGACTTTAATCGCAGCGGCGCCGCCGAAACGCCGAGTTATCTCAATCCCCATTTGCCGCTGGACACACGTGTGCGGGACCTGCTGGCGCGCATGACGCTGGACGAGAAAATCGGTCAGATGGCGCAGGCGGATTCCGGGGCGGTCGCGGACCCCGCCGACGTTCAAAAGTACGCTTTGGGCGCCATGCTCAGCGGCGGCAATTCCAAGCCGCCGGAAAACAGTCCCGCCGGCTGGTTGAAAATGGTGAATGAATATCAGTCGTGGGCCCTGAAGACGCGCCTGAAAATCCCGCTGCTTTACGGATTTGACGCGGTCCACGGCGCCAATGACGTGGTTGGCACCGTCATTTTTCCGCACAACATCGGTCTGGGCGCGACGCGCGATCCGGCGCTGGTGGAACAGGCCGAGCATGTCACCGCCCTGGAGATGGCCGGCACGGGTATCCGGTGGTCGTTTGCGCCGTGCATCGCCGTGGCCCAGGATGAACGCTGGGGACGCACCTACGAAAGCTTCGGGCAATCGCCGGACCTGGTTTCGCAAATGGCAATGGCCGCGGTCAAGGGGTTCCAGGGCAAACAACTTTCCGACCGGCCGGATTCCGTCCTCGCCTGCGCCAAACATTTTATCGGCGACGGTGGTACCCAATACGGCACCGACGAAGGCGACACGGTGTGCGACGAAGCCACGTTGCGCAAACTGTACCTGCCGCCGTATCGCGCCGCCATCCGGGCCGGCGTCGAGTCCATCATGATTTCCTACAGCAGTTGGAACGGCGAGAAAATGCATGGCAACAAACATCTGCTCACCGGCCTGCTCAAGCAGGAACTCGGCTTCCAGGGCTTCCTCGTTTCCGATGACGCGGGTATTGACCAGTTGTCGCCGGATTACAAAACCGCGGTTCGGAGCGCCATCAACGCCGGCCTGGACATGGCCATGATTCCGCGGGGGCCGGGCCTGGAACGCAACTACATCGAGTTCATTCAAGACCTCAAGGACCTGGTGGCCGAGGGTGAAGTTTCGCAAGGCCGGATCAACGACGCCGTGTCGCGAATTTTGCGGGTCAAGTTTGAGATGGGCCTCTTCGAGCATCCCTACACCGACGCCCCGGCGCTGGCGGCGGCCATTGGTTCCCCGGCGCATCGGCAGGTCGCCCGCCAGTGCGTGCGGGAATCGCTCGTGCTGCTCAAGAACGAAAACCATGCCCTGCCGTTGTCGAAGAAGATAAAGCATCTTGTCGTCGTCGGCGAGGCGGCGGATGATCTGGGGATTCAATGCGGCGGTTGGACGGTTGACTGGCAGGGCGGCACCCGCGAAGTTACGACGGGCGGCACGACCATCCTGGCGGCGATCCGGCGCGCGGTTTCGCCGGAAACGCGAGTAACCTATTCGCCGGACGCCAGCGGCATCACCAATGCCGACGCCGTGATTGCCGTGGTGGGGGAATTGCCTTACGCCGAATGGCATGGCACCGCTGCGAGTCTGGACCTTGACCTGGGAGACGCGGCGTTGGTGGAACAGGCAAAGACCGCAGGCGCACCAGTTATCACCATACTCCTTTCCGGGCGGCCTTTGATTCTCGGTTCGGCGCTGGACAACAGCGGCGCTTTCATTGCCGCGTGGCTGCCGGGCACCGAAGGGCAGGGCGTGGCCGATGTATTATTCGGGGACTACCCGCCGACCGGCAAGCTGCCGCGCGAATGGCCGCGGAGCATGGACCAGGCGGCGGCGAATGACATGACCGGGGAACCGCTGTTTCCCTTCGGATTTGGCCTGACTTATTGAGCCGGCTGTGCTAGGGTATTTGTTCATGACGACTCAAATTGAAGCCAATGCGATCATCGAGAAAACCAAAGCGCTGTGTCAGAGCATCGTTGACCACCTCGGAACGACTTCGCACCGCCGGAACATTGACACTTTTTTGGCCGACGCCGATGCGCGTGGTCAATACGAAGCCGTGGTGAACAAAGGCCAGGCGCTCCAGGAAAAACAGGCGAAGGGGGCGCCATTGGACAGCGCCGAAATCGCCGATTTTGAGAAACACCGTGACGCGTTGTTAAACAATCCGGTCGCCCGCGGTTTCCTGGCTGCGCGCGAAGAACTGCACGAAATCCAGCATTCGATCCAGAAATACGTTTCCAAAACGCTTGAACTGGGCCGCGTGCCCGGGGCGGAGGATTTGGAAGACCACGCGTGCGGGGACGGCGGTTGCGGCTGCCACCATCATTGAAGGTTCCGAGCGCGCGGCTGGCATTGCGTTGCCGGGCCGGTCAGGGATGGATCACCGGCCAGTTGGTAAGCGGGAACTGGGTCAGTTGGTAATCCGTTCCCGCCGCGTTGTTGGTTGACAGATAGTGCATTTGCCGGTTGATGGCGGCCCACTGGTCAGCGTAGTTGGGCCCGGCGTTGACTTGCCAATTGTGCGAAACCAGAACCAGTTGGTTGCCGATGAGCAACATTTCCGGATTGGAAGAATCGTTGACGCGCAAGGTGACGTTCCAGTTGGTGGCGAGTCCGGACGGCGCGGCAGCGCTGCTGTCCCAGACGATCAAAGAGGGAATCCTGAACGTCATCGGTTGGCCGAATAATTTCATGTCCTGATTCATCCCGATTCCCTGAACGTAGTTTGTCGCCGGCAGATAATTGGCAACATTTGTCGGGACCACGGGCAAAAAGCCGACCGACGGCGGCACGTCAGCATCCAGAATACCCACGTCGGTATCGGAAAATCCGACCGGCACCTGCTGCACAGATCTCCGCCAATAAACGACGTTATGGGTGTCGAGAAAGGCAATCAGGCCGGGTGGGTTGCCGACGTGGTGCGCCCGAAGATAGTGGCGCGGTGATATCAGGGTCAGCAACGTATGGCCTCCGAAATTGTTGCTCATCCCAATGGGGGTTGCGCTCAAACCCCGCACACCTTGCAGCCAGAAATGGGTTGACCAGACTGCATTGGTCAGCAAATACATATTCGTGGCGAAGTAGGTGGCCGGAGTCCAGTGAGACACCACCGTCTCGTCCGGCGGACTCCCGGAATAGCCGTCGGCATGAGCCACCGCGTTGGTGGCCAGATGATAAGCGAGTGTCCCGATTAAAAGAGTCATCAAGCGGCCGGCCCCGCACAAAGGAGCGTTATGCAGTCATGCCGGGTGATTGGTTCATGGCGGTTCATGGCTGGAAACATCATCCGGCAGCGCGGCTTGTCAACTCACCTTCAATTTGCCAGACCGGCGGCCAGGGCATAGACCAGCGCGGCATTCCAGTTGATGGCGATTTCGTTGACCCGGAAATCGGCCTGCTCATCCCGCCAATCGGTCGCCTTGGGATTGGTGCCGCCCACCAGATAGCCGGGCCAGGGATGATTCAGGTATTCGCCGGTGTCGCGCCGGTCATGCGGATGCTGCGGTGGATTGAACCCGAGGCCGGTGACAAACGACCGGCCATAATAATTCCGGCCCAACAAGTGGTTCAGCGCATCCAGACAGGTCTCGCGATAAACCGGTTTGGATGAGAACCGCGAGATTTTCCCGTGGGTGGCACGATCGGCGGCCATAAGAATAACGGCCTGACGCGCCACGCCTCCGTTGCAACCCCAGTAATAAATCGAACCCAATGGCCGGGCATAGGCATCTCGATCGGCGGTCTGGACGATTCCATCCGCCGTTGCCAGCAGGTTGCCGCGAACCAGGTTCACCAGAAACCTGTCGCGCCCGGAGCGCTCGGAGAACAAATAAGTAAGCAGTCCGAGGTCTTTCGTTTCGTCCCAGTCGAAATCGTTGTCCACTTTGCCGTGCACCGAACGGATACGGTTCTCCAGATCGCGCAACGCGTCGGGGTCGCCGGTGGTTTCCCACATTTCCGCCGCCGCCCACAGCCGGTTTTCCGGGATGCCGCTCAAGCGGTGGCTGGGCTCGTTGATTTCATAGGCGCCGGTGCTGAAACCGGTCTGGTCGGCCTGGTGATATGCCGGGTGCGTCTGGAGGAATTGGTAACTTTTTCGGGCGGCTTGCCGGCAACGGTCGGCAAAGGCCGGATCGTATGGACGGTAAAGGCGCGCCGCCTGGGCCAGAATGCCGACAAAGTCCGCCGTGGCTTCGCTCCCCCACGGAGTGAAATAGCGCTCGGCCGTTTCGGTTTCCGGCGGGGCGAAATCGCCGAAGCGCGTGGTGCTCAGTTTATGGTACACCGAGCCGTCCGGCGCCTGCATGGTCAACAGCCAATCCAGTTCCCATTTAATCTCGGCCAGATAATCCGGGAGCGGGCCGCCCGATTCGGGAATGTCCAGCCGGACGGTTTTGATTTGCCGGCCGAAATCCTCCCAGGCGCGGAACATCACGCCCACGGTGACGCCGGCGTTGACGACGTATTTGTTGTAATCACCGGCGTCGTGCCAGCCTTTGGTGCCGTCTTTTTGCACGTGCCCGCCGCCGACAAAATCCAGCCAGGCGTCGTTGGTATGACAGACATCATGCGCAAAGGTCGTCCCTTGATAAGTCGCGCGGACTGTCGTGCCGCAGCGCCACAGGTAAAATCCGCGCATGACCACATAGAATGGTTTGCGGTAAATGTCCGATTCCACGTGAAACGGCGCGGACCGGCCGACGCCCGGCACATCGAGCTGGTATTCACCGGGTTGTTTGAGCCCCGAGAAATCGGCGGTATAGAGCCGCTCCTGAGTGTCCGGATCTGCCACGGGGCCGGTGATTTTGCCGGAGAAAACCGTTGCGCCGTCGGAGAGGCGGATCACGGAAAAATTCGTACCGGGCAGCGGAAGGCTGGCCTGTTTTATGGCTCCGGGCGGGTAGCCGATCGTATTGAGCCGGATGAACTGCGATACTTCGGCTGCCATCGCGGGCCGGACGGACAGGAACATCAAAACGAGTGCGGTGGATACAAGGCATTGGCGCACTTGGCGATTTATGGCGGGGCGAGCGTCCCCATGCGCTGTGGCCGGGGGGTGGTGCATTTTGCAACCTTCGATGGGGCGAGCATACTCGCGAGCCGGCTCGTCAGCAGCCTCGCCCCACCAAACTGGGCCGCCACCCGCAGCGGCTTCGGATTGATTTTCCAGGATCGGCCGGTTGACAGCCCCGGCCCACAGCCCCGCACGGGTCCGGAACGAAACCGCGGTCCGACGTCGCCGGGCGGTGGCTCCGCCCGGGCGGGGAATTCGCAGGGTCATCCGGTCAGTTAATCGGTTTTTGTGTCTAAAAACAAGCCGTGACATGGCGGGCTCGTGTAGTCAATTTGAGTGACGGGCGTTTCCCTGGTTCATCCTTGACGCTCAGTACCGGCAAAATATGCTCCCGCCCATGAATTGTCCCCTCGTGAAACGCTCCCGTCGCCAGGATGCTATTTGCAAACCGCTCACTCAGAAACCAACCTCCTGATCACTCTTCCCTATGCAACTAAGCTGGATTGACCTTGGCATCATCATTCTGTACCTGATCGCGACCATCTGCGTCGGGTTCTGGGTGTCAAAACGCGCTTCCCAGAGCATGAAACACTATTTCCTCGGCGGGAACCGGTTGCCGTGGTACATGCTGGGCGTTTCGAATGCCTCGGGCATGTTCGATATTTCGGGGACCATGTGGCTGGTTTACGTGACGGCGGCGTATGGCTTGAAAGGGGTTTGGCTGCCGTGGTTGTGGCCGGTGTTCAATCAGATTTTCCTGATGGCCTATATGTCCATCTGGATGCGCCGTTCCAACGTGATGACCGGCGCGGAATGGATCCAGACCCGGTTCGGGAGGGGATCGGGCGCGACGGCCTCGCATATCATCGTCGTGGTCTTTGCGCTGGTCAGCGTGATTGGATTTCTGGCTTACGCCGCCAAAGGCATTGGCAAGTTCGCGGGCGAATTCCTGCCGGGCCATTTGTCGGACGATACGTACGCCTGGATCCTGATGGGCATCACGACCTTCTACGTCGTCAAAGGCGGCATGTTCAGCGTGGTCTTCACCGAGGTCATCCAATTCTGCATTCTCACCGTCGCCTCGATCGCGATTGGGATCATCGCCATGCTGAAAGTTTCACCGGACATGTTGGATCGGGTGGTGCCGTCGAGCTGGCATGACCTGTTTTTTGGCTGGCAGCTCAATCTGAACTGGACGTCCATCCCTGAAATCAATCACAAGCTCGCGCAGGACGGCTATTCGCTCTTCGGCATTTTCTTCATGATGATGGTCTTCAAGGGAATCCTGGTCAGCGCCGCCGGCCCGGCGCCGAATTATGACATGCAACGGGTGCTGGCCACACGCGGTCCCCGCGAGTCGGCGCTGATGAGTTCCACGGTGAACGTCGTGTTGTTCTTCCCGCGTTATATGATGATTACCGGCCTGACGATTCTGGCGCTGGCGTTCTACACGCCGGATCTGGCCGCGATGGGTGACAAGCTGGATCTGGAAAAAATTTTACCGCTGGCGCTGGCGAAATTTGTGCCGGTGGGAATTCTCGGCCTGCTCATGGCGGGGCTTCTGGCCGCGTTCATGTCCAATTTCGCCGCCACGGTCAACGCGGCCCCGGCTTATCTGGTCAACGACATCTACAAGCGTTACATCAATCCAAACGCCTCGCAAAAGCGGTACGTGTGGCTCAGCTACCTGGCCTCCTTCGGCGTGGTCGTCGTCGGACTCACCTTCGGCCTTTTCACCCAATCCATCAATTCGATTGTGACCTGGATTGTCTCGGGGTTGTGGGGAGGATACGTGGTTTCCAACGTGTTGAAATGGTACTGGTGGCGATTCAACGGCTGGGGTTATTTCTGGGGCATGGCCGTGGGGATTACCAGCGCCGTGATCATGGCGTCACCCAAAGTCCTGCCGCATATCAGTGACATCAACAAGTTCCCGATCATCCTGGCTGTGTCGCTCGCCGCCGCGCTGCTGGGAACGTTCCTGACGCCCCCCGACAAGGAGGAGGTCCTGAAGGAGTTCTATCGCCGCGTCCGGCCCTGGGGATTTTGGGGCCCGGTCCATGCCCAAGTCGTGCAAGAAGATCCAACGTTTCAGCGGAACAAGGATTTCTTCCGCGACATGTTCAACATTTTGGTCGGCACGGTCTGGCAGACGTGTTTCATCCTGCTGGCGATGTTCCTGGTCACCCGCCATTTTAACAGCGCCATGATTACCCTGCTGGTGCTGGTGGCCACCTCCGTCATCCTGAAATTTAACTGGTACGACAAACTGCCCGCCCCCACGCCGGACGCCGTGCCGCCGCCGGAAAATCAACCCGCAACGGCGGCCGCCATCGTCAGTTGATTTTGTGATTTGGGACTAACTATGCGTTTTGGACATTTCGACGACGACCAACGGGAATACGTCATCAACCAGCCTGAAACTCCGCTGCCCTGGATCAATTACCTCGGTTGCGAGGCGTATTTCGGGCTCATCTCCAACACCGGCGGAGGTTATTCGTTTTACCGCGACGCCCGCCTGCGCCGCCTGACGCGCTATCGCTATAACCACGCGCCGTTCGATTTTGGCGGGCGCTATCTCTATATCCGCGACAACGCCACCGGCGAGTTTTGGTCGCCGTCCTGGCAGCCGACGCGCACCAAACTGGAGAAGTACGAGTGCCGCCACGGCATGGGCTACACCATCATTGGTTCCACCTGTAAAAAGATCGAAGCTCAAACCTGCTATTTTGTGCCGCTGGGCGAGACGCTGGAAATCTGGAAATTTCGGGTGACCAACCGCCGCAAAAAACCGGCGAAGCTTTCGGTCTTTTCCAGCATCGAATTCTGCCTGTGGGACGCGCAGGACGACGCCACCAATTTCCAGCGCAACTTCAGCACCGGCCAGGTCGAGGTGGTGGACGGGGTCATCTATCACAAAACCGAATACCGCGAGCGGCGCAACCACTTCGCGTATTTCGCCTGTTCGAACAAGCTGGCCGGGTTTGATACCCAGCGTGACACCTTTCTGGGCGCTTATCGGAGTTGGGACAACCCGGTGGCGGTGGAGCAGGGTAAATCCTTCAATTCGATCGCCCACGGCTGGGCGCCCCACGGCTCGCATCACGTGAAGGTGACTCTGAAACCGGGCGAGACCAAGGAAATCAACTTTGTCCTCGGTTATCACGAAAATCCGACCGACCAGAAATTCGACCCGCCGGATTCACAGACCATCAACAAACAGACGGTCAAGCCGGTAATGGCCAAATATCTCGACGGGCAGAATGTCACGGCAGCGTTTGAGAAACTGCGCCGGTATTGGGGCAACCTGCTGGGCATTTACCAGGTACGCTCGCCCGATATCCACGTCAATCGCATGGTCAACATCTGGAACGCCTACCAGTGCATGGCCACCTTCAACATGTCGCGCTCGGCGTCCTTCTACGAATCCGGCATCGGCCGCGGCCTCGGTTTTCGCGATTCCAACCAGGACTTATTGGGCTTCGTCCACATGGTGCCCAGCCGCGCGCGCGAACGCATCCTCGATCTGACGGCGACGCAGCTCCAGACGGGCGGCGCGTTTCACCAGTATCAACCCTTGACCAAACGCGGGAATCACGATTTAGGTTCCAATTTCAACGACGACCCGCACTGGCTCATCATCGGCGTGAGCGCTTACCTCAAGGAAACCGGCGACTGGGGAATTCTGGATGAGAAGGTGCAATTCGAGAACGAAGCCGGCTCCGAACAGCCCCTCTATGAACATCTCCGCCGCAGTTTCCAATACACCCTCGAACGCCTCGGGCCGCATGGCCTGCCGCTGATTGGCCGCGCCGACTGGAATGATTGCCTGAACTTGAACTGTTTCTCCAACACCCCGGGCCAGTCATTCCAGACCACGACCAACAAGGACGGCAAGGTGGCCGAATCGGTGTTCATCGCCGGCTTGTTTATTCTGGCGGCGAAGGAACTGGCGAAGATTGCCGCGCGGCGCGGGTTAAAGAAGGACGCCGACCGGTATCTCGCCGAAGCTGACAAAATGGAACAGGTCATTCTCAGGCACGGATGGGACGGCGCCTGGTTTGTGCGCGCCTACGACGATTTCGGCCGGCCGGTCGGTTCAAAAATTTGTGAGGAAGGAAAAATTTTCATAGAACCCCAGGGCATGTGCATCATGGCCGGCGTCGGCTTGAAGGACGGCAAGGCCCGACGGGCGCTGGCATCGGTCAACCAATACCTGGCGACGAAACACGGCATTGTGCTGCAACAACCGGCCTTTTCGAAATATTATGTCCACTTGGGCGAGATTTCGTCGTATCCACCTGGCTACAAGGAAAACGCGGGGATCTTTTGCCACAATAATCCGTGGATCATCATTGCCGAGACGATGACCGGCAACGGCGGTCGCGCCTTCGATTATTACACGCGCATCAACCCATCGGCGCGCGAGAATATCGGCGAGATCCACCGGTGCGAACCGTATGTGTTCGCCCAAATGGTCGCCGGCAAAGACGCGCCGACGCATGGCGAGGCCAAGAATTCCTGGCTCACCGGCACCGCCGCGTGGACTTACTTTACCGCCACCCAATGGATCCTGGGCATTCGCGCCGAGTACGAAGGCCTGCGCATGGATCCGGTGATTCCGGCACGATGGAAAGGTTTCACCGTCACGCGCCGGTTCCGCGGCAACACGTACATCGTTGAGGTGAAAAATCCAAAAGCGAAACAGCGCGGCGTAAAAAGGCTGCGGGTGGATGGAAAAGAAATCGCCGGCAACCTTCTGCCCGCGTGCCCGCCCCGTTCCGACCCCATTCGGGTCGAAGCCCTGCTGGAAGGTTAATGAGAAAAGAAAAGAGAGATACTCTGAGGGTATGAAAGTGGATCCTCTGCAAAACCAGAACGCCGGTCTCCGACCCGGCGTGTTGGTAAATCCGATCTCTTCGCGCCGGGTCGGGGACCGGCGCTCCGTTCCTCGAATGGCCGTCGTTCACAAAGATCTCAAAATGTATTCATCCGTTTTGAAGTCGACGGCTTTGCTTGGAGTCCTCTGTGGGAGCATCCTGCTGGTGTCCTGCCAGACGAAACCGTCCACGTCCGAGGTGCCGCCAGCCAATCAATCGCTCCCGGCCCGGGTTCTGATCCAGCGCATCGCCAACGGTGCGCAGTTGAATACCGGCACGTTGAATGTACGGGTGCAGTTTTACGCGGACGACACCGTGCGGGTGCTCAAGTGGCGAACGGGCGGTTCTCCGGAAAAATCGAGCCTGGTGGTGATTCAGACCAGCCTCCCGGATTTGAACCTCCGGTTTCAGGAGGATGCCGCCACGATCACGCTGGCGTCGCCCGATGTCACGCTGCGCTTGTCCAAGGGCGATGGGGTGATTCAATTTCTCACCGCCGACGGCCGCAACCTGCTGCGGGAACAGGGCGCGCCCGTCATCACTCCGGTCCGGATCAAGTACGAAACGAACGCGTTCAGTGTGGAGCAGAATTTCACGCTGACGCCGCAGGAAGGCATCTATGGCCTGGGCCAGCATCAGTATGGCTGGATGAATTATCGTGAACACACCGTCAAACTGGTACAGGCCAACACCGACGCCGTTACCCCGTTCCTGGTTTCGTCCGCGAACTATGGCATCCTCTGGGATAATTATTCCAAAACCATATTCCGCGATGAACCGCAAACGATGTCGCTCTGGTCCGAGGTGGCCGACAACGTGGATTACTATTTCATCGCCGGCACCAACATGGACCGGGTCATCGCCGGTTACCGTGACCTGACCGGACCGGCCCCGCTGTACGGCAAATGGGCCTACGGCTACTGGCAGAGCAAGGAACATTATGCCTCACGCGACGAACTGCTCGGTATCGCGCAGGAATACCGCCAACGCCATATCCCCATAGACAATATCATCCAGGACTGGGACTACTGGGGCGGCAATTCCAATTGGAGCAGCATGTTCTTTGACGAAACCGCTTATCCGAACCCGAAGGAGATGATGGATATTCTACACGGTGAAAATTTTCACCTGATCATTTCCATCTGGGCCGGGTTGGGGCCGGCGACGGCGATTTACAAAGACATGGAACAACGCGGCTGGTTGTACCCGCCGACCGGCTGGGCCGGGTTCAAATATTACGACGCTTGCAATCCGGCGGCCAACGACTTGTACTGGCAGTATGTGAGCAAGGGTTTGTTCTCGAAGGGCATCGACGGCTGGTGGATGGATTCGACTGAACCCGATATTGTCAACGCCCTGACCAAGGAATCCGAAGAATACGAAATGAAGCGGGTGGGCACGAACTATCTGGGGTCGTTTGCGCGCTATCTTAATCCGTATTCGCTGCTGGACACAGAATCGATCTATAAACATCAACGGCAGGAAACCGACCGGAAACGCGTCTATATCCTGACGCGTTCCACGTTCGCCGGCCAGCAACGGGCAGCAGCGACAACCTGGTCAGGCGACATCGGCGCGGACTGGGATGTTTACCGGCGGCAGATCCCGGCCGCGGTGAATCACAGCATGGCTGGCATTCCGTATTGGACGTTTGACATCGGCGGGTTTGTGCTCAACAGCGCCGGCGGTGTCTTCGACCGTGGCGGCCAGGATCCGGCCTATGAGGAATTATATACCCGCATGTTCCAGTTCGGCGCGTTTTGTCCCATCTTCCGCTCGCACGGGTCGGAAACGCCCCGCGAAATCTGGCGCTTCGGCGATTTCACTGATGTTCTCGTCAAGTTCGACAATCTGCGGTATCGCCTGCTGCCTTACATCTACTCCCTGGCCTGGCAGGTCACCGACCAGGGTTACACCATCATGCGCGCCCTGCCGATGGATTTTGCCGGCGACACCCGAACCTATTCCCTTGATGACCAGTTCATGTTCGGCCCGGCTATCATGGTCTGCCCGGTGACGGAATATCAGTTGCATCGCCCGCCGGAGGCCAGCGTCCTCATTCCCGCCGACCAGTTCCGAACGAAAGACGGCCGGCCGGGTTTGAACGTGAGGTACTACAGCGATGACCACTTCGGCACGTTGTGTCACGAGGCGGTGGAGACAAATGTCAATCTGTTCTGGTACACCGGCTGGCCGGATTACATTACCAGCCCCAAATTCTCGATGCGTTGGGATGGCAAACTGGTGCCGACCGAAACCGGGGCTTATCGGTTCCATTTTAAGAGTTTCGGTCCCAAGCGGGTTTTTCTGGACGGGCAACTGCTGACCAACAGTTATTCAGCGATGGAAGCCGAGACGGTTCCGGTGGAACTCCAGGCCGGCAAGCAATATGACTTTGCGTGTGAAACGGCCAATTCCGTCCTGGGCGCTTTCAAGGCGCAACTTTACTGGAAGACCCCGGAAATGTTCGCCCGTGAAAAAATCGTGGAGCCCCGGCCGACCACGCGGTCGGTGTATCTGCCGGCCGGGACGCCGTGGGTTGATTTCTGGACCGGCCGGACAATGCCGGGGGGCCAAACGATTGCGGCGGACGCGCCCATTGACAGGATTCCGCTGTTGGTCCGGGCCGGTTCCATTATTCCGATGGGGCCGTTCATCCAGTACGCCGCGGAGAAAGCCGACCCGATTGAATTGCGGATTTATCCCGGTGCAAACGGAGACTTCACGCTCTACGAAGACGAGAACGACAATTACGATTACGAAAAAGGCGTGTACGCCACCATCGCATTTCACTGGGATGACGCCCAGCGCCTGCTCACGGTTGACGATCGGAAAGGCTCGTTCCCGGGCGTGTTGAAGGAACGCACTTTTGACATTGTCATTGTCGGCAAAGACCACGGTGCCGGTGTGGGCGTTACCGATAATCCGGACAAGATGATCTCCTACGACGGTCAACGGCAGGCCGTTCAATTCTAACGCCCACCGTTGCGACGATCAAACTCCGAGACGGTTATCCAGGCTCAACCGTGATTGACAAACGGCTCAGTTGTGAGATGCTACGCGTCCTCTTTTGAGTGCCTCGGTAGCTCAATTGGTAGAGCAGTTGACTCTTAATCAATTGGTTTAGGGTTCGAGTCCCTACCGGGGCACCACTTGAAAATAAATTGTGTGGTGGCAACGCGCCCACTATCCACTCAAATTCTCCATGTAATTTTGGTGCAAAGAAATTCAGAACGGCGTATGCTGGCCGCGACCAAAGGGAAATCAAATTATGAAAAGAACGTGTGCCTTCATTCTGGTCTTCTGTGCCGCGGCACTTTTCCAGGGCTGCAATGGTACCAACAACGAATCCGCCGCTGGCGGAAGGCAAAAGGAATTGAAACTGGCCTTTGTCGGCAGCAGTTCGGACGATTATTGGTCCATCGTGCGCCTGGGTTGTGATGGCGCGGTACGGCAGCTCGGCAAGGTGGACTTGGATTTTCGCAGTCCCTCCGTCCGCACCGCGGCGGCGCAACAGGAAATCGTGAGCGAGTTGGTCTCCAATGGCGTTGACGGCATTGCCATCAGCCCGATTGACGCCGACAACCAGACGGACTTTCTGAATTCGATTGCCGGCAAGGTGCTGCTGGTCTGCGCGGACAGTGACGCGGAAAAGAGCCAGCGTGTCTGTTATATCGGCACGGACAATGTGGCCGCCGGAACGCAGGCGGCGGATTTGCTGAAAGCCGCGTTGCCCCAGGGCGGCAAAATCATCTTATTGGTGGGCTATCCGGGCGCGCAGAACGCAAAGGAACGCATCGAAGGCATCACCAATGGATTGGCCGGGTCAAATCTCCAGATCGTTGACACGCTCGCCGACGAAACCAAAGGCGCGCTGGCGCTCAAGAACGCCCAGGATGCGTTGGCGAAATATCCCGACCTCGCGGGCATGGTCGGCCTTTACAGTTACGACGGACCGGCCATTCTCACCGCTATCCGCGGCGCGGGCAAGGCCGGACAGGTGAAAATTGTCTGCTTTGATGCCGAGAGCGACACGCTGGCCGGTATCGCCGCCGGCGACATTTATGGCACAATCGTTCAAAAGCCTTTCTCGATTGGCCGGGAAACCATCTTTCGCATGGGGGAATATCTTCGCGGCGACAAAACCCAGTTGGCCGGCGGTAAAATATTCATAGCCACGCACGCCATTACCAAAGCCAACGTCGCCACCTACCAGGCGTCGCTCAAAGCCCTGCTGCGTCCCGGAGAATAAATCGGCCCGGTAACTCCGGAAGCGATGCCGGGCCGGCCGGGCGGCTGTGGCACTGTCCAGCCGTGAGCATGTCGTGTCCGATTTGCCGGCTGATTTCACTAGACAAATTATTCCGGCCGGCGCGTCATAGAAGATGGAATGCGGCGGGAACCGGAACTCGAACGGCTCTACGACGGGCATGCCCGGTCGCTTTATGCCTTTCTCCTGAATTTCACGCGCGATGAGTCCGATACCCATGACCTGCTGCAGGAGGTTTTCGTCAAACTCGCCCGCTCGCCGGATTTGCTGAACGACGTCCGCGACGAACGCGCATTTCTCATCCGGCTCGCGCACAACGCGGCGATTGATTTGATCCGGCGCCGCGGCGCGCGCGAACGAACCAGGGGAAATTTCGCCGCCGAAAACATTTCACCGTTTGCGCCGGCCATGGACCCCGATGAACAGACATTTCGCGCCGAACTGGCGGGGGCGCTGGCCGGATTGCCGCCCGACCAGCGCGCCGTGGTGCACCTGAAACTCTGGGAGGGGCTGACGTTTGAGCAAATCGCCCTCGCGCTGGATATTCCCCCGAACACGGCCGCCAGCCGCTATCGCTACGGCTTAGACAAATTGCGCGAGTCTCTGCGTCCCATTTACGAAGAAATGAAGAGGGCGGAACGATGAATGATGAACTGGACCCATTTGAACAGCGCCTGAACTGCCAGCCGCTCCGGCAGGTTCCACCCGAATGGCGCGAGGAAATCCTGGCCGGTGCCGGTCGGGCGTCGAGGGTGGGCGCTTGCGGGCTCTCGACGCTCGACGCTCGACGCTCGACCACAGTTTGGCCTTCATCTCTTGTCTCTCGACTATCGGCTGCGCTGTGGCCTCATCCCGCGGCCTGGGGCGGGCTGGCCGCCGTCTGGGTCTTCATTTTAGCCGTGAATTTTTCCATGCGCGACCGGACACCGGCTGTGGCAGACACAGTTTCATCCCCCTCGCCGCAGGTCATTGTCGAATTGCGTCAACAACAGCGTTTGTTGGCTGAATTGCTTGGGCCGCGTGACATTCGGAACGCAGATCGGCAAAAGATGTTTGTGCCAAAGCCGCGGAGCGAACACGCAGAGGCATTGACAGCCTGAGCCGGAAGGGACGGCGTGTCGCCATCCCCATTCAAGAATTATGAATGAAGAACCCAAAAGTATCTGGAAGAAACCCTGGAAAGGACCACGAGGACTCCTGCTTTGGTTCGCCTTGCTGGGATGCGCCGCGTTCGTCGTGGTGTTTCTGCTCGGATTGGCATTCAGTGGATTGCACGGCCCCCGGCATGTCCTGGGCTTTACCGTTTACAATTTGATCATCTCTGTTTGCCTGGCCCTGATGGGAATCGCGATTGTCAGCTTTATTCACTGGATTCGTCATTGGCGCAACCTGAGACGGTTTCTGTTCGGCCTTGTCTGTTTCGCGACGCTCGTGGCCCTCCTTTATGCCGAGGAAAACTGGCGCGGCAAACATGACTGGGGGAAATACAAACGCGAATGGGAAGCCAAAGGTGAACGTTTCGATACGGCCGGCCTTGCGCCACCGCCCGTGCCGGATGCTCAAAATTTCGCGATGTCGCCGGTCTGGGTGGCCGAAATCAGATACCTTTTTCAAACCGCACCGAAAAGAGCGGAAGCATGGTATGGCGACCGGATTTACAGTCCGGACGTTTCGAACATCTTCACCCTGCTTCCGGTCTCCGTGTCGGGATTAGCAGGGACGAATTGGGCGTATCGGTTACCGCCGACGCCTGAAGTGACGAGCGGCTGGCCAATGGCTCGCATGATTAACTTGCAGCCGTGGCAGTCCTATTACCGTGATTTGGAAACGACGAATCGCGAAGCGGAGATTCCCATTACACCGCAGCCGCAGACACCCGGGCAAGATGTTTTGCTGGCGTTGAGCAAATTCGATCCGGTGATTGAACAATTGCGGCAGGACAGCGCGCGGCCCTATTCACGATTTCCGTTGGAATACAACAAAGACGACCCGGCAGCTATTATGCTTCCGCATCTCGCCACGGTGAAGCGGTACGCCCAGGTACTCCAACTGCGTGCGATTGCCGAACTGCAAAACAACCAAAGTGACAAGTCGCTGGCGGACATAGAGCTCATGCTGCGGTTAAGCGATTCAATCCGCACCGAACCGTTTCTGATTACACATCTGGTGCGCCTTGCCATCGTGAATCTCGCGTTGCAGCCGATCTGGGAGGGTTTGGCGGAACACAAATGGTCGGACGCGCAGCTCGCGGAGCTGGATTCCAGGCTCGCAGAGCTTGACTTTTTGGCTGATTACAAACTCTCGATGCGGGGGGAACGCGATTGCGATACCGGGGTGATAGAGTTTCTCCGGCACCGAAACTTCCGCAATTTTAAGGAAATCTTCGGTCTTTTTGGAGAAAATGATCGTACTCAAACAAGCCTCAGCGCCCTGCTGTACTATTGGTGTCCCAATGGCTGGTTTTATCAAAATGAACTGACCATCTCACGGTTTTATGATGCCTGGTATTTGCGGCTCGCGGATGAGACGAACCGGACCGTCTCACCGGCTGCGGCACGGGCGGTTGATGATGCCGTTGAACGTGAGTTGAGTCATCGGACGCCGGAGAATTTCTTTGAAAAGTGGGTGCTGCCTGCCTTGGGCAATGCCGTGAAAAAATTCGCCTATGGGCAGGAATCGGTGGATCTGGCCCGGGTGGCTATGGCCTTGGAACGTTATCACCTGGCGCACGGCAGTTACCCCCAATCGCTTGATGCGCTCGTGCCCCAATTCATTGCCCAACTGCCCCATGATCTCATCAACGATCAGCCGCTGCATTATCGCCGGACGGCGGACGGCCAATTTGTACTTTATTCCGTCGGCTGGAATGAAACGGACGACGGGGGAGTGGTTGGTTACGCTGAAAAATCTTCTCCCCGTGAGGAATCTCCTTCCAGAGTTGACCTCAACCAAGGCGACTGGGTCTGGCGTTCTTCCGCTGTAAAAGATTAGAGCATACCCGGCCAAATGCCTGCGGTGCAGGGCAAGCCGGTTCTTTGGGCGGCTGCGGACCTGAAACTTGACAATCAGTTGGGCTCAGGGCATAGGCAACCCATGCGCGCGGGTAGTGCTCTCATCCTCAGTTTAATCCTGATAACACGGACGGCCTTTGCCGACGAGACCCTGCCGGTACTCAAAGCGGGTGGTGAGACCTACAGCAACGTGACGGTGATTAAAGTTTCTGCCACGGACATTTATTTCATTTCCGACCGGGGACTGGCCAATGCCAAACTGCAGAATCTCGATCCGGCGTTGCAAAAACATTTCCATTATGACCCGGCGACGGCGGCAGCGGAACAAAAACGGCAGACAGCCAATGCGGAAAACCAGCTTCGAGTCGGCAGCGCCGGTAACGCCTCCAATGTTATTGAAATCAAATCAGAGATGGATGATGCCATTTCCCGGGTCGAGGAGATTGTCAACCAACCGGTGGAGAGTCTGCCCCGCACACCTGACATGCAAGTGGCGACGTACAGCCCCGGCTGGTTTCATCCTGGCGCCGAAAAGCCCGACTTTAACACCGTGGATGTCCGTGCCACCCAGATGTTTCCTTACGCCCAGAACCAGTACGTCACATCCGACTTGAACCCGGGCGTCGTTTTCATCGGGGCGGACCTGGAATTTAACCCCATGACCAAATACTTTTATACGGACAGGTCATTGCCGAAAAAGAAACTTACCGAGGCGGAGATGGTGGAAGTCAACCGGCTTTATCGCGTCATCGGGAAATGCGAACAACGATTGGAGCGATCGCAAAATCCGCTTTGGCCGATGTCGGCCACCTACCTGTGGCTGATCACGCACAAGCCCATGGTCATCGCCGCCGTGGCGGTATTGTTTGTGGCGCTCCTGTTTTTGCGCAAAAGGCAATCACAGGAATTTTAACGACAGCTGCAGTGGCCGCGTTGTCAAATGTCGCGACGCAACCGGGACTCAGGACACCATGACAAGCTCCCGCGATAAAGTGCAAGGGCTCGTTTTGGGGAAGAGCTTTGTTTAAACCAGACTTTTCCCCCGTCCCAATCATACTCCTGCGCTCGTACTCAGCGTGTAGGACCTGTCCTCAAGCACAAAACCGGTCCGGCCGGCTCCTTATTCGTTCAAGCCCCACCGGATCTGGCCGCGGGTGTCGCGGAGCAACGCTTCAAGAATCGGACCCATCTCCGTCGCCTGCATCCGAATCTGCTCCCTCATCTTTTCAGATTCTTCCACCACCAATTCAATGTCGGTCTCCGCAATTTCCAGTCGCATTTCTCCACCCGGGCCGGTTGTGCCGTTCATAGGCTGCGTGGCCGGGTTCATATTTGAACCATGAGCCGAACGACCACAAAGTCAAGTTGAAAATTCCCTGGTCTTGATCTAGGCGCGCTGCCTAGGGGGCCGGATTTCGATTTCTTCGCCCGCGCGATCTTGTTTATCTGCTTGTGTTTGTCGAAGAGAGCTAGGAACGTTTTGTCGCATGTCTGCCAACCTTCAGCCTGCCGGCGCCGACCTGCCGGGCGGGCCAGCGAAACGGCTCCGGGTGATCGGGGTTGTTGTTCTGGCATTGGGACTCGTCAGCGCCGGCGCGGTTTATTGGATTCGGACGCACTCCGGTGAGCCGACCGAGGACGAATTGCTGGCGGGAAATGCCAAAGCGGAGTCGCGGCAAATGCAAATTCTTTATGGCAAGATGGGCCTTTTGACGCAGGAATTATCCGACGACCTGAAGCAGCCCGGTACCCAGGCGCTTGTCATCGCAACCGTCTCCCTCCTGATTGCCGCCGGCTGTTTTTACTTTGCCCGGCTGGAGGACGATAACAACGAGGTCCGCTGACGGAATGCCAGGGCGACGAAACAACCTTGCGTTGCCGCCGCCTCTCGCTTAAGACGCCTCGATGTCCGAACCGTTCCAGCCGTTCGATGCCCGGCGCTTTGAAGCGGCGCTCCGCCGTTTCGACGAGGAAAACGCGCGCGATCCGAACAGGGAAATCGCTGACGGCGACGCGCGACCGCGCGAATTGCTTTACGCGCAGCGACTGAGCAACTGGGTGCTGCGCCTTCGCCCGGACGCCTCCGAGCCATTGCGCCTGGCGGCGCGCTGTCAGCACCTGTGCCGCTGGGAAATCCCGCGCTCGGCGTATCCGATGACCCGCGCCGGTTATCTGCAGTGGCGCACGGTGCTGAAACAATTCCACGCTCGGAAGGCCGGCGGAATTTTGCGCGAACTCGGTTATCCGGAGGACCTGATTCATCGTGTTCAGGATTTGAACCTCAAGAAGCATTTCCCCGGCGACCCGGAGGCCCGTGTTTTGGAGGACGCGCTTTGCCTCGTCTTTCTCCAATTCCAGTTCGCGGAACTGGCCGCTAAAACCGCAGAGGACAAAACAATCAACGCCTTGCAAAAGTCATGGCAGAAGATGACTCCGACGGCCCGGGCCGAGGCGTTGAAATTAAATCACAGCGACCGCGAAAAAATCTTGCTGGAACGCGCGCTCCAAGGGTAATCAAAATCATGCCACCATCGCCAGACGCGTTCCGCGAAAGCCAGTTCCCGCTCTGCGTGGATTTGGATGGCACGCTCATCAAGACGGATTTGCTCTGGGAATCATTGGCGCGGCTGCTTCGGCGCAATCCACTCTGGCTGTTTCCGGCCCTGTATTGGTGGCTGCGCGGCCGGGCGTTCCTGAAACGGCAGCTGGCCCGGCGCGTGGTGATTGACCCGGCCACCTTGCCTTACCATAAGTCGTTCCTCGCCTTTTTGCGCGAACAGAAAAGCGCGGGCCGGAAACTGGCGCTGGTCACGGCGTCCGACCGCGGCATGGCGTTGCCCGTCGCCGATTACGTCGGCCTTTTCGATGAAGTGCTCGGCAGTGACGGCAAAACCAACCTGCGCGGGGCGAACAAACTCAAGGCGCTTAAGGAGAAATTTGGCGATCGCGGCTTTGATTACGCCGGCAATTCGTCGGCCGATCTCGCCGTCTGGCGCGGAGCGCGGCTGGCGATTGTTGTCAATGCGGGTCCTTCGCTGGTGCGACGCGCGGCCGCATGCGCCCGGCCGGGCCCCGCATTCACTGCGGATTATTCACCCTTCGGCACGTTAAGACGGTTTCTGAATGAACTCTTCATCCGCAGCGGCTATCTGGCGGCGATCGGGGCGGGGCTGCTGCTGACCACGGCGTTTCCCAAATTCGGTGTGGCCGGTTTTGCCTGGGTCGTGCCGGGATTGCTGCTGGCCATCGCACAGGGCAAGAGTCGTGGCGACGCCTTTCGCATCGGTTATGTCGCCGGGTTGGCGCACTTTCTATCGTCGCTTTACTGGTTGCTGCTGATTCCGGTGGCCGGGTTTCCGATTTTGGGGTGGGTTTCGCTGGCGGCCGTGCTCGCGCTGTTTATCGCGGTCTGGGTCTGGTTGCTGGCGGGAACCATCGGTGAAGGCGGGTGGGCGCGCCGGACGCGCTGGTCGCTCGCCGGGGCGGCGGTCTGGGTGGCGCTGGAAATGTTGCGCGCCCGGTTGCTCGGCGGTTTTCCGTGGAATTTTCTGGGCGTCTCACAATACCGGATGATTCCGCTTATTCAAATCGCGTCGGTCGCCGGCGTGTACGGCGTTTCGTTTCTGGTCGCCTGGTTTTCCCTGTCGCTGTTCTCGGCCGCACGCGCGATTTTGGGCGGTCCGGCCCGGCGCTTCGTCTGGCAGGCGGAAATGGCTTTGCCGCTGCTGACCGTCATCGGCCTGTTCCTCTTCGGCTATGTGCGGACGGAGCAGGGGAATTCGCCGACAACGATGCTACGCGTGACGCTGGTCCAGCCGAGCATTCCGCAGACATTGATTTGGAATCCGGCCCAGGACGAGCAACGGTTCCAACAACTGGTCCAACTGACGGAGAAAGCGCTGGCTGAGACCAGAAAACGGGACGCGCAGGGGCAGGTGATACAAATCATCGGACCTTCCGACTCGTCGAACCAAGGTAATCAACTCCTCTCCCGTCCTGCTGAAACCCTCTCCCCGCCGGGCGGGGCGAGGGGCGAGTTTAAGACGGGTTTACTGATCTGGCCCGAATCCGCCGTGCCGGAATTGGATGAGGATACCTTCGACGCCATCAGCCGGCTCGCGCAATCAAACCGGGTCTGGATCATTTTCAACGGTGAAGATGTGGTGTTTCGGCCCGACACGACCAATTATTTCAACAGCGGCTTTCTCGTTACCCCGGATGGCCGGTTGGCGGACATTTACCACAAACGCAAGCTCGTGATGTTCGGCGAATACATTCCGCTGGCGCAATGGCTGCCGTTGGTGAAATGGCTCACGCCCATCACCGGGAGTTTTACGCCGGGCGATGAACCGGTGACGTTTGCGCTCGGTAGTCTGCATGTCAACGCGGCGCCATTGATCTGTTTTGAGGACACGTTTCCGGGAACAGCGCGCGCCTCGGCCGGGGATGACGTGGATTGTCTGGTGAATCTGACGAACGACGGTTGGTTTGGCGACAGCGCGGCGCAATGGCAGCACATGGCCAACGCCGTCTTTCGCACCGTCGAAAACAACCTGCCGCTCATTTGCTGCGCGAACAACGGTGTGACGTGCTGGATTGACGCCGCTGGCCGCGTGCGGGACATTTTTCGGGACCCGGCCGGCCGCGTTTACGGGGCGGGCGCGCTGACGGTTGATGTTCCGGTGACGCAGGCCGGCGCCGGGCGCACGCCGACGTTTTACCATCGCCACGGCGACTGGTTCGGCTGGACGTGCGTGGGGGTGGCGGTCCTGGTTTCCATCCGGTCGAAAAAAACCGCTTGAAATATTTGTAGAAGAGGTGGATATAGGAGTAATGCAGTCATCTTATGAAATCGAGCGTTCCAATCAGTGCGTTGTTGCATCATAAGGGCACGGCGCTATGGTCCATTGCGCCGGAGGCGACGGTCTTCGAGGCCATCAAGCTTATGGCCGACAAAAACATCGGTTCGCTGCTGGTCATGTCGGGCGACCGGCTGGTGGGTGTGTTTACCGAGCGCGATTACACGCGCAAAATCGCGTTGCAGGGGAAGCGGTCCAAGGAAACGCAGGTCCGGGAAATCCTTTCGGGCCAGATTGTTTCGGTCGCGCCGCATCAAACAGTGGAGGAATGCATGCGGCTGATGACCGAATACCGCGTGCGTCATCTGCCCGTCCTCGAAAATGGGAAGGCCATCGGTGTTGTGTCCATTGGCGACCTTGTGAATTGGACCATATCGGCCCAGGACGCGGCGATTGCCCAGATGGAACAATACATCGCCGGCGGTGTGTCGGCGTAGTGTTGGCCGGGGCTATGATCTCGGAACCACTTCCACGTGCGGGTTGATGATCGGCATTCTTGAAAGGCCGTTTGTATTTCCCGGGCCCAGCACGCTGCCATCGTCATGCTGAGGCCCCGGCACCACCAAAATGATGGTCCACGGATAGGTCTGATAAACGCCAGGCGGCGGTGATTGATTATCCGTTTGCCGGGC
>Ga0335073_10002497_pt1 | contig 25168 bp, 16 predicted proteins | sample Lox_Sample_22_FD_207093 | JGI IMG/M metagenome (GOLD analysis project Ga0335073, IMG submission 207093) | Soil microbial communities from Loxahatchee National Wildlife Refuge, Florida, United States - Lox_Sample_2.2 | ecosystem: Environmental > Terrestrial > Soil > Wetlands | place: USA... | reverse complement strand
ACACCCTTCATATAGACTCTCTTAGCATGAGGGGATGGAACCGCCTGCAGTACCTCTGGCCAGCCCGGCGCCGGCGCGAAGAGGACGAAATGCGCGCCGAAATGGAGTCGCTCGCCGCCATCGCCGGACCGAAGGAACTGGGAAGCCTGGCCCTGGCGATGGAACAGGCTCGCGCCGCCTGGGGGTGGGCGTGGCTCATGAGCATCGCCGCGGACCTGCGCTATGCGCTGCGCACCCTGCGCCACCAGCCCGTTTTCGTCACGGTCGCCGCGCTTTCGCTGGGGCTTGCCATCGGCGCCAATAGCGCCGTCTTCAGCTTCGCCGATGCCCTGCTCCTCCGCCCACTGCCAGTCCCTCATCCGTCTGGTGTTTTCGACGTCAGCCTAACCACGCCCGACGTGCCTTTGGAGGGCATGTCGTTCCCCGATTACCGCGATCTCCGCGAGCAGACCCGCTCCTTCGCCGGCCTGGCCGCGTTCCGTATCGCCACCGTCGCCGCCTCCACCGATCCCGCCGCGGCGGCGCGCGTGCGCTACGCGGCCCTGGTGAGCGACAACTTCTTCTCGGTCCTCGAAGTCCCGCCTGCCGGCGGACGCGCGTTTCTACCCGAGGAAGCCGATAGTCCCGGCCGGCCCGTGGCCATCGTCAGCGACGACTTTCGCGATCAGTTTCCCGCCGGGCAGCGCATCGTCGGCAGCACCATGCGCATCGATGGCATGGTTTTCACGGTGGTCGGCGTGGCCCCCAAATGGTTCACCGGAACCGAGCTTTTCCGCCGCCCCAGCATCTATCTCCCGCTGGCGATGTCTCAACGGCTGGCCGCCGGCGCAAAGAATCCCCTCGAGGATCGCTCGCGCCGCGACCTGGTCGTCAAGGGCCGCCTCGCGGCAGGCATCAGCCGGGCTTCCGCGCAGGCGGAACTCGCCACCATCGCCGCCGCCCTCGAGCGCGAATATCCCGCCACCGATCGCCATCGCCACGCCTTCGTCCGCACCGAACTCGCGCGGCGCATCGAGCAGACGCCGCAACTGCTTTCGCTCATCAAGATGCTCATGGGCCTGGTTGGCCTGATCCTGATCATCGCCTGCTCCAATCTGGCCAACCTGCTGCTCGCGCGCGGCCGCGCGCGCGGCCGTGAAATCGCCATCCGGCTCTCCATCGGTGCGGCCCGGGGACGCCTGGTTCGCCAGTTGCTGACCGAAAGCTTCCTGCTGGCCATGCTCGGAGGCGCGGCGGGAGTGGTGTTTTCTTACGGCGGGGTTCTGCTACTCCAAACCCTCAGCGTGCCCAGCGACCCGCCGAACATTCTGCCCGTCGAAATGGACTGGCGCGTGGTGGAATTCAGTCTCATCGCGGCGGCTCTCAGTTGTCTGGTTTTCGGACTGGCTCCCGCCTGGCAGACGGTTCGGATGGACTTCCTCGGCGCGCTGAAATCGGGCGGTCACGGCGCTTCCGGGCCCCGCCGCACCATCGGGCGCGACATCCTCGTCGCCGGACAAGTCGCCTTGGCGATGGTGGTGCTCATCGCTGCCGGAATGTTTCTCGCCGGCTTTCAGAAAGCCTTGGCCGTGGCTCCCGAATTTCGCACCGACCATATCATCTCGTTGGACACGGCCCCGGCGATGATCCACTACACCCCGGCCCAAACGATGGCATTCTATCGCCAACTGGCCGACCGCGCGCGCGCCATGCCCGGCGTCGCGGATGTAGCGATGACCGAAGCTGTGCCCCTGTCCACCTCGCAGACGGTGATCACCGTGGTGCCCGAAGGCTATGAGTTTCCCAACGGCCGTGAAAAAACCATCGAATTCGGGGCCGCCATCGATTCCGCATATTTCCGCGTCCTGCACGTCCCGATCCTGCGCGGGCGCGCCTTCGACGATGCCGACCGCGCCGGTTCCCGCCGCGTCGCCATCGTGAACCAGGAGTTCGCCAAAACCTATTGGCCCAATCAGGACGCCATCGGCCAGCGCCTTCGCCTCGATACGCCGGACGGGCCGGAAGCCGAAGTCGTCGGAGTCGCCAAAACCGGGCACTATCTCACCGTAAACGAACCGCCCGCACCTTACGTGTATGTCCCTTACGCGCAAAACCCGCGCCCACGCATGACCCTCGTGGTGCAATCCACCGTCGACGCCGCCTCGCTCGCCGGCCCGCTCCGCGACCTGGTCCGCTCCATCGACGCCAACATGCCGGTCTTCAATCTTCGTCCCATCGCCACTCTTTATGAAAGCCGCGCCACCGATACCTGGCTGCAATTCTTCCAGATGGTGGGCACGATGGCATTCATTGGCGTGACGCTGGCCACTGTCGGGCTGTACGGTTTGATCGCCTACACCGTGAGCCGCCGCGTTCGGGAATTCGGCATCCGCGTGGCACTGGGCGCGAGCCGCCAGGATGTCGTCTGGCTGGTGGAGCGCCGCGGTCTGATTCTCGCCCTTGCCGGTATTGCCGCGGGCGGCCTGCTGACCAAACTGGCCCTGCCGCTCCTTACGGCGGCTTTCTTCGCCGTCGGCGCCACACCCGCGCCCGTCTATGCCATCGCGCCCGCCCTTCTGCTTGCCGTCAGCGCCGCCGCCAGTTATCTGCCGGCCCGCCGCGCGGCGGGGCTGGACCCGTTATCCACCCTCCGCAACGAATAACTCCGTCCGGTGCTACAATCGAAAGCGAAGAAAAGGCGAATATGGCACGCCGGCCGGATACCGGATCGCGCGAGACGCTCAGCGTAGCCGAACTCCAGGAACTGCGCGCACGGCTCGATGGCATGAAGCCGTTCGAGATCGAGATCTTCTATAAAGCCACCCACAACGCCTGCCGCTACGCGGTCAACGGCCGGGTTCCCTGCCCCAGGGCCATTCAGGAATTCGTCCAGGCCTGGAAAGCCCTGCGCCGGACGAGATAAACCGAACACACGGTCCGCCAACTATAATACGGGCTATGAATGATGCGCTGTTCATTCATCGCATTCACTTCGCGTTCACCATCACGTACCATTACCTTTTCCCACAACTTACGATGGGCCTCGCACCCCTCATCGTGGTGCTCAAGACGCTCGCCATGCGGACCAATCTTCCGGTTTACGACGAAGCCGCCCGCTTCTGGACGAAAATCTTCGGCATCAACTTCGTGGCCGGCGTCGTCACCGGCATCCCCATGGAATTCCAGTTCGGCACCAACTGGGCGCGATTTTCGGAATTCACCGGCGGAGTGATCGCGCAGCCGCTCGCCATGGAAGCCGTCTTCTCTTTCTTTCTGGAATCGGCATTCCTCGGCCTTTTGCTGTTCGGCGAGCGCCGCATGGGCCGTCGCGGCCATTGGTGGGCAGCCTTTATGGTGTTCGCCGGTTCCTGGCTCTCGGGATTTTTTATCGTCGCCGCCGATGCCTGGATGCAGCACCCCGTGGCCTACCGCATTCTGCCCGGTGGCCGCTTCGAAGTCACCAGCTTTTGGGGCGTTCTCTCCAACCCCTGGGCGCTCATCCAATACGCCCACACCATGTCCGGCGCCCTCACCACCGGTTCGATCGTGATGGCGGCGGTGGGCGCGTTTTACCTTCTGAACCGGAGTCATTCCGATTTCGGCCGGATCTTCCTGCGCGTGGGCGTGATTGCCGGAATCGCCGCCACCGTAGCTCAGATATTTCCCACCGGCGATCTCCACGGCAAATATATGGCGCGGCATCAGCCCGCCGCCACCGCCGGCATGGAAGCGCTCTTTCAATCGACGGCAGGCGCCCCGATGGTGATCCTCGGCCAACCCGACGTCGAGCACCAGCGCATCGATAACCCGATCGTCGTCAGTAAGCTTCTCAGCTTCCTGGTTTACGGCACCACCGCCGCCGAAGTAAAAGGCCTCAACCAGATCCCGAAAGACCAATGGCCCACGAATATTCCCTTGCTGTATTTCGCTTACCACGTGATGGCCGGGCTCGGGACGCTGTTCCTCGCGATCATGGCGGTTTCCGCGTTCCTGCTCTGGCGCGATGGGCTCGAACATAGCCGCTGGATGCTCTGGATCCTGATGCTGACCACTCCATTTCCCTTCATCGCCAATACCGCCGGATGGATCGTAGCCGAAACCGGCCGGCAGCCTTGGCTGGTTTACGGGCTTCTGCGCACAGACCAGGGCTTTTCCGCCAACGTTTCCGCCGCCAACGGCCTGTTCACGCTGCTCGGGTTTATGGGACTCTACGCGGTGCTTACAATGTTCTATCTTTTCCTGATGCAGCGGCAGATCGCGGAAGGGCCGGCGCCCCATCTGAACGCGCCGGGAGCGCAAGCATGATGCAAACCGTTTGGTTCATTCTCGTCGCCTTCATGCTCACGGCTTACGTCGTGCTCGATGGCTTCGATCTGGGAGCCGGCGCGCTGCACCTGATTGCCGCGCGAACCAACGAGGAGCGGCGCTTACTCCTGCGCTCCATCGGACCGGTTTGGGACGGCAATGAAGTGTGGCTGCTCGCCGCCGGCGGCACTCTCTTTTACGCGTTTCCGCTGCTTTATGCTTCCAGTTTCAGCGGTTTCTACCTGCCTCTGTGCATGGTTCTCTGGCTCCTGGTACTGCGCGCCATCTCCATCGAGTTCCGCGCCCATCTCGATAACTCTCTCTGGCGCGATTTCTTCGACGGCCTGCTTTCCATCGCGAGCCTGCTGCTTCTGGTTCTTTTCGGGGCCGCCCTCGGAAACGTGATTCGCGGCGTCCCGCTGGGAAAGGATCATTACTTCTTCGTCCCCTTGTGGACCAATTTTTCGCCCGGGCCCGATCCGGGAGCCCTCGATTGGTATACGGCTCTCTGCGCGCTGATGGCAGTCGCGGCGGCCGGTCTCCACGGCGCGCTCTACGTCGTCATGAAGACCACCGGACCGCTGCGCACCCGCATGGCCGCCATAGCCAACCGCCTGTGGCTGGTGGTCGCCATCGGCACCGTTGCTGGACTGGCAGCCACCATGGCGGTGCGGCCGCGAGTCCTCGACAACTACCGCGCGGCGCCGGCCGGTTGGCTCATTCCCGCCGCCGTGGTCGCCGCCCTCGGCGCCATTCGCTATTGCTCCAGCCGCGGCGGCGAGCGCAACGCGTTTCTGTTCTCCTGCGCGTATCTCACCGCCATGCTCACGGGGGCGGCATTCGCCCTCTACCCCACGCTGCTGCCGTCCGGAAACGACCCCGCGCTGAGTCTCACCATCTGGAATTCGTCGGCTGGTCCCAGTTCGCTCTCCATCGGACTGATCTGGTGGAGCATCGGGATGGGGATCGCGATCGGCTACTTCATTTTGGTCTACACCATGTTTCGTGGAAAAGTGGACAGCAGCGGCGACGGACATTATTGAGAAAGCTACCGCCCTTTAGCCCTGCCCGGCTACCGCCTGAGCTTCCGGCAAGGTGAAATAGAAGGTCGAACCCGCGCCCGGCTCGGATTCCACCCAAATCCGCCCGTGATATCGTTCCACTACTCGCTTGCAAATGGCCAACCCCAGCCCCGTGCCGGGGATGTCGCGCCCGTGCAGGCGTTGGAAGACATCGAAAATCTTGCGGTGGTAGGCGGGATCGATGCCGATGCCGTTGTCGGAAACCGCATAAAGCAGTTCGCCGCCGGCGTGTTCGGCGCGGATGTAGACGCGCGGCGTGTGATGGTTCCGGTATTTGATGGCATTTGAAGCCAGGTTCTGAAAAAGCGGCGTCAGGTAAGTGCCGTCGGCCTGCAAGACCGGCAGCCTGTCGCATTCGATCACCGCACCCGATTCCTCGATGGCATCCTTGAGGTTCTCTTTCACGTGATCCACGACGGCATTGAGGTCGGCGGTCTGATCCCGTGCTTCGCGGCTGTATCCGATCTCGACATACCTCAGCAGGTCGGAGATCAAAGCGCGCATGCGCGCGGTCCCGCTCACGATGTTGCCCACGATCACGGCGGCTTCGTCGTCCGTCTCAGTCGGATATTTCCTCGCCAGAAGCTGCGCATAGCTGGTGATCATGCGGAGCGGCTCGCGAAGATCGTGGCTGGCCACAAATGCGAACTGTTGCAGGTCCGCGTTCGACCGGGCGAGCTCCGCATTCAAGCGCTCCAACCGCGCTTCGCTTTCGCGCAGACCCTCTTCCACCCGCTGCTGCTCGCTGATATCCGTGTGAGTGCCGACCCAGCGCAGAATCTTTCCTTCGGCGTCGCGCAGGGGAATCACCTTGGTGAGAAACGGCCGGAAATTTCCATCGCTTCCGCGCAATGGAAGCACCACTTCCAGTGGAGTTCCGGTGGCGATGGAGCGGCGCCACATTTCGAGGACCGCCGGCAGCATCTCGGAAGGGTAAACCGATTGCCAGCCCCAGCCGACCGCTTCCGCCCGGGAGGCGCCCGTGTAATCGTACCAGCGATCGTTGTACCAAAAGACGGAGCCGTCGTCCTGCGCCATCCAGACCAGTTGCGGGAGGGCATTGGCGAGCGTTCGGAACAGGTTTTCGCTGGCGCGCAAACCAATGGACTGCTGCTCCACCAGCTTTTCCGCGGCGCGGCGCTCGGTAACGTCGCGGAACACCAGCACGACTCCGGTGATGGTTCCATCCGCGCCGCGAACCGGCGCGCCGCTGTCGTCGAGCGGGATCTCGGCGCCGTCGCCGGCGATGAGTACGGTGTGATTGGCCAATCCCACCACGCAGCCTTCGCGCAGCACCTTGGCGACCGGACTTTCCACCGGCTCCCGGGTGGTCTCATGGAAGATACGGAACACCTCGTCGAGAGGCCTGCCCAGCAGTTGGGATTCCGGGTATCGGAGAATTTTCCGCGCAACCTCGTTCACGAACCGGATTCGTCCCTCCGCATCGGTCGACACCACAGCGTCGCCCAGGCTGGCCAGGGTGGTCTCGTACTCGCGGCGCTGCTCGCGCTCCGCGTCCTCCGCTTCGCGCCGCTGGAGCGCTTCGAGGTCGGCGCGCTGGAGCGCGCGCCGCTGGGACTGCGCCAGGAAGACGATCCCCGAACCAACCAGCATGAAAAATAAAACGCCGACGGCGAACGATTGGCGATCGGCCCGCGGCAGCCCGGCTGGGGTAGCGAGAAACCAGGCGGAAAAACCGGCCAGCAGGAATACCGTCGAGGCGCCGGCCCGCACCCCGGCATACCATGAGGCGAACAGAACTGCCGGCAGGAATGTCAAAAATGGCGCGTCCAGCGGCGAAATCACGGACGACAGGCCGGCAGTCAGAAGAAGCGCCGCGATACTGGCTGCGGCGGCCACCCCATACGCCGTGAATCTGGGATATTTCGTCTGGCGCGATCCGCCGTGTAGAACCGGGTCGAGCGCGGCCACGAAATAGAACAGCAGGATCAGCGATCCGGTCACCGCCGCCACCAGCAGTACGGTAGTGGCCTCCTGCGCCGACGCCGAGATCTTCGCGGCCGAACTTCGTTCGCCATCTTGAATGGTCACGATGAGCGCCCGAATCTCGTCCATCAACGACCTCCCGCGATCGCTTAAGACCACGTCGAGAGCGGCTTTCCCGCCTCGTGTCTGCCGTAGTTCGATGGTTTGCCCCAGTTCCGTCATCTTCTGGCCGGCGAGGATGGCTAACTGGCGCACGTTGGCGGTCTGGGCGGCGGAATCGCCTTTCACCAGCGTTTCGACCTTTACGAGGTCCCCCGGCACCGTCTCATTCGCCCGGCGGTATGGTTCCAGATAGCGGTCGTCGCCGGTGAGCAGATAACCTCTCTGAGCAGTCTCGGCATCCAGGAGATGCGTCAGCAGAGTCTCGGTGGAATCCAGCAGCTGCTGGCTGCGTGCCCCTTCGGCGTCCGCGGCGCGGTAGCGGGACCAGTCGAAGTACGCCCAACCCGCGATTGCGAGCAGGAGGAGAATGAAGATTCCCGCCCCGAGGCGCGCTCTTTTCCGCAAGATTTCAGATTCCTGTTTGGTTGGCGCCAAGCAACGTCTCCCGTCACCCGGAGTGCGCTTACCGCATGGCACTCAACGCGCGATGTTCCGGCACCGCCAGTATGCCACTCGGGGCGCCCCGGCCCTGTCAGGGCCAGACCCGGAATTTTCGAGAGGGTTGTGGGGATTTCCCCTACAGGGCGGCCTATTTTTCGACCGCTTCCGCGTTCAGAAGCCCGGTATGAACAGCGTACCGGACAAGGTCGCTACGGGTCCTGAGGCCCAGCTTTTCGAGCAGGCGGGCGCGGTACGTTTCCACGGTCTTCGCGCTGACGAAGATCTGTCCGGCAATCTGTTTGCTGCTGAACCCGCGCGCTACCAGGCGGAGCACCTGCAATTCGCGCTCACTCAGGAGCCGGGCCGGTTTGCCCTGCCCGGTGCGAGTTTGCCTGGAGGTGAGCACATCGTTCACCAGCACCACGGCCAGGCTGGGATCGATGAACATGCCGCCGCGATGCACCGCGCGAATGGCCGACAGCAGGTCGCCATCCACCGACCGCTTTAAAACGTAACCCGAAGCGCCGGCCGCGAGAGCCGAACGCAGATAGGCCGGATCGTCATACATGGTTAAAACTACCACCCGGCTCTTATTGCCGGTCTGGAGAATTTTCGGCAGCGCTTCCATCCCACCACTGCGCGGCATGGAGAGATCGATTAAAGCCACATCGGGAGCGGATTCACGGGCCTTGGCGACGGCTTGTTGCCCGTCGGCCGCCTCCGCCACCACCTCCATATCGGCCTGTGAGTCGACCAGCAATTTCAGGCCGGCGCGAAGAATGGCGTGGTCGTCGGCGATCAGCACCCGAATCTTCGGCTTGGCGGGCGGCATATCAGTTCCTCGCATGCTTTCCGATGGCCCGGAATTCCCAATTCGCGAGAGGAATCAACAATGACACCTGCGTACCCTTGCGTCCCGATGCGAAATTGGCCGTCCCGCCCAGCAGCGCCATTCGCTCGCGTATGCTGCGCAGCCCCAAGTGGCTGGTAGACCCCACCGACGCGATGCTGGCATCGAAACCCCGGCCATCGTCGATCACCGACATCGCCATGGCATCGGCGCTGTGATTAATGATGACCCGCACATTGCGGGCCCGGGCGTGGCGGGCCACGTTAGTCAGAGTCTCCTGCAGAACGCGGTAAAGCGCGATCTGAACGGCGGGCGGCAAGCGTTTGGAATCCAGCCCGTCCAGGCTCAGACGCACCTTGATGCGATGGGTGGTGGAATAGTCGGTGACGTAGCGGGTTAAAGCTGCTTCCAAGCCATAATCGTCCAGCGCGATGGGGTGCAAGCCGCGCGCCAGACGCCCCAGCTCATCCAGGGCTTGCGCCGTGACCTTGCGCATTCTTTTCCCCAGCGCCCTGCAGGTTTCGAGATCCTGCGACGCCTCGAGACTTTTCATCGCGACAAGCAGTGACGTCAACAACTGCCCCGCTTCATCGTGCAGTTCGCGCGCGATTCGCCGCCGTTCCCCTTCCTGGGCGAGCAATTCGCGTTCCAACAGAAGGCGGTGCAGGTCCGCCGCCTGCCTGATCTCCTCTTCCTGTTTTTCGCGTTGCTCGGTCAGATCCGTAATGACCATACCGAGCGCCTGGCCGCGGTACCCGCGCAGCGGACTGAGCGAAAATTGCACCGGAATCAGCACTCCGGCTGTCGATCGCAGGACAAATTCAGCCTTGGCCGGCTTCCGGCGGGCGCCCTTGAGAAATGCGGGAATCGCATCGCGGTGCGATTTTTCCACCAGCGACTGTAGCGAGGCACCGATGACCTTGAGAGCGGGCCGGCCCAACAGTTCAGCGAACCGGCGGTTGCAGTAGAGAAGGATGCCATCGGTGGAAACGGTGGCCGCTCCTTCGTTCATGGCTTCCACCAGCAGGTGGTACGCCGACTCTCTGCCCTGCAGCGTGACAATCTGCGGCTTTCCTGGCCCGAACAGCACCAGGCCATCGACATCGCCGGAAGGGATAGCGCTCAGCGACTGTTTCGCGGCATTCAGGCGGACGATGAGCTCGTCCTGCGCCGATCGCTGTCTGCTTCGAGTCTGGGCCACGCTGATCCTTGCATTTTACCTGGCGGGCTGCAAATCCAACCCGACCAGGGCTCGCTCCGCAACTGATAGATTACCGATGATCTTCTTCATCGGAGCTGGCAATTTACGGACCAACGTGGGAATAGCGATAATTTGATCGCCGCGGGCAAGTTGCGGCCTTTCCAGAAGATCGACAATTTCGATGCGGTACCGGCCTTGCAACCGCTCCTCGCAAATTTTACGCAGGTTGGCGATGGCCGCAACGGAATTGGGAGTCTGACCGGCGATGTACAGCCGCAGATCCCAGATTTCGTGTTTTTGACGCTTGGGAGCTGGCTTCTTTTTCGCGCCAGACTTCTTGGGGGTGCTCATCCCTGGACCTCTTCCGGGGCTGGAGCCAGGTCCAGGTGTCCCCTTTTCATGATCAGTTCGCGGCCTTGACGGGAATGGGCCATCCCTCTGGATTTAATTACGGAGAGAATCCGCGCCGGTCCGGATCCGTTGGCACTTACAAACTCCACGGAGATCCAGGTATCCATTAGCGACGATACCCCTTCGTAAGTATGAACCGAACCGTTGGCCGCCATCAGGTTGGTAAAAATCGAGGTGACCCCGCGCATCTTCAGGAAGTCGATCATGCGCGTGAACATGACCTGCGTACCATGCGTATTTCCAGCCGCGAAAATACTGGTGATCGGATCCAGAACCACTACTTTGGGGGCCAGTTTCGCCACCATCTTCTGCATCACCGCGAGGTGCATCTCGAGGCCGGTGCTGGTCGGGCGGGAGGCATGAAAGGTCAGCAGGCCTTTCTTCACCCAGGGATCGAGCTGGACTCCGAGCGAAGCCATGTTACGGGCGATCTGGCTGGGCGATTCTTCAAATGCGAAATAAACACAGGCGTCGCCGCGGGCGCAGGCGGCTTCCGCAAACCGCGCGGCGATGCTGCTTTTGCCGGTACCCGCGGTGCCGGAGACCAAAATACTGCTGCCGCGGTAGAATCCTTTGCCGCCCAGCATTTCGTCCAGCGCCGGAATGCCGCTGGAGACTCTTTCTTTCGGGGCCTTGTGGGTCAAACCCAGCGAGGTTACCGGCATCAGCGTGATGCCGTCTTCGTCGATGAGGAATGGATACTCGTCGGTACCGTGCGGCGAACCGCGATATTTGACGACGCGGAGACGCCGCGTGGAAATCTGGTCGGTGACGCGGTGGTCGAGCAGGATGACGCAATCGGCGATATACTCTTCGAGCCCGTGGCGCGTAAGCATTTTGTCCCCGCGCTCGCCGGTGACAATGGCCGTCAGGTTATGGTCGTCCAGCCATGTGAACAGGCGCCGCAGCTCGGAACGCAGGACAGCCTGGTCCTGAAGCCCGGCAAACAGCGTCTCGATGCCGTCCATCACCACGCGTTTGGCTTTAATGGTGTCCACCGCGAGACCCAGCCGGATGAACAATCCCTGCAGGTTGTACTCGCCGGTCTCCTCGATTTCATTGCGATCGATAAAGATGTGGTCGACCAGAAGCTTTTTGCGCCGGCTGAGATCGTTGAGATCGAAACCGAGCGAAACCAGGTTCGCGGCCAACTTTTCGGCTGTCTCCTCGAACTGGATGCACACACCGGGTTCGCCGCAGTGCATTGCGCCATGAGTCAAAAAGGTCATGGTCATTAAGGTTTTTCCGCATCCAGGACTGCCAACGACAAGTGTGGTGCGGCCTTTGGGAAGACCGCCCCCGGTGATCTCGTCCAATCCATCGATTCCGGTCGGCGCTTTCGGAAACGCAGATTTCGGATTGGTTGCGGAAGACACTTTTTTCATTTTAGATGGGGTTGCCCGGAAGATTCTATCACGAGCGGGAAGCACTGTGTGGCGGCGCACATGTCGGACAATCCCGGAGCGAGCCGCCGCGGCGCCGCTAAAATGAAGCGTGGACTATTCGGAGGCCGTGTCCGCCCTTCAAATGTGCGCGGCGGGCACGGGCATGATGGCTTCCGGCGCGCCGCTGGGACATCATCAGGTGTGGGCGCGCGACAGCATGATCGCGGTGCTCGGCGCGCGCTTCATCGACGACGGACAGATTGAGCGCGCCCTGCGCGCCAGTGTGGATTTGCTTCGCCGGAATCAGGCCTTGAACGGAGAGATTCCTAACAACGTCGATTCCGCCACTCTACGCCCCAATTTCCGCGCCTACGCCGATAGCGGGTTGTGGTGGATCATCGGCAGTTCCCTGATCGCGCCCGACCCGGCAGCGGCGGCCGCGGTCCTCAAATGGTACGAATGTCAGGATGTCGATCGAAGCGGACTCCTGAGCATGCAGGAAAGCGCCGACTGGCAGGATCTTTTCTGTACGCGTGGCAAAGGATTGTACCTCAATTGCCTCTATGTGCTCGCCTTGCGCGCCGCCGGCGAATATGAGCGCGCAAAATCGGTGGCGGAGACAATCAACCGGTTCTTCTGGTACGAGGGCGATGGCAATATGCTGCGTCACGTTGCTCACACCTTCAGCACTGAAAGCAGGAAAGACCAGGATTCCCTGGGACGCAAGCGCTGGCTGCCGGTGAAGCGCGACCTCGTATCGGAACGGTACTATCTTCCCTACCTGGGCTTTCGCGCCGTCGGCGAGTGGTTCGACTCCCTGGGAAACTTGCTCGCCATCCTTTCCGGCGTAGCCGATGAATCGAAGACCGCGGCGATTCTCGATTTCATGGAGCGGCGCGGAATGGCGGACGCTCCGATGGCCAGCCTGACCCCGGTAATCGAGCCGGGGCATCCCGATTGGCGCGATTATTACGGCATGCTGAACCTTCCACACCACTATCACAACGGGGGCATCTGGCCCTTCATCGGCGGATTTTATGTGGCCGCCCTGGTGAAAGCCGGCAGGCTGGATTTTGCTGCGACCGCACTCAGCCGCCTCGCCGCCCTCAATCGTGTGGGGCAATTCAACGAGTGGCATCACGGCCAGACCCGCGCGCCCATGGGAGTGAAGTACCAGGCCTGGTCCGCCGGCATGTACGTCTTCGCCTGCGAGTGCGTGGCACACTCAGATGTGCCGGATGGGTTTTTCGGTATCGGCGGGAAGCCTTGATTCCCTTTCGAGCGACCGGCTGACAATGTCCTTGGATCCCAACCCGACGGCGAGCGCCAGCGCCAGCACGATCCCGCCAAACAAAATCCCGAACGCCAGGTGGACGATGTCGGTCCCGATCTCCAGGTGATCCAGCGCGATGGCGATGGTACACACCATCACCAGCCATTTGACGCCCACGCTCAACAGGCGCGCGTAATGCAGATTCATGTTGACGGATTCAATCAGCACCATGCGCGCCAGGTAGCGCGCAATGACTGCGCCGGCAATAAACACTACGATCGCGATGGCCACGTTCGGCAGATAATCGAAAAGCCGCATGGTCAGCTCCGAGGTTCCGGTGGCCTCCACCGCGCCGAGCCCCAGCACCAGCCCCGCCAGCACGATGGCCCATGCCACCACCCGCGTGACCAGCAGCGACGGCGTGTGCCGTGGCGAATATTCGGCCAGGCCGGTGAAGCCCCACCCCTCCAATCGTTCATCGAAATGGATGGAAGTGAAGACGCGCCGGAGAATCGCGGCCACCACCCACGCCAGCCCCAGCGAGCACAGAACGGCCACCAGCAGGGCGAGTAAACCGGGCAATAGGCCGGCCAGCCAACTCAGCGCGCCCACGGTCGATTGATTCAAGGTTTGCCTGACTTGTTCCCACATGGAATTCTCTCCTCTCCGTTAGGGATTGAAGCGGTCCGGCCAACGCCACCGCGAGACGAAATAGGCTTTCGTCTCCTCATAAACCAAGCAGAGCCGTTCCAGCCTCTGCTCCGCCGCTTCCGGCGACGCCTGTTCCAATTCGAGCGCGTAGGAGGCGACCCATCCCAGGTAAATCGGTGTCAACGCGCGCAACATCTGTTCCCGGCTGATGGTGCGCAAGCGGTGCGCCAGGGCGAAATCGTAGACCACCCGCGCCCAGATCGCATCCGCCATGCGGAATTGCGCCGCGCTATTGCGCGCCATACGGCGCAGCTCCACCAGCGTGGATGGCGGCAAAATCAAACCCCAGATCTCCTGCAAATTCTGCGCGCCTAAATGAAACGAGTCGATCAGGCGGCTGACATCCATCGCACTCTGCGTTTCCACGTACATCGGTTGTCCGAATTCGCGAACCGGCTGCGATCCGCGGGCCCGCTGCCAGTAGGCCGCGTACCGCTCCACGTCGAGGAACACCGGGCCTAGCACGCGCGCCAGCAGCGAGCTGAGGTCCGTCCCGTCCGGAGCGCCATAATTGCGGGGGCCGAGGTGCGCCTGGCACAGCGGCATGCCGCTGGTGACCGCCTCGGCGGCCAGCGACGGCAGAACGTGCCAACGCGCATGGGGCCCGCTGCAAACCCTCTCCAAAAGCCGGCTGGAAACGCCGAAATCCGGCCCCATGGGGTTGCGAATCCGCATTCCATAGAGCGCTCGCACTAATGGATAAACGATGGCGCGGTTGATCATGCCCTCGAACGGATGGCGCGCGTAACACGGCGTTACCAGGTCGAACTGCTGTTCGAGAACCGGCTGAAGCAAGAGGGTGACCCAATCCACGGTAGTGGTGGAAAGATCGGACGCCACCAGCGCGCAGGCGCGCGAATTGAGTTTTTGCGCCGTTTCGAAAGTGGCGCGGAATCCCTCTCCCAGGCTCTGTCCCGGCGAGGAAGGATCGAAAGTAAGTTGCGAACTGGCGATGAACTGCCAGTTCGGCGGAGCCGCCGGCGCCTGGCCGTTGCCGCCGGCGAGCGGAGGATGAAGCAGGGCGACGCGTATTGGGACCGGGGTCTCCACAATGTGGGCGATCGTTTTCTCCAACACATTGCCGTCGCGCCCCACCGGCACCAACCCGATCACTGCGTCGGCCGGTTCGATCTGCTGCACCACTGGATCCGCCATGGTTTTATGCCGTCAGCGCCAGGATGCCGGCCAGGGGAATCCGCACCCACGTCGGCCGGTTATTCAGTTCGTACATCAGTTCGTAAGTGGCTTTTTCCAGCAAATACGCATCCAGCAGCCTGCGGAAGTCCTCTTCGGCCGGCGGCAGAATGTTACTTCCTTGCGTACCCTCGCGATAAGTGGCCAGAAACTCCGCGCTAACCGTGCGTTCCCAGAGCGTGGCCCACGGCTCGAGCGCTTCGAAATCCTCGGGATGGCGGGTGGTATAAGTCATCAGCGTGGCGTTCGCGGCATAGCTGAACGACCGCAACATTCCCGCCACGTCTTTCAGGGGCGAGTGCTTGGCGCGGCGCTCGCCCAGCGGACGCGCCGGTTCGCCCTCGAAATCGATGATCACGAAGTCGTTCCTGGTGCGCAGAACCTGTCCCAGATGGTAGTCGCCGTGCGTGCGGATTCGCTTTCCGTAGTCGCGATCCCCGGCGTGGAGCCCCAGGCGTTCGACGATCTGCCGGCGCTTTCCCAACGCGGCTCCGGCCATCACCAGAATTTCATCGGGCAGCGCCGAGAGATTGGCCTTCAGCAAATCGAAAGCCTCCGCGGCGTCGCCGCGCATTCGGGTTGTCTCGGAACCGATTTGATGTGCGTCCAGCGGCTCGGGCGCGAATGCCGGATCGTCCGTGGCTGCCGCCAGCGCCATGTGCAGTTCGGCGGTGCGCCTGCCCAAAACGGCGGCGGCTTCGAGAAATGCGCCCACATGATCGCGCGCCGCTTCGGGCACCTGTGGAAAAGCCGCCCGCGCGCCATTCTCGTAATACCGCTCTAGCTCTTCGGTGGTCCAGGTCCACCCGTCGCCTTCGTTGGCGACCAGCCTCTGAAGCATGGCGACGGCGTAAGGTTCCGCGGGATCCCGGCGGTACTCGATCGCGCCCATGAAAGCCGGCACGTGATCGAAATGGGCGCGCCCGGTGAGATACTTTCCAATTTCGATATCGGGATTCTTCCCCGCCTGAAGCCGCCGGAATACTTTCAGAATGAGGCGATCGCCGTAGATGATCGACGAATTACTTTGCTCCCCTGACAACCGGTGCACCGCCATCGACGGCGCCCCTTCGCTGGCTTCCCCGGCCAGTTCGCCCCTGACTCTGCCCTGCACGGTGGAAAATTCGTGAATCGTCAGGAGCGCTTTCGCGAAGGCATCGTCCTGAAGCGCATCCTGCACCGCGCCGCTCCTGGCGAACAGCGGCGCGAAGTACCGTTCGGGCGCGCCGGCATCGTAGTCCACATCCAGGATGAACAGCGCCGCCCCCGCGAACTCGGCCCAATCCGATACCTGCACCTTGCGAATCCGGCGCGACTTGCCGCCGAACCATCGCTGTTTCGGCAAATATTCCGGCAGTACCTTCGCTTCCAGATCGGGAATTAGCCCCGCCCAGCCGGTTATGGCTTCGGTTTTCACCTCCACCTCCACGGGCGCCGCCACCGGAGCGCCCGTCTGGTCCGCGGCGTGCAGTTCGAGCCAGAGAAACCCATACGGACCGAGCGTCAGACGGTACGGTTGACGCGTAATGGCGGGGAACTCCACATAGCCGAGCATTTCCACCGGGACCATGCCGGCCAGATCGGCCATTTCCAGATCCACCGGCTGCGCGAAGCGCGAGAGGTTCATCACGCAGAGAATCTGTTCGCCGTCCAAACGCCGCAGATAGGCCAGGATTTTGCGGTTCGCCGGCGCCAGAAATTCCAACGTTCCCCGGCCAAACACGCGGAACAGCTTGCGCAGCGCAATCATGTTGCGCATCCAGTTCAACTGCGAGGATGGATCGCTCTGCTGCGCCTCTACATTGAGCGCCTGGTAACCCCAAACCGGGTCCATGATCACCGGGCTGTAGAGCATAGCCGGATTGGCGCGGCTGAAACCCGCGTTGCGGTCGGAATTCCATTGCATGGGAGTGCGCACTCCGTTACGATCGCCGAGATACACGTTATCGCCCATGCCGATTTCATCGCCGTAATACACCACCGGCGTCCCTGGCAGCGAGAAAAGCAAGCTGTTCAGCAGCTCGATCCGCCGGCGATTGTTGTCCATCAGCGGCGCGAGCCGCCGGCGGATGCCTAAGTTGAGGCGTGTGCGCGGATCCGCGCTGTATGCCAGGTACATGTAATCGCGCTCGTCGCTGGTGACCATTTCGAGAGTAAGTTCGTCATGGTTGCGCAAAAACATCGCCCACTGGCAGCTGTCGGGGATATCGGGCGTCTGTTTCATGATGTCGACAATCGGCAGCCGGTCTTCCTGGCGCAGCGCCATGTAGATGCGCGGCATCACCGGGAAATGGAACGCCATGTGGCACTCGTCGCCATCGCCAAAGTAAGGCCTCACATCGCTGGGCCACTGGTTTGCCTCGGCCAGAATCGTGCGGTTGGCGTAGCCCTCATCCATCGCGCGCCGCACGGCTTTGATAATGGCGTGCGTTTCCGGCAGATTCTCGCAGTTTGTGCCGTCGCGCTCGACGAGATAGGGAATCGCGTCCAGCCGCACGCCATCCACTCCCAGATCCAGCCAGAAGCGCATGATGTTCAGCACTTCTTCGAGCACCCGCGGATTGTCGAAGTTGAGATCGGGCTGGTGCGAGAAGAAGCGGTGCCAGAAATACGCCTTCGCCACCGGATCCCAGGTCCAGTTCGACTTTTCGGTATCGGTAAAAATGATACGGGCGTCCTTGTATTTTTCGTCGCTGTCGCTCCAGACGTAATAGGCCCGTTCCGGGGAACCGGCGGGAGCCGAGCGCGCGGCTTGAAACCAGGGATGCTGGTCGGAGGTGTGATTGATCACGAGCTCGATCATCACTTGCAGTTCGCGGTCGTGCGCCGCCGCCAGAAACGCTTTGAAGTCGTCGAGCGTGCCGTAACTGGGATGGACATTCTGATAATCGGCGATGTCGTAACCGTCGTCGCGCAATGGCGAAGGAAAGAAAGGTAACAGCCAGATGCACGTGACGCCGAGATCCTGGAGGTAATCCAGTTTCTGCATCAGGCCGGGAAAATCCCCGATGCCATCGGCATTGCTGTCGGCGAACGCCTTTACGTGCAGCTCATAAATGATCGCGTCTTTGTACCACAGCGGATCGGAAGCGCTGCCGGGCCGTCGATTCGCCATATCGTATCTACGCTATGGATGCACGCGAACAGCCATCGGTGCATCGCGAGAGTGAGCTTCCGCACCTGGAACTCGCGCCGCAACCGCCGGAGACGGCTGCGGTTTTGCCATTCCGAAGCTTACTGTTTCACTTCTGCTTCGATAGCCTCGAGCTCTTTGCCGGCCTCGGCCCACTTACCCTGCGCCGCTAAATCGCGGTACCGCCGCAAATGATCGCGCACTCGCGCCAGCTTCTGGTCCGCGTTCGAAACCGCCGCCGGCGCCGCAGTGCCAGCCGCCGGGTTCGGGGAAGCCGCGGTTGCCTGCTGGATCAACTGCTGCGCTCCGCTCGAAAGCTGCGCCAGGGCTTCGTCGTAGTTATCGGCATAGATCAGCCGGCTGCCCACCGCGAGCACGATCTTCTTCAATTGCGGCATGCTACCCTGGCTGGCCTGTATATAAATGGGGTCCACATACAAAAACGTATTTCCCACGGGGTAAATCGTGATCTGCCCCCGCAGTACGTGCGAACCCTGCTGATTCCACAGAGTAAGGTCCTTCGAGATGTTCTGGTCCTGATTAATGTACGCCGCCACGTTCATCGGGCCTGGAATCAGCTCCTGTTTGGAGAGCAGCAGCACGACATTGTCCCCCAGATGATTGCCGTCGCAGCGCGCCATCATCAGGCCGATCAGGTTGTTCTTGCTGCGCGGGGTGAAGGGCAGTATCAACAGAAACTCCGGCTGGTTCTCTCCCGGCACCGTAGCCATCACATAAGTTGGCGTGACGGAAGTCGCGTTCGAATCCTGCCCGGAATGCTGCGCCAGCTCCCACACGTCCTCCTTGTTGTAGAAGGATTGCGGGTCGAGCATGTGATAGGTCCGGTAAATTTCCGCCTGAATACTCAGCAACGTCTCCGGATAGCGCGCGTGCCGCCGCAAATCGGCCGGCATTTGCGATTCCGGAAGGAACAAGTCGGGGAACAGATTCCGGTACGCCCCGATAATCGGATCGTCCGGCGCGAACACATAGAAGTGGGTTTCGCCATCGTAGGCGTCGATGGTTGCCTTCACCGCATTGCGAACGTAGTTCAGGCTTCCCATGTCGCCCACGTCGACCGAGCGCGAGTAAGGATGCGCGTCCGAGGTCGTATAACCGTCGACGATCCACACCAGTCGGCCGGCATCCGTGATGACCAGATAGGGGTCCGAATCCCACGCCAGGAAGGGCGCAAGTTCCTGCACGCGGTCGCGCACCTTGCGATGGATCATCATGCGGCTGTTCGGGGTGAAATAGCTGGTGAGCATGATGTTGGGCTCGCCCTCGTCCATCGCCGCGGCCAGCCGCATGCCGAACGAATCGATGGGGAAACCTCCCGTGCCCTGGTAGCGCGTGGTGGCGTTGCTCTCGCCGGAAGGATAGTTGAACTCCGCCTCGGCCGTGTTGACGAACACCGGCTCGTGCGTCACCTCGCCGTAATAAATCTCGGGCCGCGTCAGCTTGATACTGGGAGTTTCGATCTTCGGCGGCGCGTCCTGAATCATCAGCACCGGCAGGCCGTCCTGCGTCATCTTGGCGACTTCCGCCAGCACCAGGCCGTAGCCATGCGTATATATGAATGCCGGGTTGATCCAGTTGTTGCGCGCATCCGGCAGGTTGCTGATGTCGAGCTCGCGCGGCGCGAGCAGCACCTGCTTGTATTGCCCGTCGATCGTGTAGCGGTCCACGTCGCTGTCGTTGAAGGTGTAGTAAGTGCGCAGTGCCTGAAGCTGGGTGATGGTATCGTGGAACGCCTTGTAGTCCCAGAGCCTGACGTTGTCGAGCAGCGGTTTGTGTTTGGAGGTATCGATGCTGCCGTTGGGATCGGCGTTGAACTCGATTTCCTTCACGCGCTGCTCCAGTCCGTACGCGCTCCGCGTGGCGTGAATATGCGTATCGATAAACGGCCGCTCGAGCGAGATCTCGTTTGGACGAACGTAGAGGGCCGAAACCAGGCGGGGCGCCGCGAACGCCACCACCAGCGCCAGCGACATGCTCGCCGCGAGAATCCAGCGGCCCATCCACAGAAACGCCGAAGCGGCGAAGCACGCGGCAATCAGCAGCCACTGCATGGGCAGGCCGACGTGGAGATCCACGTAATCCACGCCCACCAGAAACGTGCCATGTTCGTTGTAGACCATCTCAAAGCGCCCCAGGAAGAAGCGCACGGCCAGCGCCAGGAGCAGGAACACCGCCGCTCCGCGAAGGAACCGCGACTCCAGACCTCCTTCCAGCCGGAAAATCGCCGGGTCGAACTCCCGCGTCGATTGCAGGTCGCCGAGTTTGTAGCGCAGTTGCCACGCGCGCGCGGCCAGCCAGTACAGCAGAATGCTCACGACCACCAGGGCCAGCACGTAACTCCGCAGCATGCCGTAAAAAGGCAGATCGAACAGATAAAAAGAGAGCGGCTTGCCGAAAATCGCGTCGTGCCAGGCGGTGGCGGCGGCCGGCAGGTTGCGCGAGCCCGCAAAACGCACCACCGTCCACGTGTCGATCGCGGACGCCGCGACGAGGTAGCCCAGCAGCAACAGCACCAGCGCCGAAAGCCGCGAATACAGCCGGTGCTCGTGCAAGCTGGTATCGGCGAACTTCAGCGCCCGCGCGTGCGCCAGCCACAGCACGGCGAACGCAATGATGGTGGCCAAAGTAACCGGCGCCACGCTGTAGTACAGCATGCTCAGCCAGGTTCGAAACTGCCCCAATTCCTTCCACCAGGCGATCTCGATCGCGTACGAGGCCATGGAACGGGCGCCGAACAGGACGACCAGCAACGCCACGATCAGCGCGATGTATCCCGCGCGCCGGGGCCGCGCACGCCCGTGTTCAATTTGGTAGACCATGCCCTCAAGCGTAGCACCGCGTCTTCACCGCCGAAGCATGCCTGTGATAGATTCCCATCGAGGGTCCTGCCCGCGGAGGTGAAACTTGAAATATCTCGCCGGTCTGGTTTTGCCGTTCCTGCTGTTCTCATCGACCGTCCAGGCGCCGGCGGACGCGCAGTCGACCGACATCCTCCAGAAGGCCCTGACGTCGCACAATCCGGATACGCGCATGCAGGCCGTCGTTGCTCTGAGCCTCGCCTCCGACCGGAATTCGCTGCTCCCGCTCCTCATCGATATGACCGGCGACAAGGATGTCCAGGTGCGAATCGCCGCAGTGGCCAGTCTCGCCGACGTGAAGAGCAAGGCGGCCATCGAAGCTCTCCACACCCTGCTCAGGGACGCCGTCCCGGAGGTCAGCTTCGCCGCCGCCAAAGCGCTATGGAACCTCCACGACCCTGCCGGGGAAACCGCCCTGCTGTCCATTGTCGAGGGGGACAGCAAGACTGCCTCCGGTTACATCACCTCCGAAATGCGCCAGGCCCTTCGCCTCATGCATACTCCCACCACCACGTTCCTGTTGGCCGTGCGCCAGGGAATTGGCTTCGTTCCGGTGCCCGGGCTCGGCCAGGGAATCGCCTCCATGCAGGCCTTGCTCACCGACCCCGGCATTTCCGGTCGCGCCGCCGCCGTGCTGCTGCTCGGAAAAGACAAGGACCCGGTGCTGCTGCCGGCACTCCGCGATGCTCTCCACGATAAGAATTGGACCGTACGCGCCGCTGCCGTTCACGCCATGGCCATTCGCGACGACCCCTCGCTCAAAAAGGATCTCGCGCCGCTTCTCGAAGACGAAAAGGAAGGCGTGCGACTGCGCGCCGCGGCGGCATACCTCAGGCTTTCCGCGGTAGAAGCGTCACACCGGAAGGGCGCAAAGAAAGAAACGCGGTAGCAAGCCGGCGTCCGGCCCACAAAAAAGTATGGCCCGTCAGTCTTGGGCTTTTGCCATTGGATTGAACTTGTCGCCCCTGGAATCGATCCACTCGCAGGCGTCTGCTGCCTTGGTGCCGGCCTGGTACGTCAATTTCCACATGGCGCGGAGTTGATTCCGCAGGAACGCTCCCAGCATGCGGTCGGCCACCCGGGTATGGCCCCGGAGCCAGTCGGACAGGAACTCCACCAATTGGGTTCCAGCCGCGGCGTCTCCCTGCTCCAGCCGCCCGAGAAACTCCACCACCCTGCGGCGCGCCGCAAAATGCTGCTGTTTATGCCACTTTAAAGAGCCGTAGCGCGCCGCCCGCATGAGGCGCTCTTCGTGCGCGAAATGGTCCACGATGCAATCCGTCAGGTGCGCCGCGCAGGGGTGGACATCGCCGCCGCCGGCGAGCGCCGTTTGGAGACCGGCAAGCGCCGCAAAGATCTCCTTGTGTTCGTCGTCGAGGTCCGGCACGAACATCGCATGGGACATACGCCAGTTCAAGGTTCGCACGCCATAATTTTAATCCGTTTCAGATCTTTAAGTCTGCTGCGGAAATCCCGCGGTTCCGCACTAAAGGCATGCGGCGGCGCGGACGCCCGCAAGGGTCTGGCTGCTGCCCGGAGCCGGGCAGGCGCTCGCTCGATTCACCCGCAGCTCGCGAATACGTAGAAAAGCGCTTCGAAATTGTCAGCGTGGACATCGGAAGGGATGGACACGGCGCCACGCGGACCAAAGCGAGTTGGAACCCTCACATACCGATGCGGCGATGCCGATCCCGCACTTCGTGCCGGAAGTCACAGATCGTCATCGGATCACGAAGCCGATACGGACGCCGGACTCAGGAATTCCTCGAACCTGGCGATCGCCGCCGCGAACCGCTCGCCCGAAGCCGCGAAACCCAGGCGGAAATGGCCCGGCTGGCCGAAGCAATCGCCGGGCACCATCAGGACACCGCGCCCGGCCAGCCGCCGGCAGAACTCGCGCGTATCCGCGGCGCTCGCGAGGCTCGGAAACGCCGTCATCCCGCCCCGCGGACGCACCCATCTGAGAGAGTCCGTGTGCCGGGCGAACACTTCGTCGAGGAGTTTTAAATTTCGCGCCGATACTTCGCGCGCGCGTCCGTAAATGCTCTCACGGTGCCGCAGCGCCAGCGCGGCCAGCCGCTCGCCAAAGACATTGGCGGTAATGGTGAAGTAGTTGCGCGCGTTCAGGTAGCGCTCCCGCCGCGCGGCGTCATGATCCACCATCCAGCCGATCCGCAGGCCGCTCAGGCACAAAGCCTTGGAGAAATCGCTGATCACCGTGGCATGCGGCAGCCGGGCGGCGGTTGGTTGCTCCGCGCCGTGGTAAATCGGGTGATAGACCTGATCGCAGACCAGTTGTACGCCCCGTTCCGCGCAGAAATCGTGCAGGGCTTCGACCTCTTCCTCGCCCATCACCGCTCCGGTCGGATTGTGCGGCGAATTGACCAGCACCATGCGCGTATTCCGATCCACCAGCCGGCGAATCTCATCGGGATCGACTCGGAATTCGTTCGCCGCGCGCAAGCGGTAATATCGCACCGCGATGTGCAGAGATTCCGCCAGCGCGGCATTGGCCGGAAACCCCGGGTCGGGTAACACCACGTTGGCATCCGGCCCGGCGGCGAGATAGAACAGGATCAATAGCGCTTCCGATGCGCCCGTCACTACCTGTACCGAATCCGGGTCCACGCCTTCCAGACCGGCAATGGCGTTCCGCAGCGCGGGCGTGCCGGGCGCGGCAGTGTAGGAAACCGGCGTGTCGAGCAAACCATCGAGTTCGCCTCCGCCCGCCAGGGCCAGCAATTCGCGCAGGGTCCACACCGGCCCGGTGCTGGACGCCAGGTCAAATTCGATCTTCGATTCCGGGTCCTGCTTCTGCTCGATCCAGCGATCGAGCAGGAAGGGTGGCAGTTGCATGACTGACCGCTTTCTACCTGGCGAGTAGCTTGTCGAGTTCCGCCATGCGCGCGTCTAGCTCTTTGCGCAATTCCTTCAGCCGCTCCACGGCGTCCAAACCGGGCTTCTCGTCATTGTTGTTCGTCATCTGGTACAGGTACGTGATGTGCGTCTGGAGTTCCGGCCGGCTGTAGCGGATGGTGGGCGTCACCAGGTGGGAACTGAGCTCGTTCAGTCGCGGCAGAATCGAATCGTTGTTCCGGTACTGCTGCTGCGCCGCCCGCAGTTTCGCCACCGTCTTATTTACATCGCTGACTAAGTCGCGGACTTTCATGTTGTGCTCGAACTGCTCGCGCAGGTCGGCCGTCGTCACGCCGTCCGCCGTCACGCGGGGATCTTCGACGATCTGGATCGGGTGCGTTTCGGTAACGGACCCCACTGTCAGGCGCACGCTGAAATCGCCGGGCACGGCTTCGGGGCCATTCGGACCTTCCGGCCGCGCCGCGCTCTGCCAGGGGCCCGGATACCGCAAATCCCACGTGAAGCGGTGCATGCCGGCGGTCTTTTCCAGCCGCGTCGGTCCGCCGCGGCCACCGCGGCCGCCGCCTCCTCCGCCTTCGGCTTCATCCATGCCTGGCGCTTCCTCCCCCATCCTGCCGCGCTCGGGCGCGGGTCCGCCCGCGCTGCTGAAACGCCGCACCACGGCGCCGGAATGATCGAGCACTTCCATCACGACATCGCCGGCGGGCGCGGCATCCAGGTAATAATCGATTTCCGCGCCCGGCAACGGATATTGCGGGCCGGCGCCGCCGCGTCCGATGCCTCCGCCTGTCGCCCGCGTGGTGCGCACTGCTTCACGCGGCGCGAACAGAGTGGCGGTCTCGGTAGCGGTTTGCGGTTTGATCTGGTGGAGCGGAGTGAGATTATCGAGGATCCAGAAACCGCGGCCCTGCGTGGAGACCACCAGGTCTTTGTGAGCAACTTTGATGTCGGTGACCGGCGTCACCGGCAAATTCATCTGGAAAGACTGCCAGTGCGCGCCATTGTCGAACGAAACATAAATGCCGAATTCCGTGCCTGCATAGAGCAGGCCGGCGCGATCCGGATCTTCGCGCACCACGCGCGTCGGCTCGTCGGCCGCGATTCCGTTCTTGCCGTCGGTCAACTTCGTCCAGGCCTTCCCGAAGTCGTCGGTGCGGTAAATATAGGGCGAGAAATCGCCAAGTAAGTATCGATAGATGGCCACGTAGGCTGTTCCGGGACGCCGCGGGCTCGGCTCGATATTCTGCACGCGCCCGCCGGGAGGAAGGCCCGCGGGTGTGACGTTGGTCCAGGTTTTACCGTCGTCGCGCGTCATCCACACCAGGCCATCGTTCGATC
>Ga0335073_10002496_pt1 | contig 25173 bp, 22 predicted proteins | sample Lox_Sample_22_FD_207093 | JGI IMG/M metagenome (GOLD analysis project Ga0335073, IMG submission 207093) | Soil microbial communities from Loxahatchee National Wildlife Refuge, Florida, United States - Lox_Sample_2.2 | ecosystem: Environmental > Terrestrial > Soil > Wetlands | place: USA... | reverse complement strand
CACGAATTCACCCACAGCTTTGACCTGTTCCTCGCCTTGCGCGAAGACGCCTATCTCGTACGTCACGGAGCTCTTTCCCAGCTTGTTAACCCGCAGCGCCAGGTCTACTACATTTGGAAACTCTACAGACGCCAGATAGTCGCAGTGTGAGTGGACCACGAGACCGATTTGGCTGGAGGTGGGTGGATGAAGAGAGCTGGAGTAGATCAGCCGGCGCTCGTGTCAGGAATTGTGCTATGGCAGCATATTTCGTACCAATGCTTGATAAGGTATGAGTTCACAATCGAATCAAATAGGAAGTAGTATACACTGTTATTCATATGGTCATACATGTCGTTATCGCTCCATCGTGTGCGGTATTCGAGGTAGAATTTGTAGTCTTCCCGCTGACGTTTCCGAAGCTCTGAGAGGGACATGGTGGAATAGAGGAGAGCAGGAAGACGCTGAGAGAGTTCAGGGCATGCTCAAAGACTTAATATATCGTTATTCATAAGGTTGGGCCTCAATACTCGTTTCATACGGGTTGGAGTTGTACCTGAGCCGAGGCATCTGCGGTACCGGGACCCTGATATTGAATGATGACCGTGCGTATGTTACCGTATTCAGAATTTCAGATTTCGATCTGGGGAAATTTTGGACGTCGGAGTTTCGACATCACATCTTCAAGAATCCACGGCGCATTCAGTCCTCCTGGCGCCTTCACACCGCGCCCCAGCGCTCTTATCCCGCAAGGGTCGCTCTCTTCTCTCCACCATGGCTCTGGCCGTCGTCGAGCCTGATATTGTTCCAGCAGAGAATAAAGAAGAGCTTCCTCCGTTACCTCCAGTTCTAACCACACCTGTCGGCGACCCTTGGCCAAGGCCATACTTCCTCCATGATGGGCTGAGACGAGTGGCGCCATATCACTATACCTACAACACATACTGTAAAGAGCGTTGGAGAGGTCGCGAGATTTTGGATGTTTTCGCAACCGAGTTCAGAGACAGATCGCCAGCATACTATGTAAACACCCTGCTCCTCTGGCTTCATAATATGCTTATGGAACACCAGACCTAATATTCGCACTAGAAATCCGCGATAGAAAACGGCCAAGTCCTCATCAACGGCCAAAGAATACACTCACCGTCCACGAAGCTGAAGAACGGCGACATCATCACGCACACCTTGCACAGACACGAGCCTCCCGTGACGGCCGAACCCATAAGCATCGTGCACGAAGACGACGACCTCATCGTGATCAACAAGCCGGCCGGCATCCCGGTGCACCCGTCGGGCCGCTACAACTGGAACTCGGTCACGGAGATCATGCGGGCAGAGCGCAACCCGTCGTTCAAAGCGCTGCCGTGCAACCGGCTCGACCGGCTGACATCGGGCGTGATGTTCATCGGCAAGCACCGGGCAGCGGCCGACGCGATGACGGTCGCGATCCGCAAGCGCACCGTGCGCAAAGAATACCTGGCGCGGGTGGTGGGCGAGTTCCCAGCCGGCACGACGGCGTGCGACAAGGCGATCCTGCAGATCAGCCCGCGGCTGGGGCTGAACCAGGTGCGGGCGAACGGCAAGGCGGCGCGGACGGTGTTCCGGCGGGTAGCGTACTACCCGCCGGCGCCGTCCGCCTCCGCTGCCGAGGCGCCGCCCGCCGCGGAGCCGCCCGCACCGGCCGCCGACGCCCTGCCGTGGCGCGCCGCCAAGGGCTACTCCGTCGTGCACTGCCTGCCGCTGACGGGCCGCACGCACCAGATCCGCGTGCACCTGCAGTGGCTGGGGCACCCGATCGCGAACGACCCGATCTACGCGAACCAGCGGGTGTTCGGGCCGAACCTGGAGCTGTGCCTGCGCGCCGCGCACAACGACAACGCGGCGGGCATCGCCGCCGACACGGTGCTGGCGCGCCTGGAGCGCATGGGCAAGGAGGAAGTCGCGGACGCGGTGGCCTACCGCGGCGAGATCGGCGCGGCGTACCAGGCCCGCAAGGCGGAGCGCATGAGCGGCGAGGCCTGTGGCGTTTGTGGCACCGAGCTGTATAGTGACCCTGGTGCCCACGAGCTCGGCATCTTCTTGCATGCGCTGCGCTACGCGGATCGCGAGGGTGCGTGGTGCTACGAGACGCGGCCGCCCGCGTGGGCGAGGCCGCCGGAGGGGGTGGAGGGCGAGGAGGGCTTGCTCAGGAGGTTGAGGGAGCTGGGCGAGGGGAGCGATGCGCTGGTGGAGGAGTTTGAGAGGCTGGAGGTTAGGGATGAGGGGCGTGGCAGTGGAGAGGCCGGGTGAACCGGGATAAGAAGAGTCGTGGGAAATTATAGTTGCATATCTATCGACGTGTGTCCTGACGCATTAAGTGTGCGTTGAATCTCGCCATATTTTCCCTCTCACATTCTATCCAAAGCTTTTCGTCTCCTTCTGGCCTCCCTGTCCACTTGCATCGTCTCATCCAGCCTAAATCAAGTTAGTGAACGCCCTGTTGACGGGCGAGCGCAGCGGCTTGACATCCTTCCAGTAGTCGACGGTCGCGAGCGCCCTCTTGACGACGCCTTCAGGCGTGAAGTCGAATTTCTGAGCGTAGTCAGCGCTTGATGGATCTCAGCAATTCAAAATGCAGGGTGACATACTTTGTAGACGTCCTTGTACGGCCCGCTGGCGCCAAAGCGGTTGAGACCGAACTGCTCATGACTGTACTTCTCCCATCCGAGAGTGCTCATGACCTCGACACTCATGGTAGGGACACCGTCTGGGATAACGGAGAGACGGTATTCCTTAGACTGAGAGTCGAAGATTTCCGTGCAAGGCATGGATACAACGCGAGTGGCGATGTTGTGACTGTCCTTGAGCAGCTTAGCGGCCTCGAGGCAGAGGGAAACTTCGGAACCGGTCGAAACGAGGGTCAAAGCGGCATTCTTGTTCTCGAGGATGGCGTAGCCACCCTTGATGGCGTTCCCGACGGTTGAGTTCTCAAGTTGTGGCAGATTCTGACGGGTCAGGGCCATGATGGTTGGCGTGTGCTTAGACGTCAGCGCCATGTAGTAGGCAGCGCTCGTCTCGTTTCCGTCAGCCGGTCGCCAAACCATCATGTTTGGCAGAGCACGGAAGTGCGCCAGCGTCTCAATAGGCTGGTGAGTTGGGCCATCCTCTCCCAAACCGATCGAGTCGTGCGTCGCGATGTAGATGACGCGTTGGTGTGACAGACTTGACAGACGCACAGAACCGGCGGCGTACGAGACGAAGTTAAGGAACGTCCCGCCAGCTGGGATGAGAGTACCGTACGCGCTGATGCCGTTCATGATACCAGCCATGCCGTGCTCACGCACACCGTAGCGCAGGTATCGACCTCCCCAGTTGCCGATTCCGGTGCTCGGAGGCTGGAAGTCGACGGCATCCTTCCATCGTGTGTTGTTCGAACCAGTCAAGTCTGCAGATCCGGAGAGCAACTCTGGCACAACGCCGTGGATGGCCTCGAGGACGGCCTCGGACAACTTGCGCGACCCGACGGCCTTATCAGTGGTCTTGTACGTTGGAAGAGACTTCTCCCATCCTTCTGGAAGATCACGAGCCAGTCGGCGCTTGAGCTCGGAAGCCTCCTTGCTGTGCTCTTGGCCATACTTCTCGAGGAGCTTGTTCCATTCTGCCTCGGCGGCTGCGCCCTCAGCCGCGTGCTTGTGGTACAGGTCATAGACCTCTTGCGGCACGACAAATGTCTTATCGGGGTCAAAACCAAACTTCTCCTTGACCTGTCTGCAGTCATCCTCCTTGAGCGGGTTACCATGCACGCCACCAGTACCTTGCAGCTTGGAGCCGAAACCAATGGTGGTGGTGAGCTTGATCATCGATGGCTTGTCTGTGACTTCCTTTGCCTTCTTGATAGCTGCTTCAATGCCGGCTAGATCGTTATCACCGTTCGCGACATGCTGCACGTGCCAGCCGTATGCTTCAAAGCGCTTGGAGACATCTTCGGTGAAGGAGACCTTGGTGTCACCATCTATAGCCGACGTCAGTCTCACCATTTGGAACGAGAAGACTCCACTCACCGATAGAGATGTGGTTATCATCGTAGATCATAATCAGGTTGCCAAGCTGCAAGTGACCGGCCAGAGACGCCGCCTCACTGGCAACACCCTCCTGAGCGCAGCCATCGCCGAAGATAGTGTATGTATGATTGGTGAAGAGGTCGAAACCAGGCTTGTTGAATTCGGCAGCGGTGTGCGCCTGAGCAATGGCAAGACCAACAGCATTGGCGAAACCTTGGCCGAGCGGACCGGTCGTGACCTCAACGCCAGGAGTATCATGCGATTCAGGATGGCCGGGAGTGATACTGTCGACCTGGCGGAATTGCTTGAGATCGTCCATGGTGACTTTGTATCCGAACAGGTGCAGCAGTGCATACTGTAGCATGCATCCGTGACCATTGCTGTTATGAGGTCAGCGAATTTGCCACTCTTGAGTTACTGATATGACGCTCCAGCAGATAGCTGCATCGCACGGGAAAAACGTCTCCGACAGCCTTGCTCTTGCGCCAGCTATTCCTCTGAAGCTTCAGCTTTGAATGTATGGAGGTATAGACCTACGAAAGCACGAATCGATCGCGATTGACCCAATCGGGATTCTGAGGATTGAAGGTCATGAACTTGTTGAACAGTACGTGGGCAGCTGGAGCAAGGCCCATTGGAGCTCCGGGGTGACCGGAGTTTGCCTTGAACGTCGCATCGACCTGGACGATAGCTGAAGTCAGCAATTGGAACGAATTGAGCCGTCAATCGACAGCTGGTGGTTGTGACTCTGATCGGTCTACGGATGTTTGGACTCTGTAGTGGCGAAAAAATATCATGGTGGGGCAGAGGCGTTGAGAAGCAGAGGAAAAACTTACAGCGAGGGTTCTGATAGTGTTAATGGCAAGCTCGTCCTCCTTCGTGTAGCCCATGATTGTTGCAATTGAAAAGAAAACTGTGGGAAAGGGAGTTGAAGAAATTGGGAAGGGGGCTCGGTGTACGGAGTAATAAAATGGAGATATGAGGTCGAGGATACGGAGGTAGAGTACGTGATGGTTTGATCGCCAGCAGCTTTCGTAACTGGCAGCGACAAAGCGGGGCTGCAACGTCGAAAACCACAGCACCCTCCAAGCTTAGCAACGCATCCCGCTCGATGATTAAGAATTATGGAAGCCAAAACATTGGATATGTTTATTAAGTGACTGGAATAGATTGACCATACCCTAACTCATACACTGAAGCTGTATCTTCTTCTCGTCTCAACAAATGGTGAAACGAAGGTGCCTGGATATTTCGTCCAAAAACACTCGGAAAAACCGCCGACGCCATCGCTGATGCCACCAAGAAAAGCCTAAGGAAAATTACAAAATTTATCTACACAAAAATGAAATGCGGAAGCCGTGCAGCTTCATTCGGTAGTCTATCCGTTTGTCACTCTCTGCTTACTGACAAGTACAGGTCTTCGCCTTGCTTGGTTGGGGTCAACTTGGGCATTGGCCCGAATGGGCTTTTGGGATTGAACTGGCTCTGATCGGGAGTCCAATTCCAACTGCCCGATTGGTCGTCTTCGGTCCTGGGTGGCGAAGATTTTCCTCCCACCTTGACTTCTGCCTGCTGCCTCGATTCCGATCGTTGGTATTTGTATGCAGGTTGATAATTGGGCGTTGCGTACTGCTTCCTTCGAGCGCCGGCATTTTCTGGTCTGGTCTCCGTCCGCCATAATTGATCTACAACTCCTCTGGGAGATGTGGCTTTCGTCTTATTCCGCGGTGACGGCGTTGACTGCTTTGGAGGTCGCAGATGATCTTCACTCTCCCTATTCCTGGGACTAGGTGGTGTTCGTGGTTCAGCTTGGTTCGAAGACCGCGGGACCTTGGGATAGCGTAGGTTCGAAATTGGTGAGCCGCCTTCGTCTAGAGGCGTGAGTTCTTTGTCTTCTTCCTTCGGAGTCGGGTTATCATCATCGGATCCAACTGTCTCAAAAGATGTATATGACGCTACCGAATCACGACCTGCTTCCGACGCGCTCCGATTAGATTTTCGAGCCGATTTTCCTGAGGTCCTAGGCCCACGAGTGCGCACAACACTAGCAGTTGTAGGAAGCACAACTCCCACCGTCGCAGTCTGACCGCGAGACCGGCTTTTCGCTGGCTGTTTGACCGTGTTCAGCGCGATGGGGCTCTGTTGAAGATCTCTTGATGGTGAAGATCTCTTATTATACAGTGATGGCGGACGCTGAGCGTTAGAGGGTCCTGAGACGGGCTGTTGATTCCGCGACGCAGCTCTCGGAGGCGGAGGTGGGAAGGTATATTGCTGGATCTGAGTCGGAGCCGGTTGTGAAGTAGCTACCAGGGTTGGTTGGCTGAAACCAGCTGTTGTGTTCGGATATGTAGGAATCTGAATCTTCAATGTGCTAGGTCGTAGTGATCGAAGACGTGGTGAGCCTGAAGTGGTTCTTAAAGCTGGTACTATAGGTCTATTTTCTGATCTTCCTCTATTTTCATCCTGAATTTTGGCCTGGCTGGGTGGAAATCCAGGTGACTGAAGTCCTGAATGTCGGGTTCCATCTTCTTCAAACACGGTTACCTGGCTCAGAACGGCCGTTGGGTCAATACTTCGGCGTGCTCGCTTTGAGGGCAAAGTGGAACTCCTATCGACAGCTGGCACTGGAGCTGTTGGTTGAGGCCCAAAGTAGGTTATGGGTCTATCCGGAGCCGCAGAAAAACTTCTTCGTGAGAGGTCGTCTGCTTGAGGCGCAACCATGACCGGCTCTGGAGGAGGAATTGGAATTACTGACGCAGTCGGCAATGCTGGCATCTGTAGAGGCACGTTTGTCGTCTGCGCGACTCCTATACTTTCTTGAGGAACGAAGTTGTTTTGAGGAATGAAGTTGTCTTGAGGAATGAAGGTGTCTTGAGGCATAAAGGTATCCCCAGGCATTATGGGATAATATCTTGGCCAAGTCCGTTCCAGCGGCATTGACGAAGGCAATGGAGGTGGAATGTCAGGTCGTGGTGACCGCTCGAGAGGGATGATACCAACGCCACCTTGTCCTCCTCTTGGATCCTTCCACGGTGGCCCCATGTGTGAAGTCTGAGACCCAGATGCATTTCTGCTGTGATGAAAGAGGAGCTTCGCTTCTTCCTGCTCAAGATTTTTATTCCGCCTTCGGACGAAGAGAAGGCAGCCTGCAACTCCCACGGTCAGAACCACCAAGGCGATGGAAGCAATGGCTATACCAGCAACCTGTGCCTCAGTTAGGTGTATGGTACTTGAAGATTGTGAACCGCTTGTTGGCGAAGACAACATGGATGCCTGCGTGGCTGTGGAGGAGCTAGTTGTGGTTGCCATAGCAGGAACTGGTGAGCTGCTCGTAGATGTACTTCCAGCGGTTGATGTTGGTGATATGGCTGTGACGACGACGGTGCTATGCGTTGGTATCACGGCATTACTCTGCCCTGTGCATATGGTGTAGATTGCGGTAGCATTTCCTTGAGATGTTGCCGTGCAATTTCCAGAGTATAAACAACCAAAGGCCCGTTCTCCTAACGTGTATCCGTCCGAACCATAATGAGAACAGAGACAATCAAAGTCGTCTGAATTGGTACATATTGAAGGTACGACGAAGTCCAGGTAGACGGCGTCTTGAACACATATCTGAGCGCAGACTGGTACTCCTGATTGCAGGGCGGAGGGCAGTGCCTGGGAAGACGTGATCCGAAACAAGGAGTACGATATTAGGAGGGTGGCGAAGCACGGCCAGGTGCGACGGCTCTTGTGCATTTCTTACAAGAGCTATAGGAAAACCAGGCATGCTCGAACTGACGACGATGTAGAATGTTGATGTGGAACCTGACGGGAGCAAAAAGGAAAGCAGCCCATCAGAGCAACTGAAGGCACACGACCCCAAAACACGCGAGAAAACTTCGAGAACAGGGGAAATTGAGGAAAGAAATGGAAACAGTACTTGAATATTGGGCACAAAGCGCCAAAAATTGGTCTCGCCATCATCTGCTGCCCCTGTGGTTGCCGCTGAGAATTCATAGGCAAAGACCGGCAAACGAAATCTCCGTAACCGCCAACGACCTGCAAGATGTCCTCAGGGACCGGATGAACGTCATAACGACCAGCCTTACCAGAGATATTAGCGCCATAGGGGCGTATAGAGTCGAAATGAACGAGGAAAATGGTGTCGGTTGGCCATGAGCGGTCGGGCGCTTAACCGCGCTCCAGCGCGACGCGCTCCGTAGGACCTGCATTGGCCCTGCAAAATCCCAACCCACGATGAAACTACGAGTGCGGGCGCCAAATGCAGAGCACGAAGGATGCGACACGAGAGATGAGAAAAGACCTTCCGAAGTCATGATAGGGTGGGTCGAGCAACAGCTAACAATTGTTGGTCGAGAAGAATTGATTCGATAATGAGCAACGGAAGTCAACAAAGCCGTCAGGGCTTCGGGAAGGTTAAAAGGTTCGCACCGCCACGACCAACAGGGGTGCCACCATCGACAGATGCTCAATATTGCGATCTCGTTGGTTGTTGCATTCAGGTACAGCTACGCGTGCCGGTGAGACATAAGCCTGTTAAAAGCCGTGCCTTGTCAGTGTCTCCAGTGTGGAGTCTGCACGTGGACAGGGTCTGACGGCCATTTATAAGGCCCCCTTCCAATGGTCCAACTTTGGAACACATCAGTACGAGGTCCGACGATATCCGGTCGTATCTTCACAGCCATTGCCACTGTCGAAGATCAGGAACGAAGCACGTTTGAGTTGCAGACTCACCATACGATATACAGGGTTGGGTGGGGACCAGATGGTTGGTATCTTGGGTAAGAAACGTAAGCGTGCGGCGAAGCAGGCCGTCTGAAAGCCAACCGCCGGGCTTTATGCAACTTATCAACGCCCAGTTGGAATGGCAGTCTAGATTCCGAGCCTTCCTGCTTACTTCCAAAACACATTCGGCTGTGCTGTTTCTTGCCTCGAATTGCCGTTTACCGATCATCATTGCTGCTCGAAATCCTGGAAAACACTAGCTAGATCAAATTCACGTGGACGTGGATGGAAAGATGTGGAAGAAGTAACCATATGCATTGCTACCAGATGCAACAAGGCAATTCATGCCTAGAGGGTCGCGCTGCCATGCAGGCCAGTCGCCGAGTATCTCGACCGTGCCGTTCAAACATAATGATCATGCACGAATGACGCTACATAACGCATTACACTAGCTGCCGTACAGACGCATGAAGGTGTATGTGTCCCTTTGCAACGAACAGGCAACGAGATCTGGGATCTGCAATAGTTCAGACAAGCGCGTCGTGCGTGCCTCCCAAAGCCCATGCAGAAAGTATCGGAGGGTAATCAGACACTCACCGTGCCGGGACAAATCATCGGTAGTTTGACTTCGCAACAATTCAAATTCTGCACACGCATTCATTTCCTCGCACTTACTCTATATGTCCATTGCGTGCTCCCGAACACTCGTGCCTAGTCCACTCGGAAAATTACGTTCGCATCGTCGCATACGCGCTTGGATTGCGAAGAGCCTCCTTTCATGGCATAATAGCACCGCTATCGAGCTCTCTTCGCCTTTAAAACTCATAGGATGCTTGGACCTGGGTTTCCGAGCCTTCGATTACTATCAGCCCTGTGGCGGCCGTGGCAAGCTGCGTCGGGCGACATCGCCGCCTCGGTTGGTACCTCTGATTGAGCGGTCAAGGATCCCTAGTCAGGGCGAGACAACTCCACATAGGAATTAACTACTTAACCACAGTGTATCATATCCTACATAATGCAATCGTTCTTTTCGAGCTGCGACTGGTCATGCTTGTGGCTAAGCGACGCCCTCCATTCGTCGCTTATCGTATTGGTGGCTGTATTGTGATCCATTTCAGTTCCTCCTATTTGAAAAGACGTCTTGTCAATCCGCGGGCTGGGCTAAATTGCGAGTGCAGACACGTATACCTGAAGAGGACTTTTCCCTATTATCCATTTAAAAGAGCGTGCAGGCCCAAACCTCACCGGACCAATCTGAAACGAAGTTTTGCCGAACTCTGCCTTATGTTTCCACGGGCTAGGAATAGAAAGCTGAGGTTGATCGACTTCGTAAACCTCTTCAATGCGCCGAAACCACATATTGCAGTTGTCACTACCTTGATTTGAGCAGTAAACCGTGATAGAGGCCAGTTACTTACCAGAGGATGTTCGAATCTACAGGATTTGCGGAGGGAGCCTGACATCTTGGACACGGTGTTACCAGAGGGGCGACGGGAAACGCCGACTCTTTCCTAAACACCAGGCTCATGACAATCTTCTGTTCAGGTAAAAAGCAGTCAGAGAAATCCATCGATCGATCGATCTTAAGCCCAGTCGCATTTTCTTCTAGAATGTACTCCCTCCTTTGAATCTTTGGTAAGCCCTGCTTTCCGGTAAATCTAATCTCCATGACAGTATCAAAGGCCTGCCACGAATTGATGAAGCGAAGATGTACCAGTGCAACTCGTCCGATGGCATCCTCCAAAATGAATGGATCCTCACAAAGAGAACGGTCCGCCCTAGTAGTAAACGCAGACCGGAGAGCAACTATCTCACGGTAGATTGCAAAATTTCCAGCAATGATCCGGTTCAGAAACTGCTCCAGCTCGGTACCCAAGTTTTTGACCCATTCTACACGTTCTAATATCCACGACCCGAGAGTATTTCCAGAGGCGATGAGTTGCTTATTCTCGTCAAGTCTATTGTTAATCTCGACCAAGGTAGTCTGCTGCTGGTTCAAAGAGCGCGCTGTATCAGAGGTATGTTCGGTAAGATTCGTTTCGAGGAGATGAAGAGTATTTATACTCCGCGTTAGCAAGCTATATTCTCATTGACCAGTAAATTCACGGTCACCATACAGTTTTGCGGTCGCAAGCAACATGTTAATCGATTCCGTATACCTCGTAATCTCCGCCCTGAAGGTGGCAATCTGCCCTTCTTTTCCAGACAACTTCCACTGGAATTTGCGAGCGGTATCCTTGAGGACATTTCCCGACCCATTAGTCGCAAGACTCGTTTTAAACTTTTCGATGGTCTTCACAAACCTGGAGATTGATACTCTGCACTTTTCAGCTGTGATCTTCGCCGTTTCATACAGAGCCTCAATATGCGAAGTTGAGCCTTGTGTTTGGGTCAGCCTTTCAACTTGGAGAAGTGCGATATCTGACATGTGTAACTCTTGTACTACAGCTTGATACTCTGCTGACGAGCCTCGGATGCTATCCAGCGTAAAGACAAGGTCTTTGACGAGGAAACATATGGAAATGATGTCTCCTACCGAAGAGACGGTGATGACCATCTTTGGAAATTGAGTTCACTGCTCATACAGCTAGCCTCTCCAGATCGCTGAATTACCTCCTTATTGCACTCTTTGCACGCATTGACCACTTGCTCGTCAGAAAGCTAAGGTATTTATCTATTACCTAGCCAGGGTACAAGGCAGAATCCGGTGCGGATGCATATTTGACGCCGAGAGATAATAATTGGCAATCCCTTATTATTTACGATATTTTGCCTAACTTCAGGTCGCCAATGTTAGGCCGCACCCATTGACCTCCCCGCTATGCAGTCAAAAGGACAGAATATCCGAATCTAATTAGTTCGGATTTCAGTGGGTGCTATACTTCTGGTTCCTAAAAGCCAGGTAAGCTGCGCCCGAAAAGTAGTGGACCTGAAATCCTCGGAAAGAACAGTTTTACGATTCACCAAAAGTGGTATTAATCATCGCCCCAATCATAAGTAGCATAAAGATTGGGCTATGGTGGTTATATATAATCTGGGGGCGTCGCTCCCGCATAAACATCTTCGACAAGTAGCCTATCGCTTCCAGTACACTAACTACAATTCTAAACAGCATTCCATTATCGTACTATGCGTACGTTCATAGCCTATATGTTGATGGGGGTTGGAGGTGTTCTAGGTAGCGCTACAGTAAATTGGTAATTCATACATTACATGTTGCTGCCCGTAGAGTGGCTCTTATTAATATATTTTATAGGTATTACGATCTCCGCTGTCAGGACTACGCCGGAAGTACATCGATCGAATCCGATGGCCCCAAGACTGGTGGGCCATCGGGAGCGCGTTCTGCGTTATACACGTCAGCCAATGGCGATTGCCGTAAGCTTCACTAATAGAATAGTATAACGATACACTAAAAGAAGATTTAGACGGTTTGGCCACATATTATACTTTCGTATCTGGAGATGGAGCGTTGAAAGCTGAAAACCCATCAATTTGGCCAAATGGTGGCGATTGTATTACGATCGCAGAAAATGGGGGAATCTATGCTGTTGTGTATTGTCTCGGCTAGAGGAGCGTGTACGGAGTTGAGGGAGTCGGTTTGACGGAGGATAGTCCAAATTCATAAACTTGTTTTATATCCGCTCGAAAGCTACGGCCTTTAGTCCTGTGCCATTGCATTGTTTTATTTAGTTATGGTGACTTAGCGAGTGACAAATGATCACCACTCTAGGAACTGCGAGCGAAGCTCTGTGAGCCTGCAAATAGTGCAATTGAGGCCTTCTGCCTCCAGAAGGCTCTGGCCAAAATGAATTGGCGAGCATCTCGAACTAGCTCGTTTAGTGCGGATATATCCACTCTCCCCTTTGTTATGTTAGCATGGCCCCAGTGAGCGTTACTGATTCAAAAGAGTACCTGAAGTAAAGCCTCGAGTTTCGCCATTGACAACACCCCTTCTGACACGCTTCTGCATAAAGGTAGCTCCGACACAGGAACTCGTTGATGGATCCATCTCCTTTGTCGCATTCCTGGCGGGATCACAATCGAGTAAGTGGTCAATTCAGTAGACACACGAGTATCGCGCTGGAGAGAGCGGGTCACATCTGGGTTGCTTAACTTGATCGATAGTAACACCGGGAGCAACTAGACCGTAGATATCGCGTTTTAGCTTCTCGGACATAATCCGCAACGATCGCGAGAAGATGTTGTGATATTCATATTCTATCCCAGAAGGAAAGATCTCGCTGTGTGCCTTTTCGACCAAAAATTCCTTAGCTGACTGATGAACGATGTCTTCAAAGGTCACCTCTTGGCTCTCATCTCCCCATGTGTGCGAGAGGATGGCATATTGATGGATCGCGTTGTTGAGGAGGTTTTTGGTTAGGTGAAAGTCGCCGTTCGGGAGGATTTCTAAAAGACACATCATCAAAGCAAGAAATCTTGAGACTCTGGAGGTAAGTCCGTTGGAGGAGGTTCGAACGCGACTGCGACCGCGACCGCGATCGCAGTCGCAAAGTGGAGATGCGCGTGAGTGCCTTTCGTGCCAGGACATGGCGGCCGGAATCACGATGGGTTCAGAAGAGGAATGAGTGTCTGGAATGCCTTGTCTCCTGCTAAGATGTCATTTACGTGGATAAGACTGAAAGTGCTATGCTGAAGCTGAACGAACTTGATCCAAGCGAAGGCATTCACTCCGCTGAGGCCGCTCTTTGCGTCGCATTTCGAGATTGTGGGAGTTTATGGCCTGGACAAGACCGCAACAAAACAATCGATTGTACCTGTTCGCCTACAGACCCCCAAAGTGCCGCCTTGACCAACACCGTGTTCGTTTTCGTTGCACACTGGTTTCCTGGAGGAGAATTGACTGTAGAACAGGACCACATCGATTATGTCTTTATAGATTTGCGAGGGAGAGACTTCAGAGGTCTAAAGTGTAATTCCGTCCCGCTACTCAGGGAGACACTTAGACGCAGGTCCAAAGGTCACGCCGGAGCCATTAACTACTTACAGTGATCGCGGCGGGGATCAAGGACAACATCAACCACCCACGTGCAAATCAACGCCAGCCCATGCAAGCCCAGGTCTCAACCGCTTACAAGAAAATCTGGATCATGCCACGCGCACCAACAATCTTCTTGCCGCAGTCTCTCTCTACGCACACCGAGAATGGCTTCGTGTTGAGCGGTTGCTTGGCCTTCTTGCGCTTGGCGACAGACCGCTGGCTCGCGCATTCGCCGCAGTAAGTCTACATACTCAGTTAGTCCAGCACGGCGCGGGAGTGCGCGTCCGCAGCGCTGTTACTTACGTGTCCGCAGGCCCGAATGATCCAGATCTGCTTCTGTATGTCCGTATCCCCCGTACACAGCTCCCGGTCGCAGTTGGGGCAGATGTAGACTTCGTCTGGCTTTGGGGTTCGCGTGAAGCCCGGTGGTGGGGACGGCGGAGGCGGTATGCGCCGGACTGCCGCATTGTCGTGGGAGGGTTCGTCGAGGCCCATGTCGAAGCCGACGCTGCCGAAGTCGAGTTCTGGACTAATAAAGGCATTTATGCCCATATTGATTGCCACAGCCCGACCTGTCGCGCTGGCAAAGCCTCTTGGGAGGCTGGACAGTGGTCCCAGAGATGGAGGATTTGAGAGTGGAGGAGGGCCGTTGGACGAGCGGCTGGAGCTATGGTTGAGATGGTCTGTTCGATATCCTGCTAGCTGACGCAGACTGTTCGCCATTGAACTTGCGGTTCGTAGAAGTGTAGTATTCTGTTGCGGAAGGCCATCACGGGTCGGATGAAGCAGAGGTAGCGTTCGGGGTGTTGGGCTTGGTCGCTGCATCTCCATGATGAATTGTACGTCGTCATCTTCGCTATCGAGAAACACGTCATCTTCAGTGAGGTCGAAGACATTGTTGAGCGGAATCTCAATTCCTCTTGAGTTGGCAGGTGGCGGTAGCGGTCGTTCAGAAACGAACTGCACCTCAAGTGCGTCTAATAGGGCTTCTTCATCACTGGAGGACGGTCGCGCATTCGGCATTTCGCCGGATAGGTCAATGATGTCGCGAGCAAAACGCGGTCCTCTTGATGCCAGTCCAAAGAGTGAGCGTGGCGACGGAGGCATTTCGACGTCTTCGGCATTTGTGAGGTCAACTATTTCTGGCGGTTCCATGTATTCAGGCACGTTGTGAGGATTTGAGGTTCCGCTTGGGACTCTTGAAGGTGTTGCAGGACGTCTGAAATCGAAGCCGTCACCAGAATACCGTGATGTTTGGAAGGTAGGAGGGTTGCGAGACTGTTCTTGGGCTTCACCCTGCTCGGAAGTCGCAGTTTGGTGAGATAGGATGGAGTCGAGGTCGATGCCACTCATTTGAGAGTGTGTGCGCTGTATTCGTGTCAGCGGCATGCCTTCTCGAGCAGTTTTGCCCTCATCGGTGGAAGGTTGAGCGTGGTTTACCTTCGGCGGCCGAGGCCACTGATCGCCATGGAGAGTGTTCTCCATTGTCAGAGGCCCTTCCGGCGGAACGATAATGCTGGGATAATTCAATATTTGGAATGGTGAGGACGACGCAGGCGCCAGATTGGCAGTTGTGGGAGAGTGGGTGTGTGTGTTGAGAGGGAGGAGTTGGAGAGATGGAGTGAAGTTGCTTTGTCCGCCGATGGAAAGCCAGAGCGCGGGTCATGGACCAACGCCACCTCACTGAGAACTTACCTCACTCGCTACAACACGAACCTGCTCTCGCTTCTAAACTCCGCTTCGGGCCGCAAAGCTGGTTTCTATCGGGATTTACCTCCGTCCTGCTGGAACGAAATCCCTGTGTGTTCGAATGTACTTGAGTTCTGAGCGCATAAGAATCTGCACACGCCTTGATTCATTTATAATGCTGCCTTTATTATGCTCTGTAGCATTTCCTCGGTAGTAGAAACCCCTTTCCCCAAAAAATCTCCACAAGTGCGGTAACCTTATCGCTAGATTCCAGGGAAGTGCAATCTGATACCGCGACCAAAATCCTCCAGTGCAGCACCATCACTACTTATTTATCGCTTGTAAATTGAGAAAAGGTATCAATCCAACCACGAAATCATGTTATGATGCTAGAAAATCTCCATCAATTGTGTACGTTGTGTCAGAGGGCAAATTCGCCTTGCGGATCAGTACCAGCACCGATTGTCTGAACGCTTTGGGCAATTCATACTCTTCCTCTACGTCGGTAACTACTCCGTATTATATAACCGACGTCCAGTTTTCTAATTTTGGCTAACCCATCCCAGTCTCTTGCGGATTCCAGCAATTTAACCTCTCCCGGCCTTCCGTGGACAATTGAATGATCCAAGCAAAAACATAAATGTATGGTATCGTACGATATCGTATGGCTGAGGAGGAGCACAGCCGCCTTGTGCGTCGGTGCGCGACATGGACGGCGAAGAATATCTCAGCGCCATGCCACGTTTTGTCAGCTCGAATCGCATCGTTCCCGAAAGTCCTCGATAATGTACTCACCAACATCTTTCTCGGAAATGGAGCTGGCAGAGCGGATACCACCGAGTGACGCCCTTGTGTGTATGTAGGCAGCAACAACCGCTTCGCCTCGTTTGCCACTTGGTTAAGCGCTTCCATTATAAATATCTTGAACACTCAAGCAAGTGTTCGACCTGTTCCCAGTTGGAATTTGCGATATCCAGCATCAAATATGATTCTATCATTTTTCTACCGTGTCCGCAGCTTTGCTATCAACTTTATTTCCGTGCTGCAGATACTATTTCTTATCCCGCGCTGGATTTGGTTACGATCTCGAACAAACGGCACCGGTGCGATTACCCGTTCTTTCAAAGCGACAGCTCCGAGTCTTCTAACAGAACCGCCTACTTTTGAGCCTGGTGATACAAGTGATGGCGGGATTGAGCGGTTAACTTCTCAGCTATATAAGCCCATAACTATCAACCAAATTCGACTTCTTGAACTCTACTCTGGAAAACCAGATGAACCGTTGAGGGGTTATCTCAGAACAAAGCAATTTAACAGCTTGGTGAGAGATCAAGCTTACGAGGCACTCTCGTACGTCTGGGGCCATCTCGACAGGCGCAGGTCAATCATTTTGAATGACAAGCATTTCCCCATCTCCGAAAACTTGCATACGGCTTTACAACATCTTCGCTCAGAAGTCACCAACCGCACAATATGGATAGACGCCATCTGTATTGACCAGACTAACAAGACTGAGCGGAATGGGCAGGTGTCAATAATGGGTGATATTTACAAGTGTGCACGAGGTGTCGTTAATTGGCTAGGCCCAGACACAGCAGATACAGCTGTTGGAATCGAAGCTCTATCGTATTTATTCGGGAAAGAGGACATCACAATCAGGCCACCTTGGGAGAAGTTCACACCGGAGAAACTTTGTGCTGGTCTCAACGACATACTCAAACGAGACTATTTCCAACGCATATGGGTCGTTCAAGAGAATGCTCTGGCCGTCAAAGTTACAATCCAGGTTGGCAACCAAACCGTCACTTGGCAATGCGGTGCCGAAACCTATAGGGCCATCTGTCGCATCAAGTTTACTGTCATCTCTCCCGCATGGGATGCTTTCGGATTGCATGAGGTGGATTTTCGGCCACTACTCGAGGTTTTGGAGCAGAGCATGATGATTACAAGGAAAGAAATGAACAAGTCTTGCAGAGCTGTCACACTGCTCGACCAGGCGTTTGACATGCGATATAGAAAAGCGACGGATCGGAGGGACATGCTTTTCGGCTTGAGAAGCATGGCACCAGAGCATATCAGAGAAAGAATAATTGTGGATTACGAAAAGCCGGTCGATGAAGTGTATGCGGACTTTTTCGAAGAGGTGAAGAAGGCATACATGGACGAGATACAATTTGTTGATGAGTTCGAAAAGGAAAGACGGAGGATGGAGAAAATAAAGGAAGGAAAGAGACAACGTTACTGGGGATGGTGATGATGACCTGAACGATGATTTACCTGCCTGGGACATATAAGTTAGTGGCTATCGAGTAGATTTTATAGAAGTATGAGAATATCAAGCAACGTGAAGACGCTGAGTTACTTAAAAGTCAAAGGATCCTCAACATCTGTTCATGCAATGGACGGTAGCCAATTACTTTACCGTAGTAACTCTATGTCCCGGGACCTTTGCCGCCATTTTTGGAGGTTTTTGCTGCGTTCTTCGGCGGCATTCGTACCCAGGGGTCCCTTGCCTTGCACGCGCCAAGAGAACGGGTGGGAGAACGGCTCTGCTTTAGTTACTTTTATCGATCACTTCACTCAGATTCAGTCCCAAATACATTACTACCCTCGCCTTACGCCATGACTGACACTCAGAAGCCATCTTGGGCGGTCGACGAAGCGGAACACGTCATCCCTCAAAACCTTGGTATCGAGCCTCCCGAGAACTCCATCCTCATCAGCTGCGGTTCTGCTATGGGTCCATAGGCCACCTTCTCGACCTTCTTGTCTTCTACCATCTCGTCTGCTACCAACTCTATCACCATCCACGCTATCAATGTCTCTGCGCGCTACGACCCACCAACCGACGAGCTCTGGGTTTGTGTTGAGACGCTCATCACCACCAACAAGTGCAAATGCAGCAAAAAGTGGATGCTCTTTGAGGACTATATGGTCTCAGACACTCCTCGTTGGATTAGGTGGAGGATTCAGGATGTTGGGAACCAATGCCACGATGAGACGGGCTCAGACGAGGTGTTGAACAAGGACAAGATTGTCGCCATTTGGAAGGAGCAAGATTTTGAGGTCTTAGATGATTCTGAATGGGAAACAATGTCAGAAGGTGATGCCGAGTTTGGCATCATCCCCAAAGTTTCATGTGTTACGGCAGATATTCCGACTGCAATCAACCTTGGAGAGTCTGCGGCATACGAATACTCTCAGCTTCCTGGCACTAACAAAGCTCCCAGACGTTCCTACGTACGTCTCTTTGCTCTCGCCCCTGGCCGAGAGAATGACACTATCAGCTGCACTCTCACCGTATGGCCTTTGGAACTCGCGCCGAATTACGAGGCAATCTCTTATGTTTGGGGAGACCCTACAGCGAAAATAGGCATACGCTGCTCTGGTCAATCATTAGGCATTACGAAGAGTCTTCATACGGCTTTAAAACATCTTCGGCTCCAAGACCGTGAGCGAATGCTCTGGGCGGATGCTATTTGCATCAACCAAGGTGATGTTGACGAACGTAGCTCGCAGGTCACGATTATGAAAGAAATATATTCTCGAGCTCAATGCGTGCTGATCTGGCTCGGGGAGGAGACAGAACGCGATCAAGGCGCACTACGTGAACTCAATCATCTCTATGAAATCCTGAGCGGCCTTCCCGAAGGCGCAGGTAGGGCCATCAGTCACTCATACGGTGGCGACGAGTGGGTGTCATTGCTAAAGAGAGTAGCAGAGGGGTGCCGGAAGGAACCAGTAGGGTATCTGCTTGAGCTTCCATGGTTCCAAAGAGCTTGGGTTATCCAAGAGGCTTCAATTGCCAAGATGGCTATCATAATTCACGGACGAGAAACTATTTTGTGGGACATGTTCAGATTCGTTGCCTTTAAGATGAAACAGTATCACCTTATTCCAAGCTGGCGTAATCAGTACTTCGAAGATACTTGTCAGCATGTCGCAACAACGTTTGACTCCAATGCGCATACGGAGCTCTTTACATTACTTTCATGTGCGCGAAACTTCTGCCGCAGCACAGATCCAAGAGACAGACTCTATGCACTGCTTGGCCTAGCTCAGGATACTTCGATAACATCTGTCATTCCGGACTACAGGAAAGAACCTGAGCAAGTTTTCAGGGAATTTACAATCAGCGAACTGCAACGAGGCTCACTTGCTCACCTCTCTGCGACTACATACTTGCGAGATGATCCTGGAGGATTACGGCTTCCTAGTTGGGTACCAGATTGGACTCGGTGTGTTGACCCGGACCCCTTCACATCTTTTTCGGCATTGCCATTTGCTGCATCTGGAGCCACGAGTCCAATGCTAACTATCAACTCTCACACGAACGTCCTGTGCATTAAGGGTCTTGTATGCGGCCTGATTCGAAAAGTAATACCTAAAACATTCAAGGACTATGGTCCAGACGAAGGCTCCAGCAACCACAACACTTTGCTCTTTTTAATGAATTGCCACGATATCGTTTTCGGCCTCGATTGTATCTCAAAGGAGTTCACCCGCTCTGATGCTTATCTTGGGTTCTGTCGTGCTCTGTGTAGTGACATTGAGTTTGAAGGCAGGCCCTTGTCCGAAATCGCGGTCCGGCTTTCTACTTTCTATGTAGAAGAAGTTCGAAACCTTGCGGTTGAATTCCTCCGGTCGCTCCCAGGGGTCTCCCGTGTCGAATACCAGTCGCCTCGGGAGTCGGTAGTACCATTCATGGACTTTGTGACGCAGGTTTTGACGTGGTCACAACATCGGCGTCTTTGTGTATTGGGCGCCGGGGACATAGGCTGGGTACCCAAAAAGGCCTCGGTTGGCGATTTAGTGTGCCTTTTCTATGGCGCAAAAGTCCCGCATGTTCTTCATCCTCTTCCCGACGGGTCTTTCGAACTGCTTGGGGAATGCTATTTGCAGAATCATATGCTTGGTGAGGCGTTGGGTAAGAATCTAAATGAGAGACTTTTCGAAATTTGCTAGGGTTTCTACAGTCTCCATTTTGTCCGTTACGAGTTGGGTCGAGGAGGTGCACCCCGCTAAACTCAGATAGGGGCGCCCCAGGACAGGGTTTACTCCAAATCTAGCCGTGCCGCACTCACCTGTTTTCGTGTCATCAATTTAAATGGATACAGTAGCTTGCAAAACCGCCTTCACCTTTTGCACACGCGCACTCTCTTTCAAAGCCACCTCATGCAAGGGACCCTTGCCTCAGGAGAGCCAATCATCACTTACCAAGAAGCTGGTGGCCCGACCCGGATACTTTGCAAATGAGGCTCAATTCAAAGGGTCGCTGAACAATCTCATTTTCAGCCACACTTATGGCTGTGGTGGCTGCGGTACTGCCTTTGCCCGTGCTCGCTCCCTCCGTCTCCCATTCCACCAAAGCTATGGAAAAGGATATGAAGTGAGGATGATTAACCCCGAGGTTACGTTGCCGACGCTGCACACATTCGGTCATGAGACTTTAAGTATCTGGGGTGTGGATAAAGGAAATGGGCAAGTTTAGTAACACCCTCATTGGTATTGCAGATTTTAACAAGTATTTTGAGGTGATCTATCGTCTGTTCGACACATTAGGAATAATGACAAGAATATCAAGCCATGTCTATCTCGTCGATGCTCCACCCAGAATGCCTGAAATGACCTCTTGCGCTCCGCTTCCTGCCTCCCACCATACTAACACACCATTCAAGGAACACCTTGAAGTCCTGATGTGGGCTGTCCTCATACTCATGCCATTGCTTCTTAATAAAGGCCTTCAGTTCGGCAAAGAACTCCTCGATCGGGTTGAGATCCGGTGAATACGGAGGCAAGTACAAGAGCTTAACGCCTGCTTCGGCTCAGATTTGCTCGATCCGCTCGGTGTGGTGGAAAGAGGCATTGTCCATCACAAGGACCGAATTGGGCTCTGGGTAAGGCCTGCAGTGGTGGAGCAGCTGTTCGATATAGTCCTCAAAGAGGGCACTGTCAGTCGTTCCCTGAAACACGCGAAAGAGGAACACTCCATCCTGTGTATATGCAGGAAGGATCTGGTACCGCTGCTCACGCTGATATCGAGCTATCTGGACAGGCGTCGTCCCAAGCGGAGACCAGCCTGTCCGTCTGAAACCAATCCGTTTATCACATCCAGACTCATCTACATATACGAGTTGATAGGAGCGAAATGCAGACAACTTGTGCATATAGTAGTCCCGTAGGTCTGCATTACGTCCCTTGGCGACCCGACGGCACGTTTTCTTGGACCAACGAGCCGCCTTCAGCGCTCTACTAACCGCAGATGCGGATACAGACACTTCGAACTCATCCAGCAGGAATAGTATCATTTCATCAAGATATTGGTCGGGCTTTTCGAGGAGGTGTTCGAGGAGGGCATCAAGCATCAAGGGAGTAACAGATCGAGGGCGGCCGCCGCCATTCCAGGGCGCCTTGACGGTTCCGAAGGAGCGGAGGTTCGATCGGATGTACTTGACGGAGCGGATGCTGCAGCCAGCGACGTCGGCCATCTGGGCGGCTGTGAGCGACTTACTGACGATCATATCGTGGATCAGCTGGCGCTGCGAGGCTGCAAGATTCGGTGCCATGTCTAGGTTAGCTGCTCAGTCGGACGTTTGTGAGAAGTTCGATATGTTTCCAAACAGCGAGCGGTTACGCCCGGCATCCTCTTGGCAGTTGTGTGCACCTGACAAACCTCTCCAGGTGCCAATCCACAAAGTCTCCATTGCACTTAGTTTTGACTTGATTTTCAACTTCCAAGAACAAAACTCTGATGCAAATATTCCCTTATTCCCCGCAAAGTCTCGAATCCGCACAAATCACGTGCCCTGACGCGCTCTGCTGGGGTTAGACTTACAGTAGCTAGTTAGGACCAAGAGGGCGCCAAACGGAAACCAAAAAGCGGCCCCGCTGGCCTCGCTCGGTTGCAAGCAAGGATGGCCTCGACGGCTTGCTGGCGGGGCTACAATCTCAGCCTGATCGCTCGCTACCAGTCTGCGCAGTCGCAGCTTCAGCTGGGCATCTTCAGCTGGCTTGCTGGCGCTTAAGACCAGCGAGCGCACCCCGACATGCTGCAACAACCACCATGGAGCAAGCAACAGCAACCAAGCATGGTGGCGAGCCGAACCCAGTCGACAGTACTGGCTTGTGCCTGCTGTCCCTCGACGGTGGCGGCGTACGGGGCCTCTCGACTCTGTACATTCTGAAAAACATCATGGATCGATTAAACCACGCGCGGGCGGAGAATAAGTTTCTTCCGGTGAAGCCGTGCGAAGTATTCGACCTCATCGGAGGCACGAGTACTGGCGGGTGAGTGGACTTTGCATCTTTGATGCGACGTACTGAGTTCCAGCAAGCCTTATCGCGATCATGCTCGGCCGGCTCGAGATGGATGTGGACGAGTGCATTGTGGCATATAGCGGTCTTGCCGAAACGGTCTTTGGGGAGAAACTCAGCTCGTTTCCTTTCAACTTCAAGGGCAAAGTCAAGTCGCGATTTGACTCGGCGAAGCTGGAGGCTGCAGTCCTGAAAGTCATCAAGCACGGCGGCGCATCTGAACGCGACTTGTTCAATGACGGCGCCAAACGTGGATGCAGAACGTAGGTGCTTCGATGGCCTGAATGATTCACTCTAACATGGCCAGCTTCGTTTGCACGGCCGACCGCTACACGAAGGACATTGTCCGCCTCCGAAGCTACAGCCTCCCTCACGAGCCAAATATCCGTGCTACGATATGCCAGGCTGCCCTCGCGACGTCCGCAGCGACAACCTTCTTTGATCCCGTCAGCGTCGGAGAGCGCTCGTTTGCCGATGGCGGACTCGGCGCAAACAATCCGGTGGACGAGGTGGAAGGCGAGGCGTCCAACATCTGGTGCGCAGAGACGGGAGACCTGAAGCCGCTGGTCAAGTGCTTCATTTCGATCGGGACAGGCAACCCGGGCAAGAAGGCATTTGAGGACAGCATGGCTAAGTTCCTCAGCGAGACAGTAGTACAGATCGCAACCGAGACAGAGAATACGGAAAGGAAGTTTATAGCGAGATATGCTAAGCATTTCGACGAGAAGCGGTATTTCCGGTTTAATGTCGAGCAGGGCCTGCAGAATATCGGGCTCGACGAGTATAAGAAAAAGGGAGCGATGGAGGCAGCAACGGAAGGGTATATCACCCACAAAGACCGTTATTTTAGGGTGCGAGACTGCATTCAGAACTTGAGCCTTAAACAGAGTGTGTATCTCGAGGACTTTGCATAGCAGAATGGGACATAGTTTGACTGATGCTTGCAGACAAGCCTGAAACATCCTTTGCCGCCGTTGTGAATGTAAGTATAATGCGGTTCTATTAGCCCCTTCCTTACTGAAGAGCACAGGAATTTACCGTCCGAACCATTCGGCAGCAGCAAGTCGCAGTAGCGCATGGCTCTTCCTGGATCGTCCCTTTTGAGAGGAATTCACGCTTCACAGGCCGCGAGCCTCAGCTTGCTCAGCTGGAAGGACTGCTGTTCGCCGATGACCCTACCGCAAAAGTTGCCATCGTGGGACTTGGCGGCGTGGGGAAGACGCAGCTTGTGCTTGAGTTGCTTTTTCGAACAAAAGACAAGCACCCCGACTATTCTATCATCTGGATACCGGCAACCAATTTGGAAAGCCTCCATCAAGCATATCTTGAGGTTGCACAGCAGCTTGGCATATCGGGATGGGAAGACGACAAGGAAGACGTGAAAAGACTGGTGCAGGAGTACCTGGGCAAGGAAAGCACGGGCCGGTGGCTGCTGGTATTCGACAACACCGATGACATCGACATGTGGATCGCTAAGGCGAGCGGCTCCGAATCTGGGCTGCAGCATGGGCAGGGTTTCCGGCCTCTGATCGACTACCTCCCAAAGAGCAAGCAAGGGGCCATTCTGTTCACAACACGCGACAGGAAAATTGCAGTCAAGCTCGCGCAGCAAAATGTCGTGAATGTTCCTGCGATGGGAGAAGATGCTGCTACTCGGCTGCTAAAGAAATGCCTTGTCAATCCAGACCTCATCAACAGTCGGCAGGACACAAATACCCTGCTTTCACAGCTTACTTACCTCCCACTGGCCATTGTCCAAGCGGCAGCGTATATCAATGAAAATGGAACAACACTTGGGGACTATGTATTGCTCCTGGCAGACCAAGAAGTAGAAGTCATTGAGCTTCTCAGTGAGGAATTCGAGGACGACGGGAGATATCGCGATGTCAAAAATCCAGTGGCCACAACGTGGCTGATATCGTTTGAGCAGATCCGGCAGCGCGACCCTCTGGCAGCCGACTACCTGTCGTTTATGGCCTGCGTCGAGCCAAAGGACATTCCGCAGTCTCTTCTCCCACCAGGAGCGTCGCGGAAGAGGGAGATAGATGCTATCGGGACGCTTACAGCGTATTCCTTCATTACTAGACGGCCGGCAGATATGGCCCTCGATCTCCATCGGCTGGTGCATCTGGCAACGCGGAACTGGCTCCGGAAGGAAAAGCAGCTCGCCCAGTCGACAGAGAAAGCAATTGTGCGACTAGAGGATGTTTTTCCAGACGATAGACACAAGAACCGAAGCCTCTGGAGGACTTATCTACCACACGTCCGTTGTGCACTAGAGTCTGATGCTGTCGACAAAGATTGGGAATCCAGGATGGATCTTTTATGGAGATATGGATCGTGCCTTTACGAAGACGGGCGATGGGATGAAGCAGAAAAGATTAACGTGCAACTGATGCAGATTCTGAAGGAGAAGCT
>Ga0335073_10002495_pt1 | contig 25176 bp, 23 predicted proteins | sample Lox_Sample_22_FD_207093 | JGI IMG/M metagenome (GOLD analysis project Ga0335073, IMG submission 207093) | Soil microbial communities from Loxahatchee National Wildlife Refuge, Florida, United States - Lox_Sample_2.2 | ecosystem: Environmental > Terrestrial > Soil > Wetlands | place: USA... | reverse complement strand
TCGGGCTTCATGCCGCTCTGGCTGGGGTTGGTGACGGGCCTGTCTGATTTGCCGCCCTCCTCGCTGAGCGCGAACCCGCAGGAAGCGGCGACGATCTACCTCGAACATCTCTTTGGCAACGCGGAATTCAGCGTGGGCAAGCTGCTGGGCGCGGCGCTCGGCGAAGAAGCCTCCTACGACGGTCCCTTCTACAAGTTGCGCTCACCGGTCGTGAGGGCGGGTGAAATCACAGTCCCGGTCGTGATCCAGGGCGGCTGGTGGGATCTGTTCCAGCGCGGCGAGCCGCTGCTGTGGGAATCGCTGAAGAATTCACGCGACCGGGTGCTGATCATGTCGCCGCACTACCACGTGACCGAAGGCCCGGCGCTTGAAGACCCGAGCCTCAAGCAGGAGTGGTTCAGCCACTGGCTGCTGAAAGCGAAGAACGGCGCGCAGAAGACGCCGAAGGTAAATCTGTACTCGATCGGCGGTGATCATTGGGAACACTTCAACCGCTTCCCGCTGCCGAAAACGAAGTACCAGCGCGTGTACCTGAACGGCGCGAGCTCGGGTTCCTCGCCGGTCTCGCTGCACGATGGTTCGCTCGCCGCGACGCCGCCGCCCTCGGGCGAAGCGGGTGAGACCGAGCCGTTGCTGCCCGCTTCGAGCCCGTGCTCGCGAATGACCGCGCAGTGGACCGCGGGCGCGGCATCGAACCCGCTGTGCGACACGAACGACGAGACCTATGAGGCGACGTCGTTGACCTACACGACACAGCCGATGCAGACGGCGACGAAGATCACGGGGCTGATCACGGCGAACGTATGGGCGAAGCTGAGCACGACGGACGCGACGCTGATCGCGGTGCTGAGCGAAGTCGAACCGTCGGGCACCTCGACGGAGATCACGGCGGGCTTCCTGCTGGCGAGCCAGCGCGCGGTGGACCCGTCGCTGTCGACGTACGGTCCGAAACACGCGCTAATCCGCCCGTGGCACCCGTTTACGAAGGAAAGTCAGCACGGGGTCACGCCGAACGAAGCGACGGAATACAACGTGGAGATCTACCCGACCTCGGCGATCGTCAAGCCGGGGAACCGGCTGCGGCTGACGATCGGCACGGCGAACACGCCGAGCACGCTGACGCCGCTGCCGAGCCTCGGCCAGGAGCTGGGCGGGACGTTGACGGTGCTGCACGACCAACAGCACCCCTCGAACGTGCTGCTGCCGTTCACGCCGTAGGCGGCAGCGAGCGAAGCCGCAGTGGGTCGCGCGGGTGCCAAGCCCCCGCGCGGCCCAGGACCACCGGCACGTCCGTGCGAGGACCGGCAGGCCTGTGCGGCGCGCTAGCCAAGCAGGTAGGTGAGGGAGACCCGCGCGATGAGCCTGCACCCCGGCGGGTAAGCGGCCTTCTTTGCGGTCGGCCGCTTGTGCTTGCGCTTCTTGGCTTTCACCGAGTGCACGGCCGGTCGTGGAGCCGCGGCGGCGGGCGCGACGGCGTTGCCGCTTGCGACTGCGGGAGTCGCGGAGCTGCGGGCGTTGCCGAAGTCGGGGTCTTCGCCTTCGTAGGGCATCCAGCCAGCTTCGGTGTAAGGCGTGCATTCGATGTCCCCGCCGTCCTCGGTGACTGTCTGCACGGTGCCGAGCGAGCCGCCGAGCTTGCCGGTGAGGACTTCGGCCTTGACCTTGCCGTCTTCGACGGCGGCGGCCATCGCCTGGTGGTAGACGCCGCTCGCGGTGGCGGCATCGGCGCCCTGGGCGATCGGCAAGGTGGCGACGCCCTCGACATTGACGGTGCGCAGCGAGCTCACGGTGGGCGCTTCGGCGACGGCGACGCCAAGCATGCTTGAGGCAAACAGCGCGGCGGCCGCGGCGAGCACGGCAGCGAGCGTGAGCTTCATGAGAGCACCGCTGCCACGCCGGTGGCCGGGAACATGTCATGAGTCTAACCTCTCCGGAGTGAGCGACCCGTTCTCGCTGAAGCGCTTCGAGCTGGCCCAGGAGCAGTCGGGCACATTCGAGCGGGCGGTGCTGGAGCTGCAGGCGGGACGAAAGCGCAGTCACTGGATGTGGTTCGTGTTCCCGCAACTGCGGGGACTGGGGCAGAGCCCGATGTCGCAGAAGTACGCGATCTCCTCGCGGGCGGAGGCGCGCGCGTATCTGGAGCACCCGGTCCTCGGCCCGCGGCTGGTGCGCTGCACGCAGATCGTGGCGGAGCTGCGCGGTCGCAGCGCCGAGGACGTGTTCGGCGGCACGGACGCGACGAAGCTGCGTTCGTCGATGACGCTGTTCGCGCGCGTCTGCGAAGAGGACTCGGTGTTCCACGTCGTGCTGGCGCGCTACTTCGACGGCTACGCGGATGTGAACACCGACGTCAGGCTGGCGTCCGGTGAGCGAGGGGCGGGCGACCCGGGCACGGGACGCTGAGCGGTGTCGGGGGGCGAGGCACCGCTCGTGCGCTTGGGGAGCGCGCGGGACGCGGGGGAGTGTGCGGCGATCTACGCGCCTTACGTGATGGAGACGGCGATCACGTTCGAGACCGAGCCGCCTTCGGCGGCGGAGATGGAAAGGCGGATCGAGGCGGCGCTGCAAAGCCACGCCTGGCTCGTACTGGAGGACGCGGGACGCGTGGTGGGCTATGCGTATGGAGGCCGCTTTCACGCTCGCCCCGCCTACCGCTGGGCGTGTGAAACGAGCGTCTACCTCGAGTGGGGCAGGCGGCGCACGGGCGCGGGCCGAGCGCTGTACGAATCGCTGCTGGCACGGCTGGTCCAGCGCGGCTACCGGATCGCGATCGCGGGGATGACGCTGCCGAACGAGGCGAGCGTGGGCCTGCACGAGGCCATGGGCTTCGAGCCGGTCGGCACCTACCGGCGGATCGGCTACAAGCTCGGGGCCTGGCACGACGTCGCTTGGATGCAGCGCTTCCTGCTCGGCGCCGGAGGCGAGCCGCCAGAGCCGCGCTAGGGTCGGCGCGTGCCTCGTGCGGATACGACGCCGGACCCGCCGGAGCTGCCCGCGGAGCTGACTCGGCTCAGCGATCTGCGGCTGGAGCCGGAGGCGAGCTTCGAGGAGGTCGAGATCGCGGGGCCGGAGCTGTCGGGTGCTGAGGCGAAGGACCTCTCGTTCAAAGCGAGCGCGCTGAGCGAGGTCGACCTGTCGGATGCGCGCCTGAGTCGCCTGTGGATGAGCCACTGCCGGTTGACGGGCTGCAACTTGGCGAACCTGCAGTTGGCGCAGGCGCGCTTGGAGCGGACGCGGATCGAGCGCAGTCGTATGACGGGCACCGCGTGCGCGGAGGCGCGCTTGAGCGACGTGACGGTGAGCGACTGTCGCATGGATCTCGCGTCGTTCGGCTTCGCGCAGCTGGAGCGAGTGACGTTCTCTGATTGCCTGCTCTCACAGAGCGACTTCCTCGATGCGCGTTTGACACACGTGCGCTTCGAAGACTGCGACCTGGTGGGCGCGGACTTCCGCGGCGCGCAGTTGCAAGCCTGCGAGTTCCGCCGCAGCGACCTGACGGGGGTCGTGGGCGTGAGCAGCCTGCGGGGTGCCTCGCTCGAACTGCCCTACATCGTCGAGCTGGCGACGGTGTGGGCGGCCGAGCTGGGAATCGGCGTGCTCGACGTGGGCTGAGCAACGAGCGCCGGCGGGAGGCGCGCTAGGTTCAAGCGATGCCGCTCCACCCGCTCGCCGTGAACTTCGCCTCGATCGCGGACGTCTATGAGCGCGGTCGCCCGGACTACCCGCCGGCGGCGATCGGCGCGCTCGTGGCTGAGCTGGGCCTGGCCCTGGGCGCGCGAGTGCTCGACCTCGCGGCGGGCACGGGCAAGCTCACACGCGCGCTGTTGACCGCTGGGCTCGACGTGGTAGCGGTTGAGCCGCAGGGGCCGCTGCGCGAGACGCTGGCCGCGGGCGTAGGCGCCGAGCGCGTGCTCGATGGCCTCGCGGAGCAGATCCCGCTGCCTGACGCCTCGGTGGATGCGGTGACGGTCGCGGATGCGATCCACTGGTTCGACCACGCCGCGGCGTTCACAGAGATGCGCCGCGTGCTGCGGTCAGACGGCGGCCTGGCGGTGCTGACGACATACCCGGACTGGACTGGGGCGAGCTGGGCGGGGGAGCTTGGCGGGCTGATGGCCGAGCTACGCCCGGAGCACCCGCAGTTTGAGGGACCGCCGTGGCAGGAGGCGGTGCGCGCGAGCGGCGCGTGGTCTGAGCCGCGCGAGGTGCGGGTCACGGCGGGCCGGCCGACGAGCCCGGAGCGATTGCGCGACCACGTCGCGTCGTTTAGCTGGATCGCGGCGATGGCCGAGGATGAGCGGTCCGCGACGCTCGCGAAGGTCGAGGCGATCATCGGGGCGGGCGAGACGCCGGAGGAGCTGCCGTTCCATGTCGCGATCGGGCTCGTCTCTCCGCGCTGATCCGGCGTGCGTCCCCACGGGGGATCGCCCCGTTAACGAGCTGGCAACCAGCAGTTAACAACTAGGACACGAGATCGAGCGGCGCGCAGCTTACGTTTCGCACGACGCCCGGGGGTCGGCGGGCGGCTGATCTTTCAACTTCTACGGAGGGACGGTTGACGTGCCGAGGACGCTCGCTGGTCGCATTTCTTCAGGTTGGCTTCGCCCCTTGTTGTTGGCGGCGATCGCGTGCGGGCTGACGCTCGCGTGCGCGTCGCAAGCGCTGGCGGCGTCGTTCACCCCAGGCAACGTAGTCGTGTACCGCGTCGGCAACGGCGGCAGCCTAGGCGGATCGGCGGTGCCGGTGTTCTTCGACGAATTCGACACGACGGGCAAATTGGTCCAGTCGGTCGCGCTGCCGACGGCGGCGAGCGGCTCCAACCACCGCCTGACCGCGAGCGGCTCGGCCACCTCGGAGGGGCTGTTGACGCTGTCGAGCAACGGCCAGTACCTGATGGCGACGGGCTACGACGCTGCGGTCGGGACGAGCAAAGTGGGCGAAACGCTCTCGGCGAGCACACCGCGCACGGTCGCGCGCGTGAGCGCGAGCGCCGAAGTCGACACGAGCACGGCGCTGACGGACTTCGGCAACGGCAACAACCCGCGCGGGGCGACGAGCACGGACGGCACGAACCTCTGGGTCGGCGGTGCGGGCAAAAGCACGACGGGCGGCGTCCACTACGCGAAACTCGGCGCGAGCACCTCGACGCTGATGAGCTCGAGCGACACGAACGCTCGAGCGGTGGCGATCTTCAATGGTCAGCTCTACACATCGGCGGACCCGACGAAGGAAAGCAACACGATCTCGACCGTCGGCAGCGGCACGCCGACGACGAGCGGGCAGACCACGACGAACTTGCCGTTCGCGACGGCCCCGACGCAGCCGTATGCCTTCAGTCTGGTGACGCTCGGCGTCGGCCCTGGCGCCGACACGATGTACGTCGCGGACCAGAGCGCGGGCGCGATCGTGAAGTTCGGGCTCAGCGGCGGCAAATGGGTGAAAGAGGGCTCGGTCGCGGTGACCTCGGTGACGGGCGTCACGGCCGATGACATCAACGGCACGGTGACGATCTACGCGACGACGAGCGGCGCCTCGGGCGAAGGCGGGGTCCTCTACAAGATCACCGACTCAAGCGGCGTTGGCGGCACGCTGGCGGGCTCGGCGACGCAGATCGCGACGGCCCCCTCGGGCGAGGCGTTCCGCGGCGTGTCCTTCACGCCGGGCACGACGTTTGGCTCGGGTGGCACGCCGCCGCCCCCGGCGCCGACGATCACCCCGGCGGAAACGGCCCTGCCGGCAGCGATCGGCGACCCGACGAACTCGACGCTCAGCCTGAAAGTGGCAGACGAAGGCGTCGAACCGAGCGAACTGACGGTGACGGCGAGCAGCTCGAACACGAGCGTCGCGCCGAGCGTGGAAATCAGCGGCAGCGGCGCGACCCGCACGCTGACCGTCACCCCCGGCTCGACGGTCGGGCACTCGACGATCACGCTGACGGTGAAAGCGCCGGGCGGCGGCGAAGCCTCGACGACGATCGACTACGGCCTCTCGGCGAACCAGGGCGATGAAAGCGACCGTTACTACGCAGGTGCAGGCAACGGCTCGACGGCGATCGACGTCGGCGGCGGCTACATGATCGTCGCGGACGACGAGGGCAACGTGCTGCGCCTCTACCACGAGCGCAACTCGGGCGAGCCGACGAAGACGTTCGACTTCACGAAAGTGCTGCCGGTTGGCACGGGCGAAGCGGACATCGAGACCTCGGCCCGCGTCGGCAACACGCTCTACTGGATGAGTTCGCTGTCGAACAAGAAGAGCGGCAAAGCCGACCCCGACCGCGACATCGTGTTCGCGGCGAGCATCACGGGCTCGGGCGCTTCGACGGAACTGACCTACGTGGGCAGCTACATGCACCTGCGCGAGGACATGGTCGCCTGGGATGAAGCAAACGGCAACCCGCTCGGGCTGGCGGCCTCGGCCGAAAGTGGCCGGCCTTCGAACGAGGCGGACGGGATGAACGCCGAGGGACTGGAGTTCGCGGCGGGCTCCAGCGAAGAAGCCTACGTCGCGTTCCGCGCGCCGCTTGAGCCGCCGAACGACCGCAAAGATGCGCTGCTGGTCCCGGTGACGAACTTCGCGTCGCTGGTGACGCACGGCAACCCGGGCAGCACGAAAGCGACGTTCGGAACGCCGCTTGAGTGGAACCTCGGCGGGCTGGCGCTGCGCGAGATCCGGCGCAACGCGGACGGGGAATTTCTCGCGATCGCGGGAACCTCGGACGACTCGAACTCGCAATTCGGCCTGTACACGTGGGACGGCAACCCGGCTGACCAGCCGGTGCTGACTGAAACCGCGCTGTCGGGCGTTGCGGAAGGCGCGTGGGAGTCGGTCGTCTCAGTCCCCGACCCAATCGCGAGCGGCTCGACGGTCGAATTGCTGGAGGACAACGGTGAAACGGTTTGGTACGCCGACGGCCTCACCTCCAAGACGGGCATGCCCGGGCCACTACAAAAGGACATCGGGCGCCTGTTCACGATCGAGCTCCCGGGCGTGGGCACGCCGGGCGCGCCGCATCTGAGCGCAGGCTCGACCCCGAACCGAGGCGAATTCGCGCTCTCCTGGGAAGCGTCGAGCACGGCGAACGTGACGTACACGCTCCAGCAGGAGAACGCGCTGGGCGGCTGGGTCACCGCCGTGAGCGGCCTGACGAGCGACGAATACGCGTTCGCGAGCGGCAGCCAGGAGGCCGAGGGCACGTGGAGCTACCGCGTGATCGCGGTGAGCGGCGGTAAAGAAAGTGAACCCTCGGCGGTGTCGAGCCCGGTCGTGGTCGACAACACGGCGCCGAATCCCCCCCTGGTCTCGGCCGACCGTCCGGCGGACTTCGCGGGCAACGGTGGCTGGTACAAGGACTCGGTGACGATCACGTTCGCCTCCGGGGGCGACCCCACGTTGGCGGACGGCAGCCCCGGCAGCGGCGTGGACCCGGCGAGCATTCCGGCGCCGGTCACGTTTGAAACGGACGGCTTCCATGAAGCTGCCGGGATCGAGACCGACTTCGCGGGTAACAACTCGGTTGCGAGCTCACTCGGCGTGCAGGTCGACGCGAGCGCGCCAAAACTCTCGGTCGAATGCCCGGCGAGCGTGAACGTGGGCCAGAGCGCGAGCGCGACGGTCAGCGCGGCGGATGCCCAGTCGGGCCTCGCGAGCGACCCGAGCGGAGCGGTGCCGATCGACACCTCGAAAGCGGGCACAGTGACGACGGAACGTAGCGCGACCGACAACGTCGGTCACGTCGCGACGGCCTCGTGCACGACGCAGGTCGGCCACAGCCAGGTGATCACGGGCACGGTGAAAGGCAAGCTCGTGGTCAAAGCGGGCGAGTCGGTCGAACTGACGTCGACGGCGAAAGTCAACGGCGTCGAAGTCCAGTCGGGCGGTGAGCTCGACGTGAACGGCGCGAGCACGAAGGCGATCAAGTCGACGGGCGCGACGTCGATCAGCGTCTGCGGCGCGACGGTCTCGGGAACGCTGAAGATCGTCGGCACGAGCGGCTCGGTCGTGGTCGGCGACGGCGAAGCGTGCGCCGCGAGCAAATTCGCCCACGGTGGCGTGCTGCAGGGCAACACGGGTGGTCAGAAGGTGATCGGCAACACGTTCGGCGCCCGCCTGTCGGTGACGAACGGCGCGGGCGGCACGGTGGTGACCGGCAACACGATCGCCAAGGCGCTAGTCGTGACGGGCAACACGGGCGAAGTGACCGACACGCCGAACACGGTCGGGGGCCGCCCTAAAATCCCGGGCATTACGGTGCGCTAGCGAGCCGCGGGGGGGGGCGGGGGCGGACCGGGGCCCGCCCCCGCGCCGCCCTGGCGACCTCGCCGGCCTCCGGGGCCTTAGAGAACGTAGCGTTCGATATTTCGGCCCAACGTTCCGTTTGCCGTCCCCGCAGTAGTAGCTTGGAGGGGTGGCGGGGACGGCTGACGAACTTCCGACTGCGCACGCGAGCCAGCGGCGCGGCCAGGCCTACGCGCTCGCGGCCGCGCTCGCGTGGTCGACGGGAGGCATCCTGCAACGCCAGGTATCGGCGGGGGCGGCGGACCAGATCGTTGGCCGCGCGGCGTTCGCCTTCATGGCGGTGCTCGCGTTCGTACGCGTCGGCGAAGGCGTCTCGCTGCGTGCGGCGCTGCGGTCGGTCGCGAGCGTCGGCGGGCTGATCGTCGCGGCGGGCATCGCCGCGGCCTCGGCGACGTTCATCGTGGCGCTGAACCACACGAGCGTGGCGCACGTGCTGGTGATCCAGGCGACGACGCCGATCCTCGCGGGGCTGTTCGCGTTCTGGGCGCTGCACGAGCCGCTCTCGGGACGCACCTGGCTGGCAATGGCGCTGGCGGTCGTGGGGATCGCGGTGATGGTCGGCGTGCCGCGGGGAGGCAACGCGCTCGGCGAGCTGATGGCGTTTCTCTCACCGCTCTCGTTCGCAGTGGTGATCGTGGTCGCGCGCCGCGATCGGCACGTGTCGATGACGCCTGCGACCGCGCTGGCCCAAGTGCTGTTGATCGTATTCGGGCTGCCGTTCGTGCACGTGGGCGAGCTGCACACGGCCGACGTGGGCTGGCTGGCCCTGCTGGGGCTCGGCCAGCAGGGCTTCGGGCTGGTGTTCTTCACGATGGGCGCGCGGCTGATCCCGGCGGCGGCGATGGGGCTGATCCTGTTGCTGGAGTCGGTGCTCGGCGCGGTGTGGGGCTGGCTGGGAACCTCCGAACGGCCGACGGTCGCGACCGTGTTGGGGGGCCTGATCGTGCTGGGCGCGGTGGCTCTGAAGCTACGCGAGGACAACGCGCGCACCGAGCGCGACCACGCAGGCGTGGCTACTCTCCCCTGAGATGAATCGGCTGCACGGTGTCATCTGTTCCTCGCGCTGGTGGGGTCGCACGGTTGAACGCGAGCTGCTGCCTTGGGGTCTCTCGAGGCTGGAGCTGGGCGAGGACGTGCTCGAGATCGGGCCAGGATTCGGGGCGACGACGAAGGTGCTCGCAAAACGGCCGGGTAAGCTGACGGTGCTCGAGCTGGATGATGGCTACTGCGCGCGTCTGCGCCGCGAGCTGCCCGAGCGGGTCGAGATCGTGCAGGGCGACGCGACCGCGATGCCGTTCGCGGACGGGCGCTTCTCGGCGGTGGTCTGCTTCACGATGCTGCATCACCTGCCATCACCCGCGGCACAGGACAAGCTCCTCGCCGAGGCGGCGCGGGTGCTCCGCTCGGGAGGGCTGTTCGCGGGCACGGACAGCATCGGCACGAGCAAGCTGTTCCGGCTGCTGCACGTAGGCGACATCCTCGTTCCGATTTCGCCCGGCGGCCTGCCAGCGCGCCTGCGGGCTGTGGGACTGGCCGAACCGGAGATCCGCGAGGGCGGCAGCTCGTTCCGTTTCCGCGCGCGCAAGCCGGCGGCGGCATCCGCACCTGCGCCCGCGTGAGGCGGCCGAGGCCCGCACCTCAATGAGTGAGCACGAGCTGCTCGGCGCGCTGGAGGTCGAGCTGCTGCGCCACGCGGAGTTACACGCGGGCCGCCCGGCTCATGAGTTGTTCCAGACCTCGACAGTGAAGGCTCTGCTGGAGGGTGACTACGACGGCGATGTGACGCTCGCGGAGCTGCTGGAGCGCGGCGACCTGGGACTGGGCACGCTCGACGGTCTCGATGGTGAGCTGATCGTGCTCGATGGCGAGGCATGGAAGGCGCGGATCGATTGCACGCTCGAACGACCGGAACGCTCGGCGAGGACGCCCTATGCGGTGGTCGTGCCGTTCTCCCCAGACGAGCCGATCGCGCTGCGCGGGCCGCTGCAGGAGTCGCAGCTCGAAGCGGCCCTGGGCGAGGCGTTGACAGAGACGCTGCGCCCGACAGCGATCCGCATCGACGGGCGCTTCGCCGAGCTTCATGTGCGCTCGGTCCCGCGCCAGCGACCTCCATACAAACCGTTGGCGGAGGCGATCGAGCAGCAGCACATCAGCGTGCTGCTGGATGTGGTGGGAACGATGGTTGGCTTCTGCTTCCCCGACGCCCTGGACGGGATCGAGATGGTGGGCGCGCACCTGCACTTCATCGATGAGACGCGTACCCGGGGCGGGCACGTGCTGAGCTACACGCTGCTGGAGGGGACGGCACAGCTCGACGCCGCGACAGCGCTGCACGTCGAGCTACCGGGCGAGGTGAGCGCTCCGCGGCACGGCGCCGCGTTCGATCAGGGAGCGCTGCACCGCCTGGAGAGCGATCGCTAGACGCTCGGCGCGTCAGTCATGTAGCGCCGAGGCGTCCCACCGGCCGCGGCACTGCACCGGCGACTAAGCGGCCGCGCGCCGGGAGACGAGCGCGGCCAGCTCAGAGCGGTTGCGCACGTCGAGCTTGGCGTAGACGTGGGAGAGGTGGATCTTGACGGTGCCGCGCGCGATAAACATGCGCTCGGCGATCTCGGGGTTGGTGAGCCCCTCGGCAGCGAGCTCCACGACCTGCAGCTCGGTCGGCGTCAGCGACTCCCAGCCGCCGGCGGGACGCTTGCGCGCGCCGCGGGCGCGACGCAGCCAGCCGATCGCATCCGCGGTGCCCATGGCCCTTCCCTCCTCGATCGTCTCGGTGGCCTCGCGCTCACCGAGCGCCCCACCCAAGGCGTCGCGCAGCCGCTCGATCGCGACCTGCTCGGCGTCCCAGCGGACGTGCCCGAGCTCCTCGCGCAGTCGCTCTGAGGCACCCAGGATGCGCGCCGCCTCCTCGTAGCTTTCGAGCATGGCGGCTACGCCGGCGAGCACGTCGAGCGCGCTCTGCACTTGTGGGCGGAAGTCGTGCTCGACCGCGTCGGCCAGGGCGGCATGGGCGAGCGTCTCTGCCTCGCTCGGTTCATCGGCCGCCAATGCACAGGCCGCGAGCAAGTTGTTCGCGGTGCTCGCGAGCAACTGGTTGGCGAGTGAGCCCTGGGCGAGCTCGCGCGCTGTCGTGGCGTGCTCGGCGGCGGCACTGGGCATACCGTGGGCCAGCTCGACCCGCGCGAGCATGGTGAGCGTGAAGGTGGTTCCCTGCAGGCTGTCGCCCGCTCCTTGGTCGACGACCTGTTGCAGGCCGGCTCGGGCGGGCTCGTATTCCCCGGCGGCGGCTTGGGCATAGGAGGTGGCGAGTTCCAGGATCGGTATCGCCATGCCCGCGCCGGCGGAGACCGCCCGCTCCATCGCCGGACCCACCTCCTGCTGCGCGGGCTCCGCTTCACCCCGATCGGCCCATGCGATAGCGCGATAACTGCGGGCGATGCCTGTGCTGACGGGCTCGCCGACGGCCTCGGCCACGGCGATCGCCTGCTCATACAGTGCGAACGCCTCCTCGTAGCGCCCCTGACTGTGTCGCAGGATCCCGATGCCGGTCCAATGCCACGCAGCGAACTCGGCGTAGCCCGTGCGCTCGATCATCTCCAATGCTTCCTCGAACACGGTTTCGGCCTCGGTGCGAGACTGCATCAGCAGGCCGTAGCCGACGATCTGCGTGGCATCGACGTAGCACCACTCATCGCCGCACTCAAGCGCGAGCCGGCGGGCGCGTTCGAGCCCCTCGCGTGCGCCGATGGGATCGGCCCAGATCTGGATCGTCCCGAGCACGTCGAGCGCCCTCGCGATCGTGGAGGTCTCCCCGAGCGCTTCGGCCATCTCAAGCGCGGCTAGCTCGCTCGCGACAGCCTCCTCGTAGCCCCCGGCGTATGCGAGCAGATAGCCGCGCGCCCACAACACCCGCGCGGCCAGCGCCGAGGGCTGCTCACGGGCGGCGTCCAGCGCGCGGACATAGGCCGACTCCGCGAGCGCGAAGCGCCCGCGCAGCTTCCACCAGACCGTAAGCGCGACGCACAATCGCAAGGCGCTCTCGCGATCACTCTCGATTGCGTGATCGAGCGCGAGAGCGAGGTTGGCGTGCTCGGCGTCCAGCGCGTCGAGCCAGGCGCCCTGTCCCGCGACCTCCAGGTGAGGCGCGGTCTCCTCGGCGCGCCGCAGGTACGCGTCGCGATGTCGATCGCGCAGTCCCTTCAGCTCCTCGGTCTGGGCAAGGTGATCGTGTGCGTATTGCCTGACGGTCTCCAGGAGCCGATAGCGCGCGTTGCCGCCGTGCTCGTCGGCGACGAGCAGCGACTTGTCGAGCAGCGAGGTGAGCAGATCGAGGATCGCGAGCCGGTCGAGCCGCTCGTCGGCGCAGACCTCCTCGGCGGCGTCGAGCGTCCAACCTCCAGCGAAGACGGCAAGCCGTCGCAGCAGGAGCTGCTCATCGCCGTCGAGCAACTCGTGGCTCCAATCGACCGAGGCGCGCAACGTCTGTTGGCGCGGCATGGCCGAGCGGGCGCCGCCGGTCAGCAAGCGGAAGCGGTCGGAGAGCCCGGCGGCGATCTGCTCGACGCCGAGCACGCGCACGCGCGCGGCGGCCAGCTCGATCGCGAGCGGGATGCCGTCGAGGTCGTGGCAGATCTGCGCGATGGCGGGGGCGTTCGCGGCCTCGACGTGAAAGTTGGGGCGGACCTTGAGCGCACGCTCGATGAACAACCGCACGGCGTCGGACTGCGCGATGCTCTCGACCTGCTCGGGCTCGCGCTCGGCGGGCAGCGAGAGCGAGGGCACGCGCCAGTGGGTCTCACCGTCTACGCCGAGCGGAGCGCGGCTGGTTGCGAGCACGGTCACGTCCTGACATCCCCGCAGAAGCTCCTCGGCGGTGCTCGCGCACGCATCGAGCAGGTGCTCGCAGTTGTCCAGCACTATCAGCGCTCGCGCGCGGGCGAGGTGCGCGATCACGGCTTGCAGCGAGGTCTGGCCGGCGAGCGGTTTGACGCCGAGCGCCTCGCCGAGCGTCGGGCCGACGGCCTGCGGGTCGGACAGCGGCGCGAGCTCGACCCACCAGGCACCGTCGGGGAAGGCATCGAGCGTGTCGGCGGCGACCTGCGTGGCCAGACGGGTCTTGCCGCATCCGCCCGCGCCGGTGAGCGTCAAGAGTCGCGTTCTGGCCAGCTCGGCGCCGATCTGCGCAAGCTCGTGCTCGCGTCCGACGAAGCTGGTCAGCTGCTCGGGCAGGTTGTTGGGCCAGGCATCGAGCGAGCGCAGTGGGCCCTCCTCGGCGGGCAGCTCGGGATGACCGAGCGCGAAGACGTGCTCGGGACGGCCGAGATCGCGCAGGCGGTGCGAGCCCAGATCGAGCAGCGTGGCGCCGCCGGGCAGGGTGTCGAGCACGAGGTCGTGCACGGAGCGCGAGAGCAACGTCTGCCCCCCGTGGGCGATCGCCCGCAGGCGTGCGCAGCGGCTGAGGGCGATGCCGAAGTAGTTGCCCTCGTCGCGCAGCTGCGCCTCGGCGGTGTGCAGCGCGATGCGCACGCGCAGCTCGACATCGCCAGGCCACCGCGCGGTCGCGAGCGCGCGCTGCGCGTCGAGCGCGGCGGCGACGGCGTCGGAGGCCCGTGAGAAAGCCGCGACGACGCTGTCGCCCTCCCCCTGTTCGACGGGTCGGACGCCGCCGTGACGGGCGACGGCCTCGGCCAGGAGCTCGTAATGCGCGGGCACGGCGTGCGCCATCTCTGTGGGATGCGCCTCCCACAAGCGGGTCGAGCCCTCGATGTCAGTCAGCAGGAACGTGACGGTTCCCGCGGGGAGCGCAAAGGTCCTCTCGCTGTTCTCGGCCACTCCGTCCAAGCCGCCACCCCAGATGTTTGGCCGGGCGAGCGCCAGGCCGTCGATAAATCGTGCCATGTCCGCCTCCCTCATGCCGGGGTGATCACGGTAGGGGCCGGCGCACTCGCCTGAAGCGACGGACGGCGCAACAGCGCGACGCCGAGAGCAGCCATCAGAAGCGCGAACGCGAGCGGGGCGAGGGCGGGTAGTTCGTCGGGGGCGAGCACGCCGGAGCGCGCGAACCCAACCGAGGCGATCGCGTGCAGCACCGCGACCAGCCAGGCGAGGATCGGCACGGCGCGTGGCAGATCTCCGTGAGCGCGCCACGCCAACGCAAGGGCGATCGAGCAGGGAACTGTCGGCCATGCCGAGGCGCTGGTGGCAAGCGTGAAGCCGTCACCGAGCATGCGCGCGGTCGCGGTCGGGACATCCGGAGCCTCCCAGGCGAGAAGCACGCCGAGCACGAGCGCAACGCCGATCAGCGCCGACTCCACGGCGGCACAGATGAGCGCGACGGTAGCCGCGCTACGGGCGGGCCCGCGCAGCAGCTCACGCAGCCCCGCGAAAACGGCAGGCATCAGCGCGCACCAAGCGATGCCGTTGAGCACGCTCGCGGCAAGGACGCCATCTCGATGGCCATCGATGAAGCGCAGCACGGCCTCGCCGGAGGCGCCCGCCGCGGGGGCGTCGCCGAACGAGCCGATCGGGATGCTGATCGCGTACAGCACCGCGACACCAAGCGCGGCGCAGGCGGTCAGGGTTCGCGTAGACACATCGTCACCTCCGGTTCGAACCGGCCCAAGTGGCCGGCGATGAGGCGAAGCTACGGCGAGGCTGTGCGGACTACATCTGCCATGTGGCATATATCCGCGCTCGGGCCGGCCAAGCCGGCGGGGCAACGCTGCGATACTCGGTTCGTGCCCTACAACGCGCAGCTCGGGCCGACGCGCTACGTGGCCGCGGAAGACCGCTACGAGTCGATGCCTTATCGGCGCTGCGGGCGCAGCGGGTTGCAACTGCCGGCGATCTCGCTGGGCCTGTGGCAGAACTTCGGCGATGACCGCCCATTGCGCGATAGCCGCGCGATCCTCCGCCGGGCGTTCGACCTAGGCATCACGCACTTCGACCTGGCGAACAACTACGGCCCGCCTTACGGGAGCGCGGAGATCAACTTCGGCCGGGTCCTCGCAGAGGACCTGGCACCGTATCGCGACGAGTTGGTGATCTCGACGAAGGCGGGCTACGACATGTGGCCGGGCCCCTACGGCGAGTGGGGTTCACGCAAGTATCTGCTGGGCAGCCTGGATCAGAGCCTGCGACGCATGGGACTGGACTATGTGGACATTTTCTACTCCCATCGCTTTGACCCGCGGACGCCGCTGGAGGAGACGATGGGCGCGCTGGACGCGGCGGTCCGGATGGGTAAGGCGCGCTACGTGGGGATCTCCTCCTATGGCCCAAAGCGGACGAGCGAAGCGGCGAAGATCCTGCGCGAGCTGGGCACGCCGCTGCTAATCCACCAGCCTTCCTATTCGCTGCTGAACCGCTGGATCGAGCGCGGGCTGTTGGATGTACTCGATCGCGAAGGGGTGGGCGCAATCGTCTTCTCGCCGCTGGCCCAGGGCCTCTTGACGGACCGTTACCTGGAGGGGATCGACGAGGACTCGCGGGTACGCCGCGGCAACTACTTCTCAGAGGGTCTTCTAAGTGAGGAGAACATCGCGCGCGTACGCGCGATGAACGAGATCGCGGAGCGCCGCGGGCAAAGCCTTGCGCAGATGGCGATCGCGTGGGCTCTGCGCGAGGAACGCGTGACCTCGGCGCTGCTGGGCGCGAGCAGCGTGGCGCAGCTGGAGCAGAACGTCGCAGCGCTGCAGCGGCTCGATTTCTCAGATGACGAGCTCGCGGAGCTCGACCGCTACGCGGTCGACGGCGGCATCAATCTATGGGCGGCATCGAGCGATGCCTAGGCTGCCGACTGCTCCGCTGGCGGCGGGCTCGCTGATCGCGGGCTACGCGGTGGCTTCGGCGAGCGGCTCGCGCCCGCTCGGCGGAGTAGTGCTTGCGGCGGGCGGCCTGTGGTGTGTGCGTGAGTGGGCGCGTCGCAACGACACGCGGACGGCGGCGACGCTGGCGGGCGCGGGGCTCGTCGCGTTCGCGGGCTCGCATGTGTTGGCCCGCGCGGTAGGTGCGTGGCCATCGGTGCTGCTGGTTTCGGCGGCGATGGGCGCGGCGACGTGGGCGCTGGCGGACGCCCGCGCGCGGCCTGCGGAGCCCGCACTTCGCTAAGAAGACTCTGAGGTTCCCTACAAGGAGGGCTAAGGGTCGCGGCTGATACTGCGGTTCATGATCGCTACTGCCGTCGGACCCCACATCTACTGGCTGGCGAGCCGCGCGGCGGGCAGCGCGGCGCTCCTGCTCTCCAGCGCTTCTGTCTGCGTGGGCCTCGCGAGCGGCCTGCGCCTGATCAAGGGTCGCGCCGCGGACCTCCGGGTGCTGCACGAGGCGCTTTCGCTCGCGACGATCGCGACGCTGCTCGTGCACGTACTGACGCTGCTGGGAGACGGCTACTTGCGACCGAGCCTCGGCGAGCTGACGGTGCCGTTTCTCAGCGGTTATCAGCCATTCTGGACAAGCACGGGGATCGTGGCGTTCTGGATGATGCTCGCGCTCGGTCTCTCCTACTACGCCCGCGCCAGGATCGGCGTACAGCGCTGGCGCACGCTTCACCGCTTTACGGCTCTGGCCTGGGTGCTGGGGCTGGCGCACTCGCTGGGTGAGGGCAGCGACGCGGGACAGACTTGGTTCTTGGCGATGGTGGCGATCGTGACGGTGCCCGCGCTCGTCCTGCTCACGGCGCGCGGGATCAAGGCCGCAGCGGCGAAGTCGGCGGGGCGTGGCCTCGGTACGCCGGGTGGGATCGGAGCCCTGCGATGAGCCCGCGCGAGGCCCGAAGGCTGGCGGCTAGGCGTCGTGATCAGCTGCGCCGCCGCGCTCGCAGGATCAGGCGCTCGGTCGCGGCGGTCGCGGCAGTGCTGTTCGCGACCGTGTTCCTCGTGGTGGCGGTGCAACTCGCCTCGGGCCACGACCCTGCGCTGTCGGCGGCGTCGAAGACGAGTGCGACGAGTGAGCGCAAGTCATCGGGCACGAGCACGCGAGCCAAGGCAAGCAAAGGTGCCTCGGCGAGCGAATCGGCGACGCAGGAACCGTCCTCACAGGAATCGGTCTCCGAAACGGGCTCTGAAGAATCGGGCTCTGACGAATCCAGCTCCGGCGAATCCAGTGCGGGCAATGCGAGCTCCGGCGAAACGGCGAACGAAGAACCGAGCCGCACAAACGAAACGAGCGACGAAAGTTCTTCGGAATCGAGTCAGGCGGTCAGCCCGGTGACGAGCGCGCAATCGTGAGCAGACGGCTGAAAACGGCCGAGCATGCAGAGCAGTTCGAGTGCTTCGGCGGTTATTGCTCGGTGCTGGTTAGTGGCGGCGACGGACGAAGTTCGGCAGCGCGCGCAGCGCGCGCGGCTCATCAAACGCTGCTCGATTGGCATCGGCGCTTCTCCCGCTTTCTCCCGGACAGCGAGCTCTCGCTGCTGAACGAGGATCCACGAGACGAGGTCCCGGCGAGCGAGCTGATGTTGCGCCTGGCGGAAGCGGTCCGTACGGCAGGCGAGCTTTCGGGTGGTCTGGTGGACGCGACGCTCGCTCGGGAGATCGAGCTCGCGGGCTACGCGGCGGATCTGTCAGCAGCGCGGTTGCCGTCGAGGTTGGTTGCGGCGCTGGCACCGCGTCGCGCGCCCGCGAGCCCGCATCCTGACGCGCGCTGGCGCGAGGTAGAGGTCGACTCAATCCGCGGAACAGTCATCCGTCCCCCTGGCGTGCGGATCGATAGCGGCGGTCTCGCAAAGGGCTTGTTCGCGGATGTGCTGGCCGAGCAGCTGGCGGGCCACGCAGCCTACGCGGTGGATTGTGCGGGCGATCTCGCGCTCGGTGGCACGGCGGCGCTGCCGCGGGCGGTACACGTGCAGAGCCCCTTTGACGGCGGCACGCTGCACACGTTTGCGCTGAGCGTGGGCGCCGTGGCGACGAGCGGGATCACCCGGCGCAGCTGGCTGGACGGTGACGGGCAGCCGGCGCATCACCTGCTCAATCCCGCGACGGGCGCCCCGGCGTTCACGGGCGTGGTGCAGGCGACGGCGCTTGCGCCCTCGGCGCTGGAGGCGGAGATCAGGGCGAAGGCGGCGCTGCTCGCGGGCCCGCGGGGTGCGGCGGAGCACCTGCGGCACGGTGGTGCGGTCGTATCCGACGACGGCTCCTGCGCGGTCTTTCAGCCCGCGTTGAGCATCACCTGACGTGCGACAAGAGCTTCGTAGATAATCGTCGCGTGATGCGCGCGATCCAGATCGTTGAGGAAACCGGGCCCGACACGGCGCTGCGTCTGGTCGAGCTCCAGGAGCCCGAGCCTTCGCACATGCTGACCCCGGGCGAGGGAGTGCTCGTGGACGTTCACGCCGCGGGCGTGTCGTTTCCCGAGGTCCTGCAAACACGAGGGATGTATCAGGTCAAACCCCCGCTTCCGTTCGTGCCGGGTAGCGAGGTGGCGGGCATCGTGCGCAGCGCGCCCGAGGGCGCGTCAGTCAGGCCGGGCGACCGGGTCGCGGCGTTCTGCGCGCTGGGCGGCTTCGCCGAGGTGGCGGTGGCGCCGGAGTATTTCGCCTTTCCGTTGCCCGATGTACTCGACTTCGCGCAGGGCGCGAGCCTGATCCTCAACTACCACACGGCCTACTTCTGCCTGGTCACGCGAGGGCGCTTGCAGGCGGGCGAGAGCGTACTCGTACACGGCGCGGCGGGTGGCGTGGGCACGGCGGTGCTGCAGGTGTGCAAGGCGCTGGGCGCGAGCACGATCGCGCTGGTCTCGACGGAGCAGAAGGGCGAAGTCGCAAAGGACGCCGGCGCCGATCGCGTCGTGCTGCTGAGCGAGAGCTGGAAGGACGAGGTAAAGGAGCTCTCGGGAGGCGGCGTGGACATGGTGCTCGACCCCGTGGGCGGTGATCGCTTCACGGACAGCCTGCGCTCGTTGCGCGAGACGGGCCGGCTCGTGGTGGTCGGCTTCACCGGGGGCTCGATCCCTGAAGTGAAAGTGAACCGTTTGCTGCTGAACAACACCGAGGTGATCGGTGCGGGCTGGGGCGCGTTTGTGATGGGCAAGCCCGAGATCAACCGTGAAATCGGCGCGGCGATCGAGAAGATGATCGACGACGGCTTCGTGCGCCCGATTGTCGGGGAGCGCTTCCCGCTGGAGAAGGCGGTTGAGGCGTTGCACGCGATCGACGAGCGCCGTGCGACCGGCAAGGTCGTGCTCGACGTGCGGCCGAGCTGAGCAGGACAGCGCGCGTAAGAGCAAAGTAGGAGTTGCCCTGACGCGCGCGGGGCGTGCGCAAGAATCGGAACATGAGGGTTCTAGTCGTGGACGACGATCGCGCGGTGCGCGATGCCCTGCGACGGGTCTTGACGCTCGCGGGCTACGAGGTTCAGATGGCGGAGGGGGGTGCCGAGGCGATCGAGGCAGTGGTCCAGGCAGTGCCCGACGCGGTGGTGCTCGACGTGGGCATGCCTGACATCGACGGACTGGAGGTGTGTGAGCGGTTGCGGCGTCTCGGCAACCGCGTGCCGATTTTGATGCTGACCGCTCGGGTTGAGGTGTCCGATCGGGTGGCGGGTCTGGATGCGGGCGCAGACGACTACTTGGTCAAGCCTTTCGACGTGGATGAGCTGAAGGCGCGACTTCGCGCGCTGCTGCGCCGCACGGGGCCAGACGGTGATCCAAACGAGCTGGCCTTCGCGGAGGTCAAGCTCGACCGCGCGCGGCACGGGGCGAGCGTCGACGGGCAGGTCGCGGAGTTGACGCGGACCGAGTATCAGCTACTCGAGCTGTTCTTGCGAAACCCACGGCAGGTTCTCCCGCACAGCGTGATCTATGACCGCGTTTGGGGATATGACTTTGGCGCGGCATCGAACGCCCTGCGCGTCTACGTGGGCTACCTGCGGCGCAAGCTGCAGGAGATCGGCGCGCGCGATCTGATCCACACGGTGCGAGGCGTCGGCTACGTGATGCGCGAGCCGTGAGCCTGCGGCTGCGAATTGCGGCGGCGGGCGGTGTTGCAGTCGCGCTCGCGGTACTCGCGGCTGCGGTGGCGATCTACCTCGCGGTGCGCTCGGACCTACGTGGTCAGATCGACCAGTCGCTCACCCAGCGCGCGCATGAGTTCGTGAGCGTGCCACTACTGCGCAAGCAGCTTGGCCCGACAACGGGAAGCGGCGCTCAGGCCACCGGCAACGGCGGCACCGTCGCCGGCGGTGGCGCAACGGCGCCGGCCGGCGAGCCGCCGCATGTGGTGGTGCTCGGAGGCGCCGCGCTGGAGCAGCGCTTGCGTAAGGCGGGAGCGCAGGGGCCGCTTCCGAACTTCGTCCAGCCGGGACGCTTTGGCGGCGCGGCGGGCTACGTCCAGTTCCTATCGCCCAAAGGCGTGGTCACGGTGCCAGGCGGCCAGGGAACCACGCCGGCGATCCCGCCTGACGCTCGCGACCGGCAGATCGCGGCGAGTGGCCACGGCAGCGTGCTGAGCGATCGCACGGTGAAGGGCACGCACCTACGGGTGCTGACGCTGGGGACGCCCGCGGCCCCGACGGCGCCTGGCACAAATCCGACGGGTCGAGGTGCCGTGATGATCGCTCGGCCGCTCACCGAGGTGGACCACGAGCTGCATCGGGTGCTACTGATCCTGCTGATCGTTGGCATAGCGGGAATCGCGATCGCCGCGCTGCTAGGAGCGCTAGTCGCGCGCACGGCGCTTGCGCCGATCGCGCGCTTTACGCGACGCACCGAGTCGCTGGCGGGCGAGCTCGATCTCTCACAGCGTCTGGAGGTGCGGGGTGGAGAGGAGCTCGAGCGGCTGGCCACGAGCTTTAACACGACGCTTGACGCGCTGGAGCGATCGCTAGAGGCACAGCGCCAGCTGATCGCGGATGCCAGCCACGAGCTACGCACGCCGATCGCCTCGCTGCGCGCGAACATCCAGATTCTCGAGGACGCGCGGCGCCTGCCGCCTGCCGAGCAGGAGCGCCTACACGCGGACATCATCGATGAGCTCGACGAGCTAACGCGGCTGGTGGGGGATGTAGTCGAGCTGGCGCGCGGCGCCGGAGTCTCGGCGGCGCGGGAGGAAGTGCGACTGGACGAGCTGGTTGCCGAGGCGGTCGAGCATGCGCGGCGGCGTGGCGCAGTGCACTTTGAACTTGACCTGGAGCCGACGGTGGTGCGCGGCGAAGCGGACCGGATTGCCCGCGCGGTCACGAACCTGCTCGACAACGCACGCAAGTGGAGTCCGACGGGCGGGATGGTTGAGGTCACGCTGCACGACGGCGTGCTCAGCGTGCGCGACTACGGCCCGGGGTTCGCGGAGGGCGAGCTCGCCAAGGTGTTCGAGCGCTTCTACCGCTCGGCGAGCGCACGCAAGCTGCCCGGCTCGGGGCTGGGGCTGGCAATCGTGCGCCAAGCCGCCGAGGCGCACGGAGGGTATGCCCGCGCGGCGAACGCTCCCGGCGGTGGCGCGCGCCTGGAGGCGTCGTTCGGCCCGGCGCTTGGACCCGCGCCCGACGCTGAGCCGCTGCTAGCCGCGCCCGGCGATTAGGGTCCGGCGGATAGTTGGCGACGCTAGTCGCGAGTCCGGCCGACCGACGCCGGGATGATGCGCTCTTTGATCGGTGCTCCGCTTAGCTTCGCTTCGCGCTTGGCGGTCACCGAGTGGGTAATTGCCACGCGCAGCGCGCTGACCGCCGAGGCGAGCTCGTTGCTCACGGTCGCGCGAGAGCTCCGTCCTTCCACGGCTTCGTCCTGCGCTCGTGCGTTGGCGGCCGCAAACTGCGAGCGCAGGGCCTTGTAGACGATGAAGGGGTAATCGTTGCGCGAGAGCGCGACTGCGTACGGTTTCTCCGGCGGGCACTCCCCGATCTTCGCGAGTACCTTCCGCGTTGCCTCGATCGTCCACAGCGCCGATTCGTGCGTGCGTCGGTCGGTTACCTCACCGCACAGTGCGAGCTCCGAGAGTCGGTCGGCCGCGGCACCCATCTCTTTCAGCAGTCCTTTACGCAGATAGGGGGCAAGCGTGGGCGTTACGAGTATCAGCCGCCCTACCGGACCTGGGCCGGCCCGGCCCGCGATCGTCCAGTGTTCCAATCTCCGTCGCGTTCGATCTCGAGCGCGACGGTGGGTGCGCGGAGTGGCTTCCATCGTCAATAATCATCCTGGAACCATTACGTACAGATAAGCCACACCGTTAAAGGTTCTACATTCTGCATGAGAGTTGGAAACACATGTACTTCGGACCTAGGTTTCCAATAGTCTGTAATCAAGATGAGCGCGCGAGCGGCTGACCCTGCCAGGTCTCAACCGCTGCAATCGGCGGTTCAATGGGCCCTGCTCGGTCTCGTAATCGAGCGTCCAAGCTATGGCTACGAGCTGGCAACCCGCTTTGAGCGAGCCTACGGCGAGGCGCTGCGCCTGAGCAGTGTCTCTTACGCGTACACAGCGTTGCAAGCGCTCGAGCAACGGGGCCTGATCGAAGAAGTGGCGGGCTCGGGTGGCGGACGCCAGCCCAAGCCGATCTACCGCGCGACGCGTGAGGGCATCGAGGCCTTCCAGGAGCAACTGGTTTGCGAAGTGAGCGAGGAACGCCGACGCTCGCGGGTCTCGGCTCGCAAGCTAGCCGTATTCGCGGGCGCGCCGGAGCTCGCGCTCGCGCTGATCGACCGGATTCGCGAGGCATGCCTGAAGGAGGCGGTGAGTTCGTGCCTTCCCGGACCGCTTGCCGAGGCCGATCTAGACACTGTTGGGCAGCTCGCCGCGCGGCTTGCCGCAGAGGAAGGGCGTTTGGCGATCGACGCGAAGCTCGCCTGGCTCGACTATGCGGCACGCGAGCTGCGGGCGCTTGCGGATCGGTCGGCCGGTCGATGAGCCTGCTCGCGCTGGAGCAGGTAGTCAAGCGCTACGGCAGCGGCGTTCAGAGCAAGATTGCCCTGCGCGATGTGTCCCTCGCGATCGATGCCGGGGAGCTCGTCTCGGTGTGGGGCCGCCGCCGCACGGGCAAGACCAGCTTGTTGCGTATTGCCGCGGGGATCGAGCCTCCCGACGAGGGTCGGGTCCTGCTCGACGGTCAGGACATCGATGCGCTGCCTTCGCGCGGGCTGGACGCGATCTGCTGGTGTCGCACTTCTTTCCGCCCGGCCGAAGGTCAACTCGTGCTCGATCAGCTACTGCTCGGGCAGCTCTCACGTGGAGTTAAGGCGCCGCTCGCGCGCAGCCGCGCGAGCGGCGCACTCAGCCGGGCCGGCGCCGAGGATCTGATCGGCGTTCGCTGCGGCGATCTGGACCCTGCCGAGCGCGTCCGCGTCGCGATTGCGCGTGCGCTCGTGCGCGATCCGCGTCTGCTGGTGATCGACGAGCCCGCGCTGGGAGTGGACCTGCTGGACCGCCATGGCATCCTCTCGCTGCTGCGCTCGATTGCCGATGAAGGCGTCGCGGTGCTGACCAGCACAGGCGACGTCGCCGGGCTCGAGAACGTTGATCGCGCGCTGACATTGAGCGACGGCGAGCTGACCGGCTCGGCCGACGCCGAGCGGGCGACGGTTATCCCACTGCGCCGCGCGAGCAACCAGTAGCCAGAGCATGAGGGGATCTCGGCGGACACCAGGGGGGTAGCCGTAGGTGGGGGCGCTTGAGCTAGAGGGAGTCGTCAAGCACTTCACCGGGTCGGGGGAGCTGGTACGTGCCGTCGACGGCGTCAGCCTGGGCGCGGACTGGGGTGAGATGGTCGCGCTTAGGGGGCCGAGTGGATCGGGCAAGAGCACCCTGTTGCTGCTGATCGGGGGCCTACTTGAACCCGACGCTGGCGCGATTCGCTTTGACGGGCGAGACCTCACGAACATGTCCGAGCAGCGCCGCTCGCAGTATCTGCAACGAGATGTCGGCTTCGTTTATCAGCGCTTTCCGCTGCTACCTCGGGTCAAGGCGATCGAGAACGCGGCGGTCAAGCTGATGCTCGGAGGCATGAGCATGCGCCAAGCGCAGAGGCAAGCGCGGCCATGGCTTGAACGTGTGGGCCTGGGCGATCGGCTCGGGCACACTCCTGAGCAGCTCTCGGCCGGCGAGCGTCAGCGCCTTGCTATAGCCCGCGCCCTCGCGGCCGAGCCGAGGATGATCCTCGCGGATGAGCCCACCGGCAATCTCGACAGCGCTCGCAGTCGCGAGATCGTTGGCCTGCTGCGCGAGGTCGCCCACGAGCGTGGCGCGATTGTGCTGCTCGTCACGCACGACGCTGAGGCCGCCGAGCTCGCGGACCGGAAATGCCAGCTACGCGACGGGCGCTTGCAAGAGACGCCGTCGCCCCGAGTCTCACGGGACGGCGACAATGCACCCGACGCCTTGGCGGCTTCGGGGATCACCCTCGACGAAGCTCCTGGATCGGACCTCGCGACCGAAACGGCGGGCGGAGCGGTTCGTCCCGCAGGGCACGCGGAGTCCCTGTTCCCGACGGCGCGCGAGGGCTGAGGCGTGCGCTCTCCCGAGAAGGCGCCTGCGAGAGCGTCTCATGGGTTGCTGCGTCTATACGCGCTGCTCTACCTGTACCGCACCCGCCTGCGTGTGAATGCCGCGCAAGAGCTTTTGGCCGGGCTCGGCGTAGCCGTGGCGGTTGCGCTGCTGTTCGCGACGCTCGTTGCCTCTTCGAGCGTTGCGAGTTCCTCCGAGCAGGTAGTTCGCGCGGTGATCGGTCCCGCCGACCTGCAGTTGCGCGCGAGAAGCGCCGATGGCTTCGACGAAGGTCTGCTGCGTAAGGTCAAACATCTTCCGGGCGTTGTGCAGGCGGCCCCGCTGCTCGAGCAGACGGCGACGATCTACGGACCGCACGGGACTTCGGTGACCGTCGACGTGGCGGGCACCGACCCGACGCTTGCGATCCTCAATGGACTCGCCCACACACTGCCAATCTCCGCGTTGACCTCA
>Ga0335073_10002494_pt1 | contig 25181 bp, 15 predicted proteins | sample Lox_Sample_22_FD_207093 | JGI IMG/M metagenome (GOLD analysis project Ga0335073, IMG submission 207093) | Soil microbial communities from Loxahatchee National Wildlife Refuge, Florida, United States - Lox_Sample_2.2 | ecosystem: Environmental > Terrestrial > Soil > Wetlands | place: USA... | reverse complement strand
CTCATCGAGCGATTCCTCATCGAGCGATTTCTCGTTCGACTCGTCGTCGTCGGACACCTCCTCGTTCGATACGTCCTCGACCGACACTTCCGGCTTCGATACCTCCTCGTTCGATACGTCCTCGACCGACACTTCCGGCTTCGATACCGGTTCGACGGAAGCAGCCGCCGCGGCTCCCGCGCTCGAACCGGAGCCCTATACCGTGGAGGAAAATCCGCCTATTCTCGAAGCGGAGGCGCCGCCTCCCACCGACACATCCGATGAGTTCGGCCAGGCGCTTGCGGCGGTCCGCGACGGCCGCATCGCCGAAGGAATTGGCACCATCACCGCCATTCTCGCCACCGAGCGCTGCGGGCGGCAGCGTTTCCGCCGCCGCACCCAACTGGCGCACCTGCTGATGGCCGCGGGCAAAGGCAAAGTCGCGCAGCCGCTGCTCGACGATTTGGCCAGCGAAATCGAAGCCCGCCGTCTGGAAGAATGGGAACCGGGCGAGGCCATCGCCTACCCGCTGGAGTTGTTGATGCACTGCCTGACTTCGGCGGACGAAGAAAGGAGAACGCAGTTGTACACGCGGATCTGCAAGCTGGATCCTGTGCGCGCCGTGAACTGCTCGGTTTGATATGGCCAAACCACAGTTCACCAAGAATATCCAGCAAGGTCTGTTGGACCGATTGATCGACCTGGATCCGCTGAACCGCCAGGAAGCGCCCATGAGCCGTCCGGAATCGTTGCGGCAATTCCGCCTGTCGGTCAAGCGCGACCTCGAATGGCTGCTCAATACCACCCGCATGCCCATCGAGGTGCCGGAATATTGCGACGAGGTGCACAACACTGTTTTGTTCTTCGGGCTGCCCGATATCGCCAGCATTTCGCTGCAAAACCCGGGCGACGAACAGAAACTGACGCGCGCCCTCGAGGAATCCATCGAAACCTTTGAACCGCGCCTGGCTCACGCCCGCGTCACCAGCCGGGACCCCTACCAACCGACACAGCAGGCCCTCACGTTCCATGTGGAAGCGATGCTCCTGATCGACCCGGCTCCCGAACGCATCTCCTTCGACACGGTCCTCGAGGTCAACAAGGGCGCGTACAGCGTCAAGGAAACATAAGATGGCCGCTCGTTCAGAGCTGTGCTTCGCTCGTGGGACCGGAAATCCTGCCTGGAGCCGCCTTTCAGGCGGCTTTCGGGATGTTTGGCTGCCCAACGAGTGTACGGAAGGCCCAGGACTCTAGCCGTGCGCGACGAACTGCTCTTCCATTATTCGCAGGAATTGACTTACCTGCGATATCTTGGCGCGGAATTCGCCAACAAGTACCCCAAAGTAGCGGGCCGTCTTCTGCTCGAGGCGGGTAAGTGCGAAGATCCGCACGTAGAACGCCTTCTGGAAGGCTTTGCCTTCCTGGCGGCTCGCATTTACACCAAGATCGACGACGAATTCCCGGAAGTGGTCGAAGCGCTGCTCTCGGTGCTCTATCCGTATTATCTTCGCCCCATCCCTTCGGCATCGGTGGTGCAATTCCATCTCGATGCCGAGCAGGGAAAGCTCATGAGCGGATTGCCCATCCCGCGGGGGTCGCTGCTTTATTCCCCGCCGGTCGCCGGCACGCCCTGCAAATTCCAGACCTGCTACGACACCACGTTGTGGCCGATCGAAGTAAAATCCGCCGACTGGCGCTCCGCCGACCGTCTTCAGCCGCCGGTAGCCTCCACCGGAGCTTCGGCGGTCATCCGGCTGGAGCTCAATTGTTTTCAGGACGTCAGCTTCGGCAAGCTCGATCTCAAGACGCTGCGCCTGTTCCTGCAAGGCGACGGGACGGTCATTGGCGGCCTGATCGAACTGCTCTGCAATAACTGCGTGCAGATTGTGGCGCGCGATCTGGCCGCGCCCGCCAAAAAGACCGTGGCCTTTCCGCCAGGCTCGCTCCGGCAGGTGGGGTTCAAGCCCGATGAAGGGCTGTTTCCCTTCCCCCGGCGCAGTTTTTGGGGCTATCGCCTGCTTCAGGAGTATTTCTCTTTTCCGGAAAAATTTAACTTCATCGATATCTCCGGCTTTGAACAGCTCTCGGCCGCGGGATTCGGCGAAAAAATCGAACTCCTGTTTTTCCTCTCCGACTTCGAGCGCAGCGACCGCCGGCAATCGCTTGAACTGGGCATCGCCAAGAGCACTTTCGCACTGGGCTGCTGCCCGGCGGTGAATCTCTTCGAGCAGGTGGCCGAACCCATCCTGATGGAGCAGAAGCGCTTCGAATACCGCATTGTTCCGGACGCGCGCCGCGAGGAGGCGCTGGACATTTTTTCCATCGACGAAGTCACCGGCGTGATGAGCGGATCGACCGAAACGGTGGAGTATCAACCGTTCTATTCGCATCGCCATTCCCTGCACGGCGAACCGACACAGACTTTCTGGCACAGCACCCGCAAGCTCTCCAGCTGGCGGACCAACAAAGCGTCCGACGTGTACATCACGTTCGTGGACCTGAGCGGCGCGAAAAAGACACCCGACCGCGACACTGTGACCATGCGGCTCACCTGCACCAACGGAGAGTTGCCGTCGCGCCTGCCCTTCGGAAATGAGGAGGGCGATTTTCAGTTAGGGACCGGCAGTCCGATTACGCGCATCGTGTCTCTCACCAAGCCTACGGAGGCACTGCAGCCGCCGCAACAGCACGGACTGCTTTGGCGCCTGGTTTCCAAGCTGTCGCTGAATTATCTGTCACTGATTTCCGAAGGGGAAGACGCATTCCGGGAGATTCTGCGCCTGCACAACTTCACCGGGTCGCCATCCGCAGAAAAGCAGATCGACGGCATCCTGAAGCTGCGCAGCGAACCGCACTTCGCGCGCCTCACTTCCATCCATGGCGTCAGTTTTGCCCGCGGCACCCGGGTGGAAATCGAGCTCGACGAGGAGCAATTCGCCGGCGTCGGCGCCTACACGTTTGCCGCGGTGATGGACGTCTTCCTGGGGTTGTATACTTCCATGAACAGCTTCAGCCAACTGGTGGTGAAGACCCGGCAACGAAAGAGAGTTCTAAAGCAATGGCCCCCGCGAGCGGGACAGAAAATCCTGATGTAGCGCTGGAAAATTCCAGCGTGGCGCTCGAGAAGGTCCGCGACCTGCTCTTTGGCGATCCCTGCTCGTTCGACTTCTTTCAAGCCGTGCGCATTCTCGGCTGGCTCCAGCCGGCAAAATCGCCGGTGGGCCGGCATAGTCATCCAAACAACGAAGTGGTGCGAATCGGCGCCCACCCGATTCTGTATTTTCCCGCCAGCGCCATTCACGAGTTGAAAGAAGGCCAGAATTCGCAACCCGAAATGGTGGTCAATTTCATGGGTCTCATCGGCCCGCTGGGTGCGCTGCCGAATTACGTGACCGAATTGATCGCCTCTCGCGTGCGCGCCCACGATCGCGCCATGCTGGCGTTCCTCAACATCTTCAACCACCGCCTGACTTCGTTTTTCTATCAGGCGTGGGAAAAAAACCACTTCACCGTGGCATACGAGCGCGATCGCAGCGACCCAGTGACGGCTTGCCTGTACGCCATGGTCGGATTCGGCACCAAGGGCATCCGCGGCCGGCAGCCGGTGGTGGACGAAGCTTTCATATACTACTGCGGACTCTTCGGCCTGATTCCAAAGTCGGCCCTCGGACTCGAATCCGTGCTGGCCGATTACTTCGACGCTCCGGTCGAGCTCGAGCCCTTCATCGGAACCTGGCGCGGCCTGGACGATCCCGACTGCTGCGAGTTCGGCGGCGATATCGTGGAATCCACCGCTCTCGGCATGGGAGCCGTGGTAGGGGACGAAATCTGGGACCAGGGCTCGCGCATGCGGATCAAACTCGGTCCGCTCACTGCGGCGCGATATCGCGAATTCCTTCCCACCGGAAGCGCCTGGCGGGAATTGAAGGCGATTGTGCGCAGTTTTTGCGGATACGATCTGGAATTTGAAGTTCAACTGATTTTGAAGCGCGAGGACGTTCCGCAGTTCGAACTGCGTCCTCAAGCCGGGGATTCCTTATACCTGGGATGGCTCACGTGGCTGAAGTCGGCCAACGACTTCAACCGCAACCCGGGCGATACAATTCTTTTACTGGGAGACTAAACATGGCAACTAACTTGCGTGCCGTAATCGGCAAATTGAATTCAACCACCCGCAACGCACTCGAAGGGGCGGCGGGATTGTGCCTCGCTCGCACCCACTACAACGTGGAGACGGAGCACTTTCTGATGAAGCTCCTCGACGCGAGCGGCGCGGATTTTGCGTTGATCGCGCGGCATTTCGGAATCGACAAATCCCGCCTCTCCTCGGAGTTGAACCGCGCGCTGGACAAGCTGAAATCGGGCAGCGCACGCAATCCGGCGATCAGCGAAAACGTACTGAAGATGTTGAAGGAAGCGTGGACCATCGGTTCGCTCGAATTCAACGACGATTCGGTTCGCACCGGCTACTGCATTCTGGCGCTCGCCACCGTGGACGACCTGACTCGCGAGATCACGGCATCGAGCAAGGAATTCCAGAAGATCAACGCCGATGCCCTTAAGAAGGATTTTGCCGCCATCGTGGCGCAATCCGAAGAAGAAGTCGAGCAGGCTGCCGCGGCCGAGAGCGCCGCGGAAGGACAGAAGCCAAAGGCCGGCGGCAAAACCCCGAACCTGGATCAGTACACCGTGAACCTCACGGAAAACGCCCGCAAGGGGAAGATCGACCCCGTCCTCGGCCGCGATTTCGAGATCCGGCAGGTGGTGGATATCCTCACGCGCCGCCGCCAGAACAACCCCATCCTGGTGGGCGAAGCCGGCGTCGGCAAGACCGCCGTGGTGGAAGGCTTCGCCTTGCGGATCGCCGCCGGCGACGTGCCGGAGCCGCTCAAGAAGGTCCAACTGCATACGCTCGACCTGGCTCTGCTGCAAGCCGGCGCGGGGATCAAAGGCGAATTCGAAAATCGCCTGAAGAGCCTGATCAACGAAGTGAAATCCTCGCCCACGCCGATTATCCTGTTCATCGACGAAGCGCACACCATGATCGGGGCTGGCGGCGCGGAAGGCCAGGGCGATGCCGCCAACCTGCTGAAACCGGCGCTGGCTCGCGGCGAGTTGCGTACCGTGGCCGCGACTACGTGGTCGGAATACAAGAAGTATTTCGAAAAAGATCCCGCCCTCGCACGCCGGTTCCAACTGGTGAAAGTGGAGGAGCCTGGCGAGAAACAATGCGAGCTGATGCTTCGGGGCCTGATTCCGGTACTCGAAAAGCATCACAACGTGCGCATCCTCGACGAAGGGCTGGCCGCCGCGGTGAAGCTCTCGAACCGCTATCTTCCCGACCGCCAGTTGCCGGATAAGGCCGTGAGCGTACTCGATACCACCTGCGCGCGGCTGGCGCTGGGCCAGAACACCATTCCTCCGCCGATCGAAGACGCCAAGCGCACGCTCGACGATATCGCGGTCCAGACCCGCGTGCTCGAGCGCGAAGCCGCTCTGGGCGCCGACCACAGCGAGCGTCTCGGGGAACTCGCCGCACAAAAGGCAACTACGGAGGAGCACCTGGCCGGTCTTCAGGCCCGCTACGACAAGGAAATCGCGCTGGTCAACCAGATCCGCGAAATCCGCGGCAAGCTGGAACAAGCGCACGCCGCGGGCGGCTCCAACGGCTCCGGGGAAGCGGCCAAACTCCGCGAGGAACTGGCCAAGCTGAATACCGATCTCGAAACCTTGCAGGGCGAAACTCCGCTCATTCGGGTGTGCGTCGATCAGCAGATTATCGGCGAAGTGGTTTCCGGCTGGACCGGAATCCCGGTCGGCAAAATGTTGAAAGACGAAGTCGGGATCGTACTCCACCTGGAAGACCACATGCACAAGCGCGTCATCGGTCAGGAATACGCCATCGCCGCCATCGCGCAGCGCATTCGCACCTCGCGCGCCTCCCTCGACGACCCCAACAAACCCGTGGGGGTGTTCCTGCTCGTAGGACCGAGCGGCGTCGGTAAGACCGAAACGGCGCTGGCGCTCTCCGACCTGCTTTACGGCGGTGAAAAGAACGTCATCACCATCAACATGTCGGAGTTCCAGGAAGCGCACACGGTGTCCACGCTGAAGGGTTCGCCTCCCGGATACGTGGGTTACGGAGAAGGCGGAGTCCTCACGGAAGCGGTGCGCCGCCGTCCGTATTCGGTGGTGCTGCTCGATGAAGTGGAAAAGGCGCATCCCGACGTGCTGGAACTGTTCTTCCAAGTGTTCGACAAGGGCAACATGGAAGACGGGGAAGGCCGCAGCATCGATTTCAAAAACACCATCATCATCCTGACATCGAATGCAGGCACCGCTACCATGGCGAAACTGTGCGCCGATCCCGATACCGCCCCCAGCCCCGAGGGTCTGGTCAAAGCGCTGAAGCCTGAGCTGGACAAGACTTTCAAGCCGGCGTTTCTGGGGCGGTTGGTAATTACTCCGTATTACCCCATTCAGGATGAAGCGATGAAGAAAATTATTATCCTGAAACTCGGGAAGATTCAGCGCCGGCTGCAAGAGACCCACAAGCTCGCGCTGACTTACGATTCCACGCTGATCGACGAAGTAGCGAAGCGCTGCACGGAAGTGGAAAGCGGTGCGCGCAACGTGGATAACATCCTGACCAACACGCTTCTGCCGGATATATCCCGCACATTGCTGACAGCCTTTGCGGAAGGAAACAAACCCTCCTCCATTCACGTGGGCATCGGGGAGAACGGTTCCTTCGTCTATTCTCAGGCGGGCCAATCCGCCGCGCACGGCGATTAACGCCGTGGCCGCATGGAAAACGGCGCCCGCTTGCCGGCGCGCGCGGCTCATTCACTCCCGGAGCCGCGGCCGCAAGCAAGCGGCGCCTTTTGAGTCTTCTCTCGGAGGATGAGCCTATGGCATCGGGACCAACCCTTACAGTCAAGCAGACAGATCGCCTCTTAAAGATCAAAACCACGCTCGGAGAGACGAAGCTGGTCTTGGAGCGATTCGCGGGGCCTGAGATTCTCTCTCAGCCCTTCGAATTCAAACTTACTCTCTTGTCCTCGGACGATTCCATCAATATCAAGAGCCTGCTGCGGACCTCGGCCACCATAACCATCATCATGGCCGATAGCACCGAGCGCTACTTTAACGGAATCTTCGCCAGCATTACGCAGTCGAAAGCCGGTGCCGACACCAAGGGCAAAACCGGTAAATCCGGGCTTAGCAATCCCGACGACGAGCTTGCCGTTTACGAAGCTGTCATGGTCCCTAAGTTCTGGTTCCTGGCGCTCGATTCCGACTGCAAGATCTTCCAGAATATGACGGTACAGGCGATCGTCGAAAAGATTCTGGGCGACAAGGGAGTATCGGATTACTCCTTCCGCCTGAATGGTTCTTATCCCACGCGCGAATATTGCGTCCAGTACCGCGAAAGCAGTTTGACCTTCATCTCGCGCCTGCTCGAAGAAGAAGGTATTTTCTACTTCTTCGAACACACCGATACCAAGCACACCATCGTATTCGCCGATAAGAGCTCTATTCTGCAGACGTGTCCCGGCCAGGAATCCGCCGAATACTCTTTCAGCGGCGATGGCTGGGTGGGGAAGGGCAAGGAGGGTGTGGCATCGCTCGAACGCATCGAGACTGCATATTCCGGCAAGGCCGCATGTACCGACTATTATTTTGAGACGCCCAAATTGAGCCTGATGTCCAACCTCTCCGGCAATAACGAAGAGGTCTACGATTACCCCGGCGAGTACACTACCAAGGACGACGGCGACCGCTATGTCCGCATCCGCCTGGAGGAGCGCGAGGCGCTTCAATTCGTGGTGAACGGCACCAGCCGCTGCCGCGCGTTCCGGGCGGGAGTGAACTTCAAGCTGGAAAAGCATTTCCGCAAAGATACCAACCAGGACTACTTCCTGACATCCGTGGTGCACGAGGCCTGGGACTCCACTTATCGCCAGAACTCGGAGAAGGCCCATTATTACAAGAACAGTTTCACGGCCATTCCGAAGACCGTGCCCTACCGGCCGCCTCGCGATACGCCGCGGCCGACGGTGCATGGCTTGCAGCCGGCTTTAGTCGTAGGGAAATCCGGCGAGGAAATCTGGGTCGATAAGTACGGCCGCGTGAAGGTGCAGTTTTATTGGGACCGCGTGGGCAAGAAGAACGAAGACAGCTCCTGCTGGGTTCGCGTTTCGCAGGTTTGGGCCGGCAAGAACTGGGGCTGGATGACGATCCCGCGCGTCGGTCAGGAAGTTCTGGTGGATTTCCTCGAAGGCGACCCGGATCGGCCCATTATTGTCGGGCGCGTTTACAACGCCGACCAGATGCCGCCCTGGACCTTACCCGATAATCAGACTCAGTCCGGCATCCTGACGCGCAGCAGCAAGGGAGGCGGCACCGACAATTTCAATCGCATCCAGTTCGAGGACAAGACCGACAACGAGTTCATCGATATCTGGGCGCAAAAAGACATGAAGACCACGGTGGAGCACGACGACACCCAGCACGTCATGAACGATCGCACCATTAACGTGGACGGCAAGCACACCGAGACCATCGTTAAAGACACCAGCATCACCATCACGCAGGGCAATCACTCCACCACGGTCCAAACCGGCAATCAGAGCATCGAGGTCGACCAGGGCAACCAGACGACCACCATCAAAATGGGCGATCAATCGACCACGCTCAACATGGGGAACCAGTCGATCACGCTGAACATGGGAAATCAATCCACGCAGCTCGATATGGGCAATGTCAGCGTAAACTGCGATCTGGGCTCCATCTCCATGGAAGCCATGCAGTCCATCACTCTCACCGTCGGCGCCAGCAGCATCACGATTACGCCGGCGGCAATCGAAATCTCGTCTACCATGATCAGCATCTCGGGCGACGCCATCGTGGAAGTATCGGGCGACGCCATGCTCGATCTGAGCGGTGGCATCACCATGATCAACTGTGGCTAATATGACCGTTAAGGAACTGAGCGAAACCGCCGGTGTGAGCGACCCGGCGAAGGCACTGGCGCAGGAGGATTCCACGCCGGGGTCTTACCTTGAAAACCTGCAGAAGCAGGAGTTACACCAGGATGCCATCAAGTTTCAGGCATATAAAATGCCAACGGATGCGGGCATCAAGTGGGCCAGCGCCAGTATCAAGGAACTGCGCTCGCCGGAAAGCAAGCAGCAGAAGGACGAGACCCTGGACGCCGTCGATGCGTGGGTGAAGGCTCCCGGCGACGAGACGCGATTTGCCGCCAAGAAAGCTGCGGACAATGCCAAAAAGTCGGATGCTTCGAAACTGGCGGCCCTGGCTGTTTTTATGAGCGGGGGCAGTTTGGCCCCGCCGAACGCTCCCCACACACCGCCGCCCCAGTACAGCGCTCAGAAACTGATTTCCGGGAGTTTAGTGGCGGCGGTCCTGAGTTACGAACCGGCAAAGGCCAAGGAACGATATCAGAAGGCCCTCGCTCTCGCCAAGACTTTCGACACGCCGGCATAAAGAGGAGTCCCAACGCCTGCCGGCGTGATCGCCTCCGCCGGCGAGCCCATGATCTCGATGCCGCCGATACCCTCCCTCAGATAAACGCGGTGCGCCGGCGCGGGATCGGCGCGATGAAAATCGCTGCTCCACGCGCCGTGGTGGAAAGTGCCTTCGAAATCCGAGGATAGCGTCCCCACCCTGCTCCTGGCGTCAATGGCATACTTGCCGGTTTGCGGCAGGAGAACCACGATATCGCCGGCGCGCCCCGTGGCCTCGATATCGCTCATCATGTCGCTCACCAGCACTTCGCCATCTTTGTGGTGGACGACCAACTTGGCCTCTCGCGGCACACGAATCCGGTATTGCATCATGACATCCCCCGTGAAGCTGAACGGGTGAAGCCACTTCGGATAGCGGCTTACATCGGTGGAGATGACGAGATCGCCGTTCGACGCGCGATCGGCCGTGACCTTGACTCTATCGGCAAGCGCGCCGGCCTTCGCCTTGTCTTTTTCGCCGTACAATTCATCAGGAGATTTCGTTACCGTAATCTCCACGTCCGGGCGGTCCCAGCCTTGGATCCACAATTCGCCGAACGAGTGATTCACGCGGATGGTGCCACCTGCCTGAAAAGGCACGTTCTGCGTGCTGCTGATGTGCACCAGGGTCCGGCCCTCCGCGCCAAAGACCGGTGCGGCAGCCAGCACCGTCAAAAAAACTGCCAATCGTGTGTCTTTCATATGACGTGGTTTGCTTTCGCGCGGGCTTCTTTCACCATGCCGAGAAATCGCCGCGCCAGTTCGTGAATTTGCGTCTCTTTCCGCTTTTGGAGCGCTTCCGCGGGAATGAGTTCGGTGCCGATGCCGAGCGCGCTGGCGCCGGCGGCAATGAAATCGGAGGCGGTGTGCTGCGTGACACCGCCGGAAGCGATCAACAGGATCTGAGGCAGCGGCGCCTTCAATGTCCGGATGTAGTGATAGCTTCCCACCGGATCGCATGGGAAGATCTTGACGAAGTCCGAGCCGGCGTTCCATGCGGCGATCACCTCGCTGGGCGATAAGGCCCCCGGGAAAACCGCTACTCCGTGCCGGATCGCTACCTCCACTACTTCGGGAAGGAATCCCGGGCTGGTGAGAAAGAGAGCGCCGGCATCCAGGCACTTTTTAGCGGTTGCGGCATCGAGCACGGTTCCGGCGCCAACCACCATGTCCGGGTGTGAGGTGCGCAATTCGGCAATCACTCCGAGCGCATCCGGCACCGTCATGGTAATCTCGGCGACCGGTATGCCGCCATGGTAGACGGCGTTCGCGGCGAAGCAGGCGAGCTCGCGCCCGGCGACGCGCACCGCGGGCACAATCCCGATTTCCTCGATGAGCGCGCGCACTTCCGCTTTGGTCACATCACACCTCTGAGTTCGTCTCTCAATTTCCGCGCCTGTTCATTAGGATAACGCTTCCCGCACGATCCTCCCGCCTGCGCCGCGCGTTCACCATCCGGGGATGCCAGGCGGGATGCCGCGGCTCCTCGAGGACGTTTTGGTAGCGCTCGTATGCGATCCGCACCAGTTGCGACCGGGTGCGCACATTCAGCCGGCCGAACAACTGCTGCAGGGTCCCTTTGATGCGGCTCTCGGACATTTCCATGCGGGCGGCGATCTCTTTGTTCGACAGCCCTTGCGCCACGAAATAGAGCACATCTCCCTCGCGGGGACTGAGCGGAAGGGCATCGTGCGACTCTCTCGCCGTCTCCAAAAACACCAGCAGGGTCTTGTGGGATCTGCCCTCGCAGACGGCTGCATACCGGACATTCGCCGAGAACATTCCCTGCTTGCCCCTCGCGCTTAGACCAGTGACCGAACCATCCGCCCCCGGCCCTCCCTCACGATGGAAGAGGTGATGCAAATCGGCGGAGAATGCGCTGATCGAACTGCCGGCCAGTTCTTCACAACCGAGAAGATCGCCCGCTGCCCGATTGGCGAACAGGACGACTCCACGTTCGTCCACCATAAGAACGGGGATGGGCAAGAGATCGGCCAGGAGACGGAATTTATGCCCGGCAGACTCGCGCCGGTTTTTGCCGCGCGCCCACTGCCAGATAAAAAGGGCACAAGCAGCCAGGGCCAGCCCCGGAAAGGCCACACTCGGCATATTTTCGCCTCTCATCCCGCGGCCCGGTGCGTGGCTCTGGATTTCAGTCACCGGGACAGGCCACCAGTATAGATTTCCAGCAATCTGGAAGGCGTAAGAACTTTATAAGGAAGTGATAAAAGAGCTGGCTCGATCAGGTGCGCGAGCCCGCACGACCGAAAAAGCGAACACGAATTACAAAATGGCGGCCCTCGTCCCCCAGGAACTGCAAATACTGCGGCGCACCGAAGACGTTGTTCACGGCTGTCGGGTTAGCCTGTCCCGTAAGATTGTCTACCCCGACCCGTAGCGCGAAACGGTAGCCGTGGAATGTGACCATGCGCTCGATGGCAATGTTCAAATCGAAATTCAGCGGATAGCGGTAGGAATCCACCTGCCCGATGACGGCGCCGCCCTGGTCGCGCACCGAAAACGGGTAACCGCTCCGCATATCGGCTAACGTAGATACCGCCCAATTCTTCCAAGGCAACGGAACGTAGGCCCACCCTAATACGCGATCGGGCACGTTCCACGGCAGAGGAACAAAGCTGCTGAGCATGGCGAGCGGCTGGGGCGTATTGGGGTCCACCAGGACATTTGAGACGGCCCGCGAGTGGGTATAGGACAACATCCATTCGAATTGCCCGGAAAATGTCTGGTGAACCGAAACCGAGATGGAATCGTAGTCGTCCCGGCGCAGATTGGTGAGTTGATAATCGCCGCCCGCCGCGCCCCCGGGAACCGGCAGGAGCGATGGCGGCGCATCCGGCGCCAGCGGGTTCACGAATACGAACCCGTCGGTGCCGCGACGGCGCAGGTAGTTCGCGGTGACAAAGAAATGCGGCGAGATCTGTTGATCCACTCCGGCGTTCCAATTGCCGGCCCGCGGCAGAAGCAGCGAAGTGTTCGGAATGCTGAATACGGTGGCTGCCGGGGGGCCCGCGGGCACGCCGCCACTCAGATAAGTGGTGGTAAGCGCCGTCTGATCGAGCGGCCGGCCCAGCAGATTCATGGTCACTGCATCGTGCGTGATGGCATAGCCCCCGGAGACTTTCGTGTGCCCGTTTTTGAGCGGCGACCAGGACCCCGCCAGCCGCGGAGACCAGGCCGAGGCGTGGATCTTCTGGTCGTGATCGTCGCGGATTCCCAGAACGAATTGCAGATTCTTCGAAACGCGCCATGTGTCGATCAAATAGGACGCTAGTTCCACGTCGCGAACTCGAAACAACGCCGGCGGACCGAATCTCGTGCCGGAAAGCAACTCGCCATTCAGTCCGAGCACCTCGTAGCCGGTATTGCGGTCGTTGGCGTGGTAGTGCAGCCCGTCGGCATCGCCGCCTGCTTCCAGTTGGTGCGTCCCCGCCAGCGAGAATTTCGGCAAGTAAGCGTGCACCAGCCCCTGATCGCGGACGGCGGTCTGGCTGGCGTTCACATAGTAATTGCCGGTGTTGCCTTCCGGCGAAAACAAAAACAGGCTGTCGCCCTGCGGCGTCTGGGTCAGCTCATAGTCCTGATGCGCATAGCCGAAATTCACCAGCAAGCCGTGGCCAAAATATACCTGGTCCTGCACGCTGCCCACGTAGAAGGTGCTGTGGACGTTAGACGTGGTGGAGACCGGATCGAGAGGCGCAAGGCCGACGCGACCCTGGTTGCTTACGTTCACCAGAAAGTCGCCCGACAGGATATTTTTGGGGGTCAGATTCACCTGCGTATGCAGCAGATTGCTGCCGGCCCACCCGCTGCGCGTGTTTTGGCCCGCCGGAAGCCCCGTTACCAGGGTTTCGGTATATTCCGAATCCAACGTATCGGAGAACCAGGCCCTGCCTTTCACGATCGGGCCGGAAACGCCGAATCGCGGATACCAGTTGCCGAGATGCAGGCCCTGCTGGATGTTCACTCCCGGAATGAAGTCGGTGGCCGTGTAATGAAATGCGTCCGAGCCGTTCTGCGTATTGACGTTCAGCACGCCGGCCGTGCCTCTGCCGTACTCCGCCGAAGGCAATCCCGAGGAAAGATCCAGGGAGCGAATTCCTTCTACCGCGAGAGTGGTTTGGAATTGTCCGCTGATCGGATTGGTGATGTCGAATCCGTTCAGCAGGTACAGCACCTGGTTCTCCTGTGAGCCGGCGAAGTGCAACTGGCCGGTAGTGTCGCTTAAAACCTGCGGCATCAGTTGCATCGAACTGCGCAAGCTGTGGCTGTTGGCGAACGGCATATCGTTGACTTCGGTGCCGCTCAGACGCTCCTCGGTGGGGGGTTGATCCACGTCCACCGGCGAGGTGGTGGCGTTGACATTTTCAGACTGGAACACCTCGCGCACGGCATTGATCTGCAAAGTCAGTTCCTGGGAACCCTCGATATGGACCGCATGATCTTTCACGGCGTAAAAGCCGGTCCGCTCCACATCGAACAGATAATCGCCCGGACCAGGCACAGTAACTTTGAACTTGCCGCTGGGATCGCTGCGCACCGAGATTGGCGAATAAGCGGAAGCGTTCGCCGGACGCACGCGAACGAGCGCGCCTTCCACCGGCGCGTCGTTATCGTTTACCACCCGTCCGTCGAGAGCGATATCCGCCGCAAGGATGGGAAACACCGCGAGAATGTATACCGCCAACCAGCGCAAAAGGACAATCTCTTCTCCAAGATAGCCCAGCGGGCGGGGAGTTTATTTGCGGGGCCGTCCCCGCGGTCCGAAGACGTACACCGCGCCTTTCGGACGGAAGGTCCGAAGGCGGCAGAAAACAGCTCGCGGCTCACATCGGCGGCGTCATAGGCGCGCAAAAGGCGGTCGAATCGGTCCGTGCCGCGGTGCACCGGCTCGCGATTCAGGCGGCCACTTTCGAGAACGAAATCCTTCAGCGTCTCGCGACGGTTGGCGTAGAACAGATGGCCGTTCCAATAAGCGGGGCGCCGAACGCGCCCGTTCCGGCCTGCAGCGTCTGCCCGGCATGGCTGTCGGACCCGGCATGGAAGCTTCTCATGCGTCGCGATCGATCACGTAAACCCGGCCGGCTTTCCCCGCCATACCCAGTTCGTGCCGATGCGGCCCTGGCTGATCGGGGCAGCAGTACCGGACCGCTTGATCCGAGTTCCACGTCGCCAGGGTTTAACCTTTCCTGGTCGAACGGCGTGAAATAATCGCGCACACCGAAGGCGCCGTTCTGAAAGCCGAGCTTGATTACGGAATTGCCGTAATCGCAGCCACCGCTCGCCGCGTCGAACTTGCCGTTGCCGCTTACGGCGCAGACGGCACCGGACCCGTCGGCGGCGATCCCGCGTCCGATTGCCAGATGCCGCTCTCCTGGCACTCCGGAGCGGTGTTGAACACGCCCAGCGGCCTTAAACAGCGCGCGTCATAAGCTTCGACCCACCCATAGTATGGGCCGACATCGCACGCCGATCCCCATGCCAGGTAGACATTCCCACCTGACAACAGAACGCCGCGCACGGATTTTCGAGCTGGGCGTGAAACCTGACGTCGCTATGCCAAAGGCCGAAGAGACTGGTGGCGGTCACGGCACCTCGAATCAGTGCCGGGCTGCCGGTCCTCTCCGCGGGCTTAGACTCCGGCAGCGGCGATGAGGTTCCCGGGTTCGGGGCAAAGATACCATCACGGCTTCCTGAGCGGCGTCAGCGCACCTGGTAGTGCGCCGCAAGAGGCGCGCGGCGCTCGAAGAGCGCTTGCGGTACGCTGGTGTAGATTGAGCTGCCTGGAAGGGCGGCGGCTGCCAGGATTGGCTGCCCTACGAAAATTTGGATGGATCGTCGCGACTTTTTGAAGATCGCCGCCGCGGCAGCCGCGGCGCCACTGGCGGGCCAGGAACCTCATTCGTTCCTGACGCCGACGACTGCGCCCGATGTCGCGAAGACCGATTTCACCCTCCGCATCGCGCCGGTCACCGTCGAACTCACGCCCAATCGCGTGATCAGCACTATCGGGTACAACGGCACTTCGCCCGGTCCGCGCCTGCGCATGAAAGAAGGCGTCCCCGTCACGGTAAATGTGATCAACGATACAGACGTGCCGGAATACGTTCATTTTCACGGCCTGCTCATCCCCTCCGACGTGGATGGCTCGGAGGAAGAAGGCACGCCTGTGGTCCCGGCGCACGGGAGCCGCAAATATCAGTTCACTCCCACTCCCGCCGGTACGCGGTGGTATCACACCCATGCCATGTCGATGGGCGACCTGCATCGCGGCACATTCACCGGCATGTTCGGTTTTCTGATTATCGAGGGCGCGAACAACTCCGGCCATTACGACCAGGAACATTTCCTCGCGCTGCGCGACTGGGAGCCATACTTCACCAATCAGATGGTCGACATGGACGATCTGGACCCCATCCGCGCTCAGCCCGAAAAACCGGCTGTGCTCGACACCCGGCCGAACGGACTCGAAGTGACCTCCGACCTCTACTCCATCAATGACAAGGCTCTGGGGGCGGGAGAACCGATCCGCGTGAACGAAGGCGAACGTGTAATGTTTCATTTCCTCAATGCCAGCGCCATCGAGATCCGCCATCTCGCGCTGCCCGGCCACAAGTTCAACATCGTGGCGCTCGACGGCAACCCTGTGCCGATGCCCGCCGCGGTGGATGTGCTCATGATCGGGCCCGGCGAGCGCATCGATGCCTGGGTCGAAATGAATCAGCCGGGCGTTTGGATCATGGGAGCCCCGGAGGACCCGGTACGCGATGGCGGCCTCGGAATCGCGATCGAGTATGCCAACAAGCACCGCACGCCCGAATGGAAAACCCCACCGCAACCTTCATGGGATTACACCATCTTCGGCAAGCCGGTGTCATCCGCGCCGCCGCCCGCCGAGCGATTGGACATGGTGTTCGAAAAAATTCCGCGCGGCGCCGGTCCATTCAACACCTTCACCGTGAACGGCAAGCAATATCCCCATGAGCGTGAATTCCTGCTCAAGCAGGGCACGCGGTACCGCCTGACGTTCCACAATCGCACCGACGATGCGCACCCGCTACACCTGCATCGTCACCAACTCGAAATTGTGGAGATTTACGGAAAGGGAACTTCGGGCATCATCAAGGACACCGTGGTTGTGCCGGCATACGGCCGTGCGAGCGTGGATTTCACGGCCGACCAGCCCGGCGATACTTTGTTCCACTGCCATATTCAGCAGCACATGGACTACGGGTTCAAGGCGCTGCTGCGTTATGCGTAAGGCGCGCCGGTGAATCTCACCGCCGGTTTGGCATAATTCGCGATGGCCCTTGCCGCCGGATCGCAACAGGCGCGATCGATCCGGCGGCCATCGGCAGCGGCGGACGAGACCACCACGATCCGCCACTAATGAATGTGAACGAGAATATTTCCCGCGGGATCGGCGAACCTGAATTTGGCATGCCCCGAGTCGGAACTGTCGAAGTTTGCCATTTGGCCGAAGACATCGGCTTTGGTAATCCCCAGCGTGCCCGCATCGGACGGCAACTTCAACTCCAGCGGATTACCCACCCCGCCGTCAGTGTTCCCCGCCGCGTTATGGCCGGCATTGATGTTCTGCCCTGGATGATCGTGCCGTAGCTTTCGGACCTGGGCGGCAACGTGTTCAACCTGTCCCTTCCAGGTGTTCGCAATCTCGCTGACCTTTTTTTTCTTGGCCGCGGCCTTTTCTTCTTTTTCCTTGGCTTTTCTGGCCATTTCCTCCTGCTCTTCTTTGCGCGCCTCCAGTTCCTTTGCCGCTTTCTCCTTCTCTCGTTTGAGTTTCTCCTCCTCCTGCTGCTTCCTGCGATGCTTGTCACAGAACGTCGATTTGGCTACTGCCGGCGCCGGCTTACCCTTAGGCCCCTCTTTGCAGCCGCCTGGCCACTTACAATCCGCCATCTTTTTTTCCTCCTTCGGTCAGCCCTCTGGGCTCCCCACATGGTATCAAAGGCCTTCCGCCAGCCTGGCGGCCTCAGCAACCTCCCACGCCCATAGGGTCCCGGCGTCAGAACCAGCGATGTTCCATTTCGAGGGAAATTAAGCCGCCGGCTCCGGAATGATGGACGGCATGTGGCCAGCGCCACCGACCCGCAGGTCCGCTGAACTGACGTGCCTGTCCCTTGCCCTGCCTGTGCGATTTTCGCCGGCGATATTGCCGCGCCCTGCCAAGCCGGCGCCGGCGCAACCCTCGATGTCGCCATCGAGCACTTCGCTTATCCGAATAACTTCTCGTTCAGCGCCCGCGCCACGGCTTCCGACTTCGAATGCACTTGCAACTTACCGTAAATGTTTTGAATATGGAAGGCGATGGTATTGATACTGACATCCATCTCGGCGGCGGCTGTCTTATAACTGTGGCCTTCCACGAGTAACTTAAGTAATCGGAGCTCCTGCGGAGTAAGATTGTGCGTCGCCTTCTCGGGCGGATGCACCCGCCGGAAAACTTCGATCACCAACCGGGCGATTTCGGGCGACATCGGCGCGCCGCCGCGATTCGCCTCTCGCAATCCCTCAACGAGCTTCGGCGGAGCGGTATTCTTCAGCAGATAGCCATTCGCGCCGGCGCACAGCGCTTTGAACACGCGGTCGTTATCCTCATAGACCGTGAGCACCACCAGCGCCGCGGCGGGAAATTTGCGGCGCAGGATCGCGATTCCTTCGATTCCCGACATTCCCGGAAGGCCCAAATCAACCAGCACCACGTTCGGTTTGTCGCGCCAGTCGGAGCGCAGCGCGTCCTCCATCGATCCCCAGGCGCCGATGCACTCCAAGCCATCGCTGGAAGCAATCAGGGCACGCAGTCCTTCGCGCGTGCGCAACTGATCTTCTATGATCGCCACGCGTATCTTACCGGCCGATGCTGGAGACAAAGCAGCCTTTATTCTAGCTTGCGAGCGCGGCCCGGCAGACCTATCAGTTCATGTAGGACTCCGCGGGATTGCAATGGCAGGATGGCCGTAAACCTGGTACCGCCCGGCTGTGATTCCCAGGTCGCGGTTCCACCGATTTCGCGCATGCGCCGCGCTACGCTCACCAGCCCCTCGCCGGGGTGCGCCTGACTCGGGTCGAAACCGCGGCCGTCATCGGTCACGGTCAGCATCAGGTCGCCCCCAGCCAGTTCCAGCCTGATAGCGGTGCTCCGCGCCCTGGAATGCCGCGCTACATTGTTCACCGCCTCCTTGAACGCCAGGTACAGCGGCCGGCGCGCGTCGAGAGGGACGGCTACATCGGCGGGCAAGCCGGCAGTTTCGAACTTCATATCGATATCGGCGCCGCCCAGGACATCGCTGGCGAAACGGCGCATGCGATGCACCAGCCCTTCAAAGCGATCGTGGCGCGGATTGACCGCCCATACGATATCGCTCATGTCCGAGACCAGCCCGCGTGCGATATTGGCAACATCCGAGAGCACGTGCGGCGCGGAGCCGCCCCGCGCCAACTCCGTCAGAATCGAAATCTGCGTCAGGCTGGCGCCGATATCGTCATGCAGATCGGTGGCGATTCGGGTGCGCAGGCGCTCCATGGCCAGCAGTTGGCGGACGCGATAGTTATAGAGCTGAACGATCAGCGCGGCGAGCAGGACCGCGACACCCGAGAGGAACCACCACCGGCGCCACACCGGCGCGGCGATGGTGAAATCGAAGCCGGCGATTTGCGGGCTCAACTGCCCGTCGGCATCCACCGCGCGGACTTCGAAGCGGAACGTGCCCGATGGCAGTTCGGCGAAGTTCACGTCCTGACGCTCGGCCGGTTCGCTCCACGTGCCATGCGGACCGCCGAGGCGATATTGATAGAGCAGCGACTCGGGTGAACTGAGATCGATTGCCGAGTACTCGATCTCGACCTGGTTCCGGTCGGCGGCGAGATTGAGCGCGAGTTTCTGCGCCCCCACAAACGGCAGAGGAATATCCTCGCCGCGCACCCTCACGCGGGTCAGGTAGATCTCCGGCGCCGGATGCCTTCCCGAGTTTTCGGGATCGAGCTCCGCCAGACCCGCCAGGGTGCCGAACCAGAGGTGGCCGTGGCGATCATGCGCGGCGACGTTCTGCTGACTCTCCGGCAATCCGTCGGCGGATGTGAAATGGCGGATGAGCCGCGACTGTACCGGCTCGCGCGGGTCGATGCGATCCACGCCGCGGGCCGTGCCGGCGTAGATGTAACCCGCGGCGTCCTCGACGAGAGAGCTTACATAGTCGGTGGAAAGACCTTCGCTCACAGTGTAGTTGGCGAACACCGGCGCGGGGGCGTTCGGATTGTCGCAGCGGAAGACGCCGGAGTGCTGGGTGGCGAACCAGAGGCGCCCGGCGCGGTCGACGAGCAGGTCGCGGACTACGGGCGAGCGCTGGCCCGGAGCCAGAGGAAAACTCTCGAAGCGTTCATTGCGAAATCGCAGCGCGGTGCTGTTCGTCGCCAGCCAGATGGTTCCATCCGGAGCGGCACGGTAGGCCGTCGGAACAGTGTTGCGCGGCATGCCCTCCGCGTCAGACCAACGCTGAAACGTGCCGCTCTCGTGCCGCCAGCGCACCACGTCCTGCGTGGGCACGAAACAACTGATCCAGATGTCGCCGGAGGGCGACTCCCAGGCGCGGAAGATCTCGCCACACCCCAGCGGCGAATGGGTGCCATAAAGGACCGGGTTGACCCGTTCCAGGTCCTCGGTCCTTTCCAGTTTCGGAAACCGGAGCATGCCCGCTCCACTCGGAACCCACCAGGAACCGTCGCGCGCCGCGACCACATACTGATTCCATCCCCATCCGAAATACTGAATGTCGGCGGGATGGCGAATGCGCACCGTCCGAAACACCTGGCCCTCTTTCACACGTACCTCCGGGCCCTGTGGCCAAGACGTTACCACCACCAGGCGACCGCGGGAATCCTCAATGAATTGGGCCATGCGCGCGCTGCCCAGCCCATCGGCCGAAGAGTACGAGGTAAAACCGGATTTCTGAATGCGATAAATGCCCGAGCCCTCGGTAGCGCCCCAAAGATTGCCCTGGCTGTCTTCCACTATTTCGGTAGTAGCAATCGAAGGCAGCCCATCGGCGAACGTGTACCGTTCGTTGGGAACAATCCTGCCGTCACTACCGGCGACCAACTCCGTGATCGACTGGCCAACCGCCCAGACCGAGCCGTCTCTCCGCCGGAAAATGTCCTCTACATCGGCCAGACCGGCCGGCGGAACCGCCATTAGTATCGACTCCGCGCCCTGCCGCCGCAGCCGATAAAATCCAGCCGAGGTGCCCATCCAGTACTCGTCCGCGCTCCAGCGGTAAAAACAGCGGACTCCGAACGGCCCCAACGACCGTGTCAAATTGCGCGGCTCCTGCCCGGGTTGCCATTCGTAGAGTGCCGCATCGGTGCCCACCAGCAACGACCCATTCCATCCCTCAGCGAGGGCAGTCAGATACACGGGAGGCAATTTGAGATCCGCGCGCTCCAGGCGCCGTCCATCGTTGGAAACACGGAAGAGCGCAGTGGCGCTGGTGACCCAGGTATCGCCGGCGGACGTTTGCAGGATCTCGCCGATGTTGAAAGGCGCGGCCTTCTCGTCCGCCGCGAGGAGGCGGCACACTTCGCCGATCTTGGCGCCAGGCGCCAGCCGGCACAGACCGCGGTCGCTCAGGATCCAGAATCCACCGCTGCGTGCTATCGCCATATTCACGATGTTGCGGGATGGTAAACCCTGTTCCGGCCCGAAGACGCGGAAGTGATAACCGTCGAACCGCACCAGGCCTTCCGAAGTGCAGAGCCAGAGCAGGCCGGTCGGGGTCGGCACCAGGCATTCCACCGTATTATGCGGCAATCCCTGCGCCGACGTATAGATTTGAATGGGGAGATGGCGAGCGGCCGCAGGCAATGAGCCAAGCGCCAGACATGCCACCAGGCGCCACTTGATCCGCTTTCCGCGCTCGATACCCAGATCCCTCTTCGTGAAGCATAGCATCGATTGCAAACGCTGGGCGGACGGTCTTGGGATTGGCTGACCTATTACGCGACGGACCGGCCGGTTTCGGAAATGTCGTATCCAGCCAGCAGTTCGAGTTTTCGGCGCAAGGATGCGAGTTGCAGAACATCTAAGAAAGCTCTCACCCCGGGGAGCCCAGCGGCCGGCCTCCGCATCACCAGGTCGTACCGTTCGCTATGAAGAGGAATGAAATCCAGCCGGTAATTCCGCGCCGCGGAACTGGTCGCGAGACAAACATCGGCCTCGCCGGAGACCACGCTGCGGGCCGCTGCCAGATGACCGAAGGCGATTCTTCCATAACCGCTCACCGCCTGGCGCTCCAGGCCGATTTTCCGGATCAACCGGTCCAGCAGAGCGCGGCTGCCGGAGCCTGGCTCGCGATTGACCAACCGAACATTCTTCCGCCCCAGATCCTCCAGACTTCGAATCCGTTTCGGGTTTCCGGCGGCGACGACCAAACCTTCCTCCCAGCGCGCGAATGTCACGACGATGACCTCGTCATCGGAAAACTCGCGGCGGATAAACGGGAGATTATATTCTCCCGATTTCGGTTCCTGTAAATGCGTTCCGGCAATGTGTACCTTGCTCTCCTTGAGCCACTGGAGTGCCAGCGTGCTGGATGCCGGGGCACAGACAACTTCGAAGCCGCACACCTTCTCCACCGTTCTCCCAACCAGCCCCATGGCGGGATCGCAGCCCGCGAGTACCACACAGCGTACGGCCGATTCCTCGTTGGCGAACACTCCAATGTCAGCCCGCCGATGGGCCGATGGGACTCGCTGAACCAGGCCGTCGGCTTCCGGCAGGTAATACGGAGACGCCGAAACCGGAACGCCAAGCCGGTGCGATCCCACCTGACAGAGTCGAACCGGTTGGCCGGCTTCCAGGGGCGCGGCGCTCAGCACGTCCGCGGATACAGCTGCCGACGAAAATCCAGCCGCGTCGGGGAGGACGAAGAGTTCGTCTACCGTGACCTCGAGTTCGCGGGCCAGACGAAGGGCAACCTCGGTATTGGGCAGGTAAGTTCCGGCCTCTATGGCGTAGATCGTGTTTCGGCTCACGCCCACGCAGCGAGCCAGGTTCGCGGCGCCGACACCGCGAGTTTTGCGGATCGCCGCAAGCCGATTCCCGACGGCCGGCTTCATAGATTTTCGTGCCACGCTAACCTCGCCAGCATAACAGCATTTCTCGCTACCAAAGCAGCTTCAGCCCGAACTGAATCTGCCGCGAGGTAGTAGAAGTGCTCGTGATCAGGCCTGCCGTAGGCGAGAGGCTGGGAGTGAACACCACCGGGTTCGGAGTGTTGAAGTTCGCGTGATTCAGCAGGTTGAACAGCTCCGCGCGGAATTGCACATTCAGTCTTTCCCGCAAGTGGGTATCTTTGTGCAGCGAGAAATCCCACGTTGCCAGCCCCGGACCGATCAGGGTGTCGCGACCCAGGTTGCCCCAGAATCCGCTGTTATTGGGAGGCGCCAGGAAGGCGGCCGGATTGAACCACTGGTTGGGCGAGCCGGTGATGACGTTCCCGGTGAAATTGGGATTGACGAAAGGCCGCACGGGATTTTTGGTATCTCCGCTGTTGGAAGGGTTGTAGCTGAGCTGCGGCGTGAACGGGAAGCCGCTTTGCAGGGTTACGATCGACCCCACGCTCCATCCGCTGGCAAGCCGGTTGCGCCATGCCGGAAACTGATACAGCAGGCTGATTACGGCGGCGTTCCGCACGTCGAAATTTCCCAAACCGCGGTCGGCGCGCAAATCGAACGGATTGGAAACCAGCGCCGGCTCGTTGCCGGACGTCGTGGAGTTGGGCGAATCGCCGTCATCGATTACCTTCGACCACGTGTAGACGCCGCGTGCCGTGAAGTTATGTGTGAAGCGGTGCGTCAAGTCGATTTGCAGCGCCTGATACGAGCTATCGCCCTCGGAGAAGTAAGTCCACGTGGGCCCGAGCGAGGGCGTCGGTTTGGTAGAGCTTGGGTTATAGTAAGTGCCGGCTGGAATCGAAGCACCGGCTAGCGGCGCGGGGAAATTCGCCGGATATACCGCGGGGCAGCCGGGAGCGGGACACATCACGGGGAATGGCTCGTTCGCGTCGACTCCAACCAGTTCGTGGTAGCCGTGCGAGCCGATGTATCCGGCGGTCAAAGCCGTGGATTCGGTGATCTCCTGCTCCACGCGGAAACTCCATGAAAGGAGGGTCGGAGTCTGTAGATTCGGTTGCACACCGCCCGGGACCAGTTTGGCCGCGGCGGGAACGGGCGCCGATTGCGAAAGCGGAAACTGCGCCACCTGCGCTCCGGCCAGGCTATAGGTGGGGTTGAAAGGCGCATTCTGATCGGTACGATAGCCCAGTGCATCCTGGAGGTCGTCGTACATGCCGAAGGCAGCGCGCAGCACGGTCTTGCGCGCGCCCGAAATCGGAGTCCAGGCCAGCCCGAGCCTGGGTTGCGGCAGGAATTTAGCGTGGTTGACGCTAAATACCGACGATCCGATGGTGGGCTGCGCATTGATGACTCCGTTGGTGAACTGGTAATTCGAGGCGCGCCCGCGAGCTTCGTTCCAGCCCGTGTCGAATTCCTGGCGATAACCCGCCGTCGCGATCAGACGAGGCGAGAACCGAATGGAGTCCTGGGCGTAGAAAGCTCCCATGGTGGTGCGCCAACCCAGTGGCGTTGGGGCCGGATCGTACACCAGCGTGCCGGTTCCCTGGAGAAAAGTCTGTAAGCTGGTGAAGGTGTCCTGGCCATATTGACTGAGCGCCAGGAGTTCATTCGATTGCAGGCGCTGAAACCACACCCCGGCGCTGATCTGATGAATGCCCCTGGTCATCGCGACATGGTCCTCATAGGTGAAGATGTTGCGGTCCACGTGAAGATTGCTTCCGTTGTTGGCGCCGGCCAGGGAGATCGCCGCTGCCGGGTTCGAGGCGGAACTTCCGCCTACGTTCAGCGCCCCCAACGGATCGCCCGAGAGGAAGCCCGGCAGGCTCGCGGCAGGCGTGCCCGGTGTGGGCTCGCCGGTGAAAAAGTATGCGCCGCGCGAATATCCGAAGGTCAAGGAATTTAGAAATACCGGCGAAAACACATGCGTCTCATGCAGGCTGGCGACTTGCTCGCGCAGGCTCTCGGCATCGGTCATGTAGGCATTGCTGGCGGTCGGCGTGAAAGAGGAGCTGTCGTCAATGGTGTAGACGCCGGTCAGCGAATCCCGATTGGAGAAATTGTGATCCATGCGAACGGTGCCGAAATCGTCGCGAATCGTCTGTAGCGGGTTGTTGAAGGCCTCGGCGATGCCGCCGAAATCGGGCGCGCCGGGTGTGGGCGCCGGCCAGGCATTGATCAGCGGCGAAACTCCCACGAACGCCAGTCCGGCGGAACAGGAAGCTGGCGCCGGCGTCACCAGCGTGCAGGGAAGATAACCGCTGCGAGCGTTGTTGTCGGGCACAAGATCGACGCCGGCCTGATGCAGGTGTTGGCGGAAACCTTCCCAGTTGGCGAAAAGGAACGTCTGGTCGCGCTTCACCGGACCTCCCAACGCCGCGCCGAATTGATTCCGCTGGAATCCGGGGACCGACGGGCCGTTGAAGAAATTGCGCGCGTCGAGCGCGTTGTTGCGCAGGAATTCGTACAGCGACCCGTGCAGTTCGTTGCTGCCTCCGCGCGTGACAA
>Ga0335073_10002493_pt1 | contig 25188 bp, 24 predicted proteins | sample Lox_Sample_22_FD_207093 | JGI IMG/M metagenome (GOLD analysis project Ga0335073, IMG submission 207093) | Soil microbial communities from Loxahatchee National Wildlife Refuge, Florida, United States - Lox_Sample_2.2 | ecosystem: Environmental > Terrestrial > Soil > Wetlands | place: USA... | reverse complement strand
GTCCTCGACGCTGGGCTCGGGGTTGACCGCATCCCAGTTCTCGGCGATCGCGGGGTCGTCGAGCTGCAGGATCAGCCCGGCGTCGACGATCGCGCGGTACTCCTCCCGCATCGCGTCCGCGCACGCGTAGAGCAGGTCCTCGTCGGTCTCGTAGTACTCGTTGCCGAACCGCGCGCAGCTCGCCGGGGCCACCGCGTTCAGGTACCCGTCGGCCAGCCCGGCCGCGTCCAGCGCCGCCTTCAGGTTGGCGATGTCCCGCTGCACGGCGTCCTGGCCCCGGTAGGTGATCGGGCCGCGGCACACGGGGGAGCGCCGGCGCTGGCCCGTGTCCGGCAGCGAGGCACCCGAGTTCGGGTCGGCGTAGGCCTCGCTGAACAGCTGCCAGTCGCGGCGGCTGGCGAAGCTGCCGAGGGCGATCCCGCCGGACTTCGGCGGCGCCATCGGCACCTCCCAGCGGTTGACCTCGGCGAGCTCGAGCCCGCCCAGCCGCTGGAACACGTACGACCACCAGGAGCCGTAGTCATACCGTTGCCCCATCGCGTGCCCGTACTCGCCGTCGTTGACGACGTCGATCCCGGTCTCGTGCTGCCGCCGGACCACGTCGGCCACGGCGCCGGTGAGCTCGCGCTGGAAGCCTTCCTCGTCGCCAAGGCCAGGATCGGCCCGCTGGTGGTACCGCGCGATCAGGTCCTCGGGGCGGGGCAGGCTGCCGACGTGGCTGGTCCGGATGCGATCTGGGCGCTCTGGCATGGGGGCTCCGATCGTGTCGTGACGTACCAGATGCTTTCACCAGATTCGCCTCCCGGACAGCGGGCGCAGGCCGGCGGCCCGCTCCGTGCGCGGCTCTGGCGGGCCGGGCGCACGCCGGCGCCAGATCCCGGTAAGCTTGGGGGGTTCCCGGCCGCCGCCGGGAAGAATCCGGCCGTTGCCGCGGTTGTTCGAGCGGCGGATGGCTGGTCGGGCGGAGTAGCTCAGTCAGGCAGAGCAAGCGGCTCATAATCGCTGTGTCGCCGGTTCAAGTCCGGCCTCCGCTACAAGCTCGCGGGTCGCGCGAGTCGCTACAAGGAAGGGCACGCCACCGTGGCTGCAACTGACATTAGGCCCAAGATCACGCTGGCCTGCCAGGAGTGCAAGCACCGCAACTACATCACCCGCAAGAACCGGCGTAATGACCCCGACCGGCTCGAGCTGAAGAAGTACTGCCCCAACTGCCGCTGCCACCGCCCGCACCGCGAGACGCGGTAGGCGCGCGCGGTGCCCCTCAACCGCGATTACATCGGACGCAGTTACCCGGGCGGGGCCCCGTACGAGGTCAGCCGGGTCAAGATCGCGGAATTCGCCGACGCGATCGGCGACCCCAACCCGCTCTACCGGGATCGGGCCGCGGCGCAGGCCGCCGGGTTCGCTGACGTGATCGCGCCGCCGACCTTCGCGGTCGTGATCAGCATGGTGTCCGCCGCGGGCGCGGTCTCCGACCCGGGACTCGGCCTCAATTACGCGATGGTCGTGCACGGGGAGCAGCGGTTCGAGTACGCCCGGCCGCTGATGGCCGGCGACGTGGTCACGACTCAGGCCACGATCACCGATATCAGGGACGCCGGCCGCAACGCGATGCTGAGCACTCAGACCGAGATCAGCACCGTCGACGGCGAGCACGTGTGCACCGCGACCTCGACGCTGGTCGAGCGGGGTGGTGCCGGGTGACCGGGCCGGTGCGCTACGACGACGTCAAGCCGGGCGACGAGCTCGCGCCGGCCAGCTATCCGGTGACCCGGCTCAGCCTGGTCAAGTACTGCGGCGCGTCCGGGGACTTCAACACGATCCACTGGAACGAGCGGATCGCCCGCGCGGTCGGCCTGCCGGACGTGATCGCGCACGGGATGTTCACGATGGCTGAGGCCGGGCGTTACGTCACCGACTGGGCCGGTCCCGGGGCGGTGGTGACCGACTTCGGCGTGAGGTTCTCCTCGCCGGTGGTGGTCCCCGACGACGAAACTGGCGCATCGATCCGGCTCAGCGGCACCGTCGAGGAGAAGCTCGACGACAACCGGGTCGTGCTGGCGCTCACCGCGAGGTCCGGCGATACCAAGGTGCTGACCAGGGCGCGCGCCGTGGTCCGCCTGCCGTAGCGCGTTCGGCCGTTCGGCCGCTCAGCGGAGTGCCGCGCCGGCCGCAGCCAGGCCGTCGGCGGTCAGCCCGTCAGCCATGGGCCCACGGTACCGAGGCCTTTACCGGGACGGCTCCCGGGCGGTCACCGCCGCCGCGAACGAGGTCCGGTCGCCGGACCACGCCGCACGCGGCACCGCCGCCTCGAGCCGGCGCAGGTCGGCCGGGCCGAGCCGCACCGCGGCCGCGCGGGCGTTCTCGGCGATCCGGTCCGCGTGGCGGGAGCCGGGAATCGGGACCACATCGGAGCCCTGGGCCAGCAGCCAGGCCAGGGCGAGCTGGCCCGGCGTGATCTGGAGCTCGGCGGCCAGCGCGCGGAGGGTCTCGACCTGGTGCAGGTTGCGGTCCAGGTCGGCGCCGCTGAACCGCGGGTCGCCGCGGCGGAAGTCGCTGCCGGCGATCGCGGCCTGCGTCAGGGTTGAGGTGAGCAGGCCGCGGCCGAGCGGGCTGTAGCAGACGATCCCGATCCCCAGCCGCCGGGCCGCGGGCACCACGTCGTCCTCCGGGCCGCGCCACAGCAGCGACCATTCGTACTGCACCGCCGCTATCGGGTGCACGGCGGCCGCCTGCTCGAGCTGGTCCGGGGTGGCCTCGGACAGGCCGAGATGGCGGACCCTGCCCTCGGCGACGAGATCGGCCATCGCGCCCACGGTGTCGGCGACCGGCACGGCCGGGTCGACGCGATGCAGGTAGTACAGATCGATCACGTCGGTGCCGAGCCGGCGCAGCGACGCCTCGCAGTACTCGCGGACATGGCCGGGGTGGCCGTCCACCCGCACGCCCTGGCCGTCCCTGATGATGCCGAACTTGGTGGCCAGGACGGCCGACTCGCGCCGGCCGGCCAGCGCGCGGGCGATCAGCCGCTCGTTGTGGCCCTGCCCGTAGCTCATCGCGGTGTCCAGCATGGTGATTCCCAGCTCGAGCGCCCGGTGGATGGCCCGGACGGACTCGCCGTCGTCGGCCGGGCCGTAGCCCTGGGACAGCCCCATGCAGCCGAGCCCGATCGCGGAGGTGGTCAGCCCGCCGCGGCCCAGCTGTCGTCGCTCCATCTGTTGTCGCTCCATGAATCCAGGGTCGCGGGCCATCTCTCATAAGTCCAAGACAGTTTTGCGCTAGCACTTATAGCGGATAATTATGAAACGATGGAGCTCAGACAGCTTGTCTACTTCGAGGCCGTCGTGCGCTGCGGCGGCTTCAGCCGCGCCGCCGAGCAGCTTCACATCGCCCAGCCGGCGGTCTCCGCGCAGGTCCGGCGGCTGGAGGCGGAGCTCGGCACGTCATTGCTTGAGCGCACCACCCGGCGGGTGGCGCTGACCCAGGCCGGTGAGTTGTTCCTGGCCCGGGCCCGCGCCGTGCTCGAGCAGATCAACGGAGCCCGCGCGGACCTGGCCGAGCTGGCCGCGGTGCTGCGGGGTCACGTCCGCGTCGGCGCGACCCTGGTGCTGGGGTCGGTGGACCTGCCGGGCTCGCTCGCGCAGTTCCGCCGCCGCTATCCGGGCGTCACGCTCGCGTTGCGGGCGGGCCTGATCGCCGAGCTTCTCCGTGGCCTGGACACCGGCGAGCTGGATACCGTGCTCGGGCCGCTGCACCCAGAGCTGGTGGCCGGCTACCACGCCCGGCCGCTGGTCGAGGAGAGCCTGGTCCTGGTGACGCCGCCGGGCTGGCCGCCCCCTGAGGACGGGCCGGTGCGGCTCGCCGACGTCCGGGACGAGCCGTTCGTGTGCCTGCGGGCCGGCAGCGGCCTGCGCACGATCCTGGTCGAGGCGGCGGCGGCCGAGGGCTTCACGCCGCGCATCGAGCTGGAAACCCACAGCCCGGCCAGCATCCGCGAGCTCGTGGCCGCGGGCCTCGGCGTCGCGCTGCTCGCCACGTCCGCCGTGCGCGCGATCGGCCCGGCCGTTCAGGTACGTTACTTGGAGCCCGCGCCGCGCCATCCGCCGATCGGCTTGATCTGGGCGCGCGACCGGGAACCGGGCCCGGCCACCTGGGCTTGGCAGCAGTATCTTGAGCACGCCTACGGCGCGGGGGACCCGGCCGCCGCGGCGCTCGTGACCAGAAGAGAGCGGAGAACGTGACCGTACAAGAGCAGGTGTTGCTGGCCGGCTACACCACGCTCGGGCTCGGCGGCCCGGCCGCGCGCTTCGTGGAGGCGGACAACGACGACGAGATCATCGCCATAGTGCGGGCCGCTGATGCCGAGGGCGAGCCCGTGCTGGTCCTGGGCGGCGGCAGCAACCTGGTGGTGGCCGACGAGGGCTTCCCGGGCACGGTGCTGCATCTGGCCACCCGCGGGGTCACGATCGCCGCCGGCGATGACGGGGTGGCCGTGACCGTCGCGGCGGGCGAGGACTGGGACGCCGTGGTGCGGCGGTGCGTGGCCGAGGGGCTGTCCGGCGTCGAGTGCCTGTCCGGCATACCGGGGCTGGCCGGGGCCACCCCGATCCAGAACGTCGGCGCCTACGGCCAGGAGGTGGCCGAGACGGTCGTCACCGTTCGCGCCTACGACCGGCTGCGGGACACGATGGTCGAGCTCGGCAACGCCGAGTGCGGCTTCGGGTACCGCACGAGCACGTTCAAGCGGGGCGGCGGGGCGGGGCCCGAGCCGGCCCGCCGCGCCGCGCTGGACCCGGCCGCCGCGACGGGGCGGTTCGTGGTGCTCGGGGTCACGTTCCGGCTCGACCGCGACCCGCTGTCGGCGCCGCTGCGGTACGGCGAGCTGGCCCGGACGCTCGCCGTTGCCGAGGGCGAGCGGGTGCCGCTGGGCGAGGCCCGTGCCGCGGTGCTCGCGCTGCGCCGCGGCAAGGGGATGGTGCTCGACCCGGCCGACCCCGACACCCGCAGCGCCGGCTCGTTCTTCACAAACCCGGTCCTCGACGGCCGGCAGTTCGCCGAGGTGGAGCGCCGGGCCGCGGCCCGGTCCGTGACGAGCGTGCCGCACTTCGCCGTCGGCGACGGGCTGGTGAAGGTGCCAGCGGCCTGGCTGATCGAGCAGGCCGGCTTCGGCAAGGGGTATCCCGGCGACGGCAGCGCGCGGATCTCCGCCAAGCACACGCTGGCGCTGACCAACACGGGCGGGGCCAGCACCGCGGCCCTGGTCGGCCTGGCCAGACAGATCAGGGACGGCGTGCGGCAGGCATTCGGGGTCGAGCTGGTCAACGAGCCCGTCCTGGTCGGCACCGGGCTCTAACCCGTCCCGCCGCCGGGGAGCTCACGGGCGGGCCGCGCTGCCGCGGCATGCTCAACGGCGACCATACTTTGGGGCGTGGGCGGCGAGATCGTGGGACGGGCGATCAACGCGGTGCTGGTGCCCCCGCAGGCCGCCCGGTTCGCGTCGCTCGTCGGCGTGGACCCCGACCGGCTGGTGCTGAACGTGGCCGGGTGGAACAAGCTGGTGCTGCTCGACCGGGACCGGGTGTTCTTGTTCCCGCGCCTGGCCAGCGGGGTCGAGTGGTTCGAGCGGGAGATCGCCGCCTACCGGGCTCTGGCCCGGACCGGCCTGACCGTGGTGCCGCGGCTGCTGGGCCGCTTCGAGGACCCGGACATCTACCCGTTCCCGTTCGCGGCGGTCACGCGCCTGCGCGGCGAGGTCTGCGCCGAGCCGGAGGCCCTGACCGGGCAACTGGGCGCGGCCATCGCCCGCTGGCATGAGCTCGACCCGCCCCCGCTGGCCGGCGCGCGCCCGCCGCGTCACCACGACGCCGCTCATCATCGCTGGCTGCGGCGGGCCCTCGATCCGGCCACGAGCGCCGAGGCGGCCGCCGAGGCCGCCGGCCGGCTTGGCCGGCCCGATCGCGGCCCGGCGTGGGCGGACCGGCTGGCCGGCGCGGCCCGGCTCGGGCCGGTGCTGGTCCACGGCGATCTGCACGAGGACCAGCTGCTGGCCGAGGCCGGACGGCTCACCGGCATCATCGACTGGGAGACGGTCCGCGTGGACCATCCGTTCTGGGACTTCGACCTCGGCGAGTGGGGGACCGGGCTGTGGCGCCGCCGCCGCGACTTCGGTGCCCTGTGGGCGCGTGCCTGGCGCCCGTATGCCACGGCGCGAGGGCTGGACACCGACGCGCGTCCGCTGGAGACCGCCTTCCGGCTCCGGCACGCGCTCGCGCTCCTCGACGATCCCGGCGATCCCGCCGTCCTCGGCACGATCGAGGAGCACCTCGCACGGCTCTGACCGCGGCTCTGACCGCGGCCCGGCCATGGTCAGGCCGCGTGCGGCTTGACCATCCGGACCCGGGCCCTGATCCCGGTGATCAGCTCCTGGTCGTCGCCGATGCCGTCCAGGGTGGCCTCGATCCGGCACACCATCTCGTCGGTCCGCCCTTCGAGGTCGTCGTCGCGGGACCGGGCCGCGGTCCGGTCCGCCGCCTGCGCGTCCTGCACCCGGGACAGATCGCTGGTGAGCAGCGCGGTCAGGCAAACAGCAGGGCCGCCGCGACCCGCGGACCGTCACCCACCAGCCGAGGCTGATGCTGTAATGCGTGTTTCTCCTCATGCGGCGATTGCGGCCGGCGGCGTTCCGGCTCGGGATCCGCAAAAATACTCAACTACGCGGCGTGAGTTGAAGGAGTTGGGCGGGCGGCGTGGACGTGGTGGGGTGCACCGGATGCGACCTTCTCGCCGGGCGGCGGGAGCTGCCCGGCGGGATCCTGCTGCGGACCCGGTCGTGGGCCGTGAACCACGCCGTGGGCCCGATGAACCTCGGCACCCTGATCGTCGCTCCCCGGGAGCACGTCGTGGCGGTGGCGGACCTCGACGACGCCGCGACCGCCGAACTCGGTCACGTCCTGCGCGCCTCGGCCCGCGTCGTCGAGACGCTCGGCCGGCCCGACCAGACGTACGTGTGCTCCTGGTCGCACGGTGCCGACGGGCGCAAGCACCTGCACATCGCGGTCCAGCCGGTGACGGCGGCCGTGGTGGCCCGGTACGGCGGAGTGCGATCCGAGCAACTCCAGGCCCGGATGCTGGCCAGCGGCGATGAACCCGATGCCGACGACATCGCGCGGTTCTGCGATCAGGCCCGGGAGCTGTTCCGGGGAGTCATCGGCTCATAATTGTGAGCGTGTTGATCCCGGAGACCAGATGAGCGCCCGTGACGGGTACCTGCGCGCGGCCGGCCTGGCCGCGGCGCTGCTGCTCGAGCCGGATGTGGCGGCGGCCTGGGCAAAACCCAGCGCGCTGGCGGAGATGACCGTCGGCGGCCTGGCCGGCCACCTCGCCAGCCAGATCTTCCTCGTCGGCCAGGCGATCGGCGAGCCGCCGGCTGGCCACGCACCGATTCCGCTGCTCGAGCACTACGCCCGGGTCAGCTGGGTCGGCGCGCCGCTGGACAGCCAGGTCAACGCGGGCATCCGGTCCCGGGGCGAGGGCCTCGGATCGGAGGGCGCGGTCGCGCTGGCCGAGCGGGCCGGCGCGGCGCTCGCGCAGCAGCAGGCCGAGCTGCCCGGCCTCGTCGGCGACCAGGCCGTGTTCATGCCCTGGGTCGGCTGGGCGCTCACCTTGGACGACTTCCTGACCACGCGCATCATGGAACTTGCCGTGCACCTGGACGACCTGGCGGTCAGCGTCGGGCTCGCAACGCCCGCGCTGCCGGACGCCGCGTTCGACCCGGTGCTCACCCTGCTGGCGCGGCTCGCGGCGCGGCGGCATGGCCAGGCCGCCTTGCTGCGCGCGCTGGCGCGGGCCGAGCGCGCGCCCGCGGCGATCAACGCGATCTGACTCGGATCCCTCCCATCCGGTTCCCCGCCCCCCACCATCCGGCGAAAGAAGGACATGGACGACAACGGCGGTTTCCGCGACATCTCTCCGACCACCCTGGCCGACGTGCTCGGTGCCGAGCAGGTCATGGACATCGGCATCCGGCCCGTGTGGCCATCGATCCCGCGCGTGGCCGGCCCGGCGTTCACCGTGCGGTGCGCTCCCGGCGACAACCTCATGCTGCACGCGGCCATCTACCGCGCCGAGCCGGGCTCGGTCATCGTCGTCGAGGCGGGTGACGTGAACTACGCCCTGGCCGGAGGAAACGTCTGCGCCGTCGCCCAGCGCCGGGGCATCGCGGCCCTGGTCACCGACGGGGTGATCCGGGACGTCGCCGACGTGCGCGAGCTGGGCTTTCCGGTCTTCGCCCGGGGCATCATCCCGGTCCCGGGGATCAAGGCGGCCGTCGCGCCGCTCAACGTCTCGGTGCGTTGCGGCGGGGTGGGCGTGCAGCCCGGCGACATCGTGGTGGCCGACGAGGAGGGCGTGGTGGTCACCCCGGCGTCGCGGGCCGGGCAGGTGCTCCGCGAGGCGGCGGAACGGCAGGCCCGGGAGGTCGCCGAGACCCTGGATGAATGGGAGGCGTCGCACCGGGCCCGGGTCGACAAGCTCCTGGCCGACCGCGGCTTCACCGGCTGACCCTCCGCGGCGTCAGCTCACGGCGCGGCCAGCACGGCCAGGAAGATCCCGGCGATCATGAACGGGCCGAAGGCGATGGCCTGGCCAAGGTGAGCGCGGCGGGACAGCAGCAGGGCGGCGCCGTACACCGCGCCGAGCAGAAAGCCGGCGAACGCGCCGGCCAGCAGCGTCGGCCAGCCCGCCCAGGCGGCCAGGGTGCCCAGGCTGGCGGCCAGCTTGGCGTCGCCGAGGCCGATCGCGGACCGGCTGATCACGACCAGCGCCAGGTAGCAGGCGGCCAGGGCCAGCCCGCCCAGTAGGGCCCGCAGCAGGTCCGGCCAGGGGGCGCCCGCCCCGGCGGCCAGTAGCAGCAGGCCGGCCGTCCCGGCGTAGGCGGGGACGGTCAGGACATCGGGGAGCCGCCGCACGTCGGCGTCGATCCAGGCCAGCGCCACGCAGCAGGCGGCCAGCCAGCAGGCGGCGGCGAGCACCAGGCCGGGGTGGACGCGGGCGCCGATCGCGCCGAACACGACCGCGGTGACCAGTTCGACGGTCAGCGGCCGGGGCCCGAGGCGCGCCCGGCATCCGGGGCAGCGCGCCGCTGGTGAGCCGGCCGGGCCGGGCAGCCGGACGTACATCCGGACCTCCCGGCCGCACTCCGGGCAGGCCGCGGCCGGGGGCGCCCCGGCCGGCACCGACGCGCGGAAAATGAGGCCGCGCAGGAACCAGCCGGTCACCAGGCCGAGCGCGGCCAGGGCGGCCACCAGCATCCAGTTCATCCGGTCATCAGCGCCCAGTTCATCCGGCTGCCAGCGCCCAGTTCATCCGGTCATCAGCGCCCAGTTCATCCGGCTGCCAGCGCCCAGTTCATCCGGTCACCAGCGCCCAGCTCATCCGGCCACCATCGCCCGCCGACCGGGCCGGTCCGCCCCCGGGCCGGGCGCGTTTTGGGAGAGAATGACCTGTGTCATCGGAGTTACGTCGGCTGCGGGGGATGCGGCGGAGCGCAACCATTCGTAGCTTATGTGCGTTCGCGAAGGCGAGGGATCGGTCTGTCCACGGAGGGGACGCGAATGAGCCGGATCGCCGTCGCGGTGATCGGCGCGGCGCTGGTCATCGCGGCCCAGGTTCCGGCGGTCGCCGCGACCGCCTCGGCCCGGGTGCCGCGGGCGGAGGCGACCACCAAGCCGTCGCCGAAGCCGTCGGCCAAGCCCTCGACCAAGACACCGGTCAAGAAGCGCCCGTCGGGACCGACGCTGCCGGCGCCGGTGCCCGCGACGAGCCGCCCCACCCGGAACTGCCCGGGGACCCAGGTCAGCTCGCGCGTGACCAGCGTGCCCTGGGCGCAGCGGGCACTGGACTACTCGGCCGCGTGGCCGCTGACCGAGGGACAGCGCGTGACGGTGGCGGTGGTCGACAGCGGCCTCGACTACAGCCCGCAGCTGGCCGGGCGGGAGTTCGCCGTCGACCTGACCAAGACCGGCGATCAGGACTGCGTCGGGCACGGCACCGAGGTGGCGGCCATCATCGGCGCCAGTGACCTGCAGGCCAAGGGCGTGGCGTTCGAGGGCGTGGCGCCCTTGGCGCGCATCCTGTCGGTGAAGGTGAACAGCGGCGAGAACGGCTCCTCCACCCTGCTAGCCCAGGGCATCAAAGATGCCGCCCTGCTCGGGGCGAAGGTCATCAACGTCTCGGTGCAGACGGGCAACAGCGCCGTGCTGCGCGCGGCGGTGCAGTCCGCGCTGAGCAAGGGCGCGGTCATCGTGGCGGCCGGCGGGAACGACGGCAACACCGTCCCCGGCATCCCGGCCAACGGCCCGTTCTACCCGGCGAGCTATCCGGGGGTGCTGTCGGTCGGCGCCGTGGGCCCCGACGGCTCACTGGCCCCGTACTCCGACCAGCGGTCCCGCGTCGCGGTCACCGCGCCCGGTGAGAGCCTGACCAGCGCGTGCCCCGGCGGATACCAGGTCGGTGACCTCAACGGGACCAGCTACGCCACGGCATTCGTGTCCGGGGTCGCCGCGCTGGTGCGCGCGCGTTTTCCCCGGCTGACCGGTCCGCAGGCGGTGGCCAGGATCAAGGCCACCGCGAACGGGGCGGCCGGCCCGGGCACCGGCGGCGGCCTGATCAACCCGGTACTGGCGCTGACCTCGCTCACCGTGTCGGCCACGCCGAGCCCCTCGCCGACGACCAGGCCCCGCGCCGTCGCCGTGGCCAAGGCGCCGCCGCCGGACCTGGCCGTCCGCCGTGCCGCATTCGAGGTCGCCGCGGGCGCGCTCGGCGCCGCCGCGCTGGTGACAATCGGTGCCCTAGTTATCACCCAGGGACGACGGCGGCGCTGGCGGGCCGGCCGGACGGAGGTACCCCGGGCCGATAGCCGAGCCGTCGGCGAGGTGTGGCCGGGCGACTAGCGATCGCCGGGCCCGGCGCGGCCACGAGCGCTCGCCGCGACAGGCCAGCGAACTAGGTCTGGCGGTGCGTCGTCCCGGGCCGGGCGGGCATGGCGAGCGGCGCCTGGTTCGCCGGCCCGGCGGCCGGCGCGTGGTGCTGGCCGTTGGCGGGGGCGGCTCCCTCGTCGAGCAGGGCGACCTGGACCAGCCTGCTGCCGGACCGCCGCTCGACGAAGAAGCCACGGCCGGGCGGCTGGGCCTGGGCTTTGACCCCGCCGAGCAGCGCGCCCTCGTCCTTGCTGCCCGACATGATCATTCCCGGCGTGCCCATCTCGCGGACCCGCTGGATGATCTGGTCGAACATGGCACGCCCGGCACCGCCGGCCGACCGGGCCAGGATCAGGTGCAGCCCGATGTCACGGGCCTGGGGGATCAGGTCGGCGATCGCGAGCAGCGGATTGGTCGCGCCGGCCACGAGGTCGTAGTCGTCGACGACCAGGAACAGGTCGGAGCCCTCCCACCACGAGCGGCTGCGCAGCTGCTGCGGCGTCAGGTCGGGCGGTGGCAGCCGCTTGACCATCGCCTCGCGCACCTCGCTGATCAGCGGCACGGCCGCGGCCGAGGATGCCGCGTATCCGATGCGGTGCTCGGTGTCCGCGCTGTCCAGCAGGGACCGGCGGTAGTCGATGAAGATCAGCCGGGCGTCGTCGGGCGTATAGCGCTCGACGACGCTCTCAGAGATCACCCGCAGCAGGTTGGACTTGCCGCACTCGGTGTCGCCGAACACGAGGAAGTGCGGGTCCGCGGCGAGGTCCAGCAGCACCGGCGACAGCGTGCTCTCGTCGATGCCGAACGGGATCTTCGTGCCGGTCTGCGCCTGCCCCGGCAGCGCGCCCACCGGCAGGACATCCGGGAGCAGCCGGACCTGCGGCGCCGGCTCTCCCTGCCACGCGACCGCCAGCGTCTCGACCATTTTGCGCATCCCGTCGGGCAGGCTGTCGACATCGGGCTGCGAGTCGATGCGCGGCAGCGCGGTCAGGAAGTGCAGTCCGTCCCGGGTGATGCCGCGGCCCGGCGCGGACTCGGGCACGTTGGCCGCGAGCCGGCGGTCGACCTCGGACTCGTACGGGTCGCCCAGCCGCAACTCCAGCCGGGTGCCGAACAGGTCGCGGATCGCGGGCCGGAACTCCGACCACTTGCCGGTCGCGGCCAGCACGTGCACGCCGTAGCCGAGGCCCCGCGCCGCGATCGCGGTGACGTCCTGTTCGAGCTGCTCGTAGTCCTGGCGCAGGGTGAGCCAGCCGTCCACGACCAGGAACACATCGCCGTACCCGTCGCCCGCGATCTCGCCGCTGGCCCGCATCCGGCGGTACGCGGGCATCGACTCGATCTTCTGCTCGGCGAACTCCCGTTCCCGGCGCGTGAGCACGCCCTGGACCTCGGCCACCGTGCGCCGGACGCTGGTCGCGTCCAGCCGGCTGGCGACCCCGCCGACGTGCGGCAGGCCGTTCAGGCCGGCCAGCGACCCGCCGCCGAAGTCGAGGCAGTAGAACTGGATCTCCCGCGGCGTGTGCAGCAGCGCCAGCGAGCTGATCAGGGTCCGCATCATGGTCGACTTGCCGCTCTGCGGCGCGCCGACCACGGCGGCGTGGCCCGCGGCGCCGGACAGGTCGACCCACAGCGGGTCCCGGCGCTGGTCGAACGGGCGGTCGACGATCCCGGTGACGGCGCGGAGCCTGCCGCGCCCGTTCTGATCGTCGACCGAACAGCCGTACTGGGTGGTGATGCCGAGCGGGGGCAGCAGCTGGTCCAGGGTGGGCGGCACGTCCAGCGGCGGCAGCCAGATCTGGTGCGCGGCCCGGCCATGCCCGGCGAGCTGGCCGACGACCACGGCGAGCAGGCTCTCGGCCGGGTCGGTGTGCTGCTCTTCGGGCGGCTGCTGGTCGTCGATCACCTCGGGCCGGATGTAGCCGGGGCCGTAGGGCACAATCACCGGCCGGAGCCGGCGCTGTGAGCCGCGGGCCTGGCCCGGAGCGGCCGGCCCGGACACGTACGCGGCCTTGAACCTGGTCATGTCGCCGGTGTCGAACTTCAGGTAGCCGCTGCCCGGCTGCGACGGCAGCTCATAGGCATCGGGCACGCCAAGCACGACGCGCGACTCCGAGGCGGAGAAGGTGCGCAGGCCGATCCGGTAGGACAGGTGCGTGTCGAGGCCGCGCAGCTTGCCCTCTTCGAGGCGCTGCGAGGCCAGCAGCAGATGCACGCCGAGCGACCGGCCCAGCCGCCCGATCATCACGAACAGGTCTATGAACTCCGACCGGGCCGAGAGCAGCTCGGAGAACTCGTCGATGACCACGAACAGGGTGGGCACCGGCGGCAGGTCGGCCCCCTCCTCGCGGGCCCTGGTGTAGTCGCGCAGCGAGGCGTAGTTGCCCGCCGCGCGCAGCAGTTCCTGGCGCCGGACCAGCTCGCCGTTCAGGGCGTCGCGCATCCGGTCCACCAGCGGCAGCTCGTCGGCCAGGTTGGTGATCACCGCGGAGACGTGGCTCAGCCGCTCCAGGCCGAGGAAGGTCGCCCCGCCCTTGAAGTCCACCAGGACGAAGTTGAGCGTCTCCGACGGATGGGTCAGGGCCAGGCCCAGCACCAGGGTCCGCAGCAGCTCCGACTTGCCCGATCCCGTCGCGCCGATGACCAGGCCGTGCGGGCCCATGCCGCCCTGGGCGGACTCCTTGATGTCCAGGTCGACCGGGGCTCCGCTGGCGTCGCTCCCGATCGGCACCCGCAGCCGGCTGCGCGGCGGCCGGGGCCGCCACAGCGCGGCGACGTCGAGCGCGAGCGGGTTGGCGATGCCGAGCAGCGAGGTCAGCGTGGTGTCGGCGGCCAGCGGGTCGTCATCCCGGGCGCCCAGGCCCGGCCGCAGGGGTGCCAACTGCCGGGCGAACGCGTCGGCCTCGGCCAGCGACATGGCGTCGGGCACGCCGATCGACGAGCGCACCTCGGCGCCGGTCCGGTCCCGGGTCAGCATGTCCGTGCCGCGGCTGCTGACGCTCAGGCGCAGTGCGGGCGCCGACGCCGTGCCGGGCGCGGACGCCGAGGCCGGGGTCAGGTCAATGAGCACGGCGCCCTCGATGCCGTCGGTGCCCAGCCGGGAGTCAAGGATGCCCTCGCCGCCGTCCACGATCACCACGTGAAACGGCAGCGTGGCCGACCGGGCCGCCGAGAACGGCGGGCGGCTGAGCAGGTCGGCGCCGATGATCGCTTCGAGCTGCGGCAGGCTCGGCGCCATCAGGCGGACCGGTCCGGCCGCGTCTTCCTCGGTCGGATGCATGTTGTGCGGCAGCCACTTGATCCACTGCCACCACCGCATCCGGTCCCGCGATGCGCATACGCAGATCCGGACGTCGTCGGGCGAGTGGAACACCGCGATCTGCGCGATCATCGCGCGGAGCATGCCGTAGGCCGCCTCCGGCTCGCCCCCGGCCGCGATCCGCGCGAACGAGCGCAGCGCGATGCCGACCGGAAGCCGGGGGACGCTGCCCTGGGCCCGGATGAACCGGCGCAGGGCGCCGGCGCACAACGGGTCGAGATCCTCGACCGGCTTGGTCTCGGGCGGCACCAGCCGGACCGCCAGCCGGTGCGTGCCGGTGCCGATCCGGACCTTGGCGAAGTCGTCGCTGGACGCCCGCCGTTCCCAGATGCGCCGCAACTCGGGGTCAATGAGCAGGGACGGCAGGGCACCCGGCTCGGGGCTGACCCACTCGAGCGCCTCCCGCTGCGCGGCGGCGACCTGGCGCACCTTGCGCCGGACCTGGCCGAGGTAGCGCAGGTAGTCACGGCGCAGGCCGTTCAGCTTGTTCTTCCGGTCGCCCTTGCCCCGGCCGATCTGGCCGACCATCATGCCGCCCATGCCCAGGGCCATCGCGCCGCCGCCCACGTACATGATCGGGCTCGAGCTCTGGCCGGCGAACAGGGAGCCCATCCCGACCATCATGGCCAGCATCGGCAGGTACATCAGCGTCTGCTGGAAGTTGTCCGGCGTCACCTCGGGGATCTCGGGCGGTGACTGGAGCACGATCTCGCCGCTCGGCAGCTCAGGCGGGTCATGCCGCTCGGTCCGGCGGACAATGATGGTGCTCACGGGCCGCCTTTCTTCGGGCCGATCCGCCCATATCCGCAGGGCCGTTCCGGCCGTGGCGCAGCGAGATTGGACCGGTTGGTCCGCGCTGAGGCGAGTTATCATTCTACGGCCGCATTTCCGACCCAGCGGGCGATGCGCTCAACGGGCGCCGGCCGCCGGCGCGGCCGGGCGGCGGGCGGGGGTGACACTGCTCAACACGGTTGCGAGGTACGCGCATGACGGCAGGCGGAAACGACCTGTGCCGGATCACCGTGGTCGGGCCGTCCCGGCGCGTCGACATCGCGCTCCCCGGCTACGTGTCCTTCGCTGACCTGTTCCCCGCCGTGGCCAGGTACGCCGGCCTGGACGGGCCCGACGTGGTCGGCGAGAAGGGCGGGTGGGTGCTCCAGCGGCTCGGCCAGGAGCCGTTCTCGCCGGCCATGACGCCGCTCCAGGCGGGCCTGCGCGACGGCGAGATGATCTACCTCCGGCCGCACCGGGCCCAGCTGCCGCAGATGGCCTTTGACGACGTCGCCGACGTGATCGCGACCAGACTGAACGAGCAGCCGGGCCGGTGGGGCTCGCGCGACATCCGGTGGGTCGCCCTCGGCGTGGGTGCCGCGGCGCTGGCCGCCGGGGCCGTGCTCATCCTCCGCAGCGGGCCGCCGTGGCTGGTGCCCGCGGTGACGGCCGCGGCGGTCGCGGTCGCCCTGCTCCTGGCCGTGCTGGCGATGTCCAGGGCCGCGGGCGACTCGCGGGCGGGGGCCGTGCTCGGCTACGCGGCCATCCCGTACGCGTTCCTGGCCGGGTTGCTCGTGCCGGCCAGGTCGGCCCCGCTCTCGGGCCTGGGCGCGGTGCACCTGCTGGCCGCCTTCGCCGCGGCCGCGCTGGCCGCGGTGGTGGCGGCCGCGGCTTCCGGGGAGGTGTCGCTGTTCTTCGGGCCCGCCTGCGCCGGGCTGCTCGGCGTGCTCGCTTCGTGGGTCGGCTTCGCCTTCGGCGTCGGGTTCGACGGCGCCGCGGCCGTGATCGCCGTGCCGGCCCTGGCGCTCACCCCGCTGATCCCCGCGATCTCGTTCCGCATGGCCCGGATGACGCTGCCGCAGGTGCCCCGGCACGCCGATGACCTGCGGCGGGACACGCTCACCGTGGACGGCGCCGAGGTGTTCGACCGGACCAGCACGGCCGATCGCTTCGTCACCGGTGCCGCGGCGGGCATCGGGCTGGTGGCCGCGGGCACCGAGCTGGGACTGGCCTTCGCCCGCAGCTGGCTGGGCCTGGTGACCTGCGCGGTGCTCGCCTGCGCGCTGCTGCTGCGGTCCCGCCTGTTCCGCGGTCGCGCGCAGCGGCTCTGGATGCTGCTTCCCGGCTACGGCGGCCTGGTGCTGCTGGCCACGGGCGCGATCCACGGGGCCGGCCAGGCCCAGCACCTGGTCCTCGCGCTCGGGCCGCTGATCGCCGGGGCGGCGCTGGTGGTCGGGGTCGGCATCTGGCTGCCCGCGCACCGGCCGTCGCCGTTCTGGGGCCGGATGGCCGACATCGTGGACACGATGCTGATCGTCGCCCTCTTCCCGCTCGCGCTCGGCGTCGCGGGGGTCTTCGGCTACGTTCGCGGGCTGGGCTGACCCATGACCATGCAGAGCCGCAGGGACCTGTTCCACGCGCATCGGCTGATGACCCAGCGGGCGTCCCTGGCGCTGCTGCGCGGCGAGCCCGACATCCCGGATCAGCCGCTGCGCCGCCTGAACGTCGGGACGTTCTCGGGCGTGCTGGTCGCGGTGATCGTCACCGTGCTGTTCGTCATCTGGGGCCTGCTGGGGCACGGCGGCGGCTCGCTGCAGTACCAGCCCGGCCTGCTCGCCCTGGACAAGCAGACCGGTCAGCCCTACGTGTTCTGCCAGAACCGCAAGATCTGTCCGGTGCTGAACTACGCTTCGGCCCGGCTGGCCCTGGGCAACACGACCGTGACCCAGGAAACGGTGAGTCAGGCGTCGCTGGCCAGGTTTCCCCGCGGGCCGCTGATCGGCATCGCCGGGCTGCCGCCGCTGCCCGTGTCGGCCCAGCTGGTCAGGCAGCCATGGTCGGTATGCACGCAGACCGCGCTCGGTCCGTCCGGCACGCAGACCACCACCACCGTCGCGGCCGGCATTTCGACCGGGGGCAGTGCCATGGGCGGTAGCGCGCTGCTGGTCCAGGCGCCAAGCGGTCAGGACTGGGTGATCTGGAACGCGCAGCGGATGCTGATCCAGCAGAGCGCACTCTCGGTGCTGGCCACCTCCCAGCCGGCCGTGCCGGTGCCGTCGGTCTGGCTCAACGCGCTGCCCCAGGGCCCGGCGTTCGCGCCCCCGGGGATCCCGGACCAGGACGCGACGGTGCCCGGCCCGGTCGGTCCGGTCCGCGTCGGGCAGGTCTACCAGGTGACCGTGGTGGCCGGCAGCACCCAGTACTACGTCATGCTCCGCGACGGCCTGGCCCCGATCTCGAAGACACAGGCGGCTCTGCTCAATTCCGAGCCGGGAGCGCCCAAGCAGGCCACGCTGCCGCCGTCGGACGTCAGCGATCATCGCTCGCCGTCGAGGGTGCCGCCCGGCGGGCTGCCGGCCGCCGTCCCGCCGGTCGTGACGCCGGGTTCGTCGGCTCCGCTGTGCGTCGTCTACGCGGGCGCTGGCCCGGCGCTGGCCAGCCAGGTCGAGACCGCAGGGCGGATGCCATCCGGCGGCACCGCGACCGGCAATGCGGCCGGAATCACGACGGTGGCCCTGCCGGCCGGAGCCGGGGCCCTGGTGGGGGACGCGCCGGGCACCGGCCAGGCCAGCGGCGCGATCAGCTACTTCCTGGTCGTGGCCGGGCACAGGTACGCGCTGGCCTCGAAGGGGGTGGCGGGCATGCTCGGCTACACCCTGTCGCAGGCGGTGGTCCTGCCGGCGGGCGTGGTGGACCTGATCCCGTCCGGGCCCGCGCTCGACCCGGCCCAGGCGGCCCGGCCGGCGCCGGCCGGGGGATGACGATTGGGTTACGTTTCCGTGCGGCCATTTCGGAAAACCGGCCGGTAACGGCCGGTCGCGCCAGATCAGGAATGCCCGGGACGTCACGTACCTCGCCGTTCACGCCGTGTAGTCGCCTGTCCTGGTTGACACTAATGTCGGACTTGGATTGACTTGATGCCGTTCTGTGGCGGTCGGCGTTGGCTGCTGCCGCGGGGCGCCGACGGGGTAAGGGATGGCTCCAGGATCGCCCGCCTCAACGGCAAATCGGCATCCGAAATGCGCGCACGATGAGGAGGTGCGGCGTGGCGAACGAGACCAGTTTTGACAGATCGTCAATGGCGACGGCTGCGACGCAGGTAGAAAGCACGGTCGGCCAGATCAAGGCCCTGCAGTCGCGGCTGCAGGGGGCGCACGGCGACCTGATGGCCGGCTGGGCGGGCCAGAGCGCGTCGGCGTTCACGGCGGCCTTCAATGAGTTCAACGCGGATTTTTCCAAGGTGATCCAGGCGCTCGACGTCATGCACGAGAAGCTCGTCGTGTCGCGCACGAACTACAACGCGTCCGAGGAAGCCAACACGACCTCGGCCAGCCGGATCGCCCAGGCCCTGAACCGCTGAGCCAGGGACATAAAGGAGACGGAAGATGAGTGGCGATTACACCAAGGCCGTATTCGGCACGCTGGACACGGGGGCATCGGAGTTCGCCTCGACCTACGCCCAGGTGGTTTCGACGGTCGACAACCTCGACTCACAGCTTCGCTCCAGCCTGTCGACCTGGACCGGCGCCGCGCAGCAGGCGTACTACGAGTGCAAGGCGAAGTGGGACGCCGCGATTGCCGACATGGCCACGGTGATCCAGAGCCTCGGCCAGGTGGTCAACACGGCCAACGAGAACTTCCAGGGCGCGGAGACCGCCAACCGGACGATGTGGAGCTGACACGGTTGTGATCGCCGTGCCGCGACGGCTTCGCGGCACGGCGTCGCCTCCGCTTCGGACGCAATTTCTCACGGCAATGAAGACGAAATAATCAGGGCGAGGCCGCAGGAAATGTTGAGTGCGGGCAGGGGAGATTCGTAATGGGCGCGATCCAGGATGAGATGGCGCTTCAGGACCAGGAAAAGCTCGACCAGCAGCAGGCGGCGCAGAACGCCCGCGAATACAACGCGGACGGCTCGGCGAAGGCCAATGACTTCCGGCCGCCGAAGCTCCCTGAGTCGACCTTTCCCAAGGGCCTGACGAGCGGCAAAGAGCTCACCGTCGACCGGGGTCAGCTGAACGTGGTCCGGGGCCAGATGGCCGCCGACCTGGCCCGGCTGCAGGGAACCCTGTCGCAGCTCAGCGGCGAGGGCGCGATGGGCGGGGCGATCGGCGGCTGGTCCACGGCCGACGCGTTCGGCGGCAACGCGACCAACGCGTACGAGGGAATCACGCAATTCATCCAGGCCCTGAACGCGGCCTACGACTTGGTGATCGGCAACCTGAGCAAGACGGTGACCAACTACGCCGACGCCGAGGACACCACGTCGAGCGCGGCCAGCCGGATCGGCGCGGACTCGGCGCCGGGCGGCGCCTGAGCGGCTAACGCGGCCGGGAAAGAGGAACCCCATCATGCTCATCGATGGCGGCGGGTTCGGCACCATCAGCGGTAACTCGTTCCACATCAAGCAGTCGGCGGTCGCGCCGAGCTCGGTCGGCGGGCTCTCGGCCGCCGAGATCGAGCAGATGTTCTCCTACCTGCCCGATGCCGACCTGGTGACGCAGTCGGGCACCGCCCACACGAACGCGAGCAAGATACTGGCCGACATCGCCGACTCCCTGGTCAAGCACGTGCAGGTGCTGCACCAGAACTGGACCGGCACGGCGTCGGACACCGCGGTGGGCGCCTTCCAGCAGCTGCACCAGACCGCCATCGGGCTCGCGCAGGCCAGCGCGCAGACCGGCGCCGTGCTGACCTGGATGGGCGGGATCATTCCCTTCTACAAGAGCTACAAGGCGCCGGCCCTGAGCCTGTTCGGCCACATCGAGGCCGCCTTCGGCGATAACCCGTCGGACAAGGCGGCGCAGGCCGTCCTGGAGCGGTTCAACAACCGCCTGGTCCAGGCCAACGAGAACCTGCCCACCGAGGTGACCAAGAACCTGCCCACGGCCGGCTGGGACACCAAGTCCCCGCTGACCGCCGGGCCCGGCGGTCCGGCCGGCGCGGGTGCGGCGGCGTCCGGGGTGTCCGGCGGCGGCAGCACCGGCCCCGGAGTCGGGACCAAGGTCGGTGGCCCGGGCGGCAGCCAGCCCGTCGGGAAGCTGCCGGGCGGTGGAGTCACCGTTGGCAAGCCTCCGGCCGGTTCAAAGGGGCCGACCGGCACCCCGCCGCCGACTCAGCTGGCCGGGGCACCGCCGCGCGCCCCGGGCGGCGGCACCAGCTTCGGTGGGCCACCCCCGGGCGGCGTCGGCGCCCCACCGCCGGGCGCCGGGCCCGGCGGGCCAGGTGGCGGCAGCTTCCCGGTGGTCCCCGGAGGCGGGCCTCCCGGTGACGCCCCGCCGCCCGGCGAGCCGGGCGACCTGGGCGACCCGGGCGCGCTCACCGACGGCGCCGGGCCCGGCGACCCAGGCCTGATCGGCGGCGAGGGCGGCCTGGGCGGCGAGGGCGTGGTCGGCGTGGCCCCCGGTGACACCGCCGTCATCGGCAGCGACGGCATGATCGGCTCTGGCCCGGGCGGGCCGGGCGGCGGCGAGGTCGGCCTGGAATCTGGCCGCCCCGGCGTGGTGGGCATCGACGAGGCCTTCCCCGACGGCGGCGTGGTCGACGGTGGCGTGGCCAACGGCTTCCTCGAGGGTGACGCGGGCGGCGGCCTCGGGGCCGGTGACAGCGGAGCCACGGGCTTCGTGGGCGCCGACGGCGAGGCCGTGGGCGCCGAGGCCGGCCAGGGCGGCATGGGCATGCCCGCGGGCAGCGCCGGCGGGGCCGGACGCGAGCGTGAGCGTCGCCGCGAGGCCTGGATGGCCGAGGACGCCGAGCTCTGGGAGGGCCACACCGACCAGGTGCCGTCGCAGATCGGTCCCTGACCCGGAGCGCTCCGGTGGCCGGCTGAGGGCGCGGGCGCCCTCCCTCAGTCGGCGACCGGCCACGGGCTGGCGGCCGGGTCCGACCGCGGCCCGGCCTGGGTTCTCGGCGACGCGGCCTCGGGCGACGAGGTTTCCGGCGGGGCAGCTTCGGGCGATGCCAGCCAGGCGTCGATGCCGCTGCGCAGCCGGGCCCGGACGCCGGCGGGCGCCACCGACCCATCCACCGACATCCGGGCCAGCTCCGCTAGCTCGGGGTCGGACATCCCGTGCGCCTGCCGGGCGATCTGGTACTGGGCGTTCAGACGCCGGCCGAACAACAGCGGGTCGTCGGCGCCGAGCGCAACCCGCACTCCCGCATCCAGCAGCGGCCGGAGCGGCACGTCGACCGCCGTGGCCGCGACCCCTAGCGCCACGTTGGACGATGGACACACTTCGAGCGTGATTCGCCCCGAGACGACGCGTTCCAACAATTCTTGATCTTTTACGGCCGCAACCCCGTGCCCGACCCGGTCGGCGTGCAGCTCGTCGAGGCAGGCACGGACGCTGGCCGGGCCGGACAGTTCGCCGCCGTGCGGCACCGCGAGCAGCCCGGCGCGCGCGGCGATCCGGAACGCCGGGGCGAAATCGGCGGCGGCCCCGCGCCGTTCGTCATTGGACAGCCCGAAGCCGGTGACCCCGCGGCCGGCGTGGGCGCCCGCCAGCCGGGCCAGCGTGCGCGCGTCCAGCGGGTGCCGGGTCCGGTTGGCCGCGATGATCACTCCGATGCCGACCCCAGTGGCCGCCGACGCCGCCGCCGCGGCGTCGAGGATCAGCTCCACCGTTCTCGTCAGGCCGCCAAACCTGGCCGCGTAGCCGGACGGGTCCACCTGGATCTCCAGCCAGCCCGAGCCCTCGTCCCGCTCGTCCTGGGCCACCTCGTGCAGCAGCCGCCGCACGTCGGCCTCGGTGCGGACCACCGAACGGGCGATGTCGTACAGCCGCTGGAAGCGGAACCAGCCGCGCTCGTCGGTGCCCCGCAGCCGCGGCGGCCACTCCTCGACCAGGGCCTCCGGCAGGTGCACCCGGTGCTCGCGGGCGAGCTCGACCAGCGTGGAATGGCGCATGCCGCCGGTGAAGTGCAGGTGCAGGTGCGCCTTGGGGAGTCGGGTCAGGGGGCGTGCCATGGCGTCGGCCGCCCGGCTCCGGCGTCAGCGACGTCGCCGGGCCCGCCGTCAGCGGGCCTGGGCGAGCAGCTTGCCGAGCCGGGTGATCCCCTCCTCCAGGTCGGAGTCGCCCAGCGCGCAGGACAGCCGGAAGTAGCCCGGGGTGCCGAACGCCTCGCCCGGGACCACGGCCACGTCGACCTCGTCGAGCAGGAGCTCGGCCAGCTCGGTGGTGTCGGCCGGCCGGCGCCCGGCGAGCTCCTTGCCCAGCACCCCCTTGACCGAGGGATAGCAGTAGAACGCGCCGTCGGGCAGCGGGCAGATCACCCCGGGGATGTCGTTCAGCATGGCGGTCATCAGCAGCCTGCGGCGGTCGAACGCCTCGCGCATCCGGGCCACGGCGGACAGGTCGCCGGCCACGGCGGCCAGCGCGGCGGCCTGGGCCACGTTGCAGACGTTCGAGGTCAGGTGGGACTGCAGGTCGGAGGCGGCCTTGGCCACGTCGGGCGGAGCGATCATCCAGCCGACGCGCCAGCCGGTCATGGCGTAGGTCTTGGCCACCCCGTTCAGCACCACGACGCGGTCGGCCAGCTCGGGCGCGGCCACCGCGATCGAGGTGAACCGCGCGTCGCCGTACACCAGGTGCTCGTAGATCTCGTCGGTGATCACCCACAGGCCGTGCCCGGCGGCCCAGCGCCCGATCTCGGCGACCAGATCGGGCGGGTACACCGCGCCGGTCGGGTTGGACGGCGACACGAACAGCAGCACCTTGGTCCGGTCGGTCCGGTGCGCCTCGAGGTCGGCGACCGAGGCGAGGTAGCCCGACTTCTCGTCGGTCATCACCGGGACCGGCGTCCCGCCCGCCAGGCTGATCGCCTCCGGGTACGTGGTCCAGTACGGCGCGGGCAGCAGCACCTCGTCGCCCGGGTCGATCAGCGTGGCGAACGCCTCGTAGACGGCCTGCTTGCCGCCGTTGGTCACCACGACCTGGCCGGGGGTTACCTCGTAGCCGGAGTCGCGGGCGGTCTTGGCCGCGATCGCCTCCCGCAGCTCGGGCAGGCCCGGGGCGGGGGAGTACTTGTGGAACCTCGGCACGGCGCAGGCGCGCTGTGCGGCCTCGACAATGTAATCGGGGGTCGGGAAGTCGGGTTCGCCGACGCCGAAGCCGATGACCGGCCGGCCCGCCGCCTTGAGCGCGCGCGCCTTCGCGTCCACGGCGAGCGTCGCCGACTCGGTGATCGCCCCGATCCTGGTCGAGATCCTGCGCTGTGAGGAAGCCATGTCATCCATGGTTGCATCCCGGCCGGCCCGCCGGGGCCCGGGTGGGGGATCTTGCTGGGGGCCGGAACGGGCTCGCGCGTTGGCCCGTACTGGTCCTGGTGCGGGTCCGGCGATCGGGGGCCGCGGGTTCGCTGTGTGGTTCGACGACAGGGGTTCCGGCAACGTAGACTTCGACAACTGGTGGCGGTCCACCAGTGGCAGGGGCATGCCCGCGGAGCGTCGCGGCAGGCATCTGCCGCGGTCGTGCCGTCATAGGGCAGTAGCTCAATTGGCTAGAGTCCCGGTCTCCAAAACCGGCGGTTGGGGGTTCGAGTCCCTCCTGCCCTGCGAGTGCGACCCGCGCATGTGGCGGACGCACGGCGCCAGCCGGTCAGTGAAGTGCTGCTCAGGTGAGGACATGGCAACTCAGATACGTGGCACCGCGGCGGAGAAGCCGGCCAAGCCCGGACGCCCGGCCAAGCCGGAACGGACCACGCCGCTGCTGTTCCTGCGGCAGGTGATTGCGGAACTGCACAAGGTCATCTGGCCGACCCGCAAGGAACTTGTCACGTACACCACGGTGGCCATCGTCTTCATCCTGGTGATGGTGGGCATCGTGACCGGCCTGGACACCGCGTTTACCAAGCTGGTCTTCGAGGTCTTCGGCTGAGGTGCCGGCTGGCTGAGCCGTGATCGGCGCGCCCTTGGCGGCGGCCCGGTCACAGGCTGGCCGGCGCTGGCCGCGATGACCGTGGAGCGCCGGGCAGACGCCGGAATGACCGGGAATGACGAGCGGAGAGAAAGAGTTATCGTGTCCGATCCTGAACTGCAGGGCGGCCAAGAGCCGGCCGAGCACGGCTCCAACGAGCAGCCGGACGATCAGGCTGCCGGTGAGGTGCTAGGCGCTCCCGTGGCCGATTCGCTGGCCGAGGCCGGCGCCGAGCTGGAGGCCGAGGCGGCGCTCGAGGCTCAAGCCGCGGAGCAGGCGCAGGCCGAGGACGAGGTCGAGGCCCAGGCCGAGACCGACGCCGCCGAGGAGCTCAAAGCCGAGGCCGAGGCCGAGGGCGATGAGGACCCGGTCGGTGCGTTCAAGGCCGAGCTGCGGCTGCTGCCGGGTGACTGGTACGTGGTGCACTCGTACGCCGGGTACGAGAACCGGGTCCGGACCAACCTGGAGAGCCGTACTCAGTCCCTGAACATGGAGGACTACATCTTCCAGATCGAGGTGCCCACGCACGAGGTCACCGAGATCAAGGGCGGCAAGCGCCAGCAGGTCCAGGAGAAGGTGCTGCCGGGATACATCCTGGTCCGGATGGACCTCACCGACGAGTCCTGGGCCGCGGTGCGGAACACGCCGGGGGTCACCGGGTTCGTCGGGCTGTCCAGCCGCCCGTCCCCGCTGAGCCTGGACGAGGTGGCGGTGCTGCTCGCGCCGGAGCCGGAGGAGAAGGTGGCCAAGAAGGCCGAGACCGCGCGCGCGGCTTCGGTGGACTTCGAGGTGGGCCAGTCCGTTACGGTTATGGACGGGCCGTTCGCGACCCTTCCGGCGACCGTGAACGAGATCAACCCCGACACCCAGAAGCTCAAGGTGCTCGTCTCGATCTTCGGCCGGGAGACGCCGGTCGAGTTGTCCTTCGATCAGGTCAGCAAGATCTAGTCGCAAGATCTAGTAAGGAACGCGAAAGAACATGGCTCCG